>Ga0181573_10002110_pt1 | contig 18796 bp, 10 predicted proteins | sample 101ome_25_FD_148643 | JGI IMG/M metagenome (GOLD analysis project Ga0181573, IMG submission 148643) | Coastal salt marsh microbial communities from the Groves Creek Marsh, Skidaway Island, Georgia - 101409BT metaG (spades assembly) | ecosystem: Environmental > Aquatic > Marine > Intertidal zone... | reverse complement strand
CGTCAACGAGGGAAATTCAGCGGTCAATTTGGTGCACGCGTTCTCCACGGGACCGCAGCTTGACACGCTCAAGGTCCAGGGTGTGGTGGTCGACGCGTTGGACGGAGCGGCCACCAAGTTTCAGCGCGTGCTTTTGTATCCGTCATCGTGGCCAGTCGACAGCGTGTTGGCGGGCGTGGCCCCGCAGTTTGTCGGAGCCACAGACGAAGAGGGGCGGTTCGAAGTGGGTTACCTGCCCTCGGGGTCGTACAGGGTGATGGCCTTGGACGACGCCAACCGAAATTACGTGTGGGACAGGGGTGAACGAGCCGCGGTGGGCCCAGAGGGAGCGGCGGCAGGCGACAGCACGGTCCACGTTCTGCGATCGGGTTCAACCGAGGCACCGCAAATGCCCTACCTCTCGGAGGCGGTGCGCGATTCGAGCGGGTGGGCGCGGTGGAAAATGAGCGAGCCGTTCGCCCCAGGTGACTCTGTTTCTTGGGCCGGAACCGAGGCTGCGCGGTTGATGAAGCCCAGCGGCGACGCAGTTCGCGCGTTTGGGTGGAACGAGGCTTTGGACAGTGCGGCAGTGCAATTGGTTTGGCACCGTGCACCCGAATGGCCCAACGGTGTATGGCGAACCGACACTGTGGAGGTTCCCCGTCCGCGAATTCGGCCCACAGAAAAAGCAGCCTTGACCTCCAAGCCCATGGGCAAACAACTTCCAGGACGTTTGCCTGAACTCGAGTGGTCAGTGCCAATTTCAAGGGTCGACACGGCTCTGTGGCTGCTCGAGGTGGACAGCATTGAAATCGCTTGCCCAGCGGCAGCACCTTGGCCGTCGGACCGGGTCGAGTTGACCGCTCCCGAGCTGCAACGTGCGGGATCCGAAGTTCGGCTGACCTTGCTTCCGGGCGCCTTGAAACGGGCAGGAAAGGAAGGCGAGTTGGTGCCAGAAGACACTTTGGAATTGGTTTGGAGTGTTCATTCCGCCGAGGCGTTGAGCGAATGGGGGTTGACCCTCGAGGGGGTCGGGTGCCGTGGGTTGCTCGAGCTCGTCAGCGTTCGTGGCGAACGTCAGGACGTGGTGTACGTCGCGTCGGACACCACGGTGCGCTGGCGGGGGCTGCTTCCAGGAAAGTACCGAGCCATCTGGTGGGGTGACCTCGACGGGGACGAGGTCTGGCGGGACGTGGACGTTGAAACCTGGCGCGAGCCAGAGCCGGTGACGCGTTCCGAGCCGGTCGAGTTGCGCGCCAATTGGGTCGTGGAGACGACATGGCGACTCGATTCAACCGCTTGCGGCGGGCCTCGTGTCCGTTAAACTTGAGGGGGACAAGGCACCACGGCCTCTTGCCGGGATGCCGGGACGTTACCCGTTGATGTCAAGAAATTTCTTGACCGCATCCAACGAGCCAAACACCACCAACGTGTCTGTTGCTTCAATGGTCGTGTCCGGCTTGGGGACCCCCAAGATGTGCTCCCGCATGCAGGGTGCGCCGTCCGCGCCGATTTCTTCGAACTCGCGCCGAATGGTGATCAAGCGCAACTCGTAGCGGCTGGCCAGTTCTAAGTTATCGAGTTGCCGGCCGTGGCAGGCGGTGGGGGCTTTGATCTCGGCGATTTCGTAGTCGTCGGGAAGGGACAAAAACCCGCGAATGTTGGGGTTGATGAGTCGCTCGCTGACCACCTCGGCAACCTCGCTTTCTGGGCTGAGAATTTCCGTCGCGCCAAGGCTGCTCAGGATGCGTTCTTGGTTGGCGTCGTTCGCACGCACAATGACGCGCGGCAACCCAAGGTCAAGCAGGTTGAGTGTTGTCAACACTGTGGCTTCAAAGTTTTCGCCAATGGCCACCACGGCTGCGTCGAGGTCTTGGACGTGCTGGGCTAGCAGGGCCTTCTTGTCCGTCGAGTCGAGCGTTACGGCCAGGGAAACTTCTTCCTTGAGAAGTTCCGTGCGGTCGGCGTTGGAATCAAAGGTGAAGACCTCCGCGCCGCGACGGGCGAGGGACAAGGCGATTTGGGTGCCGTAACGGCCGGCGCCAAACACAGCAAATCGAGATCGTGCCATGGCGCAAAGGACGAAAGAAAATCCTTCGCTTCGTTCAATGCGAGTCCGCGAGTTGACGCAACCCGGACTCCAAGACCTCGCCGAACCGCACCAGATCCTGAAAGCTGTTGTACAAGGGCACGGGGGCCATTCGAATGACGGCCGGCTCGCGCCAATCCACCAGGACCCCGTGTGCCATGAGGTGGTCAAACAGCGTTCGGCCATATCCGTGCGCCACGACACTCAATTGGCATCCACGTTCTGACTCTTCATGGGGAGTCAAGATTTCGAGGTGGGCTCCGGTGCGCTCTGCCACGCCTTGAATCACGCGGCCGAGGTAGGACGTCAAGCGCACGGATCGTTCGCGCAAGGCAGGCATGCCCGCCTCGAGGAACAGGTCGAGGGCCACCTTGTGGACGGCCATGTTCAGGACCGGGGCGTTGCTCATTTGCCACGCTTCGGCGCTCGGCATCGGCACAAATTCGGGGTCCATCTTGAAGCGGCTGTCGGCGTCGTGGCCCCACCACCCTTCAAGTCTGCGAGTGGCCGTTCCCCGTCCCTCGGGATCCCGCACGTGGCGTTCGTGAATGAACACGCCTGACACTGCCCCTGGCCCGGAGTTCAGGTACTTGTAACTGCACCAGCATGCAAAGTCCACTTCCCAATCGTGGAGCCCAAGCGGCACGTTGCCCATCGCGTGCGCCAGGTCAAACCCGCACGACGCGCCCACATTGTGTGCCGCTTCAGCAATGGCTTGCATGTCGTGAAGTTGCCCGGTGTAGTAGTTCACCCCGCCCATCATCACGGTGGCCAACTCCTCACCGGCCTCGGCAATGGCCGCAAGGACGTCTTCCTTTCGGAGCAGGTGTTCGCCCTCCCGCGGTGCCACCTCAATCAAGTCCGTGTCGGGGTTGCCTCCGTGAAGTCGGATTTGGCTGCACAAAGCGTATCGGTCGCTCGGAAAGGCCTTTGCTTCGCACAACAATTTTCGCCTCGCCCCCTGAGGTTGGTAGAAACTGACGAGCAACAAATGAAGGTTGACTGTAAGGCCGTTCATGGCGACCACTTCGTGCGGCAGGGCGCCCGTCAAATGGCAAAGGCCGTCCACAAATCGTTCGTGGTAGCTGACCCACGGGTTTCGTCCTTGGAAGTGGCCTTCCACCCCCCACGCAGCCCAATCTTCAAGTTCCACTTGAAGGGCTTCAGCGGCGGCCTTTGGCTGAAGACCGAGGCTGTTGCCGGTGAAGTACATCGTGTCACGCCCGTTGTGCTGCGGGATGTGGAAGCGGTCGCGGAATCGGCTGAGGGGGTCCGCAAGGTCCAAATCGCGGGCCGCTTCAAGGGTGGGATGCTCGTTCATGCTGGGCTAATTTCGCAACCAAATGGCAACATCCCTCCAACGATCCTCTTCAGCGGCCTTGTTTGAGAAGGCCCAAAGCCTGTTTCCGGGTGGCGTGAACTCACCGGTACGCGCGTTTCAGTCGGTGGGGGGCACCCCGTTGTTTGTAGACCGTGGGGCCGGGGCCCACATTTGGGACGCCGACGGCAACGAGTTCATCGACTTTTGTTGCTCGTGGGGGCCGCTCATTCTTGGCCACGCACATCCCGCGGTCGTGGAGCGGGTGACGGCTACGCTGTCGAACGGCACGTCCTTCGGAACGCCCACTCGCCTCGAGAACGAACTGGGCGAACTCATCCTGTCCAACCACCGTTACGCCGAGCGCATCCGCTTCGTTTCGTCCGGGACCGAAGCTGCCATGTCGGCCATCCGCTTGGCGCGTGGCGTCACAGGACGCGACAAAATCATCAAGTTCGACGGATGCTACCACGGCCACGCCGACGCCCTCCTCGTCAAGGCGGGAAGCGGCCTCGCCACCCTCGGCACCTCCTCGTCCGCGGGCGTGCCTGAAGCTTACGCCCGCGAAACCCTGGTCCTCCCACTCAACGACCTCGATGCGCTCGAAGGGTGCGTCGCCACGTACAAAGGCCAAATCGCGGTGGTCGCCATCGAACCCATCCCCGCCAACAACGGACTCCTGATTCAGGACCCCGAATTCCTCCGCGAAGTGCGCCGCATCTGCACCCGAGAGGGCATCTTGCTTCTGTTCGACGAGGTCATCAGCGGTTTCCGCGTGGGCTTCGAAGGCGCGGCAGGCCTGTACGACATCCAGCCGGACGTGCTGGCGTTTGGGAAAATCATCGGCGGCGGCCTTCCGGTGGGAGCATACGCGGCCAGCGAAGAGGTCATGCGCCACATCGCCCCGACGGGTCCGGTGTACCAGGCTGGCACGCTCAGCGGCAACCCCGTCGCCATGGCGGCCGGCGTCGCCCAGCTTTCCGAGTGCTTGAAGCCCGGCTTTTACGAAGCCCTCGACCGCAAGGCCGCACGCCTGGTCGACCCGGTGGTGGCCCACGCCAAGGCGCAGGGGTACAGCTTCAACATTTTCCGTCGAGGCAGCATCTTCTGGCTCGCCTTCTCCGACGCGATTCACATTCGCCGGAGCGACCAAATCGATTCCGACAGCATGGCCTACTTCAGCACGCTGCACGCGGCTTTGCTCGAACGCGGCATCTACCTCGGTCCCTCCGGCTACGAAGTGGGATTCGTCTCCGCGGCTCACACCGACGCCGACCTCGATCGCGCGGCGCAGGCCTTCATCGAGGCCCTCGACGTGGCGTTCGCCTGAGCAGGTCTGTGCGGATCAGGGGCAGGCCGTACCAAAGTTGGCCAAGATGCCGTCCAAGAGGTCTTGAACCGTGACCGTGCCGTCGCCGTTCACGTCGGCGTTGCAGTTGGCTGTGCAACCGAAATCGCCCAGCAAGAGCAGCACGTCGCCAATCACGATGAACCCGTCGGAGTCCAGGTCGCCCGGACAAGCGTTTCCGGGATCCGTGTCGCACGCGATGTCCGCCACGCCGTCCCCGAAAAACGTCGCAGCACGGTCGAATGCGTCCAGCCCAATTTCGATGCCCATCAAACGGCCTGGCACGTCGTCGAAATAGGGGTGGATGCCGCCATAAATGCGGGACAAGCTGCATTCGTCCGAAGCGTCGCGGTACGTCGCCCATTGGAGCTCTACGTCCACGCTCGGACCGTCTTCGAACACGAGAAATTCGTTGGCCGGAGCCAAGAAGGTGCCCATGCCCCCTGGGAAATATGCGTCCCCAGTGAATGCGGTCAGGACTTCCGCCGCGGCACGTGAGAACGTGCTGTGACCGCTGACGTAGCCCGCGAAATTGGGGCTGACGAAAGAGGGGCGCTGGTACGGCTCCCACGATTCGCCCAACACCCATCCTACGCCTGCAAACTCCGTGTCGACGTTGTTGATGGCGGAACTTCCTTTCCATGCCCACAACTTGATCTTGCCCACGTTTTCTCCCCCCGGGCCTGCCAGCGGATCACCCGCTTCGACTGTTTCGATGGAACCTGCTACAAGGGGGAGTCCTCCGGGGTGGTAGTTGGCTGCGGCCGGGTCGGTGCTCTGACCAAGTTCCGCCATGCCGCGAATCGCCGTGATGGGTCGAGACGTGTCGTACCAGCCCTTGACACCCCAAGCGGAAATCGCGCAGTCGTGCATCGCCGATCCAAGAGCGAGGTAAGACTTGACGTCCCATTCAAGGTCGGAGAGGACGTCTCCTTGGCCTTGAAATTGCTTGACGAGTTGGGGGTGGTCGTTCACGTAGTTGAGGATGGTGAACCAGTGCCCAGGTGGCGTTTCCGAATCGGGGCCGTCCGCCCAAAATTCAGCCAACACCCGCGCGTAGTCGCCGCGAGGCACCATGTTGGGGGCGTAGGCCGCACCCGTCGTGGGATTCACGCTGTGACCTGGGCTTGGAGAGCCTCCGTTCGTTGCGTCGTACAGCGAGGCGTACGTCTCAAGCGTGGTGGGGTAGTTCGAGCGGTTGCCGATCGAGGCGGGGCTGATGTCCCACATGACGCCGTCGGTGGGGTCGAGCATGCCGGACCAAAGCGCCACCATGCTGTGACCGTCCACATAAATGTCGGAGGTTCCCGAGCCGTCGGCCGCATGAAGCGCGGGCTGCCCCGGGTCGTGGTACACCTTGTATTCGAAACCGTCCCGTGTGTAGGTCGTCAGGTCGGCGTCGTTGAGGGCCCATGAAGTCACCTGTCCCCACTCTGGAGACAGGAAGGGAGGAGTCTCGCCGGGGATGGCGTTGCCGCTTTGGTCGATGAACAGATCCAGGGTCAGCGGCTGCCAGCGGTTCATGTCCACCACCGTTTCGTTCCCCGGCAAATCCACGATGAGCGCGGGGTTCACCGGGGTGTACGAAGTGTTGGCGTAGTCGTTCTGTTCGTTCGCCCCGTCTTGAAGCCCAAACGCAATCAGCTGCTCCGCCAAGTAGTTGCCCAGGGCACGTCCATCCCCAGTGCTGTAGTCGGCGCTGGTGAATGCGATGTCGTAGCCGAGTGTCGCCATGTGCACGTCGTAGCCCGTGCTGAGGTTCGATGCTTGCGGGGCGCTCGCGAATCGATGCGTCAACAGGCGGTACATCCCGTAGGCAATGGCTTCGTCACGCGCCGTTGCGATGTCCGAGGCGGGCGTGAACCCGTCAAAACCGGCGTCAAAACCGGCGTAGTCCTGCCCCAAGAATGCCGGGCAAGCGGTCGGTTCCATGATGGCCCAGGCGTCCCACATGAGCATGGAGCTGTGCCACAAGTTGCGGGCGTGAACTGTCGGGCGGGCGAAGTCGCCTCGGATGCTTTCGAGGAGCATTTCGTTCCACTGGCGCGCCATGCTGTGGTCCGTGGCGACCACGGGGTAGTCGACGGGTTCGGTGCAATCGGGGCTTGGGTTGGTGGGACACACGTCGCACGCGTCGGGAATGCCGTCGAGGTCGAAGTCGGCCGAACCCGCCACGAGGTCACAGTTGTTGGACATGATGACGTCGTAGCCCGCGCATTTTCCGCTCAGGATGTCGACGAGGCCGTCGTTGTTGATGTCAAGGAGGGCGACGTCGTAACTGTTGGTCACCCAGTCGAAGGCCGTGTTGCCGTAGGGGTCGCTGAAGGTGCCGTTGACGTTTTCGTAGATCGCCATGCGGCGGCCGCTGTTGCAGGGCGGGATGTCCACGTCCACGTCTGAAACCACCACATCGAGGTCGCCGTCCAGGTCGAGGTCGGCGGCGTGAACGTTGCCACCGAACCCGTTGGACGAGCTGAAGCCAAGGTTTACCGTGTTGAATCCGAGGTTGCTGTCGGGGGTGTGGGAGGTGGCCGTCAGGATTTTGTCGCTGCCGTCGTCAACCACATACAGGTCGAGAAGCCCGTCGCCGTTGAAATCCACGATTTCGAACATGTAAGGCGAGGCGCTTGGAACGAGGTTTTGCCAGTTGGGGAAATTTCCGGCGCCGTCGTTGAAGAGCACGATCACGCCGCGGGCGTTCCAGGGCGCGACGTTGTAGAGTGTCGTGTTCTTGACGATGTCCAGGTCGCCGTCTCCGTCCATGTCGTGGATTTGGCCTGCGGTCCCAAACGCGCTGTTCAGCAAGTTGCCCGCCCGCGCAGCGCCTTCATCGGTGAAAACGCCGTTGCCGTCGTTGATGAGCAAGAAGTCCTTGGCGGTGCCTCCGCCGCTGTTGACGCGGTAGTTCACGAAGTACAAATCCTGCGCCCCGTTGCCCGTCAAGTCCCCGGCCCAAACCGCACAAATAAGCGGTTGGTCGCTCGTCAAGGTGGGCAAGCGCAGGTCCGATTCGTCGGCGAGCCCGAGCCAGTTGCCGTTCGCGTCCTCGCCGAGGTTCATGTACAGCATCGGCTGCTGGTTGAACGTGTTCACGACGACGACGTCGTCCCACGTGTCTCCGTCCACGTCCACCGCATAGACGTCGCGAGCGAAGCTTGGATTGGAGATGAATTCCGGCGCGAGCTCGGCGGTCATGTCCACGAGTACGCCCTCTTGGTTGATGAGAAGCAGGTCGGTTTTGGGGGGTTCTGTGGCGGCTGAGAACGGTTCTTTGCGCACCACAATCACGTCCGTCCAACCGTCCTTGTTGAGGTCCGCTGGCCAAAGGTCTTTCTCCTCGTCGTCCGTGGTGGCGACGCTGCTCAGTTGGAGGCGGGAGTCGGTTTGGAGGTCCCAATCAAGCCACTGACTCCAAGAGGAACTTGCTGAAAAGAACACCAACAAAGTGCCAAAAGACAGCGCAAGGGGAGTGGATAAACGAAGCATTCGAACAAGTTCTAGTCAGTCAACGGAGTGGAGGCTCGAGCACGAGCCTCCGTTGGTAAAGTAAGACAAATTCCCGACAGGAATTGTTGCCTCGTGCGGCAAGGGCCTGAGTTTACAGCGCGGCCAAGAAGGGGAGCCAGAGCACACCGTCCAACATCCATCCCGTCGCCCATTCACGCTCGGCTTCGTTTCCGTGCTCCAAAGACGTGGCGGTCCGAGGAAGCGCCACGAACAGGGCCGCGAGCATCCCTTGCCCGCTTAAAACAAGGCTCTCGACTCCCCATTCCAAGCCACGAACGCCCCCCCAAAAGAACAGGCTCGATGCCGCCAGCAACGTCACGGACAAGCGAAGTGTGGTCGTGGTGCCCCACACCATGGGTACGGTGCGAATGCGCGAAGCGTCGACCGCCAAATCCCGGACGTCAAACGGCAACGTTAACCCGGCGACGAGCAGCCACCGTGACGTGAAAAACGCGGCATCCGTGAGGTCAGGCGTGGTGGCCAAGGCCCACGCGGTGGCGACGAGGGGAACTTTCAGCGCAGGGTGGGCGCGAAGCCCGTTCCGCGTGCCCGGCACCACGGCGTAGAGGAGCCCCAAGACTCCGAGGGCGGCCAGAAGCGGAATGCGTGATTCGAGGTCCAGCGCACCCCAGAAGCGCAGCGTGAAGGCGGCCCACAACGTGCCCCAACCCGCTGCCATCGCCGTGCCGTACTTCTCCCAAAACGCGCGCCGCATGGGCGGCAGGCATTCCGGGTCGAAGCGGTGTTTGATGGCGCGTTGAACAGTGTAGCCGAGGCCGGTGCTGAGCGCGATCCAACCGCACCATGGCGCCGTTTCGGCGTCAGGCGACACCAACAACCACGATGCCCACGCCGTCCAGCCCGCGCCTCCGGCAATCCAAACATGAGAAAACGACAAGCCACGCCATGCCATGCGGCAAAGGTCGTGCCCTCACGACCGTCAATGCGCGGCCGGTGGACGCGATGTTGATGGATTGCAGCGGAGCGGCAAGAGGAAGGATGTACTTTTGCGCAGTCTTTCCGATTCCACCACCTCCAATTCCCTGGTTTCATGAAGATTGGAAGCTTTGTCTCCCGCCATTTGGGCCCCCGTGAAGAAGACCAAACGGCCATGCTCCGCACCGTAGGAGCGCCCTCCCTAGACGACTTGATTGAACGCACCGTTCCCGGCGCCATTCGGCTTCGCGAGCGTTTGGACGTCACAACGGCGCTTACGGAGAGTGAATACTTGGAGCACATTGACAGTTTGGCCGCCCAAAACGTGCTGTTCCGCAACTACATCGGCATGGGGTATTACCCCACCGAAGTGCCCAGCGTGATTCGCCGCAACGTCCTTGAAAACCCGGGATGGTACACGGCCTACACGCCTTACCAAGCGGAGATTGCTCAAGGTCGGCTCGAGGCACTTCTCAACTTCCAAACCGCGGTCATGGACCTCACGGGCATGGAAGTGGCGAATGCGTCGCTGCTCGACGAAGGCACGGCGGCAGCCGAAGCCATGGCGATGCTTTTCGCAGCACGTCCTCGCGCGCAGGCCAAAGAAGGTCGGAATCGCTTCCTCGTGGACGAAGCGGTGTTCCCCCAAACCCACAGCGTTCTTCGCACTCGCGCGGCCTACCTCGACCTCGACATGCAGGTCATGTCGCGCGCAGAGATGCGAGGCGCCGTGGAAGCCGGAAACGTGTTTGGCTGCCTTGTCCAATACCCGGATGCCAACGGCGAAGCGGAAGACCTGACGGGATTTGTCGCAGGCATGCAGGAGCGCGATGTGCGCACGGTGTTCGCCACCGACCTCATGGCGCTCTTGGTGTTGAAGAGCCCCGGGGCACTCGGTGCCGATGTGGTGGTGGGAAGCTCTCAGCGATTTGGGGTGCCCATGGGCTACGGAGGACCCCACGCGGCGTTTTTCGCAGCTCGCGAAGAATTCAAAAGGCATTTCCCCGGTCGAATCATCGGCGTGTCGGTTGACCGCCTCGGCCAACCCGCCCTTCGCATGGCTTTGCAAACGCGCGAACAGCACATCCGTCGCGACAAAGCCACGTCCAACATTTGCACGGCCCAAAGCCTGCTCGCGGTCATGGCCTCGATGTACGCCGTGTACCACGGTCCGGAGGGGCTGCGCGCCATTGCAGAGCACATTCACAGCACCACCCGCGCGTTGGCGGTTTCCCTTGGTGCCTCCGATCACTTGAACGTGGTCAACTCCTGCTATTTTGACACACTGAAGATTCGTGTGGAGGGCGGCACGGACGCCATGAAGGCCCTGCGTGCCCGAGCGGAATCGAAGCGCGTCAATTTGCGCTACTTCCCCGACGGCGAGCACGTGGGGGTTTCCCTCAACGAACGCACCAACGCGGACGACTTTTCGACGTTGTGTTCTGCTTTGGGAGTCAGCCCTGTGCAGGGCGTGGAATTCGAAAGCACGTTTTTTGGTCCATTGGGCCGCGAAATCGATTACCTGCATCACCCGGTTTTCAACCGTTACCGCTCGGAGACCGAGATGATGCGCTACATCAAGCAGCTCGAGAACCGAGACTTGAGTTTGACCCACGCCATGATTCCGCTTGGGTCGTGTACGATGAAGCTGAACGCCGCGACAGAACTCATCCCCATCACCTGGCCGGAGTTTGCCGAACTCCATCCGTTTTGTCCGCCCGATCAGGCTCGGGGCACCCGAGCCATGCTTGCTGAGCTCGAATCGGACTTGGCCGAGATCACAGGATTTGCAGGAGTTTCGCTACAGCCCAACAGCGGCGCCCAAGGGGAATTTGCGGGGTTGATGGTCATTCGAGCGTACCACGCTTCACGCGGCGAGTCGCATCGAAACATCTGCCTCATTCCCAACAGCGCGCACGGGACCAACCCGGCGAGCGCTGTGATGGCGGGGATGAGCGTGGTCGTTGTGGGGTGCGACAAGCACGGGAACATCGACGTGAAAGACCTGCGCGCGAAGGCCGAGCAGCACAGCGCCAACCTCGGCGCACTCATGATCACGTACCCGTCCACGCACGGGGTGTTCGAATCGTCGGTGCTCGAGGTCACAGAGTTGATTCACGCTCACGGCGGGCAGGTTTACATGGACGGCGCCAACATGAACGCTCAGGTCGGACTGACCAGCCCCGGCATGATTGGCGCGGACGTTTGCCACCTCAACCTGCACAAGACCTTTGCCATCCCCCACGGGGGTGGCGGCCCAGGCGTTGGGCCCATTGGTGTGGCGGAGCACCTCGTTCCCTTCTTGCCAGGGCACGACGTGGTTGCGGTCGGAGGGGACACGGCCATCGACGCGGTCAGCGCGGCGCCGTTTGGCAGCGCCCTCATTGCCCAAATCCCCTACGCCTACATCAAGATGCTCGGCCAATCGGGGCTCACCCAAAGCACCAAGGTGGCCATCCTCAACGCGAACTACCTCAAGGCCCGACTCGAGGGAGCGTACGACGTGCTTTACCAGGCTAAAAACGGCACGGTCGCGCACGAGATGATCCTGGATTGCCGCGCCTTCAAAGCGGTCGGCATCGAAGTGATGGACATCGCCAAGCGCCTCATCGACTACGGCTTCCACGCGCCAACGGTCTCTTGGCCGGTGCCTGGAACGCTCATGGTCGAGCCGACGGAAAGCGAGAGCTTGGAAGAGCTCGATCGCTTCGCCGAAGCCATGTTGAGCATCCGCGAGGAAATCGCGGCAATCGAACGCGGCGAAGCCGACGTCGCGGACAACGTGTTGAAAATGGCACCCCACACGGTGGAGGAAGCCACCGCGACAGAGTGGACGCACCCCTACTCACGAGAGAAGGCGGTGTACCCGGTCAGCGACCTGCGTCAGCGAAAATTTTGGAGTTCGGTGGCACGGGTGGACAACGCCTACGGCGACCGCAACTTGGTGTGCTCTTGCCCCCCGCTCTCCGCGTTCGAAGAAGTGCTCAACTGAGTGCTTCCACGTTTTGCTGTTCGCAACCCTCAGGCATGAAATCGCGACTTCTATAAGCGATGCGCTATTTTCGCTCCCAAATCTGAATCCAAAACCACTTCTCTATGAAGCAATTGTACATTTTGGCCCTTGGCGGCCTCCTCAGCTTCAGCGCGCAGGCACAATTCAACCAGCCTTCTGCTGCAGCGAAAGAAGACATGGCTCCACGTCACAAGGTGACGGCCGTGCAACCCAACGCAGACCGTGAGGTCTTCTGGACCAACGACATCGCCAACTGCGCGGACTTCACGTTCGGCAACGGTTCGGCCGAAGTCGGTGAACCTTGGACCGACATTGACATCAACTTCTTCTGCAGCACAGAAGGTCCTGCGGGTTTCTACAACCAGTGGGCCGGTGGAACGGGCGACGGTTCAGCCGCTCCTGCCATCAACTCAGCCACAGCCGACAACGGGTTCTTGATGGTGGACTCGGATCTCTTTGGGGCAGACGCAAACTACTCTGCCACTTGGGTGGAAAACTGCTGGGCCCAAACCGCCGAGCCCATCGACTGCTCCGCTCACCCTTACGTGAGCATTGCAATGCAGACCCGCTACCGCTGCTGGGACAACGGCGCTTCTGACGGCTCGGAAAAGTGCTTCATCGAGGTCAGCCGTGACGGCGTGACCTGGCCTACCCTCACCAACGGTTACACCACGACGTGGGCGGATGAAGGCATGGTCGACTACGACGGCACGATGGTTCAGTGCCGCTACAACGTCTTCCCCGATTCGGAGACGGGTTTCGAATCTGACAACCCTTCGTTGCTCGAATTCGACATCACCGAAGCTGCAGGCGGCCAGAGCACTGTGTGGATCCGCTTCCGCTGGGTCGGCACCTGGGGCTACTCGTGGGAAATCGACGACCTCGAGGTCTACGACACGCCTGAAAACGACACGCGCATCGACAACTACTTGAGCTACTCCAACTACCTCGGCACGGGACTCTACGAGTACGGTGCGTGGGCTCAGTCACAAATCCCTGCGGATTTGACCGCTGCTGCGAAAGTGTACAACGTGGGTTACGCAGACCAAACCAACGTCATGGTGGACCTCGACGTGAACGGCACGGCCTACGCGTCAAACACCCTCGACACCTTGGGCTACGCGTCAAACGACACAGTCTACGTCGCTTACCAGCCTGACGGCTTGGGCGCTCAGACGTTGAACTACTTGCTTTCTGCAGACGCGGAGGATGAGAATCCTGCCAACAACAGCGCCACGCAGTCCTTCGAAGTGACTGACTTGCAGTACGGCCGTGACAACGGCGTGGTGACGGCAGCCTTCCCTGGCGACGGAACCGACGACTACATCGCGATGCCGTTGTACGACATCGTCAACGACGTGACCATCTACGGCATCGACGTGGCCATCCTCGACGGTTCAGAGGAAGGAACGCCCATCCGCGGCTTCCTCGTGGACATGTTCGACGACCTCGCGTTGACGGAGCAATACGGCGGCGAGTTGATCAGCTCTGCCGAGGTGGACATGGCTTCCGGCTACACCAACAGCGGCGACGGCGACATCGTGTGGTACACGCTCGCGTTGGAGGAGCCGTACCAAGCCGCGGCCGGTGATTGGTTGGGTGCCGCGTTTGAGCACTACGGAGGTGCCAACGTCCAAATCGGCGAGGCGCAATACACCTACGACCAAACTGCTTTTGTGTACGGTCCTTTCGGCAGCGGTTCTGCCTACGACTGGTACTACAGCAACGAGGTGCCCATGGTGCGCTTGAACCTTGACCCTTCCGCAACGACCACGGTGAACGTGGAAGAAGTGGCCAGCATGCAAGGTTTCGAGTTGTTCCCAGCGTTCCCCAACCCTGCCAACGACAACACGCGCTTCCAGTTCCGCCTCGACCAGACGTCTGACGTCACCTTCGAGTTGCGCGACATCACCGGAAAGCTCGTGGAAGTTCGTGATCTCGGGACGCAGCCTGCGGGCTACAACAGCTTCGTGCTCGAGACCTTTGCCCTTGGCGCAGGTTCGTACACCGCCATTTTGACGGTGAACAACGCGCGCACGACGCAGAAGTTGATGGTGAAGTAACCGTCATCGAACGCGCTCGCCGCCAGTTTGGCGCGAACAGAAAGGGGAAGCTTCGGCTTCCCCTTTTTGGTGCTTTCCATGCTCGAATGATGTCTTTTTCTGACTTGCGCTGTAATTTCCCGCCCAAACTGATTCACCTGAACATGAAAACATTCTCTCTCTTTGCAAGCCTTGCGCTTTGCACGACGGCGGTGCTGGCTCAGCGTCCTGCCGAATTCGACCAAGCGATGATGCCTCAAGCGGCTTCGGCTGAGGAGGCCATGATGTCTCGCATCATCGGCCTTGAAGCACTGAACAACGTGCGTGGCGGCGGCACCATCCTGTTCCAGGAAACGTTCTCCAACGGCTTTGACGGGTCCAACGGCAACGGCGCTTGGACGACGGCCGACAACGGCGGCGACAGCCTTTGGGTTTGGGTTGCTCCAGGAGGGCAAGGCCAATACTCCGACGGTTCGCCAACCGGTTCTGCCCACCCTGGTGGGGAATTCAGCACCCTAATCGGCGCGTTGGAGTCCACTTCTGCGGCAGACGGTTGGATGATCTTCGACTGCGACTTTTACAACACCCCCATTTCGAACGGCTACGGGGACACCGACGGTTCCTTGACGAGCCCGTCGATAGACTTCACGGGCATTGCGTCGGTGATTGTCGATTGGGAGTCGTACTTCCGTTACTGCTGCTACCCGTACGCTCCGGTGTACCTCGAAGTTGGGACGACGGTGGACGGTGTCACCACATGGACGTCGTTTGACGCGCACGGGAGCTTCATTGAATCGGCCAACACGGCCTCGGCGAACCCCCTCCCGGTCAGCGTGGACGTGAGCTGCGTGGCGGCGGACCAAGATTCGGTCAACCTCCGTTTCGCCTACCGCCAGGCCCCTGAGACAGGCACGGCTTACAGCCACTACTACTGGGGCATCGACGACGTGACGGTTTCTTCCAACGACGTGATGAACGACATCGAAATCACGCAGATTGTGAACGGAGACGTCTACGGTGTTTGGGAATACCGCTTGACGCCCCTCGAGCAAGCCATCACGGAAGGCGACGGAGGCATGATTGCCGGTGTGATGTACCGCAACGTGGGTACAGAGAACCAATCCAACGTGGAAGTGCTCGTGGAAGTGCTCGACGGTGCTGGGGGGATTCTGAGTACGACCACGGAGGTCATCGACACGGTGTTCACCTTCGCGAACGCGCCAACGTGCCCCGCAAATGCCCAAGACACGTTGTACGTTCAGACGGGATGGGAGCCAAGCCAAACCATGACGTACAGCCTGCGCATCACGATGACGGCGGAACAAGAAGACGCCTCGCCGTTGAACAACGTGTTGGCCAAGGACGTATTGTACACGGACGACGAGTACGGCCACGACGACGAAAGCAGCCTGGACGGCGAGCTCCGCCCTCGCGAGAGCGACGACATTGCCGATTTCTTTGATCCGACGGGGTACGGTTCGTTCTACCACTGCCCCAACCCGGGCTCCATGGCCTACGGGGTGGCGGTGAAGTTTGGTCCCAACTGCGGATTGGACATTGCGGGCGGCTACGACGACCTCGAATTCGAGACGCGTCTTTACACCCTCGATGGAACTGCCGGCATCACTGACAGTCCCTTCGATGCGGCGTACTGGGTGTTTGACCCAGACTGGGCCAACCCTGAGGGCACTTCGGACATCGAGATCTACCTCGAATTTGACGACCCCATTGAATTGGGGGTGCTTGACGCAACCAACACGAACTACTATTTCGCGGCGGTCATGAGTGAATACGAGAGCCCCACCGAATTGACGGTTCTCGCACAACTCAACAGCGACACCGACAACAGCACAGGCCGCTTCTCTCAAGCAGGCAGCGGAGACTTCGTGTGGTTCACAAGCCAAACGTCGACCCCTGCGGTTCGCTTGATCACCAGCGAGCGCGAGGCTGTGGAGCTTCTTGCCCAGAACAGCGGCATCCGCCTCGAGCAGAACATGCCTAACCCTGCGGCAGGAACCACGACCATCCGTTTCGAGCTCGCCCAGAGCCGCGACGTGGTCTTGGAAGTCCGTGACGGCATGGGTCGCCTCGTCACCACGAACGACATGGGCACCTTGGGTGCAGGCTTGCACACGTGGGACCTCAACCTCGACGGTTGGGCCAGCGGGTTGTACACCTACACGCTTCGTGCAGACGGCTTGCGTACGACCAAGAAGTTGACGGTCAAGTAAGCTGCGGAATCGAATTGGAAAAGGCACCGCCCCTTGGGGTGGTGCCTTTTTGTTTCGCGCATATTTTCGCGCCATGGGTTGGAAAGCCGCTTTGAGTTTGCCAGTGGCCCGATGGGCTATGCGGCGGTTGCGCCGGAGCGTGGCCCGTCCGGCGGAGGCGCAGGAGACGGTGTTGAGGTCCCTGCTTGCCGGAGCGGAAAAGACGGCGTTTGGGAGGGATCACGACTTGCGTGCGGGCTTGACGGCTGCGGAGTTTCAAGAGCGCGTGCCGGTTCGGGATTACGAAGGGTTGAAGGCGTACGTGGACCGGGCGGTGAAGGGTGAAGAGGACGTCCTTTGGCCTGGGCGGCCCCTGTATTTCTGCAAGACCAGCGGCACGACCTCGGGAGCGAAGTACATCCCCTTGACTTCGGACAGCATGCCCAACCACATTGGAAGCGCGCGCAACGCGCTGTTGGGGCACATTGCCGGCACGGGGGATGCGTCGTTTGTGGACGGCAAAATGATCTTCTTGCAGGGCAGTCCGGAATTGGCGAAGACGCCTGGCGGCGTGCATTTGGGGCGATTGAGTGGAATCGTGGCGCACCACGTGCCGGCCTACCTCCAAGCGAACCGGCTGCCGTCGTGGGAGACCAACTGCATCGAAGATTGGGAAACCAAGGTGGATGCGGTGGTGCACGAGACCTGCACCGAAGACCTTCGGCTCGTCAGCGGAATTCCGTCTTGGGTGCAGATGTACTTCGAGCGCCTGCTCGAGCACACGGGGAAGGCGACCGTGCGGGAGGTGTTTCCCAACCTGAGCTTGTTTGTGCACGGGGGGGTGGCGTTTGGGCCCTATGCAGAGCGGTTCCGTCAGTTGCTTGGTTTTGACATTGCTCGGGTGGAGTTGTATCCGGCGTCGGAGGGGTTCTTGGCGTACCAAGACGCACCCGGAGTGGACGGCATGTTGTTGAATGTCGCGGACGGCATCTACTTCGAATTCATTCCCGCCGACCGCTACTTCGAAGAGAACCCACCGCGCCTCACCGTCGGAGAGGTGGAGGTCGGCGTGCAGTACGCGGTGGTGCTGAGCACGAATGCCGGACTGTGGGGGTACGACATCGGAGACACGGTGAAGTTTGTGTCCCTCGACCCCCCTCGCGTGGCGGTGACCGGCCGAATCAAGCACTTTACCTCGGCTTTTGGCGAGCACGTCATCGCCGAAGAGGTGGAGGGCGCGGCGCAAGAAGCGGTGGTCGCCCACGGGGGCGTGATCACCGAGTTTCACGTGGCGCCTCAAGTGACGCCCGCCGAAGGGTTGCCGTACCACGAATGGGTGGTGGCGTTCGAGACGCAGCCAACGGACCTCGGGGCCTTTGCGGCGACGCTGGACAAGGCGCTTCAGTCGCGGAATCCTTACTACAAGGACTTGATTCAAGGCGCGGTGCTGCGGCCCGCGGTGGTCACTCCGGTGCCGGCGGACCGGTTCACCGAGGCGATGCGCAGACGCGGCAAGCTCGGAGGCCAAAACAAAATCCCCCGACTCGCCAACGACCGCGACATGGCGGACCTGCTTTTGGACGCGAGTCAGGAACCTCAAAATGTTGCAACATGAACATGGTCGCCATCACGGGAGGAAGCGGCTCGGGAAAGAGCACGGTCTTGAACGGCCTGAAGGAGCACTTCGGGGACCGCCTGTCCATGCTGTCGCTCGACGATTACTACCGACCCAAGGAGGTCCTGCCCGTGGACGACAACGGCGAGACGAACTTCGACGTGCCGGAGGCCATCGACCACCCCAAACTTCACGCCGACATCTTGCGGCTCGGAAAGGGGGAGAAGGTGTCGTTCGAGACCTACACGTACAACAAGAGCCTGATGCAGTCGGAAGTGGCGGTGATTGAGCCGCGCGAGTGGTTGGTGGTCGAGGGCCTGTTCGTGCTGTGTTACCCCGCCGTGGCCGAGCTTGCGGACGTCAAGGCGTACATCCACGCCTCGCCCGAGGTGCGGCTCGAGCGCCGAAAGCACCGCGACATGACCGTGCGCGGATACACTCCGGAGGAGGTCGAGTACCAGTGGCACAACCACGTGCGCCCGGCCGACGTCGCGCACATTGAGCCGTGCCAAGCCACGTGCGATGTGGTGATTGACAACGATCGCGATTGGAAAGCGGGTTTGGCCGAGCTGATTGAACACATGGAGGCCGTGAGCGCTTCTTAACTCCAAAATCGACCCATGAAAAAGGCCTTTACTCTTCCGACGTGCAAAACGTGCCAACGCATTATTGACGACCTCCAACCGGAACAACATGGGTGCGACGTGGTCGACATCAAGGCGGAGGGCATTTCGGCCGA
>Ga0181573_10002103_pt1 | contig 18838 bp, 20 predicted proteins | sample 101ome_25_FD_148643 | JGI IMG/M metagenome (GOLD analysis project Ga0181573, IMG submission 148643) | Coastal salt marsh microbial communities from the Groves Creek Marsh, Skidaway Island, Georgia - 101409BT metaG (spades assembly) | ecosystem: Environmental > Aquatic > Marine > Intertidal zone... | reverse complement strand
GCTCAGCTGGTAGAGCGCAACCTTGCCAAGGTTGAGGTCGCGAGTTCGAACCTCGTTTCCCGCTCCAATTTTTTCTTCATGCTCAAGCGGAAGCGCGTACAATAGCGCGCTTTACAGCCGCTATGGCACGACAACGAGCGAAAGGCATGACTGATTACTCTCCAGCCGAACTGGATACCTTAGCGCTGCACGCAGGTGGAAAGCCTGATCCTGCGACGGGTGCGCGAGCCACTCCGATCTACCAAACCGCTTCCTACTGTTTCCCGGATTCAGATTACGCAGCCGCGTTGTTCAATATGGAGCGGCCGGGGCACGTATATTCTCGACTTAGCAACCCCACTACAGCCGTCCTCGAGGAGCGAATTTCCGCGTTAGAAGGCGGCGTGGGCGCCATCGCAACCGCCAGTGGTCAAGCGGCGTTGCAACTGGCCATCATGACAATCATGGATGCTGGTTCGCACATAGTGGCATCTAGCGCTTTGTATGGCGGTAGTCACAACCTACTTGCGTACACTCTGCCGCGCTTTGGGATTAAGACCACCTTTGTCGATGCGCGTGATGAAGACGCGATACGCGCAGCCATTCGACCCGAAACTCGACTGATTTTCGGTGAAACGGTGGGCAACCCGGGACTCGATGTTCTCAATATCCCAGCGGTCTCCAAAATCGCTCACGACAACGGAATCCCACTACTGGTTGACTCAACGTTTACCACCCCTTATCTGGTGCGCCCCTTCGAATTGGGTGCCGATCTTGTGATGCATTCAGCGACGAAGTTCTTAAGTGGTCACGGAATTGTGATTGGCGGGCTCTTGGTCGATGGTGGTCGGTTTGACTGGGATTCGTCAGGCAAATTCCCGCAGCTGTCTGAGCCCTACAAGGGCTTCCACAACCTTGTGTTCACCGAAGAATTCGGCCCCGCTGCATTTATCTCTCGCGCTCGAAAGGAAGGATTGAGAGATTTCGGAGCCTGCCAGAGCCCCACCAGCGCATTCTACATACTACAGGGCATGGAAACGCTAGGTGTGCGCATGGAAAAGCATGTCTCCAATACCCGCGCAGTGGTCGAGTTTCTCGACAATCACGACGCCGTGGCCGGTGTAGCTCACCCAGACCTCCCCGGCCATACGGACCATGCGCTTGCCAGCGACTTGTACCCCAAAGGTACTAGTGCTGTATTCACGTTCGAAATTAAGGGCGGACGTGAGGCAGGGATTGCCTTCGTCAACGGTTTGAACCTCTTTTCCCACCTCGCCAATGTCGGTGACGCCAAGTCCTTGGTCATTCACCCAGCCAGCACTACCCATTTCCGAATGGACGAAGCGGCACTTGCCGCAGCGGGTATCGGCGAGGGAACCATTCGCTTGTCGATTGGGCTTGAAGACCCTAAGGACCTGATTGCTGATCTCAAGACCGGACTGCGAGCCGCCGAAAAGGTAGCCGGAGGACGGAGTTAATGAAACTCGTTTCGTCCGGAAAAGACACCTACGTCTACACCAACAATAAAACGGTTGACCCTGCAAAACCCTCACTCGTGTTTATCCATGGCGCCGGGTTTGACCACAGCGTGTGGACCTTGTTTGCGCGACACTTCTCGCGTCATGACTGGAATGTCATTGCGCTAGATCTTCCCGGCCACGGTCGGTCCGAGGGGCCTGTGCTAGAAAGCATCGAAGCCATGGCTAGCTGGACGATGGAGCTCATCGACACGCTCGGACTCAATAGTGTCGCGTTGGTCGGGCACAGCATGGGCAGTCTCATAACCCTCGAAACCGCGTCAAGACTCGGTGATCGCGTTACGCACGCTGTATTGGTTGGCTCTATTTCACCGATGCCTGTCTCTGAACCCATTCTCGATGCAACCGCGAACAAACCCGGTGCCGCGCATTCCATGCTGACGTCCTTCGGCTTCAGCAAACAAAATCTCATGGGTGGCAACCCAAATCCTGGCATGTGGATGGTTAGCGATAGCATGCGCCGCTATGAGGATGAAGCACAGAGCGCACTGGATAGTGATATGCGTGCCTGCAATGCCTACCAACGAGGACTCGAGGCCGCGTCCGAGATTGCAGCCCCAACACTTATGCTCCATGGCGACGCCGATAGACTCACCCCACTGCGAGCTACCAAGCCGCTACTAGACGCTTTGTCGAATGCTCGAATGAATATCATTCCAGGATCCGGCCACTCGCTCATGGTGGAAGACCCCAATCATGTGCTGGATCAACTCAAGATTCACCTACTCTAAGAAGCGATGACTCAACCGACATGAAGAAGCAGATTACGCTACTGGACGGCGGCCTTGGTCAGGAACTGATCAAACGTAGCAGTGCCCCACCTCACCCTTTGTGGTCTACCAAGGTCATGATGGACGAGCCACATCTCGTGTCTGACATTCACCGAGATTTTTGCCTCGCGGGCGCAAAAGTCATCTGTCTAAACACCTACGCAGTGAGTCGTCACAGACTCAATACATTTGCTCCCGAGGAGTCTCTGGAGCACATGTTAGAGACTGCGCTTCAGGTGGCAAACACGGGTATTAGCGATGCCGCGCTTTCACACAAAGTATCCATTGTCGCCTCACTGCCACCGCTCAATGCGTCCTACGATCACACGGTTGCGCCAGACTTCGAGAGTGCCTACACACAATATCGGGAACTCGTCAGTTTGCAAAAAGCGCGCGTTGACGCTTTCCTTCTCGAGACAATGAGTAACATTGCCGAGGCGAGTGCCGGTGCTAAGGCGATCCGTGACGAGGGTGTTGTGGGTGCCGTTGCATTCACAGTAAGCGATAGTGACGCCACAGTACTGCGGTCGGGAGAATCACTAGAAGAGGCGATAAAGGCGGTCATGCCATTTACGCCCGATGCGATATTAATCAACTGCTCTATCCCAGAAATGGTCACTGAAGCCCTCAAGATTGTGGCAAAGTCCGGCGCCCGCTTTGGTGGGTATGCGAATGGATTTACGTCGGTGGAGGCGCTGGTACCGGGAAGTACGGTCGATCGGCTATCACAGCGAAAAGACCTTGGACCTGAAGAATACCTAGAGTTTGTGAAGACCTGGATTGACCTCGGCGCCGAAGTCATTGGTGGTTGTTGCGAAATTGGACCCTCGCATATCGCTGCTATTACAGACTACTGTGACCGCGAGGGTATTATGACGACCAAGCAACTGGTGCCCTAGCTCAGCCTTCTTTTTTGAGATCAATTGACAGGCTGTTGATGCAATAGCGAAGACCTGTTTCGGTCGGGCCGTCGGGGAATACATGGCCCAAATGCCCACCGCAGTTCTGACAGAGCACTTCGGTACGAATCATTCCGTGGCTGGTGTCTCGCTCTTCGTCAATGACACCCGCTGCAGCAGGCTTGTCAAAGCTAGGCCAACCACAACCGGCATCGAATTTACTATTCGACTCAAACAGCGTTTCACCACAACCCCGACAGGTATAAATACCTGCCTCGGTCGTGTCCCAATACTCACCCGTGAACGCGCGCTCAGTACCTTTCTGACGGAGAACGTGATACTCCTCAGGTGTTAGCGTCTCGCGCCAGTACGCGTCATCTTTCTCAGTCATGGGGCTCTTCCTGTTCCTTACCTGTCCTATTCGTTGCCTGCGCTGTTCGGCGCCTAACGCTACTATGGGGCTTTTCTCTTTGATTTCAACTAGCCAGCCTGAAGCCTGCAGCACTCAATAATCGCTCAAGTTCAGTGCTTGCGTTCACTGCCTCTAACGTCAAAGCACTGTATTGATCACGCAATCTGTACTGCGTCCGTTGCGTTTCAAAATTATCCGGCGTCTGTGACTTTTCCCATGACTTTCTGAATTCATCGTCGTCCTGAGCTAACCGGCTTACCGCCTGCATCGCTGTCATCAACCCATGGACATCGGATTGAGCAGAGAGATCCACCCTTACCTGTTTTGTCTCCTCAGCATCCGTCGTTTCGAATGAGATCTCCAAACCGAGCGCACGCACCAGCGGCTCGACAAGAAAGTCTGTGGCGTTTGATTTCGCCGTGCGGGTGTATCCCGCAATATGCGGCGTGGCTAACGCCGCTCGCATGAGCAGTTCTTGCGACACGCTAGGCTCGTCAGGCCAAGTATCCAACACCAGCGTAACGCCCTTGTCTGCCATCCTATGGAGCGCCTCTTCTGTCACTAAACCCCCACGTCCCGCATTGATAAACAAGGCATCGGGTGAAATAGAGCCCACCGCTGTGTTATCGATCATCTGAGCGCTAGAATGTGGTTGGTCGTCGTGCAAGGCCGCGTGCAGCGAGACGATTGAGCAGCCCAAAACCTCTGGTAGCGCACACAATGTGACACCGGCCTCAGCGCTCTCAACATCAGTGCTCTCAACATAGGGATCATAAACCTTGACCTTGCCCCCCAACTTGCTGAGACGTGCTGCAAGGTGTCGGCCTACCGCTCCGTAGCCCACGAGCCCTACCGTCGCCCCGCTAATCAATGGTTCAAGACGTTGGCACTGATAGATGGCATCCAAAACGTAGTCCGCTACTGCCCCGGCGTTACACCCCGCCGCATTCGCTAACTTTATGCCTCGCTCTGACAGGTATCGCGGATCGATATGATCGGTTCCGGCACTTGCAGTCCCTACAAAGGCGATCGGGCTATCCTGCAATAGATTTGAATCTACCCGCGTTACGGTCCGTGTGAGCAAGGCATTCGCGTCCTTGAGGTCCGCAGGGACAATTTCCGTCCCTCGGATAGAAACCAGTTCTATTGGTAGGGTCGACAGGCTTGGTGTCACCCATATCGCGCTGTCGATGACAACCTTTGGGGGCGCCATCAGCCCGATCGCTCTACTGCTAATTGTGTGAGGGCGTCTTTGAATCGCTGTGCCCGATCTGGCAACCCCTGTTGCCGGAAACGCATTATTTGCCGATCAACCGCAGTCTTAAAATCAATAATTTCAGGACAATTGGCGTCCACTGTCAGATTATCCACACTCACCGCGAATGTGAGATCTAAGGCCTCGCAAAACAGAGCCTCGATGGCCTGGGGTTTCACCTCTACACCGTAAAACGCGCTCTGCTGTTCAGCATTGCGCCCATCAGGTGCATACCAGTATCCATAGTCAGGTAATCTCCTGCGTACAGGACCCGCAACACACCAGTGCGCGACCTCGTGTAAGGCACTGCGATCAAAATCTTCGCGAAAATAGATAACTGAGGGTGCGCCAGGTTCGTAATAAGGCTCAGCAGCCCCACCACATAAGATCGTGGCGTCCGCCGCTTGAAAAACGCGGTTAAAAACGCCTACCAAGGCTTCACCAAGGGACTGCTGGCTCACACTAACCGGCCTTTCTTACACGATAGAGAAAACGCGCCCCATCCTGATGATGCTCGAGCAGTTCGTGTCCTAAGAAATCGCAGAATTTCGCGACATCACGCTGAGTAGAGGGATCTGTGGCCGTAAGACAGACGACATCTCCCGAAGACGCTTTGCGGATAGCCGCGTGGAGCATCATGACCGGCTCTGGGCACTTCAGCCCCGTTGAATCGACCTGATACTCCACAGAACGCGCTGAACCCTTTTTCTCAGGGCTTCTTGAAACGAAGCGTCATGCGATCGCTCTCGCCGATCGCCGCGTACTTTGCGCGATTCTCATCACCGGCACCAAAGCTAGGCGGTAGCGTCCAAACGCCGCCCGGATAATCCTTGGTATCTTTAGCGTTCGCATTGATTTCGCTTTTCCCATCGAGCACGAAACCTGCGGCTTCCGCCATCTCGATGACCTTTGACTCGGTTACGTACGCGGTGCGCTTCATCTGCTCAACGGTCATACCGTCAGTCCCACGGTGCTGAACAATGCCGAGTGTGCCTCCAGACTTGAGCGCGCGGTGAATATCTGCCAATGACGCTTCAGCTGTACCGGCACGTAGCCAAGAGTGAACGTTTCGAAACACAACTGCCATATCGACGGAGCCCGCCTCCACGTCCAGCGGCATCGCAGGCGGTTGCATCACTCTGACATCAACCGCTGAATACACATCGTTAGCCCGCCCTAGCTTCTGCAAGTAACCACCCAATGAGCGACGACCATAAGCACTCCCATTAGGCGCTCCATGCCCTGCTACCAATTGACCATGATCCTTCAGAAGCGGCGCAAGCACCTCCGTGTACCACCCTCCGCCGGGTGAGACTTCTAAAACGGTCATCTCTGCCGACAAACCAAAAAACTCAAGCGTTTCACGCGGATGACGGTATTGGTCTCGAGCACGATTAGATTCAGAGCGATGGTCCCCGCTCAAGGCGGCATCCCAGTCCAAACCTTTGTGACCATCGGCAAAGGCCAAAGAGGACACCAGAGTGAGTAATACAAGGCTTATTCTTTTCACAGTCAACTCCTATCACGATTTCTGCGTATAGAGGGCATCTATACACTGTCACACCAGATGATAACCGCTACGCGCGGCCAAGGGGATCTATGCAGCAACAATATGTCATTACATTTGCGGGCGCTGACCGAACAGGCTTAGTGGAGACGCTGGCAGAATTGGTCAAAAGTCATGGCGGCGATTGGCAACAGAGCGAGCTGACACGCCTTGGCGGCGCATTCGCGGGCGCCATTTTAGTTCATGTTTCTAGCGAAGGGTTTCAAGCCATCAACCGGGCGGTCGAGGAAGACGAAAATACCGACTTGGCCATACACATCACAGAAGCTGTGTCACAGCCCCAAATTGAACCGAATTTACACCTTGCCCTCACGGGCCCCAATCGACCTGGGATAGTGTATGAAATCACACACGAACTCGCCGAACTCGATGTCAATATTTTGCACTTCACATCGCGCGTAGAGAGTGGAGCCTGGTCTGGGGAGCCGTTATTCGTAGCTGACCTTGATACCTGCGCGCCGGCAGGTTTTGATCTGGAAGAGCTCAGAGACCGGCTCGATGGGATTGAAGAGCGAATGACGCTTGAAATCGATATTGAGTCAGTAAAGAGTTAAGGTCGCCGTCGAATAAAACGCAGTAGCGCTGCAACGGGCGCTGCAACCACAATAAGAAGCAGAACACCTTGGATGCTGAGCCAGACGTAGTCCCACAGTGCTTCAGCAGAGACACCCACGATATCGACGGCGCCCCATATGAGTGCCAAGGTCGCCAATACCCCTAAAGTCGCGGTACGTAAGGCTTTTATGTAGCGCCGATTCAGCATCGCTAGCTATTAGATAACAGGTGTGGGAGACACCACATCAGCATTCTGTCCACGATGTCGAAGGGCGTGATCCATTAGCACCAGCGCCAACATTGCCTCAGCTATGGGAACGGCCCGCAAACCCACACACGGATCATGTCGTCCAGTGGTAATGACATCCGCCGCATTACCCTCGATGTCTATGGATTGCCCTGGCACCTGAATCGATGAGGTCGGCTTGAGCGCTATTCCGACACTGATGGGCTGACCGCTCGAGATTCCCCCCAATACACCACCGGCGTTATTACTGAGAAACCCCTCTGCCGTCAGCTCGTCGCGGTGTTCGCTCCCGCGCTGATTGACGACGGCAAAGCCAGCGCCGATCTCAACACCCTTCACCGCATTGATCCCCATCATCGCCGAGGCGATATCAGCATCGAGCCGATCAAAAATAGGCTCGCCCCAACCGGGTGGTAACCCGTCTGCAACAATCTCTAATTTCGCGCCGATCGAGTCCCCGTCGCGCCGAATTTGGGTCATGTAGTCTTCGAGCGCAGGTATCAATGCAGCATCACCACAAAAGAACGGATTGGTTTCAACCAGATCCCAATCTGTCTCCGATACCTGAAGTGGTCCCAACGCACTAAGGCAGCCTCGAATCGACACTCCGTAGCGTTCCTTTAACCACTTTTTGGCAACAGCGCCCGCAGCGACTCTCATTGCCGTCTCCCGCGCGGAGGATCGACCTCCACCACGATAATCACGTGCACCGTATTTTTGTTGGTAGGTGTAATCCGCGTGCGCAGGACGGAACACGTCTTTGATCTTGCTGTAATCCTTCGATTTTTGGTCAGCATTCATTATCAAGAGACCAATGGGCGTACCCGTTGTTCGACCTTCGAAGACACCTGACAGAATCTGAACTTCATCGGGCTCTTTACGCTGCGTTGTGAAACGAGAGGTGCCTGGCTTGCGCCGATCTAAATCAGGTTGTAAATCGGCCGCACTTAATTCTAGACCCGGCGGACACCCGTCTATGATGCAGCCTAGGCCTAGCCCATGGCTTTCACCAAAGGTGGTCACTGTAAACAAACGGCCGAACGTATTACCCGACATGTGACTTCCCTACTTTCACTTTACCGATACCACTGAGTTGTTGGTGTCTTCCGATACCACCCATTGTGCCAGATCCTGAGCATTAAAAACGGCAACACCGTGGCCGCCCTGCTCCAGTTCCACCCAAATCGGGTGCAAATGCTCCGATAAATCATCCAGTGCTTCAAAACTGTTACCCACTTCTAGGATCAAAAGACCTGTGGGCCGGAGAACTCGGGCAGCTTCGGTGAGTAAGACTCTGACCAAATCAAGGCCATCTTCACCACCTGCCAGCGCCAGCCCGGGTTCATGGCGGTACTCTGCAGGCAGTCCTTGCATATCATCTGCGTCAACATAGGGCGGGTTAGCAATGATGATGTCGACGCATGAGGATCTACACCACGAGAGCAAATCACCTCGCACAATGCCGTCCACAGCGTGAATCTGACTGTTTTCAGAGGCCAGGGACAAGGCAGCTGAGTCGAGGTCACTCAGAAGCACCTGCGCCGATGGAAACAGCGACTTGGCGAGCATGCCGAGGCTCCCCCCGCCACAGCAGACATCGATGATGACTTGCGGATCTGGCCCTTGATACCAGGGCTCGAACTGGTTCAGAACGAGCTCAGCGACAGGCGACCGTGGGACCAATGCCCTAGCGTCGCTTTTGAAGCATAAGTGCCCCAGCCAGGCTTCTCCCGTGATATAGGCCACAGGCAAACGCTCCTCGCATCGCGCGGTTAGAAAGGAGCGAAGTTTTGGCAACACAGTGGCTGGATAGCCGGTATCCAAGATGGCTGCACTGGTGTCCACCAAAGAGCAGTCTGCTGCTGCGAGTACCAGGGCCACAGCTTCGTCATGCGCTGACTCATACCCATGTCCAAAAAAGAGATCGGCGCTCAAAAGCTCGGTTTCTGTAGCGATCAAAATCTCTCGAAATGTCGTCATGTGCTCAGCCTCAAAACGAGGACTCATGATACCATTCGCGCATTCCTAGGGAGGGGTGCATGGAACAGCATTGGGAAAAAATAATTGAAGCCGTTGGGGAGGATTTGCAGCGCCCCGGGCTTCAAGACACGCCGAAAAGAGCGTCAGAAGCCTTTAAGTTTTTAACTCATGGCTATCATCAAGACTTAAAGACCATCACCAACGACGCACTGTTCCCAAGTGACTCCAGTGAGATGGTTCTGGTACAAGATATCGAGCTTTACTCGCTGTGCGAGCACCACTTACTCCCCTTCGTTGGTCGTTGCCACGTCGCCTACCTGCCACAAGGCAAAGTACTGGGCCTTTCAAAAGTGGCTCGGATTGTCGACATGTTTGCTAGGCGCCTGCAAATTCAAGAGCAGCTGACACTTCAAATCGCTGAATCAATCGGCGAAGTAACCGGTGCCGAAGGCGTAGGCGTGATTATTGAAGCCGAGCATATGTGCATGATGATGCGGGGTGTAGAGAAACAAAACTCTGTCACCAAAACGTCGGCCATGCTCGGCTCATTCCGTGAAGATGCTAAGACGCGAGAGGAATTCCTGTCGTTGCTTAACTTGCCTGCTCTAAGAGGTCGGTAACAAGCTCCCCTGTCGCGAAGAAGCGGGTCAACAGGCCAGCCAGCGATTCAACATCACCCTCCATGTGGAAATGGTGAGGACCGGGGACGGTCAGCTGATGGAAGTTCGGTGCAAAATTCGCGATACCGCCAATTCTTTGCTGCGCTTCGTCACTCGTGAAGAAACCCGTATCTCCCGTGATCGCAGCCACCGGAAAGTTCATCGCCCGATAGAGCGAGTCTGATGTTTCCTCTGACATCTTAATGGTGCTGCTGCCAAAGAGCTTAGGGTCGCTCAACAAAAGCCACCCCTCGTCAACCTGGCGCAGTGCCCGCGGAACCAGCACCTCAGCGTTCTCACGCGTGAAGCCGTATCGCGAGCGGGAATCAATGAACTGCTCTACCGACTCAAAAATACGGGGTGGTCGTGCCATGTACTTTGTCCGTTCAGCCAGCGACGTACGAAAAAGTTCAGCCCCGTCATCGTTTTCAAATGAGCGTGAAATCATGCCATCCAGCATAGTGAGACTCAGGCACCGCTCGTTTAAGGCCACCGCCAACATGCCTGCCACAGCGGCACCACGACTGTGGCCAACAATATGCGCTCCACTCGCACCCAATTGATCGATGACTGCCATCAGCTGGGGGATGTCATCCCAAATGTGGTAGTTGGCATCTGCGGATCGGTGACTGCTGAGGCCATGACCTGACAGGTCGATCGATATCACTCGGTAGTTGGGAAGGAGGGGCGCAAGCACGGCAAAACTGAGCGCATTGTCCAGCCATCCGTGGATCGCAAAAACCAAGGGCTTTCCCGCATCACCCCAAGCCAATCCTCGATAGGTGAGTCCGTCGGTTTCAAACACGACATCAGTTGGCTGGTTAGTCACTACAGTTATCCTTCGGGTGCGTGATAAAGAAGCTCGCCCCCACCGCGGCACGGCACGGTTAATTCAATGATGGCAAAACCACTAGGCGAAACGCTGGTATGCGCTGAGGTGTCGCACCATACATCAATTAATTGAGAAAGATAGGGCTGATGCCCAACGACCAACTGGTGTCCGGATTCTTCCGAGAGGTAGCCACCTAATAGGTAATCGTTGTGACCCGGCGCCAATAGCTCTTGCGCAACCACATCTGAAAGGTTCAACTCGCTCGCAATCAGACTCGCTGTTTGTTGCGTTCTGACATAGGGACTATGAGTACACACCGTCGGCATACCCAGCCCTAGTTGCTGACACAGCGACCGGTAGCGGCCCACCGTCGCCCGCACGTGTTGGACTCCCCGCTCAGTTAACTGCCGCTGAGAATCGGGGCGGCTATAAGCCGCCTCACCATGGCGCCACAGCGTGAGGAGCACGCTAGGCGCTCATCTCAACCAGCAGTTTGTTCATGCGAGCCACGTAGCTTGCGGGATCATCTAACTGGGACCCCTGCGCCAGCGTAGCTTGGTCAAGCAGAATGAGCGCGAGATCGGCGAAGCGATCTTCATCCTGCTCTCCATCCATTCTCTTAACCAGTCCATGGGATGTATTGACCTCGAGAATCGGCTCGCTATCAGGCAACTCCTGACCTGCCGCTTCCAGAATGCGGCGCATCTGTGCGCCAAGCTCATGCTCGCCGACAACGAGACAGGCCGGTGAGTCGGTCAGCCTGAGCGTAGGACGAACCTCACTGACACGACCGTCAAGCGCACCCTTCAATCGGTCGAGCAGTCCCTCGTTCTCGGTTTTCGCCGCCTCTAACTCAGCTTTTTCCTCTTCGGTGCTTTCGCCGAGGTCCAGTTCACCCTTGGCAATGTCCTTCAGCGCCTTTCCGTCGAACTCGTTTAGATGCCCCATCAACCAATCATCAATACGGTCGGATAGTAGCAGCACTTCAATGCCTTTCTTGCGGAACACCTCAATGTGCGGACTATTTTTTGCGGTTACGTGGTTATCAGCGACCACATAATAAATGGCGTCCTGACCGTCTTGCATGCGTTCAACGTATTGCTTTAAAGATACGTTCTGTGTCGACTCATCGGTGTGTGTCGATGCAAATCGCATGAGTTCTGCAATCTTTTCCCGATTCGCGAAGTCCTCTCCTGGGCCCTCTTTCAGCACGTTGCCAAAGACATCCCAGAACGACTGATACTTTTCTTCATCCGCCTTTGCCAGCTTACTCAACATGTCGAGGACACGCTTTGTGACCGCGTTTCGCAACGAGTCCACTTGCGAGCTCTGCTGCAAAATTTCACGCGAAATATTGAGTGGTAAGTCCTGTGAATCCAAAACGCCCTTTACGAAACGCAGATAGAGCGGCAAAAACTGCTCTGCATCGTCCATGATGAAGGTCCGCTGAATGTACAGCTTGAGACCACGCGCACCCTCCCGGTTCCACAGATCGAACGGTGCCTGACTCGGGATGTATAACAGCGAGGTGTAATCGAGCTTTCCTTCAACCCGGTTGTGGCTCCAGCTCAGTGGGTCCTGGTAGTCGCTGGAAACGTGACGGTAGAACTCCTTGTATTCATCATCACTCACATCGGACCGGCTGCGCGTCCACAGTGCCTTGGCTTCGTTAATGCGCTCCCACTGAGGCTCGTGCGTGCCTGATTCTGTCTCATCGTCCTCACTCTTGGGCGTTGCTTGCTCAAGCATCAGTACAGGCACCGAGATGTGGTCGGAGTATTTTTTAATGACGCTTCTGACTCGCCAAGGCGACGCAAACTCTTCTGACTCGCTACTCAGATGGAGCACAACCGTGGTACCCGGTGCGTCTCGCTCCGCCTCATCGATGTCGAATTCGTCCTCACCTGTCGACTCCCAGCGTGTGGCCGAAAGGTCCCCCGCTTTTCGGGAGATAACCTCAACACGGTCGGCAACAATAAAGGAAGAATAAAAACCAACGCCAAACTGACCGATCAGTTGGCTGTCTTTCTGCTGATCACCACTCAGCTGCTCCATGAACGCAGCCGTTCCCGATTTCGCAATCGTACCGAGGTTATCGATAATATCGTCGCGCGACATGCCAATACCGTTGTCGCTGATCGATAAGGTCTTGGCTGTTTCATCAACATCGACGCGAATTTCATAGCCCTCGCCGCCCACATCAAGAGCACTGTCTTCGATAGCTGCAAACCGTCTCTTATCAATGGCATCCGACGCGTTCGAAATAAGCTCTCGAAGGAAAATCTCGCGATTGGAATAAAGCGAATGAATCATCAACTGAAGCAGTCGCTTTGCTTCGGTCTGAAATCCCATAGTTTGCTTGGAAGACATTATTGGCTCCTGTCATTTGTTCATGATCAGCAGATGGGGTGAAAGCCTCTCGATTTCAAGCGCTGGAGGTAAAAAAATCCTACTCGGGAGCATAAAAAAGCCCGCAATAGCGGGCTTTCAGAACAGCGAGTAATGAACCTTACCAACCGGTGATCTCAGTCATCGCAGTACCGATATCGGCGAGCGAGCGAACAGTCCGTACGCCAGCATCCTCAAGCGCTGCAAACTTCTCATCCGCAGTGCCTTTACCACCCGAAATAATCGCACCGGCGTGTCCCATGCGCTTTCCTTTTGGTGCAGTAACACCTGCGATGTACGACACAACGGGCTTGGTCACGTTCTCTTTGATAAATGCCGCCGCTTCTTCCTCGGCAGAACCACCGATCTCGCCAATCATGACAATCGATTCAGTCGCGTCATCTTCCTGGAACAGAGCCAAAATATCGATGAAGTTAGACCCTGGAATGGGATCGCCACCAATACCAACACACGTTGACTGGCCAAAGCCTGCATCGGTGGTTTGCTTCACTGCCTCGTAGGTCAACGTACCCGATCGAGACACGATGCCGACTCGGCCTGGTAGGTGAATATGACCCGGCATGATGCCTATCTTACACTCCCCTGGCGTGATGACACCGGGACAGTTAGGTCCAATCAATCGAACACCCAGCTCGTCACAACGCACTTTTGCATCCAACATATCCAGCGTTGGAATACCTTCCGTAATGCAGACAATCAATTCGACGCCCGCGTTAGCGGCCTCAAGAATTGAGTCTTTGCAGAACGGTGCTGGTACGTAAATTACTGAAGCATTAGCGCCTGTCTGTGATACCGCATCACTCACGGTGTCGAAGACAGGTAGTCCGAGATGCTCTTGTCCGCCTTTTCCGGGCGTTACACCCCCCACCATTTGGGTGCCGTAGGCAATTGCCTGTTCTGAGTGAAATGTGCCCTGTGAGCCCGTAAAACCCTGACAAATAACACGGGTATCTTTATTAATCAGAATGCTCATGCAGCACCTCCAGCAGCTGCAACCACCTGCTGAGCCGCGTCGGTGAGGCTCGTAGCTGCAATAATGTTTAGACCGCTCTCGGCGAGCACCTCTCTTCCAAGTTCAGCGTTATTGCCCTCAAGTCTCACAACGACGGGGACTTCAACACCGACCTCGTTGACCGCGCCAATAACACCTTCGGCAATGAGGTCACAGCGGACGATGCCGCCAAAGATGTTGATGAGCACCGCTTGAACGTTTTCATCACTCAAAATGATCTTGAACGCCTCGGTAACGCGCTCTTTAGTTGCACCGCCACCCACGTCAAGGAAGTTTGCGGGCTGACCACCGTGTAACTTCACAATATCCATCGTGCCCATGGCGAGGCCTGCACCGTTGACCATGCAACCAATATTGCCCTCGAGTGCTACATAGTTAAGCTCCCAAGCGGCAGCAGCTGCTTCACGCTCATCTTCCTGAGACGGATCATGCATCGCCTGAAGGTCTTTGTGCCGGTACATGGCATTGGAGTCGACCACAACCTTGGCGTCGAGACAGTGAAGGTTTCCCTCATCGGTAATTACCAAAGGATTAACCTCGATCAACGCCAGATCCTTCGCTTTAAACAAGGTGGCTAAGCCATTGAAAATATCAACAAACTGCTTAATTTGCTGACCCTTCAGACCCAGCTTAAACGCCAGCTCTCTACCTTGGTATGGCTGAGGTCCTACCAGCGGATCGATAGTAGCTTTGAGAATTTTTTCAGGCGTTTCTTCAGCCACCTTCTCAATTTCAACGCCACCTTCTGTCGACGCCATGAAGACAATACGACGAGTCGAGCGATCAACAACAGCGCCCAAGTAAAGCTCATCAGCGATATCAGTGCACGTCTCTACCAGAATCTTGGAAACTGGCTGGCCAATGGCATCAGTTTGGTAGGTGACCAAGTTTTTACCCAGCCAGCTCTCCGCAAAAGCGCGCGCCTCAGCCGGTGAGTCAACAAGTTTGACGCCACCTGCTTTTCCACGTCCACCGGCGTGAACCTGGGCCTTTACAACCCATTTGTCGCCCCCAATTGCCTTTGCAGCCGCTTCAGCAGCGTCAGGCGTATCGACAGCCTGACCAACAGATACGGGTAAACCATATTCTGCGAACAGCGCCTTGCCCTGATATTCGTGCAAGTTCATACATCCCCCTTTGTGAGTTTACGAGGACTGGGCATAGCACAGCCTCGACCCCGATCCTCGCAAATCGGGGATTTGAAGTTTGTTATCGTCGTTTGCGATTCGGCATGTGGATCGCCATGCCATCGACGGCTAGCGCCGCTTCATGAACCGCTTCAGACATGGTCGGATGACCAAAGACCATCAGCTGAACATCCTCAGCGCTACCACCAAATTCCATGGTGATCACCATTTGCTGCACCAGGTCCGCTGCAGACGGCCCAATCGCATGTGCCCCCAGAATTCTGTCTGTTTTTGCATCCGCAATGATCTTTACAAATCCGTCAGTCTCACCACTCGCTAACGCTCGACCAATGGCCGCGAATGGGAATGAACCCGCTTTGTAATCAATACCTTCTGCTTTGAGCTCTTGCTCGGTCTTACCCACCGCAGCAATCTCAGGATGCGTGTAGATAATCGACGGGACGCACTCATAATTGAGCTGAACAGGCTTGCCATGGATACGCTCTGCAACCATAACGCCCTCTTCTGACCCCTTGTGCGCCAGCATAGGCCCGCGAACAATATCGCCAATGGCCCACACGCCAGGTGCTTCCGTTGCGCAGTAGTCATTCACGAAAACGAATCCTCGTTCATCCATCGTGACGCCGGAGTCGCTCGAGAAAAGATCTTTGGTACGCGGTCGACGCCCTACTGCAACGATGAGTCGGTCGAACTCCGCCGATTTTTCCTCGCCCTTTTCGGTGTAAGTCACGGTGACCCCGCCTTTCTTCACGCTTGTGCCGGTGACAAGCGCATTCAATCGAATATCGAGTCCCTGCTTTTTGAAGACCTTGGCGGCTTCCTTGCTAACTTGCGCATCCATCATTGGTAAGAAAGAGTCGAGCGCCTCAAACAACACGACCTCCGAGCCCAAGCGGCCCCAGACACTGCCCAACTCCAGTCCAATAACACCAGCACCGATAACCCCAAGTCGCTTCGGGACCGCATCAAAGGTTAATGCGCCAGTGCTGTCGACAATGACCGCATCATCAGTCGGTGCAGGCGGAATGGTCACCGGCTCTGAACCCGAGGCGAGTACGACGTTTGCCGCGGAGAGCATTGTTTTCTCGCCATCTGCTGCGGTGACCTCAACATTGCGCCCAGAAAGCAGCTTGCCCTTTCCTTGCACAACAGTGACCCCGTTGTGCTGAAGCAGTGAAGAAACGCCACTCGTTAACTGAGTCACAATCTTGTCTTTTCGCTTCATCATCCCCGCAACATCAATGGCAGGCGCGCCCACATCGATTCCGTGCACCGAGAAGTGATCGCGGGATTCTGTAAACTTGTGTGAGCTATCCAGCAGCGCCTTTGATGGTATGCAACCGACATTCAGGCAGGTGCCGCCAAAGACCGGCTTACCTTTTGGATCACTCCAAGATTCGACGACCGTCGTGTTCAAACCAAGCTGTGCACACTTGATGGCACAGACATAGCCGGCAGGTCCCGAACCGATAACTACTACATCATATGAATCGCTCATATTTGATAATCCTCCTTACAACTGGAGCAAGATGCGTGATGGATCCTCGATTAACTCCTTCACCGTCACCAGGAACTGAACGGCTGTCTTACCGTCGATGAGACGATGGTCGTAGGAGAGCGCGAGATACATCATTGGGCGAATAACAACCTCCCCGTCGACTGCAACGGGACGATCTTTAATAGTGTGCATCCCGAGAATCGCTGTTTGAGGCGGGTTAAGAATGGGCGTGGAGAGCAGAGAGCCAAAGACACCACCGTTCGATACTGTGAATGTGCCACCCGTCATTTCATCGATCGTGAGTTTCTTATCGCGCGCCTTTAGGCCCAAGTCCCGAATCGCAGCTTCGACATCGGCTATGCTCATAAAATCAGCATCGCGCAGGACGGGCACTACAAGACCGTCCTCCGTTGAAACGGCAACACCGATGTCTTGATAGCCGTGGTAGACCACATCATTACCGTCGATCGATGCGTTAACCTCAGGGAAACGCTTCAGCGCTTCACAACAGGCTCTGACGAAAAAGCCCATGAAGCCAAGACGGGTCCCGTTGTGTGTCTTTTCAAACTGATCTTTGTATTGCGACCGCAATCGCATTAAGGGCGCCATATCCACCTCGTTAAAGGTTGTCAGCATGGCGGTTTGCTGTGTTGCGGACAGCAAACGCTCAGCAATGCGCGCCCGCATTCTTGTCATTGGAACACGCCGCTCAATACGCTCACTCGTGGGCCCTTGTACATCAGCACTAGCCGCAGGTGCTGCCGTCGCCGCGGGTTGCGGTGCAGGCTGGGGCGCTGGTGCGGGCGCGGGGGCTTGTTCGGCCATATGAGCCAACACGTCTTCCTTATTGATTCGTCCGTCTTTTCCAGTTCCCTTAATCGCGCTGGCATCCAGCCCATGCTCTTCAACTAGCTGACGTGCCGCTGGTCCCATAGGTACAGCTACCGCGGCTTTCTCCACCGTTGCGGATGTGGATGACGCCTCGGGAGATTCTGTTGCCTCGCCAGGCGTTAACTCGGCCAGGAGTGCCTCGCTTTCAATGGTGTTTCCAACATCGACTAAGATTCGATCCAGCCGACCTGCCTCGGGGGCAACCACTTCCATTACAACTTTGTCGGTCTCGATTTCAACCAACAGCTCATCTCGCTGAACAAAATCGCCTTCCTGCTTGTGCCATAGAGACACCTCTCCATCAGCTACTGATTCAGGAAATGCCGGCGCTTTGATTTCTATTTTCATGATAACCGTCCGTTTTACTGCGTCTTATTCAGCTCTTCACCCCAGAGCCGCTGAAATAAATGTTTCTTGCTCTTGCACGTGCAAGGCGGTGTAGCCTGCGGAAACAGATGCCGACGGAGTTCGTCCGACATAGCGGAGCTCCGCACCAAACATCGCCAGTGAGACCAGCCGTCGCATAGCGTCCTGGATCGAGTACCACGCCCCCTGATTCATGGGTTCTTCCTGACACCACACAACGCTCGCCTCTCTTGGATAACTGCCCAGAATTTCCTTCAATTGTGCCTCGGGCAACGGGTAAAGCTGCTCAACCCGAATAAGGGCAACGTGATCTGCACCACGATCATCCCGAGATGCGTCAAGGTCGTAGTAGACCTTGCCTGAGCACAAGACAACCCGCGTTACCGCTGTCTTATCGGTGACATGGGGATCATCGATCACAGGCTGGAATTGGCCGTTAGCAAGCTCATCCAGCGTCGACACGGCACTTTTATGTCGCAACAAACTCTTCGGCGACATAACAATCAGTGGCTTGCGCAACGGTCTTACCGCTTGACGGCGCAACATGTGGAACACCTGTGCCGGCGTGCTTGGCACACAGACCTGTATGTTCTCTTGAGCCGACAACTGGAGGTAACGCTCTAGACGAGCAGATGAGTGCTCCGGGCCCTGCCCCTCGTAACCGTGAGGCAACAACATGGTTAATCCACACAAGCGAGCCCACTTGTATTCACCGCTGGTAATGAACTGATCAATAACCACCTGGGCACCGTTGGCAAAGTCGCCAAACTGAGCCTCCCAAATGACCAAGCCCGTAGGTGACGTCGTGGCGTATCCGTACT
>Ga0181573_10002101_pt1 | contig 18847 bp, 11 predicted proteins | sample 101ome_25_FD_148643 | JGI IMG/M metagenome (GOLD analysis project Ga0181573, IMG submission 148643) | Coastal salt marsh microbial communities from the Groves Creek Marsh, Skidaway Island, Georgia - 101409BT metaG (spades assembly) | ecosystem: Environmental > Aquatic > Marine > Intertidal zone... | reverse complement strand
GTGGGTGGGGCGGGGGCGGGGGCGGGGGAGACGCCGGTGGTGATCACAGATTGTGCGTTGAATTCGAGGAATGCGTATTTTATATGGGGGTCGGAGGGGGTTTGGGTCGGGGTGGGGGACGAGGACGCGAGCCGAGTGGTGAGTCAGTACGCAAAGCGGCGGGTGGTCGATTACGGGGGGCTCACGAGTGCAGACGTGTTGAGTTTCTACGCGCAGCAAAAGCAGTGGGATCGAGCAGCGAGGTCGTCGGATGTCGACGGCGACGGCGACGGTGTCGATGACGGCGTGCGTGACGTGGGCGTGGTGGTGGTGGATTTGCGGGATCATATCGTGCCGGGGGAGGGGATGGCGCCGAGGATGGCGGTGAGCGAGGAGGATGTCTTGGCGTTGCGGGCGGCGACGAGGAGCGACGAGGTGGATGCGATGGATCGCCGTGGGTACGATTTGAAGACGATGCGGGCGGCGTATGGCCGGGTGGAGCATGTGTGTGAGCTCAACAAGACCAAGGAGATTGAGTTTTGCGACCGGACGAGCAGTCTCACGCAGATGATGCGTGGGGACCCGGGGGAGACGGATCGGTCAGAGACGTTGCAGCAGAGTCAACGACAACAGCAGGGGCAGAGGCAGGGGCAAGGGGCGGCGGCGATGGAACGGGCGGCGTCGACGAGGCACGGCGGGCTGCCGCTGATGCCGTCGGCGAGCCTCGAGCGGATGGAACTGAACAATCGCGTGAGCAACGATGGGTACGGTATTATCGGCCGTATATCCACCGAACACAGCGAGGAGTTTGTCATCGGGAACGCCCACGCGTTCACCCCGTCGCAGGCCATGGCCGTGCCCGTGGGCGGCGGCAGAAAGCCCAAGGCCGGGAGTGCGGCGGCCTTCGTCGCCTCCAACCGCAGCCAAAACGACAACCAGAAGGTCAGGGCCAGAGAGCCGCGGGTGGACGACGAGCTTCGTCCCATCCGGAAGGTGCCCGTCCTGAAAGAGCAACGGCAGCAGCGGGAGAGCCGAGAGAGCCGAGAGAGCCGAGAGAGCCGAGAGAGCCGAGAGAGCCGAGAGACGTCGGGCTTTGCCTTCAGCCAGACGAGCTTGTTCAGTCCGGCGAGCCAAGCGAGCGTGAGCCAAGTCAGCCAGGTCAGCCAGAACAAGTCGATCGACTCGCTCGACGAGCAAGGCATGGGCGTCTTCTCGCACCGCTCTCAATCGCTGTCCATGCACGAGGTGTGGTCGTTCAGTGAGCATGGCGGTGCGCTCAGCCCTCTGAGCTCAGAAGGCGGGCTTGAGCGCAGCAATTCGCTGCTCCTAGAGCACGAGGGCAAGTACGTCGGGGGCCTGCGCCACGAGGGCAAGGTGCACCGGGGCATCCCGCAGTCGTTCAAGTCGTTCGGCAACCTCCGGCTTTCTTCCGACTCGGAGAGCGAGCCAAAGAGCAGGAGCTGGAGTCGCGCGGGGTCCCTGGAGGAGGACATCACGTTGGGCTTTGACGTGCCAAACAGCCCGCTGCGACGCATCAACAGGGTCCCGAGCGGCAGCTTTGGCGGATCTTCGGCGGGCCGCGGTACGAACCTGCTGGCATCGTCCAGCTACAGGTCGCTGAGGCGGCAGCGGAGCAGTTCGATGTGCAACCTGAAGAGTCTCGCCGAGGACGGCGACGGGGACGCCAAGCCACTGGCGCGCACCACGAGCAACTCGGTGCACGTCGTCAAGGACATCCACAGGTTCTTCAACAGTTGATGTTTGATGTTTGATTTATTCATGTATACTATGCCTCCGCCAGTCGCCTTGCATGGCCGATCATGCAGGCATCCGACGCGCTCGGTCGCATGTACTGCAGGATCGCAGCCTGGTCGAACGGCTCGCCCACTGCGCGCTCGAGCCGGTCGTCGGCCACCGCCGCCACGTCGTCGCCGAAACCCGCCGCAAACACGTCCAGAATGGACGCATAATCCACGGCGGCTCCTTCTTTACCTCCTTCTGCGGCCTTCGCGCCCAGTCTGTCCAGACGGTGGCAGACTTCGTCGCACGCCTCGTGCATCGCGTGCGCTCCGGCAAAACTGAGGCTCCTCGCCGCGTTGTCCGGCCGTTCCTCGAAGGGATCCCGCACGTAGATGTGATACGCCCGATCCGAGTCCTCGGACCCGTAGCAAAACGTTCCGTGCCACGGATCGAGCTTGAGTTTCTGGAACAGCTGCCCGTCGCCGACCGTGCGCTCGAGCTCCGTGAGGTCCTTGACGAACCGCATGAACGAGACGAACAGCTCGGCCAGCGTCTCGTCGTTCTTCCCGAGCATCTCCCGGTAGCATCCTTCCGGCGCGAGCAGATGCCTGGTGAACTCCTGCACGTAGAGGTACATGCGTTCGCGGCACTGGGTGTCGTGCTCGAACCCCTCCCCCAAGTCGTTGCGAATCGGTCGATGCCGCGCGTCCCACCCGCCGCCACCGCCGCCGTCCCCGCCCTTGCCGCCCAGGCCCCAGTCTCCTTGGAGCCCGGCTCCGCCGCGAGGAATCGCCAGCTTTGGCAGGACGGGAACGGGCCTGTTCTGGAGGTGGAAGAGGACGAGCAGCTTGAGCGAGTACGAGTTCAACAGCCCCATCGACGCGTCGACGAGCACGTATCGGGCCGCCCAGATCTTCACCAGTCTCGTCAACGCCGCGAACCGCCAGTCCGCACACGTCAGGATTTTCAGAACGGACGCCTTGAACCGGAACGTCTCCCCGCCCACGATGACGTCGACCTTGACCCCAGTGGCCCGATCCACATAGTTGAACACCGGAACCCGCGCGTGAATGATCCGCTCCAGCGTCCGCGCGTCCGCATCGCCCTCTCGAATCAAGAGATCCGCCAGCTCGTGCAGGAACTTTTGCTGCGAGAACCTCACCACTTCCGACAGCCGGCGCCCCGGCGTGTCGTCCCGCCAACTGTTACTCGGCGCCCTAGTGATGTCCCCGTCGATACAGACGTCCAAGTCACTCGACAATATCTGCATCCCGCACACCGTGCTCCCGAACGCGTGCGCCTCGAGCCTTCCACAGTGGACTGGCCCGAACCGCCGCATGAGTTGCAGCACGCTCCGGAGGCGATCGAGCGTGTCGGCGTACTGTTCGCTCATCCTCCTGCTCGTCTCGGAGACGAGCATACAATAGATCAGCTGGTCCAGGGCGGCAAAAACCACCGGCGGGCACGGAAGTCGAAGCGCCGACGCCGCCATCTGCGTCATCGTCTCTGCCGCCTGCACGCCCACCCGCAGACTGGTGGTCGGGCACGTGGTCGGGTCCTCGCCATCACGATCCCCGTCGTAGTCGCCGCGGTCGCTGTCCTCGCTGTCCTCGGTGTCCTCGGTGTCCTCGGTGTCCTCGGCCTCGTCGCTCCGACACACGTACGACGGGGAGGAGCCATTTCTGCCTCGTGGTCGCTTCGAAGCGTCCGCCTTCAGCGCGCTGAACGACGCCAGCGATCCTGCCCTGTACTGATTCATTTCCTATACCTATATCTCTATCGATGCATTGATGGATTGCACGAGATGGAATTGCACGAGAAATGCGTCTGCCCTCTGTAGGAGAGAGAAAGAGATCATCACTCAGGCGGAGAACCGATGGCGCTTGAGCATCTCGTAGCTCGACAACACTGTGCTACACGCGATCATCGCCTTCCACGCCCTCGCAGACCAGCCCTTGAACAGGCACGCCACCCCCTTCTCCTTCATCATCCTGCCCAACACCGAGAACGTCGTCACCGCCCCCGCCGCGTGTCCCGACCCCACGTGATACAACTGCATCCTCGTCTTGGCCACGTCGAACGGCGTCGTCAACGCCGCCGCGATCGCCCCAGCAGACGCCCCCGCCACCGCATTCGCCCGAAACACTTCCAGCGACCGATCCGACCCCGAAAGCAACCGACCACGAATCGGCTCCACCAGCCCCCAATACAGCCCACTGAACGGCACATCCCGATACAGCGTCGCCCCCACCCCCCGCCACATGTGCGCGATCCCCGACACCCCGGACGGAACCCCTGCTATCCCACCCTGTAGCCGCGTTCGCATCAGCTCCATCGGACTCGTGCAATAGACCGCCACGGCCCTCGCCGACGTCCCCGCCAGCAGCGGCGCGAGGCTCGTCTTTTCCAACCCGTCGCCGTCACGCTCCCGACTACTACTCAGAGACGACGTGAAGACCCCCAACAGGTAGTCATACAGCGGCATGTAGATCCCGACCATGGGAATTGCCATCGTCAGCGACAGCCCCGTCCCCCGCCACAGCGCCCGCGCCCCCTCCTCCCTGACGATCCGACCCAGCCCCTCGCGCACCCCCTTCGTATACGCCAGATGCATCATCGCTGGATCCGTGGGAGGCCGAGACTGCATACGCGTCTTGACCACGTCAAACGGGTTGGTGACCACCGCAGAGACCACCGACGCGCCCACCGCCGCCGTGGCCTGATGCATCAGGGACGCGTATTTCGACGACAACGCGCCTCCTGTCGGTGCCGGTGTTGTCGGTGCCGGTGTTGTGGGTGCCGGTATTGTCGGTGTTGTTGTTGCTCCGGACGACGACGAGGGCCGGTCGTCCAAGTCTTCTTGTTCGTGGTGGCCCGTGGTGGCTCGCATCCTGCTGTCTTCGTCCCTCGTTTCGTCCCTCGAGGAGGTCGGCATGCCGCTCGTTCAGGCAATCTCTCCACGCTCCACGCTCTACGCGCTCTCTTCTGTACTCTACCGGCGGCGTGTCATTCCCATTGTCTCATTCTGCGAACGTGGGGTTCAATAAGTTCGGAATGTGGAGAACACACGGGTCGTTGCGCGTGGTATCCATACGTACATACGTACATACGTACATACGTACATACATACCGGACGATGACCTCCACCTCCACCTCCACCTCCACCACCGCCAGACTGACGCGGCTGGAACGGCTGGCGCAATTACTACTCAACGACTCTAACGGTCTGTCAGGATCAGAACACGGTCCATACGAGCTTGACGCCGACCTGCTGTACGGGAGCGGCGACGAGGATGTGGTCGGTGACTTGGAATTCGCGGGGGATGACTGGCTGGTCGGGACGGACGTGTACGACGAGGAATTGCTGCGGTTAATTAACGAGCACGCCACGACGAGCGACTCGTCCGGCGGGGTCGGGGAGGCGTTGGACGGGCTGCCTGCGGGCGAGGACGGGAGGCCCGGAACTTCCGGGGTGTCCGGAGTGTCCGGGGTGTGCGGGACACGGACGGCGCTGTCGACACAGTCGACACAGTCGACCCGTCCGACTCGAGACGCTGGCGACGACGACGAGTGTACGTTTGCGCCAAAGACGGGGCGGGGGCCGTGTGGTCGATCGCGGGCGGATGCGGTTGGGGGTTTGAGCGTGTCGGAGCGTCTGTTCACGCAGCGTCATAACAATAAGCGGGAGGCGGCCATCCTGCGGCATCGGGAGGAAGAGGAGCGCAAGTTTCGGGAGGCGTGTACGTTTGCGCCGAGGTTGGTGGACTCGGAGCATTCCAAGGTGCGGAGTGCGAGGTATCAGGTGCCGTTGAGGGAGCGGGTGGGGATGGAGTGGCGGCGGCGGGAGGAGGCGGTGAAGCGGGCGACTGCCGAGGCGGATGCGGAGTGTACGTTCCGTCCTCTGTTGAATGAGACGAGTCGGAAGCTGGTGGAAGCTCGGAAGGCGCGGGAAACGGTCGGAGGCGTTCGGCGGAGGATGGCCGTGGCGCCCGGCGATGGCGTCGAGGGCGGCGGGGTCAAGGCGACGAAGGAGAGCAAGCGGATCTTGGAGCGGTCGTCGGCGATTCCGAAGGCGGGGTTCCACGCGCGACAGGCGTACTTCGGGGCTCTGAAGGAGAAGAAGCAGGCGATGATGGAGGCGAGGGCGGCGGCCGAGACGAGGGCGCGGGCAAACGCGTTTGTGGCCAACGTGCTGCCCGTGGCCGGGCGTGGTATCTTGGAGGAGAGCAGGGACCAGTGGGTGATGCGTATGACGTATGGAGAGGCGGAGAAGGCGATGCGTCGGCGGGAGATGCGGAAGCGGGAGTTGGAGCAGGAGTTTGGGTTCAAGCCTGCGTTGAACGACGTGTCGCTCGCCATGTGCGCCGACCTGCCGAGCATCCGGGAGCGGACCGCGAGCGTCGCCGCGAGGGCCGGTCGCGGACCGGATGCCGTCGATAGTGCGGTGGATGCGGCGTGTACCTTCCGCCCCGACACGAGCAAGGCGCCCGTCAAGGGATTCTACGGCAGATATCGCGTCCCACAGGCACCGGCGCGCGGCGAGGTGACGCGGGCGGCGAGGGCGAAGACGGACCGGATGCGTGCCGCAATGGAGCGCATGGAGGCTGAAAAGCTGGCCAGGGAGATGGCGGAGTGCACGTTCAAGCCCCAGACGAACGGGAGGGTGCGTCGGCCGGCCGAGGGCGCGGTGCGCCTCGAGGACATGCCTGGCATGGAGGGCTGGGCCCAGCGGCTGGCGATGCAGCACGACAGCGAGGCGGAGAAGAAGGCGCGGGAAGAAACGGTGTTTGGGGCCGGGAGGAATTGGACGGGTGGCGTCACGGTGTGTCGGCCCTTCGACCTCTCGAGAGGTTCCTCGAGTTGAGAGATGCTGACGTCAGCATGGAATGTTCGAGATTCTTCTCGAAGAAACCTCGGACGCGGAAGATGATCACACATCGGGTTTGCCCACGAACCTGCTCCATTTGCATTGAAAACAAACAGTTCCGTACCACACGAAAGAAAACCGTCTCACAATGAATCGCATCGCCCTCGCGAGGACGTTGAACCGTGCCGCCCCGCTCGCGCGGGCGGCTTCATCCGATGCCGCGCAACCGGCGAACCACCTCCCTGCAAGCATCGCCAGGAGGACCAGGCCGATGATGCATGATGTCGCGAGCCCGTTCTCGCTCCTCATGCGAGAGATGGACAACATGATGATGCCCAGCTTGTTCTCCGAGAACGGCGCTGCTTCCGGAAGGCTCGCCGTCGACATCGAGGAGAACGACACGTCGTTTGTAATACGTGCCGACGTGCCCGGCATGAAGGCGAGCGACGTCAAGGTCCAGCTGTCGCCCGACAATGTCCTGTCGATCGACGCCGAACGTTCCTCCCACACGGAGGAAGGCGAGAAGGGCGGCAAGCTCTGGAAGGTGGAGAGGACGTACGGGTCTTACCACAGGAGCTTCGCGGTCCCGGACCACGTCGACGTGAATGCCATCACGGCCGACGTGAAGGACGGCGTGCTCTCCCTCCTTCTGCCGAAGGTGGAAAAGGCCGAGACGCACGCCGTCCGGATGATCCCCATCGGGACCGCCGACAATGCCGCGACCGAATGACAAAGGTGATTCCACACTGTCATACTCGCAGTACTAGTACTTGTTTCCCATCCGTTGTACTTGTAAGAGTTTCGCTCTGAGCGAGGGATGCCTCACAGTTTCGATAGCCCCGCCAGGACGCCGCGCGCTCGTCGCATCACGTCCTCGCGCGAGAGCAAGTACGTCTGTATGGCGTTTTCCGCCACAATGGCACCCCCCAGGGAAGTGCCCGCCACGCCCTCCTTCATCTGCCGCTTGGTCAACGCCAGACCCGGCGCGCTGTGCTGGGAGCCGAGCCGGGAGACCATTCCGGCCGCGCGCGCCGTCGCAGCGGCGAGGTCGCCCTCGACGACGTGCGTCAAGTCGTGGCGCAGGGCCTCCTCCGCCGACAACACGCCATTCAACAGCATCATCCTCGCCGCCGCGCTTGATCCCACGACCTTGGGCAGCAGCCAGCTGACTCCCATGTCGCAGTTGCTGATCCCGAGGCTGCTGAACCCGCACCGGAACGTCGACCGAGCCGTCGCCACCCGCAAGTCGCTGGCCAGCCATAAGCCGAGGCCGAGGCCGACGACCGGGCCGTCGGCAACGCAGACGACGACCAGCGGAAGGCGGTAGAGCTTCTCGACGAGTCCGGCGAGGAGCTGCTGCGAGTGGATTCCCTGATACTGCCAGTCGGCGTCGGCGTCTGCCGCGGCAACGTCGATACCGACGCAGCCCCCCCGGAACGCCAGCACCGCCGCCCGGAACTCGTGCGCCCGACGTTCGGCCTTGGTCTGCTGCGCCTTTTCGATCCCGTCGAGGACGGCATGCAGCTCGAGGACCATCTCGAAGTTGACGGCGTTGAGCACGGCGCTTCGTGCCAGCGAAATATGGAGCGCGCCGTCGCTCGCCCGCACTTCCAGTGTCTTGTACGTAATGTTGAGGATCGTATCCATGAGAATTGAGTTGAACGGAAGGAAGGATACAAATATCTTCGGGCTTGAGTGGCCAGTCAACGGAGGCCAGTCCTTGTCGCGGGCCATGGGTACATGGCAACAAAATATCGTGACTCGAGTCAGTAACCAGGACGCAGCTACGTCCTGGTGATGTTCGCCTCGGTCAACAAATCGAGCGGGCACTCGTCGAGCGGCTCGATGATCGGGAAGCCGGCCGACGACACGGTCGACTCGAGCGGCATGACCGGCGCGTAGGTGTCGGTCAGCACGCCGGCGATGGTCGAGTTGCCGAGATAGTACGACCCGTTCTGGTACACCCACAGGTAGGCGTTCGGGTCAAGCAGCATCTGATCGTCACTATCGGCAATCTCCTCGTTCATCCTCTGGACCTCGAGTCCCCACGCAAAGGCCTGCGCCTGGGCCGGGGTCGGGTTGGTGACGTTTCCGGCGTCGATGAGGGTGGACGCGATGCCCTCGTTGACCGTGTTGAAGTTGGAGTTGAAGAGGGCCCTGGTGTCGACGCCGTTCTTGTACGGGGCGTAGATACCCTGGGCGGTGAAGGCCGCCGACACGAGTCCGGCGACGACGATGGTGGCCACCCATCCGCAGAAGAACTTGGCGAGCAGCCACCAGTTGAACAGGGACCCCGGGGTGGGCTCCTTCCTCATCTTGGCGCTGACCACCTCGACGATGCCGATACCGGTGATGGCTCCGGTGATGACCTGGGTAGTGGAGACCGGGAACCCGTACCTTGAGGCGACGATGACGATGATGGCAGACGTCAGCTCGGCGCAGTATCCGCGCGAGTTGGTGATCTTGACCATCTTGATGCCGAGCGCTCGCATGATCTTGTAGCCGTAGGTGGCCAGGCCGACGACGAGTCCGACTCCACCGATGACGTACATCCAGATGGGGACCTGGGCCTTGGACGAGGCGCACGAGCAGTCCCAGATGGCGTAGATGGCGGCGAACGATCCGATGGAGTTGGCGACGTCGTTGGCTCCGTGGGCGAACGAGTTGGCGCAGGCGGTGATCACCTGCAGGTACTTGAACGAGTACTCGGTCTTCACGTCAAACACCTGGGCGCCCTCGTGGATGTGCTTGATCTTCGCGTCCGTCTGGGCAATGGCGTGGATATCCTGCTCCATTCCGTGCGTCAGAGCCTTCCAGGCGCGCGAGCGGCGCATGTCGGCGAGCGCGGCCGGGGTGCGGCCGCGCGGCTTTCCGGCGACGAACGAGTCCTGCTGGGCGATCTTCCTGGCGCCAGCCTCGCCCTCCTCGGCGTCGACGTCGGCGTCCTTGGCATTTTCGCCCTCCAGCTCGGCAATCCTCTCCTCGTACTCGGCCATGTCCCTGTTGACCAGCTTGACGACGAGCTTCAGCGCGGCGATGCACAGGAGGGAGGCGACGCCGGCCACGACGGCGGCAATCCAGGCAGCAGTGCCGTTCTGGATGATGCACCCAGTGATCGACACCTTGATCTCAGAGAGCGGCTTGAGCGTGCAGGTGTCTCCCTCGCCGTTGAACTGGTCTGAGGAGATCTTCGGGTCCTTGGAGGTGGAGGCGCCGGCCGGGCAAGACGGCGGGTCGGACATGGTACCAGTGTAGGTGTTATTCTTCATCCAGCCGTTGACACCCTTCTGGATGACAAAGTACGTGATGACCCAGATGGTGATGAACACGTAGATGGGGAAGAGGACGAGGGACATCTTGAAGGGGTTGCGCGCGTTGAGCACGACAACCTTGGTGAAGACGAACAACAGACCGGCAACGACGGCAGCCATCGCCGGGGTGACGATCCACGAGATGACGATCGAGACGACGCCTCCCGGGAACGGGCTCTTCCCAGGGACGGGGGCCGAGTACCAGACGACGGAGTCGGCACCGGCCGCGACCATCGACATTCCAACGATTGAACCGACAATCGTATGGGTGGTCGAGACCGGGAGCTCGAGGAAGGTGGCGAGGGCGAGCCAGAGCCCGGCGGACAGCAGCGCGCAGAGCATGCCGTACATCAGGAGCTCGGGGTAATAGGTGTAGGCATCCGTCTTGGCGATTCCGGACTTGATGGTGTCGGTGACGCCGGATCCGAGGAGGATTGCACCTCCGAATTCGCAGATCGACGCGACGACGACCGCTTGTTTTAGACTTAGGGCGCGGGCGGCCACAGACGTGGCGAACGAGTTGGCGACGTCATTGGCGCCGATGCCCCACGCCACGAAGAACGCGAGGAAGATCGAGCAGACGAAAATCCACGTATACTGTCGTCGGAGATGAAGCAAAGGGAGTGGGAGCGGGAGCGTGGAAGTCGTGGACGTCGTGGGGGTCGGTGCATGGCAGGTGGTTGAGACTGTCCGCGAGCAGGAGTACAGCTCGACGGGTTCCGCCCGGCGTGGCGCACGGTATGGTGAACAATATGAACATTAAAGAACGTACGTCACTCCAAACCATGGTTCGGGCGGGTTATCGGCGAGTCGGACCGGCGGATGCAGAGCTTCTTCGAAACGTGGAAGGTGGCCACTCCTGCTGACTTTCCAGGAGTGAGCGTGCGGTTGGCTCTCGGGAAGTGAGTTTTTGCAGTGCTGACGACGGATCGTGAACAGAGAATTGAATCTGAGGAGCCGGAGTGCCGACTCCTGCCAGTGGGGCATATACGACGAGATGCTCTCTCGAGGAGAAAGATTCCTTCCCCTCGTGGTCCACGCCTCTGTCCTATGCCTCTGTCTGCCGCCTCTCGTACTCCCGCACGCTCCCGCCCGCCGCCACCGCCACCGCGCCACCACCGAGACGCCGCGACACCATCCACTCGACCGCCGCGGCGTCCCTCGCTTCGTTCCGGCGAACCTCCCCCTCAACGCCAGCCGCCATCCCGTATCCCCCTCCTCCGGGGCTCTCGATCCGCAGACGGTCCCCGGCCGCAACTTCCACCGTAGCCTTGCCCCCCAAGTTGATCGTCGTCGTCGTCGCCGCCGTCTTTGCTCCGTCGTCAGCCCGTCGCTTCAGCAAGATGTTCCGGCCCCGGGCCCCGCTCCCCCCGCCGAGCAGCCCCGGGACGTCCACGCACCTGCGCTCCGATAGAATGCTGACCGTGAGCGGCCGAAGGAATTCCAGCTCGCGGACGACGCCGTCGCCTCCGCGCCACCGGCCGTCGCCGCCCGAGCCCACCCGGAGCGAGAAGGACTTGACCGCGACTGGGTAGCGCCGCTCTAGGATCTCCGGGTCGGTGATACGCGTGTTGGTCATGTGCGTGTGGACTCCCGAGCGGCCGTGCCATCCCGGGCCCGCGCCGGCGCCGCCCGCAATTGTCTCGTAGTAACCCATGTTGTCGTCGCCAAATGTCAGGTTGTTCATGCATCCCTGAGACGGTGCCGCGGCGTTGAAGGCGCTCAAGATGACGTCCGTGACGCGCTGACTGGTGAGCACGTTGCCGCCGACGACCGCAGCGTCAGGGGCGGGGTCCAATAAGGAGCCCTCGGGGATAACGATGGTGACGGGCTTCATGCAGCCGTGGTTGAGCGGGATGTCCTTGTCCAGCATGGCGCGGAGGGCGTAGATGATGGCCGAGTGGACGACGGCAGGCGGCGCGTTGGTGTTACCAAACACCTGCGGGCCGGTGCCGGTGAAGTCAAACACGGCCGACGAGGTGGCCTTGTCGATAGTCACCTCGAGGCGGATCGGCGTCCCGTCGTCCATCCGGTCCTCTGCCCTGATGATCGAAGACGCAGCGTTCTCTTCGTCTTCGTCTTCGTCGTCGCCGTACGCGACGCGGGTCCGCTCGGCAAAGTCTCGGAGCATGTCGCGGACGGCCCGCTCGGCGTTCCGCTGGATGAACTCCATGTAGGCGCGGACGACGGGAAGCCCGTACTCGGCAATCAGATCCCTGACGAGCAGGATGCCGCAGTTGTTGGCAGCGATCTGCGCCCGCAGGTCCGACACGTTGTCCTCGATGTTGCGTGAGGCCGCGAGGATCTCCCGGAGCCCCGCGTCGTCAAACACGCCGGCGTCCACGACCTTGAACGAGACGATGGCGATGCCCTCGTCGGCCAGGGTGCGCGAATTGGGCGGCATACTGCCCGGCGAGATGCCTCCGACGTCGGCGTGGTGGCCCCTGGACGCCACGAAGAAGACCAGCTCGCCGTCCTCAAAGACGGGCGTGATGGCCGTGATGTCCGGCAGGTGCGAGCCGCCGGCCAGCTGCGGGTGATTCGAGATGACCACGTCGCCCTCCCTCAGGGATGAACGTGAGGATCCCTCGGATGCCCGGGAATAGTGCTTGATCTGGTACTTGACGGCCTCGGACATGGCACCGAGGTGCACGGGGAGGTGCGGCGCGTTTGAAACGAGGTTGCCGTCGCGGTCAAACAGCGCGCACGAAAAGTCCAGTCGCTCCTTGATGTTGACGGATATCGAAGTACGCTGGAGGACCCTGGAAGTCGAAGGGCGAGGGGTGAGTTCGTGTCGTGTATGGCGGTCGAGGGAGCGACGCCGCGGGCGCCCCAACAACAGCAACAGCAACGTACCGTCCCATCTGCTCAGCAATGCTCATGAACCGATGAGAGAAGACGGCGAGCTGGACGGGATCTTCGCGGGTCTCGTTGACTTTGACGGCCTCCACATCCAATAGCGTGATGGTCACGTTGCCGTGTGCGTCGACGCGCGCCGTGCATCCTGCGGTTCGATGGGCGGGGTGCCGTGAGCGAGGTCGTGTGAGAGATTTGGATCGAGGATCCTGAGCGACAACGACGTCCTTACGCACCTGGCTCCACCACGATGGTGCTGATGTCGTCAATGACGATGGCCGGGCCTTCGACCGTCGAAGACCTCAGGTCCGCGAGCAGGTAGACGTCGGTGGGCTGGATCCCCCGTGGCTCGAAGTATGCCATGGTGGATGACCTCGGCGATGGTGCCCTCCGTTTGACGTCGGGCCGGACACCGTCGTCACCGCCCGCCTTTGCCGAGCTGCCATGCGGCACTTTCCCCACCCCGCGGACCCGCAGATCGTCGACCAGGATCTTTCTGTTTTCCAGCAGGAAGCCGAATTCCCGCTGATACGTCTCCAGGAACGACTGCGTCCAGCTCGACGACGTCGACTCCGTCGACTCCGCCTCTACCTCCTTCGACGTCGACGTTGTCGTGCACATGATGGCCACGTCGGTGCCGTCGTACCGCAGGTTCAAGTAGTGCGTCACTTCGATGCGTTCGTCCGAATAACCCTTGTCTGCGAGCTCTTCGCGGGCCTGTGCGTCCAGATCGGCCAGGCCAGACCGGATTTCGTCCTCGCAGTCGACGTCCAGGCTGACCGGACGCTGCCGCTCCACGCAGACGTCGGCCAGACCGATTCCCACGGCCGACAGCACCCCCGAGTACCGGTGCACGTAGATGGTACGCATGCCCAAGTTCCGGGCGATGGCGCACGCGTGCTGGCCGCCGGCCCCGCCAAAGCACGCGAGCGTGTGCTTCGACACGTCAAAGCCCCGCATCTGCGTGAGCGCCCTGATCGGCCGGCACATTGCCTCGTTTGCGACCTTGACAAACCCCATCGCCACGTCCTCGACCGACTTTTTCGCGTCGCCGGCCGAGTTTTCCCCGTTCCCCTCGTTCTCCTCGTTGACCCTGTCGGCAATCCTGGCCATGGCCGCCACTGCACTGGCCTTGTCGAGCATCTCGTCCTCGTTCTTCCCGAAGATGCGCGGGAAGTACTCCGGCAGCACCCTTCCCAACACGACGTTGGCGTCCGTGATGGCGAGGTGCCCGTTCTTCTTGTAGCACACCGGACCCGGGTGCGAGCCGGCAGACTCGGGGCCCACACGGAACACGCCGGACTCGTAGAACAGCCTGCTGCCTCCGCCGGCCGCCACGGTGTTAATGTCCAACTGAGGCGCCTGGATCGTCACGCCCGCCGTCGTGCACTCGAACACGTGCGAGTAGCCCGACGTCTCGGCAAACCTCGACACGTCCGTCGACGTCCCGCCTGGCGCAGTGAGCGAGCGACGACGAGTCGGAGAACGTGAGCGGTACAAGAACATGGCGAGAGTGAACATAGGAAGTGCGCGATCTCTGGCGTGGCATTCGTCGTGGCATTCGTCGACGCACCCATGTCGAATCCGATCGTCTGGGAGGCGGGCGTCGTCAGCGCATAGCCTGGCGACCGAGCGAAGCGCGAGTGAGCGCGTCGTGGCATGCAAGCGCGGCGATCAGAGAGATCAGAGAGATCAGAGAGATCAGAGCGATCAGAGCGATCAGAGCGATCAGAGCGATCAGAGCGATCAGAGCGATCAGAGCGATCAGCTCATCTCGGCTCAATTCAATTCAATTCAGCACCCACCGACGTATCCACCCGCCGGACCGGACAGGATCGCCCGGTGCCCCGAGAACGAGCCGACGTCCGTCAGGCCGCCGTCCGACTGCATGAAGTACAGGCTCGTCTTGGACGACAGGCCGTCGTCGAATCCTTCCGTGAAGGTCCGGATGTACTTGACGATGTGTGGGGTCAGGTACGCGTCGGCCGACGCCGTGAAGCCCCGCGGCACCATTTTGACCATCGGCATGACGGTCGATGAGAGGGATATTTGCTCAAACCCGAGCTCGCGCGCCACCTCGCCGACGAGCCGCTCGTGGTCCGGGAACAGCGCCGCGTGCTTCAGCACAACGGCGAGGCTCGTGATCCCCTTGGACTTGATGACGGCCAGGTCGGCCCGGAGCGCCTCGACGTCGACCGGGCGCCGGACAACGACCGACTCGGACGATCCGAGGACGCTTCGAACTTCGACGGGCTCGTACCAGTCTCTGTCGATGCCGCCAGACCGGCGCGGCGGTCCGATGCTGAGCGGCAGCCCCACCTCCTCGTCGACCTCGACCACCTCCTCGTACAGGTTGTCAGGCATCTTGATCTCCAAGTCGAAGATGTTCGGACGCGACTGGTTCGCGATGTGCAGCAGGTCCCGGAAGCCCCGGGTGACGATGAGCGCCGTCCGCTCGCCCCGCCGCTCGAGCAGCGCGTTGGTCGCCACCGTCGTCCCCATACGGATCGACTTGATGTTGGCAGTGGGCACCTTGTCGCTCCTCGGCACCGACACCCCGAGCTCGGACTCCAGGAACCGGCGAATGCCCTCCCGCGGGGCGTCGGGGTAGTTGGCTGGGTCCTCCGACAGGAGCTTCATCACCTTGGTGGTGGTGGTGGTGGCGGTCGGGGTCGTGGTGGTGACCTCGCAGTAGACGTCGGTGAAGGTCCCACCGCGATCGATGCTGAAAGCCAACTGGGTGGCGTTGTCGTTGTCGTTACCCATCGTGGGCTCTGGACACCGTTCGGCCGAAAAAACCTTGTCCGCAACACGCGTGTTCTCTGTGCGCGTCGAGATCCACGCGCTCTGCTGATATCCTTTGGAGTGAGAGTGTATATGGGTTCAGCCACGCGCTGGGTGTGTGTGGTGGTGCAAGCTGAGCGGCCCCCTCCCAACTTTTGAGTCTGCGCTGCAGACTCTTCCCGGATCCGGGTCTCCTCCGGAGGAGACTCCTCCGAGGGAGGAACTAAGAGAGTCGGACCGCGTGACCTCGTGACCCCGCTGCCTCGCCTCCCCGATCAACCGCTTGATCTCCTCCACGGGATGCATGCTCTTCTGCCGCGGCTCCACGATCCCGTTGATATCTGGAAGGATGCGACGAGTCGGGTGGGGCAGAAGAGCGGATGGAGGTTCAGTGCGCTGCTGACAGACTAAGGTTTTGTTCATCATTGACACATGTGTCGTACATTACCATGCCCAGATGGACTTGGTGAAGCACTCGGACTGCCAGCGGTCACCGAAGGCCAAGACGAGCTTGTTGGCGCGCTCCTGGGTGTAGATGTCGGAGGTGGTGTCCATGTTGTGCCTCAGCCAGTTGTACAGCTTCCTCTCGTCCGCATCGCCGCCGCTGCTCCTCGGGAACCTGCCGTGGGTCCGCTTGAACAGCTTCACGGCCTCCAGGATCGCGTCCCACTGGGCCTCGTCCCTACCTGGACCGACGTACTGGTGGCCCGGCTGGAAACCCCAAGTACCGGTCTCCAGGTAGGGGAAGCACTCCTTCTCCCATCCCTCGCCGAACGCCTCGTTCAGCTTCTCCCAGCGAGCCTGGGTCCAGTTCTGACAGCCAGGCTTGCAATTCCGCAGCCACCTGTACAAACTCCACTCCTCCTTGTCCTTCTGGTTCCCCTTCGGAAACCGCCCCTTCGTCTGCTTCCATTCCTGGCACACCTCCAGGCGGGCGTTCCACTTCTCCTCGGCCTTTGCTATCCTTCCTTCGTTCCACCCACCATTATTGACCTTGCGCTCTTTCCTCGCCGGCTCCTCCCGCTCCCGCTCCCTGTCCTCCGCCTCCGCCACCTCCCGCTCCGCTGCCAGTTCAGGATAAAGGTCCGACAAGAGAAGCTTCTTCTTGCGTTTCGCCATGATTCAGCTGTTAACACACGCTCCCTCGCACACGATTACGTAGATAACACCGTAAGCGACGTCTGAACGGACGAACCCACGCAAACTATGGTTTAATTCTGCGAATTCGGTCTTCTCAGTTTCGCCCGTCGAAAACGAAGCCAGTCGAATACGGCATACTTAATCCGTGGACTGCGTATTTTCGCGCGCCAATCATGGCCTCCAATCAAAGCTGGTCCGAGTCGGAAGAGAGGTCGCTAATCGAAGCGAAATCCAAGGTCGCCGACGACGACGACTGGGACAGCGTCGTCTCACGGATGAGAATCACCGGTCGAGCGCGGAAAGGATGTAAATCATCACCCATCTTCCACTAGGTCCCGCAGCGCCTCGGCCCACCCCAACGCATCGCACACCGCCTCGACCATCGCATCGCAGTCCCCGAGCAACATATGGTCGCCTCCCGCATCACTCCCTCGCCACCGACCCACCGCCTCACGGTTGATCAGCACCCGCGGCACCCCGTCCTTGGTCCGCTCCACCAGACTGGCAAACGGTTGTACCACCAGACTCGACCCCATCACGATCAACAGGTCCGCCGCCTCAAAGTCCCCCGCCAGACTCGACCAGAACCGCTGAGGCAGCTGCTCTCCGAAAAACACGATGCTCGGCTTGACCAACCCCCCACAGCCCTCCTTCTCGTTGTCTTCCCCGTCGTCCCCGTCGTCCCCGTCGTCCCCGTCGTCTCTGTCGTCTCTGTCGTCACCGCACCGCACGACACGCCCCGCCAAGATCCTCTCCCCCACGAACCCCATCCCCATCTCTTTCCCGCACTCGATGCACCCAGCGCGATCAAAGTTCCCGTGCGCCGCAATCACCGCCTCCTTCGGCACCCCGGCCTTGCTCTCGAGACTGTCTATGTTCTGCGTATAGCACCGCCGCAGCACCCCCTTGTCGTGCAGCAGCTTGATGAAGTAATGTGTCTTCGTCGGCTTATAGCTCGGGTCGTACAGCTCCTTCGAGAGCGTATAGAAGGGCTGGGGGTTGTTCCTGAAAAACTCAATCTCGAAGATCGCCTCTGGGTGCGGCAGGTCGTACTTCTGCAGGTTGGCGTACAGCCCGGTCGTCGGAGACCGGAAGTCTGGAATCCCAGACGCCACCGAGATCCCCGCACCCGCCGCGACGATGATATTCTCCGCGCTCCTTATCAGCCCCGCGACCTCTGTCGGCGAGGTGGGTTGCGCACCTCGGGAGGGGCCCGCACCTCGGGGCCCGAGCACGAGCCCCTCCAGCAGCCCGGTCAGGTCGATGTCCCCCTCGTGATGGTGATCATGAGACGAAGACGCAGTGGATGTGGACGAAGTGGACGACGAAGACGAACCGCTCTGCGCCACGACCCCGACGACGCCCCCCTCCTCCGAATCGGACGCCGCATGCTGGGGATCATGAGACGAAGACGCAGTGGACGAAGACGAATCGCTCTGCGCGACGCCCCCCTCCTCCGAATCGGATGTCATCGTCATCCTCGTCGTCGTCGTCGTCGTCGTGGACTGCTGTTGTTGCGCAGGACCGGCAGAAAGGAATCGAGGAGACCTGCCTCGGGGTTCAAGTTCAAGTTTCAGCGAGTCCCCCGATCGGTTCAGCCAGAGTTGTTTCAGGCCTGCACACGAACTCGAACAGTACACGAACGAATACGAACAGTACACGAACGAATACGATCCATCGACCACCCAACGACCGCTTCATGCCCTCGGTGCGTGCGCAATTGCCATTTCTTCGTGCGAAAATTCCTCGCCTGCTGACCACAAACCACAAACCACAAAATCGCCCGTGCCACATCGACAGAACGCGACGAGACGTGCCAGTGCTCAGGGTCTGCCACCGCTCGCGCCAGCTACGCAGGACGTCGTCGGCCAAGGTGTGGCGGATCGGGGCGCGGACCAACGAGGCACGCACCATTCGAGGAAGACGCGTGGCTCGGTGCTGAAGCCGACGCCGGTGTCCACGCTGTGCTGTGACACGACGACGTCGTCTCGGGATACGAAGATGGAGGTCTCTCCGGGGTCGTCTAGCGGGGGGAACGATGGGTTCGATCGCAATGGGTCCCTGGCCGAGGAGGAGCTGGAGGCGTTCAACGCGCCCGAGGTGGCGGTTGACGAGGAGCGGAAGCTGCGGGAGGCGCGGGAGGAGCGGGAGGCGCAGGAGCGGGAGGTTG
>Ga0181573_10002100_pt1 | contig 18847 bp, 11 predicted proteins | sample 101ome_25_FD_148643 | JGI IMG/M metagenome (GOLD analysis project Ga0181573, IMG submission 148643) | Coastal salt marsh microbial communities from the Groves Creek Marsh, Skidaway Island, Georgia - 101409BT metaG (spades assembly) | ecosystem: Environmental > Aquatic > Marine > Intertidal zone... | reverse complement strand
CGCTTGTCCAAGCATAGAGGGGATGCATAGAGCTGTGGTAAACAGGCATCGCAGGTCGAGGAGGAGAATCCGAGCCATTCCTCTAAGGTAGGGCAGTTCCGGATTAGGTGGTGCCGCCCACTTGGGCGTAGAACTCGCGCTTCAGGCTCTCGTCTGTGGCAAAGCGGCCGCCCATGTGCGAGGTCACTGTCGAGCTTCCTTCGTCTTGGATGCCCCTGCTCGACACGCACAGGTGTTTGGCGTCAAGTACCACCGCAACGTCGTCGGTGCCTAGGAGTTCGCGCAGCGATTCTGCGATTTGACGAGTCAAACGCTCTTGCACCTGAGGACGCTTGGCGTAGTGGTCGACAATGCGGTTGAGTTTGCTTAGTCCCACCACGCGTTCGCCTGGGATGTAGGCCACATGCGCGACTCCCACAATGGGCAAGAAGTGGTGCTCGCATGTGGAGTTGAGCGTGATGTTCCGCTCTACGAGCATGTGGTTGTACCCGTAAAGGTTGCTAAACGTCTTGACGTCGGGATGGTTGGCCGGGTTGAGCCCGCCAAAGATCTCCGTCACGTACATCTTGGCCACGCGGTGAGGCGTGCCCGAGAGGCTGTCGTCCTGAAGGTCGAGACCGAGAAGGTCCATGATGTCCCGGAATTTGTCCGCGATGGCTGCGATTTTTTCCGCATCGTTCATCGCAAAGGCGTCGTCACGCAGGGGTGTGTCGATGGAGGTTCCAACGTGGTCGTCTCCGAGCGTGTCGACGTGGTCAAGAGGGCCTTGTGGGGAGTGGGGAGTAGAGGGGGTCGTCATGGGCAGTCCTTTGGCAGTCCTGGGGAGATGTTTCAGGCAGTCCGAGTGCACAAAGCGTGCGCATGGGGATGCAATGTGGAAAACAAGAGGGGGCGAAAGATGTTCGTTTTGCAGGCCAAACGCGAATTTCGAAGGCTCCCATGATTCTCATTTACGACACGGAAACGACCGGCCTGCCGCGGGACTGGAACGCCCCGCTATCCGACGGCGACAACTGGCCTCGTTTGGTCCAACTCGCGTGGCAGCTTCACGACGAGAGCGGCAAATTGATTTCGCGTGGGAACCGGATTGTGCAGCCGGACGGCTTCACCATCCCGTACAACTCCACGAAGATCCACGGCATCAGCACGGAGCGAGCTCAGGAGGAGGGGGCTCCGCTGGCCGACGTGGTGAAGGAATTCATGGGCGACGCCGCCAAGGCGAAGTACGTCATGGGCCACAACATCGGCTTCGACGTGAACGTGGTCGGCGCTGAGCTCCTGCGCCTGGGCGGGCCCTGCGAACCGCTGACGGACATGGCGGTCATCGATTCCAAGGACGAAGGGACCGACTTCTGCGCCATCCCAGGAGGTCGCGGAGGTAAGTTCAAATGGCCCACCTTGACGGAGCTCCACGTGAAGTTATTTGGCGAGGGATTTGGGGATGCGCACGACGCGGCGTACGACGTGGCGGCCACCGCGCGGTGCTTCTTCGAAATGGTCCGCCTACGGGTCATCGACCGTCCGGAGTTCACGAGCCCTGAGGCGGTCAAGTACGAGGCGCCCAAGCTCGAGGCCGCCAACTTCGAAGCGCCCAAGAAAACGGAGAAAGCGAAAAAGGCTTCGGGTGGAGCGAAGGTGGATGCCGCAGCAGCGGCGGCCCTCGAGGACGTGCCGTTCACGCACCTTCACGTGCACTCGCAGTTCAGCGTGTTGCAGGCCGTGAGTCCCGTGGGCGAATTGGTGTCTGCGGCGAAAGAGATGGGCATGCCGGCTCTGGCGGTGACGGACCACGGCAACATGATGGCGGCGTTTCAGTTCGTCCGGGCATGCAACAAGGCGGGCATCAAGCCCATCGTCGGGGCCGAGCTGAACGTGTGCCGCGACATGAACGACAAAAGCGTGAAGGACGACGGGTACCCGACCGTGTTTCTCGCCAAGAACAAGAACGGCTACCACAACCTCGCGAAGCTCGCTTCGAAGGCCTACACCGACGGGTTCTACTACGTGCCGCGCATTGACCGTGATTTGGTGGCCCAGTACAAGGAAGACCTCGTGGTGCTCACAGGCGGGCTGTTTGGCGAGGTGCCCTCCCTGATTTTGAATGTGGGCGAGGCGCAGGCCGAGGAGGCATTCGTCTTTTGGAAGGACCTGATGGGCGACGATTTTTACGTCGAGCTCAACCGCCATGGATTGGAGGAGGAGACGGTGGTGAACCGGGTGCTGCAGGGTTTGGCTTCCACGCACGGTGTGAAGGTGGTGGCGAGCAACAACAGTTATTACACGCGCAAAGACCAAAGCGACGCCCACGACATCCTTCTCTGCGTCAAAGACGCGCGCAACGTCAGCCAACCCAAGAAGTACGTGGGGAAGCGGGGGCGGGAGTTTCGGTTTGGGTTTCCCAACGACAGCTTCTATCTGAAGTCGCCGCAGGAGATGAAGGAGCTGTTTGCGGACGTTCCGGAAGCCATCACCAACATCGCGTCGTTGGTCGACCAATGCGAGGGGTATGCACTCGAGCGCGACGTGCTGCTGCCAGCCTTCGACATCCCGGACGAATTCGTGCACGAGGACGATGCCAAGGACGGCGGGAAGCGCGGCGAAAACGCGTATTTGCGCCACTTGACCTACCTCGGCGCGGAAAAACGCTACGGAGAGATCACGGACGAGATTCGGGAGCGCATCGACTTTGAGCTCAAGACCATTGAGCGCACAGGGTACCCGGGCTACTTCCTGATCGTGCAGGACTTCACGACGGCCGCCCGCGAGATGGGCGTGAGTGTGGGGCCGGGTCGTGGTTCGGCCGCGGGTTCGGCGGTCGCATACTGCGTGGGGATCACCAACGTGGACCCCATCAAGTACGACTTGCTGTTCGAGAGGTTCCTGAACCCGGACCGCGTCAGCCTTCCTGACATCGACATCGACTTCGACGACGAGGGGCGCGGCAAGGTCATCGACTACGTAATCAACAAGTACGGCGCCAACCAAGTGGCGCAAATCATCACCTACGGCACCATGGCAGCCAAGTCGTCCATTCGCGACACGGCGCGCGTCATGGAGTTGCCTCTCGGCGACGCCGACCGCCTCGCCAAGCTCGTTCCGGACATCTCGCTCAAGAAGATGTTCAGCCTCGACGACAAGGCCCTGAAAGAGAAGGTGAGGAGCGAGGGATTCGCCATGGTGGAGCAGCTCAAGGCGATCAGCCAGCAGCCCACGCTCGAAGGCCAAACCCTGCAAACCGCCCGAGTCCTCGAAGGCAGCGTCCGCAACACGGGCATCCACGCCTGCGGCGTGATCATCACGCCCGACGACATCACCAACTTCGTGCCGGTTGCAACCGCCAAGGACAGCGCAATGGCGTGCACGCAGTTCGACAACGCGGTGGCGGAGGACGCCGGCCTGCTCAAGATGGATTTCTTGGGCCTGAAGACCCTGACCGTCATCAAGGACGCGGTGAAGAACGTGAAGCTCCGTCACGGCAAAGACCTCGACCCGGACAGTTTCCCGCTTGACGACCCCAAGACGTACGAACTGTTCCAGCGTGGCGACACGGTCGGCATCTTCCAGTACGAATCGGCCGGCATGCAAAAGCACCTCAAGGCGCTGCAACCCACCGTCTTTGAGGACTTGATCGCCATGAACGCACTGTACCGCCCGGGTCCGATGGAATACATCCCGGACTTTGTGGCGCGGAAGCACGGTCGGCAGGCGATCACGTACGATTTGGACGCATGCCAAGAGTACTTGGAAGAGACCTACGGCATCACGGTGTACCAGGAGCAGGTGATGCTTTTGTCCCAAAAACTCGCCGGCTTCTCCAAGGGCGAGGCCGACAGCCTCCGGAAGGCCATGGGAAAGAAGAAGAAGGACATCATCGACAAGATGAAGCCCGATTTCATGGCGCGCGGGGTCGAGAAGGGGCACGACACGGGTAAGCTGGAGAAGATTTGGACGGACTGGGAGGCGTTTGCTTCCTACGCGTTCAACAAGTCGCACTCCACCTGCTACGCGTGGGTGGCTTACCAAACCGCCTACCTCAAAGCGAATTATCCTGCGGAGTTCATGGCGGCGCAGTTGTCCAACAACATGAACGACATCAAGGAAGTCACGAACTTGATGGATGAAGCACGACGGCAGGGCGTGCCTGTGTTGGGGCCGGACGTCAACGAGTCGGCATTCAAATTCACGGTGAACAAGGAGGGCGCGATTCGGTTTGGGCTCGGGGCCATGCGCGGCGTGGGAGAGGGGGCGGTGATTGCCGTGGTCGAGGGCCGAGCGGACGCCCCGTACGCGTCGCTGTTCGATTTCGCACGACGTGTCAACCTCAAAGACTGCAACAAACGGGTCTTCGAAGCGCTGGCGCTCGGGGGCGGATTTGACAGCTTTGGGCTGCACCGAGCGCAGTTCTTTGCGCTGGACCACAAAGAGCGCCCCCTGATCGAGTTGGCCGTCCGGTACGGCGCGGCGACGCAGGAGTCGGAAAACTCGGCTCAGGTCTCGCTGTTTGGCGGCGACGAGGGCGCGATGGACATTCCTGAGCCCCTGGTGCCGGACTGCGAACCCTGGGCGGACATGGACCTGCTGAACAAGGAACGCGACATCGTCGGGGTCTACATCTCCGGGCACCCGCTCGACCGGTTCCGCCTCGAACTCGATCACCTGTGCGCCAAGGACGGGTTGACGCGCCTCGACAACCTGGAACAGGAAAGGGGAAAGAACTTGACGTTTGGGGGGCTCATCACCTCGTGCGAACACCGAATCAGCAAGTCGGGTCGACCTTGGGGCTTCTTTGCCCTGGAAGACTACAAAGGCACCCACGAGTTCCGCTGTTTTGGTGAAGACTACGTGAAGTTCAAGGAATTCATGGTGGAGGGGTGGATGGTGCTTGTCACGACGCGGGTTCAAGAGCAAGGGTTTGGGCGCGACGGCATGGAGGCCAAACTTCAATCCATTGAGCTCCTCTCCGAAGCACGCGAAAAGCGCATTGGCAGGTTGCGGGTGCAGGTTCAGCTCAGCGCGCTCAACGACGGCTGGGTCGACACCTTTACGTCGAGTGTGGAGCAGCATCCTGGTCCGGTGGGTGTCACCCTGGAGATCTACGACGACGAGGCGAAGCTGGAGATGCCAAGCCGCACCTCCAAGGTCCAACTTGACGACGCGTTCGTCGCCGCCCTGGAGGAACTTTGCATTCCGGGCAAGGCGCAGTACCGCCTCGACATGAAGCGGTGACGTTGTCCACGAAAGAGGTGCCAAAAAGGTGGAAAACTGACTTGTTGAGGTACGTGAATCACGTTGAGTGAGACTCACGACGAGGTAACTTTGACCTTCAATCTCAATTCGAACCAGAATTTAACAGTCATGGCAGTAGAACTGACCGACGCGAACTTCGAGGAGCTCGCAATCAACAGCGACAAGCCCGTAGTCGTCGACTTTTGGGCGGAATGGTGCGGACCTTGCCGCATGGTGGGCCCCGTGGTGGAGGAGTTGGCCAACGATTACGAAGGCAAGGCCGTTGTGGGCAAAGTCAATGTGGACCACAACAGCGACGTGAGCCAGCGTTTTGGCATTCGCAACATCCCCACCATTCTCTTCCTCAAAAACGGCGAAGTGGTGGACAAGAGCGTAGGCGCTGTCCCCAAGAACGTGCTTCAGGAAAAGCTCGACGCCCTCCTGTAAGCGTCTTTGCAACCCAAGAAATTCTTGCAACGTCCCTGCCTATCTTGGTAGGGACGTTTTGTTTGACCTCACTTCGTTGCATCCCATGCCCATCAACCCCACACCGGAACTGCAGCAACGCCTCGGACGGCTTGAATTCCTTGCGCATCAAGCAGTCGAGGGATTCATCACGGGCATGCACAAGAGCCCATTCCACGGCTTCAGCGTGGAATTTGCGGAACACCGGCTCCACAACCCTGGCGAGTCCACCAAGCACGTCGACTGGAAGCTCTACGCCCGAACAGACAAGATGTTCGTGAAGCGCTACGAGGAGGAGACCAACCTCCGGTGCCAGCTCGTTCTCGACGCCTCGCGTTCGATGGCGTACCCCGACGGCATCGCCCTCGACGACGACCGCATGAGCAAGCTCAAGTTTGCGGTCCTCGCCTCGGCGGCCCTCATCGAGCTCTTCCGCCGCCAGCGCGACGCCGTGGGCCTGAGTCTCTTTGCGGAATCGCTTGACCTCCAAACCCCGGCACGCTCCTCTCGCGCCCACCACCGAATGCTTTACGACAAGCTCGAGGGTCTGTTGTCGGAACCGGCCGACCCGCGCCCCACGAGCGCCATCGACGCACTCCACCAAATCGCCGAGGCCACCCCCCGTCGTTCCCTCATCCTCGTCTTCAGCGACCTGCTCGACCGCTCCGAAGACCCTGAGGCCCTGGTAAGCGCATTGCAGCATCTGCGCCACAACAAGCACGAAGTCGTGGTCTTTCATTTGCTGGACGCCAGCACGGAGGTGGACTTTGCGTTCCCCGATCGTCCGACGCGCTTTGTCGACCTCGAAACGGGAGAGGAGCTCAAGCTTCACCCCACGGAAGTGCGCGAAGCCTACGTCCAACGCATGGCGAAACTCCAAAAGACCCTGCGGGATCGCTGCGGCGCTCACGGCATCGACTGGGTGGATGTGGATGTGGCTCAGGGAGTTCTGCCGGTGCTGACGAGTTACCTCACCAAGAGGGCGAAACTTTTTTAACCCAAACACGTATTGCCCCTTGCGCAGATAACGCAGATGGCATTATCTTCGCGCTCCATCCATTCGAGGATGGTTCGGAAGGGCTTCGGCCCGGAAGGGAGGTCTGGTAGTTCAGTTGGTTAGAATACCTGCCTGTCACGCAGGGGGTCGCGAGTTCGAGTCTCGTCCAGACCGCAAAAGCCTCAGCAAATGCTGGGGCTTTTTCGTGCCTGGAGGTGTCGTAGAGCATTTGATTGAAGAAGGGTCGTTCGCCGGTGCAATTGTGCCGTGAATGCACTATTGTTGCCGATTCAAATTTCTTTCCATGAATCCTGCATCGCGGCGCTTTGAGCGCGTTGTTCAGCAGATATTGGAGCGAGACAGAGCCGTGATTGACGGCTTTTTCCCAGACCAAATCCTCTCTTCCCTTCGGGACCGAATTGCCCAATTGCAGGCAGAAGACGCACTGCGTCCCGCGGCTGTAGGGGCTGCGGGTCAGAAGGAAGTGCATACGGAGATTCGATCCGACTTCATCCGTTGGTGGCCCGATGCACCGGAGCTTCCTGCCGAGCGCGACTTTCTCGGAGAGGTGGAGGCGTTGGCTTCCTATTTGAACCAAACCTGTTTCACAGGAATCCGAAGGTGGGAATTCATGTACGCTGTCTACCCACCAGGCGCGTATTACGAGAGGCATGTGGACGATTTCAAGAGCAAAAACGCACGCAAGTTTTCTATGGTCACTTACCTGAACGAGGCATGGCAACCCGGGCAAGGAGGTGAGCTGGTGCTCTACGATGTGGCGGGACGACCGAGCGAGACGGTGGATCCGTTGTTTGGGCGAACTGTGATCTTTTCGAGTCCTCAAGTCGAGCACGAGGTGCTCCCCGCTGTGGCTGACCGGTGGTCCGTGACGGGGTGGTTGAGGTGAACCGAACGTGTGTGATCTCCTGACGCCACCGACAAGGCGCATCATCAGAATTCAACGCCTCCTTCGAAGTACCTTCGCTCCACGTTGGAACCGTGAACCCTGCAGCTGCAGTTTTGTTCAAGCGTTAAACCTACCCACATGGCCCACCTCAACTGGAACACTGTCAAGGAATACGACGAGATCACCTTCAAGGAGCTCAACGGCGTGGCTCGGATTGCCTTCAACCGCCCCGAAGTGCGCAACGCGTTCACTCCCAAGACGGTGGACGAGCTCTGGGAAGCGCTCATCCATTGCCACGAGAGCCAGGACATCGGGGTGGTGTTGATCACGGGTGAAGGACCGTCTTCCAAGGACGGCGGCTGGGCCTTTTGTAGCGGCGGAGACCAAAACGTACGCTCCAACACCGGTTACAAGGGGGAGAACGGCGTCAACCGCTTTAACATCCTCGACGTCCAGCGTCAAATCCGGTTCATGAACAAGGTGGTCATCGCCGTCGTTCCCGGATGGGCGGTCGGCGGCGGCCACAGCCTTCACGTGGTCTGCGACATGACGATTGCGAGCAAGGAGCACGCCGTGTTCAAGCAGACCGACGCGGACGTGGCGAGCTTCGACGGGGGGTTCGGCTCAGCGTACCTCGCACGCCAAGTGGGCCAAAAGCGCGCCCGCGAAATCTTCTTTCTCGGCGCCTCCTACTCGGCCCAAGAGGCCTACGAAATGGGCATGGTCAACGCGGTCGTGCCGCACGCCGAACTTGAGCGAGTTGCCTACAACTGGGCGCAGGAAATCTTGACGAAAAGTCCCACGGCGATCAAGATGTTGAAGTTTGGGTTCAACCTCATTGACGACGGCCTTGTCGGCCAGCAGATCTATGCAGGAGAGGCGACACGCCTGGCTTACGGCACTGAAGAAGCCAAGGAGGGGCGTGATGCGTTCCTCGAAAAGCGGCCGCGCGATTTCTCGCGGTTCCCCAAGTTCCCGTGACGTGCATGCATGAATCCGGGACGTCTTGTCCAAGGTTATACATCTTTATCTTGGTCGGCCTCTGAAGAGGCGGTATTTTCCGGGACCATGTTGCGCTCGGTACTCGCTTCAGTCAGCTTGAGTGGCATCGTTGCCACGAGTTCATTGTCCCAAGATTCAGCTCCGTTTCTGTCCCGAACAGAGGCGTTTCATGTGGTGACGGACAACATGGAAGGGTTTTGGGGTCCTGGGATGAGTGCGGTGGATGTCAACGGCGACGGTTGGGACGACCTGACCTTCGGGGATTTCTTTGGCGGGGTAAAGCTTTTCTTGAATACCGAAACCGCGTTTGAAGGGCATGACCTCGATTTGGGAATTGAGGGCGAATGCGAGGTAAAAGGGGTCGTTTGGGGAGATGTGGACAACGACGGCGATCAAGACTTGTTCTTGGGGTGCCGTGGAAATCGCAACAGGTTTTTCCTGAACCAAGGAGACCTTAGTCTGGTCGATGTTTCAGAATCCTGTGGACTGAATTCACTCAGCACGAGTTCGTGGGGCGGAGCTTGGGTCGATTTCAACCGAGACGGGCAATTGGATTTGCTGGTGGCGAATTACACGAGCCCTTACGATTACCCCAACGAACTTTATTTCGGGAACGGAGACGGCACGTTTGAGGAGCAAGACGTGGTGGCCCTTGGAATGCTTCCTGTTGCGCGTGCGTCGTGGCAGCACCATTGGCTTGATTTCACGGGCGACGACGTGTTGGACACGTACGTCATCAACGACCGTTTCAACGACAACGAGGCCTACATCGGAGTCGCGGCCACGGTTGGAATGCCCGACTCGCTTTCCGCCCTGCCCGACAGCGTGGGATTGAATGTGTCGGGTGACATCATGGGCGATGCCTGGCTCGACTGCAACCTGGACGGAAAACTTGAGGTGTACCTCACGAACAGCGAACCTCACGGCAATGTGTTGATGCAATTGACAGACAGTGGGGTGTACGCCAACAAATCTGCTGAACTGGGGCTGGAATTGCACCGACAAAGTTGGAACGTCTCTGCAGGGGATTGGGACAACGACGGGTGGGAAGACTTGTACGTGTCCACAAGCAACTGGACCTATTACAACGTGGGGGTGTTTCAGGTCGATCCCGTCGACAATGCCATCTTTCGAAATGTCGGAGGCACGTGGTCTTCTTGGGCGGAGGTTACCCCGGAATTGGACGTTCAGTCTTTCACTCACAGCACGATGGATTGGAATCGGGATGGTTTTTTGGATGTGGCAGTCTACACGTGCGATTCGGTGGCTTCCATGCTTGAAGGCATCCCCAACGCCAACAACTGGCTCGACGTGGTGCCGACAGGCACCCTGTCCAACCTAGATGGAATCGGCTTGATTCTGCACGCCTACACCACCGATGCTGGGGGGGCAGTGGTCAAGCGAACCCGGCAACTGGCGGCAGGGGAGAGTTTTATGACCCAGGGTGCTCGTCGGCTTCACTTCGGGCTGGGCGCGACTTCGTCGGTGGATTCCTTGAACGCCATTTGGCCATCTGGGACGACAGAGTGGTTGTACGATGTCCCTGTCAACCACCACCTGTCGTGGGTAGAAGGATCCACAACAGCGATGAATCCGGGCTGTACTTACGTGGGAGCCTGCAATTACGACGCTTTTGCGGCCTCCGACGACGGCAGCTGCGACTTGTCCTGCCTCGTGCCCGAATGTCCCGATTTGTCAATCGCCTGCGGACCAGGCACCCATTGGGAGGAAATTTTGCAACAATGCCTGCCCAACGAGGTGTGTTGGCACGATTCCGACCAAGACGGCAACATCACGACTCAGGATTTACTCGGGTTGTTGTCGGTGTACGGCAACGTTTGTCCTTGAGCTGTGGGGAGTCGCGAAGGCTTTCTCATTTTTGTGTCATGAATGGACGATTTCTTTTTGCGGCGAGCATGGCTTGCCTGACGGCCCTCACGTGCAAGGTGTCAGCCCAAACCTCGTTGGACGACATGTCAAAGAAGGCGGGGGACGTCCCTTACGTTCTTGAAATCGTTGCCGAGGCTGCGCATCAAGCGGGGCTCACTCGCTACCTCGTTTCGGTGCGCTTGCCTGCAGGCGACAGGGTCAGTTCCATCTACGGCACGAACGTGCACCCCATGACCCTGCGCGCTCCTGGAGGCGTCTTCAACAGCCCGTACAACGGGAGTTGGTCTGCTTCGGGCATGAATCCCAAGTTCTTCGAAATCATGCCGGACATGGGGGACGACACGTTTGCCACCGTTGGAATCACCACGGGGGCGAAAATCAGCGGGGTGGAGGGAGCCGAGGACCCCACCATGGTTCAAGACCCAGGCGCGCCTTGGGACGCCTTCTTTACAGAGGACGGAGAGACGGACTTGGCCATTGACACCCACACGGGAGGAGCTTGGTTCGTCCTGCGCACAGCTGCGAACGGGGAGCCGGTCGACGGCAAGGTGCTTCTCATGCAGGTCACGACGGCTGGCACGCTGTCGGGCGCAATCAACGTTCAAATCTTCCCTGGAAGCGAAGATTACGACCAGCTGCGATGCCGTTTTGAATTTGACGGCACGGGCGAGTTTCCGGGCGCGATCGTCGAGTAATTCGCCTTTTCACGGCACGTTGAATGCCTCCTCAACGGCCACATAGAAGCGTTCAGCAGGTTTCGCCGAAGGCGCTTAACACGGCCAAGACATCCGAAACCGTGACGGCACCGTCGCCGTCGAGGTCGGTCAGAGGGTTGCATCCCGAGGCGCAGCCAAAGTCCGACAACACCAACAAGACGTCCGACACTTCAATGGCGCCGTTGCCGTTGATGTCGGCAGGACATAGAACACACGAGGTTGGTCCGAAGTACGCATTGCCCGTGGTTGCGGTGCAGGTCGGTTCGTCGTCAAACGACGCCACGAGGTTGACCCACGTGCCGTTGGCAGGCAACGTTACCGTTTCAGTGAGGCTGTTTCCAACTACCGGATAAGAAATGCCGTTGACGGTAAGGCCACCGGTCTCGGGGTTGCCGACCCAATTGGCTTGAAGGGTAATGTCGTACGTGTTGGTTTCCGGGTCACACGCCGTTCCGCCCGTGATTGCAAGGTTCGTGATGGCGCACGGCACGTCTTGACCAGCCCACGTCTGCACCCCGTATTCCCCCGTCCCGATGTAACTGTAGGGTGGGAGGTCGTCGATGTACGCACTTCCGCCACCAGGCCAAACCACGTCGAGTTCGTCGTACTGCAAGAAATAAATGTTGGCCGGGGCGTTGGGTCCCCATTGCACGTAATCGTATACCAGGTTGGTCGGAAGAAAGAGCATCAACCAGTCCCCAGACAACCCCTCTGCCCAAGAGATTTGCACCGTCTCCCCTGGGTCAACGACCAGGTTTTGGCCTTGCGTCACCAAGCTTGTCAGGGGCACGTACCCTGACGGCGCCAAGAACCCCCAATTGTCAAGTTGCCCGGGACAGTCCGCCTCGTTCCGGATGCGCAGGATGTTGGCGTCGGGGTCGACGTACACCATTCGGAATTGACCGCAACAGGGGTCCCTGCGTGTAAAGGCATTGACCTTGGTCAAGGCACATCCTTCGTCCGAAGTAAAGTAGGCGGTGACGTTGACGCTCTGGCCGTCGGCAGGCTGGCCCACGAGGTTTACGGCCTGCGGGCTTGAGCTGATGGTTTTCTGCTCTCCGTTCACAATAAGCCAACCGTCCGCCGGGGCGTAATCGTGGGAAACGATCAGCTGCTGGGTGTAGGTCAGAGTGAGGGGGTCGCATGCTTGTTGGTTGCCCGCGGTGATGTTGGTGATGGCGCACTCGGGCGGCGTCCAGCCTTCACAGGCCCCGTAGCAACCGGCGGACGACATGCTCGGAATCAGCGCGTTTTGCTCCACAATGGGGTGGAACTGCAGCACCTTGGGAGTGGAAGTGATGTGGCAGTAACTCATGATGGTCCCGTTGCTCACGGCGGGCCCGTTGCTGCAGCCTCCCTCGGCAGAGTAGCAGTTGTCAATCGCCCCGCCTGGCCACCCGCACCAATGCGTGTGGTTGGCGCCGAAGTTGTGCCCCAATTCATGCGAGACCACGTCAAGGTTCCACGAGTAACTGTTGATGTTGGTGGACGTGCTTCCAGACATGGCGGAGCTGAACCCGTAGGCGTACGAGCCGCAATTGACTCCGAGCCACGCGATGCCGCCTGTCCCCGTGTTCCCGCGCTTCGACATCAAGTGCGTCACGTCGCGCTGGATGGCGTCCAAACTGGCCGTCGTTTCCCACGTGTTGCGAAAGCTGTCAAGCATCCCTCCAGCGTCGTTGGTGTAATTCGCCATGGGGTCGGGCGACTGCCAAATGTGCACGTAACTCGCGGTGAGAAAGACGAGCCCATTCAGTTCTTGGGTGTAAATCGCCGACACGCCTGCCAATTGAGCCAAGGCCCAATCCGTCGCATTGGCCATGTTGTTGTACGTCAGGTAAGTGTAGTTGTCAATGTCGATGGCAACTTCCACACACCCGCCGCCTCCAGACCTTGTGGCCAACTCTGCGCCGTTCAGCTCAGTGCGGTCTAGGTCGGACTCTTGCACGCCACATTCAAAGGGAGCGAGGTTGATGCGGCGGTTGAAATCCATTATGGCGTAAGCGTTGCCGTCGATTTGGGCCAAATCGTATTGTTGGCCATCGTGGAAAAAACTCGCCAAGACGTGATCTTGCATGAAAGTCAGTGTGCCCACCGGATTGCCCTCAAAATGCATCTTGAACGTTTGCAACTGAGGAACGTATTCATGCTCCTCGAATCCGCGTTCTGAAGTCATGCCCACGGTAAGCACCGCCGGATGCACGAAAAACCGCTCCAACTGGAAGGACATGTAATCCGGGGATTCTGTCGAACTGCCTGTTGGCAGGGGAAGAGCAAGGTCAAATGCGTCCAAGTCGGCGCTGCGCATAGACTCGAAGACCGACAAATCAAGCAGGACGAGGGTTGCATCTCCAGGTCGTTCGACCTCGCGACCGAGTGCGGCTTGGTGGCTCTGACGAGCCGCAAAAGGAGCCTCGAGAAAAAGTTGGAACTCGCCGGCAGCGTCACGTTGGGCCTGCATCGGCATGGACACAAACGACAAGGACACGACGAGGGCGCTTAGGCAAGAGACCAGGTGGGACTGAGGCAAGTTTCGAATCATGGCAAAATCTTCAATGGGCGTGCACTTCTACCAAAGCATACACATAGGACAAACGCGCGGTTCACTCTGAGGTTGCTCAACAGGGATTCCCAAAGGCTGAAAGGACCACGAGCACGTCGCTGACGGTCACTGCATTGTCACCGTCGACGTCGTATTGGCAATTGGTGTTCGCACAACCGAATTCAGAGAGCACCGCAAGCACATCGGCCACAGAAATGACGCCGTCCTGGTTGACGTCCTCCGGGCATGTGGGCGGAACTTCTTCGTCGGGATCGAGGACTCCGTTGCAGTTGTTGTCGTTGCCAACGGCAGTGCCGGGTGCTCCTGGATACATCGTGGAGTTGGCGTCGTTGCAATCTCCGTCAAGAACCACGGTTCCGGCCGGGACGATTGAGCCGCAGAAGTAGGTCGCAAAGTACTGGCCGTAGCCGTCGCCGTCGCTGTCGAAGTAGGCGGCGGTTCCAAGGTCGCAGGTGCCGTTGTCCAAGGTGGCGGTCGCGTCGTAGTTGCACGCTTCAGGGTCGGTGCAACCGCCCAGCGAAGGAGGCCCAGAACACACGCCGTTTAAGCTGACGACCACGTCGTAATTCACGCCGCCTGAGCTTGTCCACCCGTTGATCAAGTTGATGCTCCATTCGCCATCTCCCGTGATGTTGAATGGCGTCAAGTCTACGGTGTGGGTGTAGGTTCCGGACGCCGATACGTTCCACGCTGCAGGCCACCCCAGCGAGCCGAGCGAGCATCCCGTGCTCACGTTGTAGCCACCGATGCCGATGCATGCCCCGTCCGGAGCGCCAATCTCCATCAACAAGTCGCCCGCCCAGCTTCCGTCTCCGGCGGTGTTGGTCCAAACGAGCGTGATGTCTGCCGTGGTCAACGTTCCGGTCCCAGAAATGGAAGTGGCTGAAGCCTGACTGGCTCCAAGGGTGGCGACGTGCGCGAGGTCTGTGACGCAGTCGCAGGGGTACCCCGCGGGAGGGTAGGTGCATGAGCCGTCGTCGTAAATCGCATCCTGAAAGTAATTGCACGCCAAGGCGTCCGTACATCCGGTGCAACTTGCCCCGCCGCCTGCACATTCTCCACATACGTCGATGACGCCGCACGAGCCGTCGTCCTGCACCGCATCGGGGTCGTAGTTGCAGGCCTCAGGGTCCGTGCAACCGTAGGAGCCGCAGGAGGTTTCAATGGCTGCGCAATTCCCGTGGCAGTAGCCCTGGCTTTGGATGGTGGGGAACAATGCGGACTGCTCCACGACAGGGTGGAATTGCAAGACTTTGCCGACGTTGAGGTGGCAGTAGCTCATGATGGTTCCTGCGCTGGTGGACGGGCCGTCTGAGCAGCCTCCTTCCGCGCCGTAGCAATTGTCGATGGCGCCGCCTGTCGCTCCGTTCGGGTGGTCTGGACCTCCAGGCCATCCGCACCAGTGCGTGTGGTTGGCGCCGAAATTGTGCCCAAGTTCGTGCGACACCACGTCCAAATTCCACGCATAATTGGGAAGAGGGTCGAAGTCGCTTTGGTTGGTCATTCCTGCGCTGAACCCAAACCCGTAGTTTGAATTGCACACCACGCTGAGGTAAGCAATTCCCCCGGTGCCTGAATCGGGGCGTTTGGTCATCAAGTGCACCAAATCCCAATTGGCGCTCGACAACACGGCGTTGCCTGCACTCCATTCGCTCCGAAACTGGTCCAACATGGTGCCTGCGTCGTTCACGGTGTTCGCCCACGGCTCTGGAATTTCCCAAACGTTGACGTACGAAGCCTGAAGCGTAATCAAGTCGTTCAGTTCGTTTCGGTAAATCTGGTCGACCCCTGCCAGAACCCCCAAAGCCCAGTCGATTGCACCGTAGCAATCGGCAAACGTGTTGAAGGTGTAATTGTCAATGTCCAACCCAATCTCCACGCACTGAGGCACGAGGCTTTGTTGGCTGTTGAGTTGGTTGGGTTCGATGGCGTCTTCGCGATCTTGGACGGCGCAAGAAAATCCGCTCGTGCTCGGGCTTTTGTTGATGTCAAAAAGCACGTAGTCCTCGGTCACTCCGTTTCGTTCGGAGTCGTTTAGAGCAGGGCGGATTTCCCATTGCGCTCCGGCGACGTACATGGTGGCTTGAAGGTGATCGTTGAAAAACACTGCTGTCCCGGTAACCCGCTCTGCCGATGGACTAGGGGTGAGCGCAGACATGAGCTCGTACGTGACAATGTTCGGGATGTAGTGTTCCTGAATTGTGCCTTGCGCCGTGCTGCGAGAGATGACAAAATCGTCGCTGAGGTTGCAGAATTGGTTGAACTCGAGCTCGACAACGCCAACTCCCGGGAAATCAAGCTCCAACTCGAGCACCCCGGGGCGCTCGCTGTGCACTTGCGAAAATTGCTCGACATCCAGCTTTAGACCTCGGGTGTCTTCGGTTTTGAGCGTGGCCGATTTAAGCGGGGTTTTCGCCTTGGAGAAAAGGGGGGAGGACGGAGCGGATTGCCCCATCAAAGCGAAGTGCATGACCGAAGCGAGCACAAATGAGAATGCGTGGCGCATGTGGAATTGGTTTGCCTAAAAATACGGAAACCCCTCTTGGGATGACACATATCACTTTTCGAGGGCTGTGTGCGACGTTACAAGGGGAGTTGAGAACTTCACCGTTTCTGACGTTCATGCCAATTCAACGTGCGCGTTTGGACGTTCTCGAACACGTTCCCCCAAAACAAATTCAAGTCCCCAGAATGCCAGTTCTCGCGTTGCAACATTCGACCTCCCAACACATGCGGTGATTTCAACCAAAGCACACCTGGACGAACCTGACGTGCGGAAATGGCATGAGCCTTCGAGAGCTTGTAAGTTGGTAGAACGACGCCTCGGTGCGCATCTCGACAAGCGTCCAATTCACCATTCTCAACTGCATCATCGGCCTCGCAATCGCTCCCCCAAAGCACAGGGTGTGTGCAGAGCAACGACTCCGAATCGGGCTTCAATTGTTTTTGGGTTAGCCAATCCGGAAGGTACCCCTCGCCGTAGGACATCCACGTACACAGGCACCCCAAATCCCCGGGTTCTTTGCATGTCTCAATTTCTTGGAATTCGGAAGCGTACATGTCCATCCCAGGAAGGTAGGCGGCGACCAACTGGCCGCGATACCTCGACCCTTCAATGACCTCCTGGAGCAACGTCCGACCGTGAAAGGATCCTTGGCTGTGACCAGCCAAGACAAACGGCCGTCCATGGTTCCAGTGTGCCATGTAGTGGAGAAAGGCACGTTTCACATCGCTGTAGGCCAAATCCACTGCCGCCCAACTCAACGAATCGCCACGACGAAAAACTCGGATGTGAGCTTGCCTGTAGCGGGGCACAAACACACGACCTGCCCCTGAAAAAGCCGAAGCCTGATGTCGCACGGGCCACCGGTCCACTTCAGCGTTCATCGTTTCGTCCTGAACATCTGCGTTCCAACGGTCGCCGTCAAGAAGCATGGTCGGGTGAATGAAGAACACGTCGGCCTGAAGCGAATCTGGCAGCCGGCTCAGCCGTTGATTCTTTCGACCCTTGGGCCACTCAAGGTGTGCCGCGAAGTCGTCTCCTGCGAGACGAATGTTTGCCTCGTGCACAGAGGTGCCGGCCCAGTTCGCAGAAAGCGCGTAGTCCGGGGCTTCAGGCACAGGTTCCAAACTCGAGGTTGCCGCAGTTTCACTTTGGGCATCTTCGGCCGGCATTTCAGGAAACGGGATGATTTGGCATCCCAAATCGGTTTGCCAGCTCCAAAGAATACACGAAAGCACCGCCCTGAAAACGAACGCGGCCAGCTTTTCCAAAAATGTTGTCTGCATGGCAAATGATTGAGATGCTCAATTGCGAGCAAAGAAATTTTCGTTTCTACAGTGCAAGACGTTCTGATTGCTACGTCTGAATGATTTCTGATTCAAGGGAGCAACACTTGTTTGAGCGCTATTGTTGCGTGTCGCTCGAATGTCTGCAGAGCAGATTGTCGTTGATTTTGCAATGAGTGGCATTGCTGGACTTCAAAAGTTGAGAACATCCTCAAGCTAGATGTAGCGTGTTGTTTGTCGAATCTTTGGTCTCATTAGTCGATTCTTAATTATGGTTTGACTATCTTTTCGACCTGTAAAACTGTAAAGTATCGAACATGAATCGTTTGCGTTCAATTTCTTTGTCCTTGGTTTGTGCCGCGAGCGCCTTTTTGGCCATTGGTTCTGCAAAGGCACAATATTCGTTGACGGTGGAGTCAGCACCTGCAGTGACTGCGGGCCTCACGACTTACCGCTTCTATGTGGACATGCAAGATGCCTCCGACCGCATGAGTGCCGTGTTTGGCAACGACCAAAACAACCTCATTGTCAGCGCTCCCGACGGCGCCTTCAACAGTGCGTTCAACTCTTCGTGGAACGCTTCAGGCATCAACCCCGCGTTCTTGCCTGTCTTCCCGGACTTGGCGGACGACACGTACGCCACGATTGGTTTGGAAGGTCCTGCTTCGACTTCAGGCATTGCAGGCGCCGCCGACCCTTCGATTGTGGAGGACAGCACCCAGCCTGTGACTCCGTTCTTCCTGACACCAGGCGCGACAAGCCTCGAGAGCTCAACCCTCACGGGGGCTTCGTGGTACATCCTGAACACGGCGGGCAACGGGTTGCCTGACGCCAACCTACGCGTGCTCATCATGCAGGTGACCACGGCGGGTTCCGTCTCAGGCCAAATGAACTACCAGGTGTTCCCACTCGGCGTTGGTGCCGACCAAGAGCAGATCAGCGTTGCGTTTGAGGGCGAAGGCACCTTCGGTGGCGGCGGAAATGACGTTGCAGGTTGTACGGACGAGACGGCTTGCAACTACGACGCATCGGCCACCACCGATGACGGTTCGTGCCTCCAAAATGACGAATGCGGTGTGTGTGGCGGCGACGGCATCCCTGCTGGCGACTGCGACTGCGACGGCAACCAGCTTGACGCGTTGGGCGTGTGTGGCGGCGACTGCACGGCTGACTCCGACGAGGACGGCATCTGCGACGACGCGGACGACTGCGTGGGCGCGCTTGACGCGTGCGGCGTGTGCAACGGCCCAGGCGAGATCTACGAGTGCGGATGTTCGGACATCCCCGAAGGA
>Ga0181573_10002096_pt1 | contig 18866 bp, 13 predicted proteins | sample 101ome_25_FD_148643 | JGI IMG/M metagenome (GOLD analysis project Ga0181573, IMG submission 148643) | Coastal salt marsh microbial communities from the Groves Creek Marsh, Skidaway Island, Georgia - 101409BT metaG (spades assembly) | ecosystem: Environmental > Aquatic > Marine > Intertidal zone... | reverse complement strand
TCCTCCTCCTCCTCCTCTTCCTACAAGAGCTCCTCCGTCTCCTAGGGAACCCTGTCGCGCGCCCTCGGCGGCGTCCAGCCGCAGGCACGCGACGGCCGACTCGATCGTCGGCCGCACCAGCCTCTGCGTCATGACGCACCCCTGCTTGAGCGCCTCCGTCTTGGCGCGAAGCGTTCGGAGCTCTGCGAGCACCGCGCGAAGTTGCGCGGGCGACACCGCCCGTCGCCTGAGCGCCCGCAGCTCCGCCTCGAGCGCGTTCGCGCGTAACTCGGCGGCGATTTCCAGCGTCGCCACGGCCTTCGCCTCCTCGGCGTCGTACTCGGCGGCGAGGTCGTCGACGAAGGAATCATCCCTTCCTTCCGGAGAGAGCCCGCCGGTGGTACCCGCGGTGAGCGCCGCCCTCGCTTCTGCCGCGTCCGCCGCGGCGCGGGCGCGCGCCAGCTCGGCGACGAGCGACGCCCTCTCCGCCCGCCACGCGCCTCGCTCGTCGTCGTATGAATCGTCGTCGACGTCTCGAGGGGATTCGTCGCCGCGCTCCCCGCCCAAATCGCGCGTCGTCCCCGAGGGTGCCGACTCCCCGAGGGTGCCGCCCCCCCGTGTCCCGTCCCCGCCTCCCCGTGTCCCGTCCCCGTCGTCTCCGCTGTTCGCCGAGTACTTGGCGACGATCGCCTCGACGATGTCGTTGGCGCCGACGACGATTGTATCTCCGTCGCCGTAGTACCCGCGCTCGACGGCGGCGGCCACCTCCTCCTCCATGGCGTCGCGGAGCAACTCGCGAAGCGGGTCGTCGCGCGCTGAATCGTCGCCGGCCGTTTCGCCGGCCGTTTCGTCCGACGATTGTCCGACGTTCGTTCGACCGGTTCGCCCCTCCGTCGAAAAACGGGTCGTCGCGGCGAGGAGCGCGTGAAGCGCCGTTCCCGGCGCCGGAGACGCCGCCACCTCCTTTATCGCGAGCGCCCTCGGGTCGACACCCGGGGGATTTGAACCCGCGACCTCGGAACGCGCGCGAGCCGCGACGAGCCCGCCCAGGGTAGAGTGGTGGGTAGAGTCCGCGGCGCGCGTGTCCCGAGGCGCGTGTCCCTGTCCCGATGCGTGAATGATGTGCGCTCGCTCCGCCGCCCAGCGAAGCTTGGCCGCCGCGTGCGCCACGTGCATCTTCCGCGTCAGTTCCTTCGCCGCCTTGAGCTCGGTACGCACCTCGTTCACCGCGTGGGCGTTGGCGGCACCCCACTGCGCCTCCCGCGACTCGATCGCGTCGTTGACGTGCGCTTCGAACTTCTCAGCCTCGCGTCGCAGTTCCTCGCGGGATTCGCGCTCGGCGTCCGCGGTCGTCCGCGCCTCCGCCAGAGACGCGTTCAGGTCGACGATTCGCGCCTCGAGCTGCGCGTTCTGTTCCTGCAGCTGCGTGATCTTCGCCTTCTGCGCGCTCGACATGGCGCGCTGCATCCGGAGCATCCCGCCCATCGCCTCTTCGCTCTTCCGCGCGTCCAACCTCGCGCTCTCCAGCTCCGCCTCGAGGGAGATCGACCTGGACCGCGCGGCGGCGAGCTCGACGGAGGATGGATTCTCCGCCATCGTCATGGCCTCGGCGAGCTCGGCCTCGAGCTGAATCACGCGGCTGCGAAGCGCGGCGGACTCGATCGGGGAGGCGGGATCTCCGTCCGAGATTGTATCTTTCAAAGGGACGGTCGCGCCGTCGGAATCGCGCGCGGGGCTGGCCTCAGTCGACGGGGTTTTCGACGGTACCGACCGCGGTTCGTCGGTGGACGCGTCGTCCATGGCGATGGTCCCCTTGGGAGGATCGCCGCCGACGCCGTCCGTGCCCAAGGGAGGCATCCTGTGACCGCTGCCGAGCTGAATTCCGCCCAAATTTAGGTCCACAAGTTGCCCGCAGTCGGCAGCGCAGCCTCGGATTTGGAGAGGAGAAACGCGTCGACTCCGCGCTCATTCCGACGAGCGCCCCGCGCCCGCTCGCGCCCGCTCGCGCCCGCCGCACCGCCCGGTTTCGTTCGAATCCTCGCGCGATCCATGAGCGCCTCACCCTTCGCGGCGGCTCCACCGGCGCGCGCGCGTCTCCTCGCGCGCCGCGGCGCGTCACGCCCCGCGGACCCACCGCCTCGGAGGCTTCCGTCGAGATTGACGCGCGTCGTCGCCGCTGCGAGCGGCGGGGAACCCGTCCCGGCCGCGCCGGGATTGCGCGCGGTCTGGTCCATCGACGCCAGGTGAGACCCGAACGAAGGAACCCTCGCCCCGCGACGTCGCCCTCCCCCGTCGCCCTCCCCCGGAGCATCCGCCTCCTCGTCCTAACAGAATCCCCCCGTAACCAAATCCTTCCCAAATCCTTCCCGGCGCAGGTACGGTCACAAGGCCAACGCGCTCGAGATGCTCGGCGAGTGGGTCCACACCGTCGGCGTAGCCGCCGGCTTGGACCCTGCCGACGTCTCCCTCGTCACCGGCGCCGTCGGCGTCCCGGAGTCTAACATCGAGATGGAGATCCGAGGCTTCGCGCACATGGCGGACATCGACGCGTTCTTCTCGCGCATCCCGGGCGGAGACCACCGCCGGTGGGGGGAGCGATTCGCGCCGCACGTCGTCGACGGATCGCCGGTGTGGCGCATCGTCAGGTCGGTCCCGGTACGAGCTCCGGGTGCCCAAAACCAAAACCAAAACCAAAACCAAAAGCTCGTCATCGTCGACGAGGGAACCGACGGGCTCGACGCCGCGGGCGTCATCGCGAGGGCGCTCGCAGACTCCGGATCGTCATCGTACGAATCGATCGAGACGCCCCCGCGGGTTCGACCGAGGGCGCCGCGCAGGGCTCCCGGGGCGGCGTTCGAAGGGGTGGAGACGTACGAGGCTGACGCGTTCGGAGACGCTCCGGATGGAGCGTTGGTGTTCCCGAGGTCCTTCGAAGACGACTCGGGCGTAAATGAATCGGATGAGGCGGAGGATGAGGCGGCGGCGGCCGGGGTCGAGGTCGAGGAGGGCGATATAGACCTGAGCGAGTACCCGCCCGGGAGTAAGGTGGTGAGGGACTGGAAAGGGGATCCCATGGTCATCACGCCTGGCGACAGGCTTCCGTTCATCTCTTGAGTGTTGTTACAAGTTGAGTTGAGCGTCAACCGGTCAACCGTCACCACGGCAGCTCCTCTCCCCGCCAGTTCAGGAACTTGCCGCTGTCCTCGGGTTTGAGCCCCGCGATGAGCGCGACGATCGCGGCGGCGCTCTCCTCCGGCTCGAGCGGCGCCCCCGTCACCGTGCCCCCGCGGCTGCCCATGTCCGTGTTCATCCACCCGGGATCAATCGCGACGACCACGACGTCCCTCGTCTCGTCCTTCGCCTTGAACTCCGCCGCGGCGCACGCCGTCATCATGTTCAGCGCCGCCTTCGTCGTGCGGTAGACGACGTCCTGCGTCGTCGCGGAAGACGCCCCGAGGCCGGACATCACCCGCCCGATGCTCCCCATCCGCCCCGACACGTTCACGACGACGGCGTCGCGGGCGAGGTGCGGGAGCGCCGCTTCCAGGACCCGCATCGCGCCCATGACGTTCGTGTCGAACGAGCGCGTCCAGGCGCCGTAATCGACGTTGCCGACGGCGCACTCGCGTCCGATGCACACCGCGGCGTTGTTTATGAGCACGTCCACCGGCGCGTACTTGGCGAGCACGATTCCCAACGCGTTCGACGCGTCCGGTTTCGACACGTCGATGCCGTCGGTTCGCTCTCGATCGTGACCGTGGATGACGTCCGTGTGCTGCCGGGCGACCGCGACGACCCGCCACCGCGTCGCCCATCGATCATCGCCCACTTTGAGCATATCGTCGATGTACACGCGCGTCAGCTCGAGGCCCAACCCCCGATTCGCGCCCGTCACCACCACCGTCTTCATGGGGGATGGGGTGATGGGTGCCATCGGTGGTCAGGTGTGCCAGCGCCACTGAGCCTTCAAGACAGGCGTACTTGTAGCGCTGATGAGGCCGCGCCGCACAGATGACTGCAGGATTTTAGCGGCTGGGGATTTAAATCGGGCGCAGCGATCGTGGGCGCGCGGGGGAGCTCGGACGATGCGGGTCGACGTCGGCCGATACTCGATCGACCCGCGCGACGTCGCGGGGGTCACGCGCGGCGCGGGCGCGCGCGGTCTCGAGCTCACCGTGCACATCTTCCCGCCCAAGAAGGTCCGCGATCAATCATCATCCATCGCCAAATCCGCGCTCTCCGCGTCCCACCAAACAACCGCCGGTCCGCCCCGAAGGTTCGCCCGCGTCCTGACCGATCCCTCACCCCGAATCCGCAGGGTCTGTTCGGCGGCGGTAAACGAAGCGGCGATCTCCGCAGACCCGTCACGCTCTCCTTCAACAGCGAGGCGGAGCTCTTCACCGCGCGGCGCGACATCCTGCGCCGGTGCATGCCCCACGGCAACCTCTGGGGCTGGGGAGAGACGGGCCGCCGCGACTCCGTCTCCGCCGTCGCCGCCGACGCCGCCCCCGAGCCGTCCAAGGCGGGCAGGCTCCTGGTGCTGGTGAACCCGGCCGCGGGGAAAGGAAGGGGCGTCGCCGCCTACGAGCGGGACGTCGCGCCCGTGCTCGCGGCGTTGAGCGGATGCGGCGTCGTCGTCGAGATGCGCGTCACCGCGCTGCGAGGCGAGGCGATGAAGATCGCAGGCGCGCTCGACCTCGACGCGTACAGGGCGGTGGTGTGCGTGGGGGGAGACGGCACACTCGCGGAGGTGTTCAACGGCCTCATGACACGCCCGGACGCGACGCGCGCGCAGTCCTTCCCCGTCGGCGTCGTCCCCGCGGGCTCCGGCAACGCAATCGCCAAATCCCTCGCGCATCGAGTCGCGCAGCCGTGCGACACGGCGACGGCGGCGCTGGCGATTGCGCGAGGGCACCTCGTCTCGCTCGATCGCGCGGAGTTCAGGGCGGAGGAGGTGGATGCACCGGATGAAACGGCTAAAGGGGATGGACTCGAAACGGCTAAGGATGGACGCGAAACGGCTAAAGAGTCGCCGGGGTCTCCGCGAACGAGGCATGGTCCGCGAGACGCCCAAAAGATCGCGATGCACGCGCTGCTGTCGCTGTCGTGGGGTTTTTTCAGCGACGTGGACATCGAGTCGGAGCGGTGGAGGTTTCTCGGTGGGGCGCGGTTCACGGTGGGCGCCATCGTCCGCGTTTTGTTCATGCGACGGTACGACGCGAGGATTCGGTTCAGGCCGCTCGGCGCCGAGGACGCCGCGGACGCCGCGTTTTTTCTCGAAGACGGATCCAGCGACGACGACGACGACGAGGGTGCCTTTTACAACAAGTTCGACATCAGCCGGAGTCGAAAGCGAAAGGGGGGATCATCGTACGCGCCCAGCGGCGCGCACAGGATGGGGAACCCGCACGACTCGCGCGCGGCGAAGCGCGCGGCGAAGGCGGCGGCTCGGGGCGCCACGGCGGGGACTGAGATGCCCGACAGGCCGGGATGGCGGGAGATCGCCGGCGACGACGTGCAGGGCGTGTGGGCGCTCAACCTGCCGTGGGCCGCGGAGGACATGTTCGCCGCCCCCGCCGCGCAGTGCTCCGACGGCGCCTTCGACCTGCTGGTGTTCAAGGGCCACTCGCGCCTGTCCCTCCTGCTCAACCTGCTCAAGCTCGACGCCGGGAGACACGTGCCGCACAGCAGGGTGACCTACGTGAAGGCGTCCGAGTTGGAAGTCGTGCCCGGGGCGTCGTCGACGGGTCAGGGCGGGTACATCGCGGTGGACGGGGAGCTGGTGGCGCGCGCGAGGGAGGTGAACGTGGGCGGCGGCGGCGGCGGCGGCGGGGGCAGGGGCGGGGGAAGCTCGGTGGTGCGGATGGTGACCGAGGTTGACCGGAACTGGCGGGTCCCTTACGGGCCGATGAGCCTGCGGGTGGTGCGGGGCAGCGCGCGGGTGTTTGGGTGCTCGCGCGGCGGCGGCGAGGAGGTTTAATAAACATCGACTCGCGAGGTTTTCGCGGGCTTGGAAACGGATGGGGTGATTTTCGTCTGCCGAGATTTTCTACTTGTACAACCTTGTTCCGCCCTCGGCGCGTCTCGAGAAACTGGCTGGGATCGGATGGGCTGTGTGGCTCGGCGGCGTCACCCATTCATTGACCCCGCCACCGACGGGCACGATAGGCAACAAGGGAGAGAAGATGTCCGAACCCGCCGCGGCTGTCGAGGCGCCCGCGCCCGAAACCCCCGCGACCTCGGTCGCGGACGAGCCCGCCGCCGAGGGCGGCGCCGAGGGCCAGTCCAAGAAGGCCGCCAAGAAGGTGCGACGCGCGTCCCGGACGATCCAGCCCGCATCGTCGTCTCGCCGCCCGATCGCCGCGCGGAATCGCCGCGAGATCCGGCGTCGCGCGGCCGGGGCGTGACCCGAACGCGAGACCGCGCGGCTCACCTCGACGTCATCGAGCGTCCGCCGGCGCCGCGCGCGGGCTCTCGGACGCGCGACGATCCGCGCGCGCGTCCCGCGCGTCCGCCGCCGCCGCGCCCGGAACGACGCGTGAGACGGAAAAGATCCCGTCGCGCCGGAACGCGCGACACGTCCCGGCACCCTCCCGGCGCCCTCTCCCGTCATCGCCCTCCCGCGCCGCGTTCCCGCTCCCGTGCCCGCGACCCTGACCCGTCCCGCCCCCTCTTCCGTGATCCGCGATGATCCGCGCAGGCCGCGAAGGAGGCGGAGAAGGCCGCGCTCAAGGCTAAGAAAGCCGCCGAGGTGGCCGCGCGCGAAGCCGCCGCGCAGGGCGGACCCGATCCCCTCGCGCACAAGTACGGCGACGCGCCCCTCGTGCAGTCGCAGGCCCGCTCCGGCAAGGTCTGGACGCACGTCAAGGACGTCGCGGGCTCGACGTCGCAGTACCGCACCGTCCTGCTCCGCGGGCGCGTGCACGCCGTCAGGGGCAAGGGCAAATCCGCGTTTCTCGTCCTCCGCCAACAGACGGCGACGATTCAGGTCACCTTCTTCGTCGACGACGTCAACGTGTCCAAGGGGATGGTCAAGTGGGTCTCCAACCTCACGAAGGAGTCCGTTGTGGACATCCAAGGCGTCGTCATGGCCCCGGAGAGCGGTAAGGTGGAGTCGTGCACGCAGCAGGACGTCGAGCTCGTCGCGCAGTCAATCTATTGCGTGTCTCGGTCGGAGCCGCGGCTGCCGTTCGAGATCGACGACGCGTCCCGACCGGAGACGGACTTCGACAAGGAGGACACCACGTACGTCCGCGTCGGGCAGGACACGCGGTTGAACCACCGCGTGATCGACCTGAGGACCCCCGCGAACCAGGCCATCTTTCGAGTCCAATCCGCGGTGTGCGAACTCTTCCGCGAAGCGCTGCGAGCGCAGGATTTCGTCGAAATTCACACCCCGAAGCTCATCGGAGGCGCGTCGGAGGGCGGGGCGAGCGTGTTCAAGCTCGACTACATGGGCCAGCCCGCGTGCCTCGCGCAATCCCCGCAGCTGTACAAGCAGATGGCGGTGGAGTCGGACCTGGAGCGGGTGTTCGAGATTGGCCCGGTGTTTCGCGCGGAGAACTCAAACACCCACCGCCACCTGTGCGAGTTCACGGGACTGGACATGGAGATGGCCATCAAGGAGCACTACTTCGAGGTGCTCGACGTCTTGGACAACCTGTTCCTGCACATGTTCGACGGATTGAACGAACGGTTCAAGCACGAGCTCGAAGTCGTGTCCCAGCAGTTCCCGTACGAGCCCCTCAAGTACCTTCGGCCGACGCTTCGACTGGAGTTTCCTCAAGGGATCGCGATGTTACAAGAGGCTGGCGTCGAGGGCGTGGACCCGCTCGGGGACCTCAGCACCGAGCACGAGCGCATCCTCGGGCAGCTCGTCAAGGAAAAGTACGACACCGACTTTTACATGCTCACCAAGTACCCGGCGGCGGCGAGGCCGTTTTACACGATGCCGGATCCGGCAAACCCGGATTACTCCAACTCGTACGACATCTTCATCCGCGGCGAGGAGATCATCTCCGGCGCGCAGCGCATCCACGACCCGGCGCTGCTCACGAAGCGCGCGGTGGAGTGCGGCATCGAGGTGGACACGATCCAGGCGTACATCGACGCGTTCAAGTACGGCGCGTTGCCGCACGGCGGGTGCGGCGTCGGCTTGGAGCGAGTCGTGATGCTGTTCCTCAACCTGGGGAACATCCGCAAGACGAGCATGTTCCCCCGCGACCCGAGGAGGCTGGCGCCTTAGACGGCGGCCATCACCGAACTAGGAGGCTGGCGCCACGGGAGATGGATCGAGAACGTACCAGAGGGCGAAAAGGAGAGGGGAACGAAGGATGGGGAAAGGAAGGATCGGAGAGGGAGGGAGGGAGGGAGGGAGGGCGGCGGGCGCCTTGCGCGTCGCGTAACTCTTCACTTTTAGACACAAGTCGGGGAAACTCTCACGACGACGCCCAATCGAAAACGACGGCTAAGACGTATCCCGAACCGCCTACGTTTCCCCGCCTCGCGCGTCGTCCCTAAACCCTAACCCTAAACCCTCGTCTTCGTCGTAGTGCTTGAACATCCGCCACGCGGCGGCGAGCCGCTCCCGATCCAATCGCGCCGCCTCTCGCGCCCTCTCGGCGTCCCTGGCCCTCGTCGCGTCCTCCCTCGCCCTCGCCTCCTCCCTCCATCGCGCCGCCTCCGTCTGCGTCTTGGACGCGCCGCCGTCCGCGCGCGTGGTGATCCGCGGCGGCGCCAAGTTCTTCATATACTCCACTGTGTTCGTCGTGTGCGTCGCGCGGAGATCCTCGGGCATGCACTGGTCCAGCGGGGGCATCGCGAGTGGGCGGTTCGGGGGATGCCCCCCCGCGTGGGGTTTGGGCGCGGGGCGCGCGTGGGACGGGATCTTGGACGACGCGACGCGGCGCGCGGCGGACCCCGCGCGATCGTCGCCTGCCCGGGCGTTCATTCGCCCGTTCGTTCGCCCGTCTCCGTTTTCGCTACCCTAAATGTCGACTCCCGTTCCCCCCCAAGAGGGACGCCTACTGGGCCTTCCCCGCGGGCGGCACCGCGCCCTCCCCTTCCACGCCGTGATCGAACACGTTGGTGCTGCACTGATCGCAGTACACGTGCGGCTTCTTCACCTTACCGCAGTCCACGCACCGCACCGCCTCGCCGACGAACCTGATCCGCTTGAACTGGTTCCGCTTCCCTTTTCTCGACGGCGTCACCTTGCGCTTGGGGACCGCGGTGAGCTCCATCTCGCCGCCGACCCGGCCGATGGACCCGTGCTCGACGGACACGTCCCATCGCGTCACGCCCGTCTCGGGGATCGCGGGATGCTGATGCGGTCGCTCGACGATTCGGGCGGGCGCGACGGGGGGACGCGTCGCGTCGTACCCAGGGGCGCCGCCCACGCTGCCGAGTGATCCGAGTGATCCCCAAGAGCTCATCCATCGACGCGCGCCGAAACCCGCGGCGGCGGTCGCGGCGTCGCGCGACGCGGGGCAGCCGATCGACGCCGCGGAGGACGCGCGCGGGGCATCGGCGAGCGCCGCGCGAGCGGCCGTGAACGCGCACCTCCGAAACATGCGACGCGGTGAGCGAGCACGCGCGGTCGCGTTTGGGTGAGACGCAGATGCGCGGACCGTGTTGTTCCACAGGCACCGCCAACTGCTGCAGGAAAAAAAAGATGCATCACAACCCAAGTCTTACGGCGTCGCGGCGCCGTCTCTCCTCTCTCTCGCGTCAGTCTCTCTCTCTCTACGCGCGCGTCAACTCTCATCTCTCTCTCGCATCTATTCGTCCATCGTCGAAACCGCGTCGAAACCGCGTCGTAGCCGACGCCGTCACAGGTACGAGCTGCTCACCTCCTCCAGCGTTATCGTCAGCGCCAACCTCGCGTCGGGCGGCACTCGCGTCCCGTCGCTCAACACGACGCCCCTCTCGCCGAACCCCGCCGCGGGCGGCGCCAGCACCTTCCGAACCCCGCCGCGCCTCATCGTACGCACGCCCTCTTCCAGCGCGGGACACACCGGCGCGATGAGCGGTCTTCGTTCGAACGTGAACGCGATTGGTCGTTTGGTTTTTTTGGTATCCACGTACACGTCTCCGGTGTCGGCGTCGGCGATGACGACGTTGACGCCGGTGAAGTCCCCTCTCTTGGGCGTCGCGCCCCCGCCCACCCTGGAGTCGGAGGCGACGAGGCCGAGTTCCGGCGGACCGAGCGGGAACTCCTCGTTCGTGCCCTCGCCCTCGCGCAGGTTCTCGAGCACCGCGCGAAGGATCTCGCCCCCTTCCACCGAGGCGAGGAGCGCGACGAACCCGAGTCCGCCGACGATGCCGAAGCGTCGGGTGAGCCATCGCGACGCGGTCGCGGCGGGGTCGTACAGGTTGACCCCCGATCCCGGAAGCGGCTTCTTATCGCCGGTCGGTTTGGATCCCCCGGTTTGCGCGGAGGACTCCTTGAACTCCACGAAGCCGTTCGCGTCGGATGATGATGATGCGTCCTCCTCGTCGTCTCCGGACGACGCGCGGAAGGTGCGGACGGGGCGACGACGACGACGGAGGAGGCGGACGCTCGCCGGGTGGGGGGCGCGCATCGACGCGCGGGATGAGACGCGCGTCGCGGCGCGGGGAGCGATGGTGGCTGACATCGGGACGACGCTCATGGCGCGCGCGACAGTGACGCGGGGCGGAGGTCCATCATCGTCATCGGATAGAGTCGCGTCTCGCTTCCCGTCGTCGATGGCACGTCGCGCAATGTCCGACCAGTGTCGCATCGTTACAACCGGCCAAACGGTCGACGAAACACATAACGTCATTGCATGAGGCACGGTCATCAGTTCGACCGGACCGACTCTTTCGTGAAATACGATTGAAATGACGAACTTTCTCCCGGAACGCCACCGTTTTACCCCCCCTCCACGTGTTTCGTGCGTTTCCCATCGGGACTTTGTTAGGATCTATTTCGGGTTTGAATTGGGTAAAATATCGGGCACGTCAGCCGTGACGTGTCGAACTCAAACCCCATTGGCTGAATTCGAGCTGCCCGCGACTTTTTTTTCTTTTTTCCTCCCCACCAACCGGCGGAGATGGGGCACTTCAGCGCGCGCGCGGTGCACCTCCGGCGTCGCCACCGCCGCCGATCGAGGCACCTCCGCGCGATCGTAGGGAACCGGGCGTGCGGCTCCCCGTCGCCGATAGTCGCGCGAAACACCCGCGCCCAGCACCCAGCGCGAGAGTTCCGTTTCGGCGCACGCCTCCGTTTCGCCTCTTCACGAAAAAGGAACGAAAAGAGAACCGATGGTTGCCGAGAGGCGCGCGACGCGAGCGCGCGCGGGATGCGGGTTTCCCGACGCCGACCCCGTCGTCAAGCTCGAATCGATGTCGCCGAAGGGTAAGCCGGCGCCGACGCGGGCCAAGACCCAAGCTAAGCCCGCGGCGCCCCCAAAGCCACCGGCGGCGGCCAAGTCGCCCGAACCACCTCCCCCGCTCCCGTGCTTCGTGAAGGACGAGGCGGACGACCTCGCGCTGCTCGAGACGGTTCCCGAGGAGGACGGCGAGGAGGAGGACGAGGAGGAGAAGAAAATGCGCCGCATGATCTCCAACCGCGAGTCCGCGCGACGCAGCCGCCAGCGCAAGCAGGCGCGCCTCTCCGAACTCTCCCAGGCGACGCAGAAACTCTGGGCCGACCGCTGCCAAGCGCTGGAGAATGTGCGGATGATGACGCAGCTGCTCGTCAAGGCCAGGGACGAGAACTCGCGTCTGGAGCAGGAGCTAGCCGCCTTGGGGCGACACGCGCTGAGCATGACGGACGAGGGCGCGGTCCTGCTCCGAGACCTCGATAATCACGCCAAGATCGCCTCCGCCAGGGAGGATGCCGCGCGGGAACTGCGTCGGTACGCCAAGAAGCTGTCGCGATCGCCGAGTCCGACGATCTTAACGCAGACGACGGAGACGGCGGGCGGGTCGGACGCCACTGCCATGACGACGTCGCCGGTGATCGTGGCGGCGGGTGACGTCGCGAGCGGCCCCGTGCGCGTCAACCTAGGCGCGGGCGGCTCCTGCGACGACTTTGCGTTTTCCGCGGGGACGCAATTCCCGCGAGGAAACCGCCACCCTGTACCAAACGCACTTATTACGTAGACGCTCCCTATTACGCAGCAGCGCGCGAGGGGCGCCGCGACGGCGCCCGCTTTACATACCGGCGCGCTCTTCTTGTTTACCTCGCGCACGTTTTTGACGCTCGCTTGAGAATGTGAATAGCCACCATGTAAAATAACAAGGAAACATCATTCCGCACACAATCCGCGACGACGACAAACGCATAAGAAAGAACCAATCACTCACTGTGCCGCCGGCACGGCGATTGACACCGTCCCCTCCACCTTCCCGAAGCACCGCCCGCACCTCGTCAGCGGAACGCTGAACCGCACCGCCCCGGAGCGTCCCGTGCAACCGTCCCTCGGACCGTCCCCGGCTCCGATTGTATCCGCGACGATTCGCGCCGCCTCGCGCAAACTCACCGCGCCCGTCCCCACGACAATCCCGTCGACGCAAATCGTGACCAGCGCGTGACACGCGCCCAACGCGTTCACCCTGGAGACGCGCGACCAGGGACTGGGACGGACGGACGTCCCGGATTGGGTCACGGGCGTTACGGGCGTTACGGGGGACATCGTCAAAGCCTCGACGCGAGACGCGAGGTCTTCGGATGCTTCTTCGGATGCTTCTTCGGATGCTTCGTCCGTCGCTTCTTCGGATGCTCTTTCCGACCCGACCGACTCCGACTTGGACCCGCGCGTCGAACGACGCGTGCCGAGTCGCGAGCGCCTCGGGGGCGAATCCGAGGTACCTCGCGGGTTCGCGTCCGCAATCACGCGCGGCGCGAGCGCCATCGACGGAGTCGCGCCATCCGCCCACGACATCTCCAGCTCGGCGCCGCGGCGCCGCGTCTTCTTCGTCGACCCGTCCTCTTCGTCGTCGTCGAATTCCTCGTCGTCGTATTCGTCGTCGTCGTAACGGTCGTCGTAACGGTCGTCGTAACGGTCGTCGTCGTGTTCGTCGTGTTCGTCGTCGGAGAGACGACGCGATTCGCCGACGACGCGCACGACGGAGGCGCCGGCGGCTCGGTCCGCCGGCGCCTCGGGCGCGACGAGCTCGACGCCGCCCTCGCAGGAGACGTGAACCGTCACGGGAAGCGGCGGCGGCGGCGATGACGAGGACGAGTTCGAGGACGAGGTCGAGGTCGGGACGACCGCGAGGAGGCGACGCAACGCCGCGGCGGCGGCGTCGACGTCGCTCCCCGCCGCGGATGAATCGGGCTCAGATGAACCGTCGCCCTTATCGTCCGCCTTGTCCGATTTCGCCTTGTCCGATCGAGGAGTCCGTTCGCCGCGCGCCGGGGTCTCCGCGGCCGTCGTGTTCGTCGTCCCTCCTTTCGATCCCCCCCCCTTCCGGAACCCCTTCTGGAAACCGCGAGCGACGACGCGGAGGCTGTTCACCGCCACCGTCGCCGCCGCGGGGGGCGCCGCCGCGCGCAAACGCGTCGTCCCGCCGCTCGCCCCCGCAGTCAATCTCCCCCGGCGAACGCGCTCCGGCGTCGTTCGCAGTCGGCCCTCCCACCGGGGCCCCGATCCTCCCGGGCCGCCCGGGTCGTCGCTCGCGTTCGCGTTCGCGTTCGCATCCTCCAACCCCCTGATCGCCACGTCCAGGGACGCGTACACCGGCGCGTGGTCGGACGTCGTTAACCCGTGACACGCCCCGTACGCCTTGACGCGCACGCCGCGACGGCCGTTATTTACACCGGGGAGGGACCCGAACGTCACCCGGTCGCACCAGCTCGGCACCCGCTTCCTCGAGAACGCCCTCGGCGCGGGAAGCGAGGATTGGTCGTCGCGAATCTCGTCGTCGTCGATACTCGGTGGAATCGAACCGCCAACCTCCGGATTCGCCTTCGAGTCCCCTTTCCTCTCCGACTCGTCGTCGGCCAGCTTAAACGTGGGGCGAAACGCGAGCGCACCCTCGCGAAAGCCGTGCAGCACGACGCCGCGGCGAATCTCCCTCGACAGCTGATCCCCCCGGCGCAGCGTCGCCCAATCGCGCGCGTCGCACATTCCCGCCACCGCGCGCCATCCCTCGACCCACGCCGCCGAGTTGAACGCGTCGGAACCTCCGTCGGCGCCAGGCGCTCCGTCAACTCCGGTCGTCGTCGAAGGTCCTGTGAACAAAACACGATGTCAGACTGATTGCCCGTACGAAAATAAAAAATAAACGCACCCCCGCGGATGGGCGTCGCCGCGCCGCTCGGCGCCGTCGACTGCACCCCGCTGGACCCGCCGGATCCGCGTTCGGCGAACGTTCCCGGGTTCGAACCGCGATCCTCGCCGTCCCCGGCGAACGACCCTTTACCGCTCGGCGACGTCGCCTGGAACGCGTCCGCGACGGCCCTCTTCTTGGCGCTCTTGGCGGCGAGGCCCGCGACGGCGGCGGCGATGGATCCGGACGGCGCGTCGTTGCTCCGTTTCCACATCGCGCCCCACCCGCGCCTTTGGACCGCGCCCGGATCGATCCGGTAGTTCAGGTCCCCAAACACGAAGACGTGGCCGGTGCACGCCAGGAGCTCCCGCGCGGGCTCCTTGCGCGTGAAGAGGGAGAGCTTTTTCGTGGAGTCCATCCCGTCGGAATTGCCCGGCTTGGCGTCCCCGAGTGCCCGGCGGGAGTTGCGCTTCGCGCCTTGAGTCAGAAGAACCTTCTCCGACGCGCTCTGCAGCTTCTCGATGCCCTCCCTCGCGCGCCTCACCGCCGGCGACGCCGTGACCGTCGCGCCAGCCTCCTGCAGGAAATCTCCAGCCTTGCGGGAGAGCTGCCGGGCGATGCGAATCGGCGTCTCGGCGGTGCGTTCAACAACCGCGGATGAATTGTTCGGAGTCGACGGTACCCGCTCGCCTGATCTCGCCGTCATCGACCGCGTCGTCGGCGACCGACCGCCGGCACCCGCGGGGATCGAACCTCCGACCTCCGCGTCCGCGTCCGCGCCCTTTACCGCTTTAACGACTCCGCCGGTGGTGACCCCGTCGCCGGTTCCCCCGTCTTCTCCGCCATCCGCGCCTCTCGTTTCCTCGCGCGTTCCGCCTTCCTCCACAGACGCGCCCCGTTCCCCCCGTCCACCAAACGTGACAGCGCGCGCGTCGTCACCGTCCCGCAGGGTTCCCGACGACCCCGCGCCCGTGTCCACCACGCCGTCTGCACCGTGCGTGTCCACCACGCCCTCCCCGAGCCGACGCACGAGGCTTCCGTCCCAGCACCCGGCGAGGATCCTCGCGAGCGATTCGTTTCTCGCGCGAACGTGCTTCTCCCCCTCGTGCGCCGATAGGTGCGTCGCCACGAAGGCCATGCTCTCCCGTCCACCCGCGAGCTCGATCCTCACCATCAGCCCGCCCTTGTTCCCGAACGTGCCGAGGATCCCCGTGGCTTGGTACCCGACGCGCGTCTCGGTGATGAGGTCGACGACGTCGTCGCGCGCCAACACGATGAGTCGCATCTGCAGCAGCACCGCCGTCTGCACCGGCCGGTACCCCGGCCCCACCGCCGCCTTGACGAGGTCGAACCAGTGATCGCGAACCTTCATCTCCTCCGCCACCTTGGCGGAGGAGTAGTAGCCCGCGGCGGCGCCGGCGACGGCGCCGATGGGCGCGAGGGGTCCCGCGGCGACGGCGCCAGCCACCGCGCCCGCCACCGCGCCGGAGAGGCGCGTCATCTTGCTCCTCGTCATCCGCCACCCGACGCGGGGCATCTTGCCTCCTCCCTCGGTCCGAGCCCCGGCGCCGGCGCCGCCATCCTGACCGGCGGTGCGACCGGCACGATCCGGACGAGCGGAGAGCTCCGCGGCGACGTCTCGCGGCGAGAGGTTGTGCTTGGAGTGCGGGTAGGAAGCCTCCTGCGCGGCTACGGCGACGATGGCGTGGCCGCGCGCGGGCGCGAGCCACGCCTTGGCGGCGTCCATCCGCGGCGCGGTGTTGCCCACGTTCCACGTCCCGATGTACACCGACATCCTGTGCGCGGGGGATCCGTCCTCCTCCTCCTCTTCCTCCTCCTCCTCCCGCGCGTCGTCGGCGGGACTGGTGGATCTCGCGCTCGCATCTCTCGTCACGGGGGCGCACGCGAGCGCGTTGGCGATGCGCGCGTTCCCGAGCCGAGACGCGGGCGATCGCGGGGACCGGTCGAGCGGCGATCGCCTCGACGACCCGTCGTCGTCGTCGCCCATCGCGCGGTGTCCACCCCCGCTCGCGTCGGTCGTCCGCGCAAAGCGCGTGGTCGTCACCTCTGTTTTGTTTGCTTCTTGCCCCGTGGCTCCCGTTCGTCGCAGTCGAAACGAATCTTTGGCGGACGCGCCAGCAGTTGGCGCGCGGCTCGTCCACTTTTTTGGAGGCTTCCGCTTCTGCACGGGTTGACAGTCAGCTTGGAACCCACTTCGACGTGTATCCCATTTCATGATCTACTCGCTTGTACGAGGTGTCAGTTAGACTTTTTGCTCGAAACGACGAATCGGTAACGATAAACTCGCCGCGTTCTATTTTTGGTTCGCGAACCCCCGTCCGCGCGCGACGATAAAATTCGAGGCCGACCGACGGCTCAGAGCGAACCGCACGGACGCGTCGTCGTCCCGAGGTCGAGAGACACCCCGCACGATGTGAGCGCCCGCCTTCACTCGCCCTCATCGTCTCGTCTAACCCGGCGCCGCGCGCCCCGCGGCCGCGGCGCCGGCCCACCAAAAGCGCGATGAGATCCTCAAAATTCACCTCCCCACCCTGTCAATCGGAAAATTCCTCACCCCCGCCTCCCCCCTCCTCTCGCCTCCCCGGCAGGTCCGACGAGCTCAGCAAGACCGCGCCCGCGGGCCGCATCGGCGGCGTCGCAGAAGGCCCGAGCGCGTCGTCGCCCATGCCGGTCGCGTCCCCCGGCGGCTTCATGGGCGCGACCGCCCCGGCCGGGTCCGTGCAAAATGCCAAGCTCCCCGCGTACTACGAGTATCTCGCTCCCTCGAGGTGGAAGGACGGCCGGCTGACGAAGGCGCAGGCGAAGGCGACCGCGGACAGGCTCTTCAAGGACTCGCTCGAGCGCAACGCACGGAAGCACGAGCGCGCCAACCGCCCGCTCCCGCGCTCGCGCTTCTGCGGCAAATCGTCCTCGAAGGAGGAGCGCGACGCGCGATTCGACTTTCTCGCCGAGGATGCCAACGCGTGGGTCGTGAAGAAGGGCGAGGGGTGCGAGCCCCCGCCGCTGCCGACGACGGGCAAGGTGATGTTCTGCGTCGATCCGGTGTCGGGAATACTCGTCCCGGACGGGTTGGAACCCGCGCCCGCGTTCGGGCCGAAAAAGTACACCGCGGCGTGCATCAAGCAGTACGTGACTCCGAAGGCGCAACGGCTGGCGAAGAAGATCGAGCGCTTCGACGAATACATGCCGGACCTGACGGACGAGGAGCGCAAGATCATGGGCCTTCCCGAGTACGGCGTCGAGCCGGAGCCGCCGGACGAGGCCGCGATCGCCGAGATGGCCGCCGCCGAGGAGAAGCGCGAGGCGGACAAGGCGAACAAGAAGAAGGCTCTGCTCCGGAAGCAGCAAAAATTCTTTCGCGAGAAGAACGCGGAGTTCAAGGCGAGTCGCGAGAAGAGCACGGCGAAATTGGACGAGGCGATGCGCGACAAGCTCGCCAAGCTCGTCGAGGACGCCAAGGCGCTGGAGCGAGTGAGGCTGGAGAAGCGGGAGATCTCCGTCGCCAAGTTCAAGGAGGAGCAGGCGGCGCTGACGGCGAAGATGAAGTCGGCGAAGATCGAGACGGAGCGACGCATCGAGGAGGCTCGTAAGCGACGGGAGGACGAGATGAAGAAGGGCGACGCCGTCCGCGCGGAGCTCGAGGCCGAACGCATCGCCGAGAAGAAGGCGGACCTCAAGAAGATGCGGGAGAAGGCGGCGGCGAGGAAGGCGGAGTTCGAGGCGATGATGAACGCGGCGGACGGCGCGGGTTCCGCGCTGGCGCAGGAGATTCATTCGTTCCGCAAGCTCGCCGCGCAGCGCACCAAAGAGGCGGATGCCAAGAACGCCGCCGAACGCAAAAAGAAACGCGCGGAGATCATCGCGATGAACAAGAAGTACGAGGCGAAGATGGCGGAGACGTTCAAGCGGCAGGACGAGGAGATGAAGAAGCGTTTGGCCGAGTACAAGGCGCACGCCGAGAAGGACGCCGTCGCGCAGGCGGCGCACGCGGAACGCACGATGCTCGCGCTGAAGAAGGCTCTGAGCGGCGAGCACCTCAAGGCGCCTCGCAGGCGGCGGGGTGAGGCTGAGGCTGAGGCCGAAGGCGACGGGGAAGGAGGGGAAGAAGGGGACGCGATGGAACCGGACGGGGAGGGGGAGACCCCGGCCAAGGCGGCGGAGGAGACCGCCGCCGCGCGGTAACTCTCAACAGTAGGGGGGCGAAACAAAGCGCTTTTTCGTGATTCGTTCGTTCAATCAATCGACAAACGCGACGTCGTCCCGACACTCTCTTCAAACATTCGTCCAACGTTCGTCCAACGTTCGTTCGCCCGTTTGTTCGCGCGTCCGCCCCCCCACGCACCCCCGTCACCACACCTCACTCGTCCTCCAGGAGCCGGCGCACCAGCCGCGCGGCGCGACCCTCCGCGTCGCCCCCAGCCTCCGCCGCCGCCACCGCCGCGGCAATCGCCGGCCGGCCGACCGTCGAGTCCCCCCATCCCGCCGCGAGCGGCGTCGCGGGCGCCGACGCCGTGCCGTTCGCGATCAGCGCGCGCATCACCGCGTGGGCGCTCTCGCCGAGCTCGGCGAGCTCCCTCGCGGCGGACTTGAACGGACGCGAGAATGAATCTGAAGGAGCGTTCAAA
>Ga0181573_10002091_pt1 | contig 18894 bp, 11 predicted proteins | sample 101ome_25_FD_148643 | JGI IMG/M metagenome (GOLD analysis project Ga0181573, IMG submission 148643) | Coastal salt marsh microbial communities from the Groves Creek Marsh, Skidaway Island, Georgia - 101409BT metaG (spades assembly) | ecosystem: Environmental > Aquatic > Marine > Intertidal zone... | reverse complement strand
AGGCTCGCCAAGTACGAGGAGGCGGCCGCTGTGGTCATGGAGGCTGCGGAGGCGACGGGAATCACGCTCAAGCAGCACGCCAGGGCGGCGGCGATGGCCAAGGAGGCTCGGATCCGGGAGCTCGGCGAAGAAGTCGAAGTCGACGACACCGTCGGTACCAGAGCGACGGGGGGCGCGGCGAGCGAGGCGTTCGACGCGCGCGCCACGCGTCAGCTCGGGATTCGCGAGCTGACCGCGGAGGAGGAAAACGATTGGACGGCGGGGACGCCGAGGCAGCGGGGCGGGCGAAGATCCGGCGGCGCGACGACGCGCGCACCCGACGCCGACCGCCTCTGAGAGGAGAACAAGAAGGATGAACGGGAAGGAATTTGAGAAGAAAAAAAAAGAGGAAACGGAGAGACGTTTCTCGAGGGGTGAACGAATCGGCGCCAATTCGCCGGCGCCGAGGGAAAGACCGCCGCTAGAGCACACGGCCGGCGACGGGCAGAGGCTGCGCCGAGCGCGCCCCCCGCGACCGATGCCTTGTAATTTATATCGCAGAAGACATTGCCTGACCGCCCCACGTCGGAGGCGCGCGACCGGGTCCACCCGCCACCAATCCATCCACGTGGCAGGCGGGCGCTTTTTCGTCGCTCGGATTTTCGTTCACTTTTTGGGTGCGGGCAACGAGACGACGCGATTTTACACTTTTTCTCAGACTGGCTGGCCGTGTGGAAGCGGCGCCGGAATGCCAACAGACACCCCGAAAAAATCGCGACACCGCGGTCGGGCTGTCGTGTCCACCACTCTTCGCTTTTTCCTCCCGGTTCACGAAGTGACGGGTCCGACGTCACCGCACAGCGAGTGACGCGACGAACCGAGACGCGAACGCACGACGGACCCGATATCCAACCACCGGATACGCGTCCAAACGCATTCGCCCGCGCCGATACGCCGATACAGTCGCGCCCGCGCCTCGTCCCAACCGCGCGCGTTCGTTCGCCGGGAAGAAGAATCTCGCTCTTCGGAGGCCCGAGGCGACGAATGTCTCCCCGCGCGGCGCCCGACCGGAAGCCCGACGCCGGCCGTGTCACGTGGTCGTATCGGGGCTCGAAACCGGGCGACACGGCGGCGAATGCCGCAAGGTTCCTAAACTCCAACACCTTGCAAGATTCGCAGGTTCGTGTCCACCGTCCCCGCCGCGCCCGTCGCCGCGCCTCTCGCGTCCATTCCAGATTTTCCTCCTGACACCGCTTCCGTTCCCCGACCGCAGCGAAACACGTGCGCGCCGCCCCGCGCGCCGGTGCCGAACGACGAGTTCACCCTGGACGATATCGAGCTAGGCGTGCTCGCCGGTGATGATGAGCCATGGGACACGTGGTGCGTCGCCCCGTCCCATCATCGCGCGCGCGCGTCGCCGGAACGCCGGAACGCGGCGAATCTTCAAATCTAGTTTCTTCGCTCACACGTCCCCTCACCTCAGGAATCCCGCCGAGCAAACCGCCGACGGGCTCTTCACCGACATGCTCGGCGAGTCCGAGCCGTCGTCCCCGTACGGAACGAGGGAGGTACCCCAAAAGCGATACCTCAAGACCAAGGGCGGCGGGCTCAAGATCAAGGGAGGCTGGACCCCCGAGGAGGACGCGCATCTCCTGAGGTGAGCAGATTTCCGAGCCCGGAAAACGAAAGGACACCCCCTTCCTCCTCCCCAAATGCTGCCCTCAATTTTATACCGTCACCGTCGTCGACCAAACCCCCGCTCACCTCGCCCGTTCCCCTCCCCGGCCCCAAAACCCCAACCCCGCAGGCTCGTCGAGGAGCACGGCACCAAGGAGTGGTCCAAGATCGCGCGCCTTCTCCACATGCGCGCGGGAAAGCAGTGCCGGGAGCGCTGGCACAACCACCTCCAGCCCGACATCAAGCGCGGGCCGTGGACGGAGGACGAGGAACGCGCTCTCATCGCCGCGCACGAGAAGCTCGGCAACCGCTGGGCCGACATCGCCGCCGAGATCCCCGGACGGACCGAAAACGCGGTCAAGAACCACTGGAACGCCACCAACCGCCGCCGGGACGTCCCGGTCCGCAAGGACGGATCGTCGCTCGTGCTGCGCGAGTACCTCCTCCGCAAGGCGCTGGGCGACGAGGAAGCCTGCGTCGTCGCCGACCCGCCGACCCACCTCGCGCCGCACATCAACTCCGAGGCGCTCGGCGTGAGCAAGATCTTGGGGGTGCCGCCGTGGCAGTCGTGCCGCGACGGCCCGAGCGTCGAGGCGGGGAGGCCGTCGCTCAGCTGGAACCGATCGCCGACCGCGGACGTCGACGACTGGAAACGGCCCGGGGACGAATTGGAAGCCGAGCCCGTCGAAACTCACGGCACCCACGGCGGCACCCACGGCAACACCCACGGCGGCACCCACGGCGACACCCTGGGCTCGAGCCCCTGGTTCGCGCCCCGCGGCTCCCTCGCGGACGACAACTACACCGCCGCCGCCGACCCGTTTGCGGTTGACGATTTCACCGCCGGTCAGATACCGGGCTACGCGGCTTCCGGGCTGGCTCGCGGAAACGCGCTCCCGGGTCCGCTCGCGGGCAGACACGGCGTCGCCGAGCGACTCGCGCGGGTCCAGGACAACGCGCGGGCGCGGGCTCCGGTTCCCGCGCATCCGCCCACGAGAAGCGCGAAGGAGGGCCGAACGAAGGCGAAAAAGCAGAGGCCGATGCACCGCGCTCCAGACGCCGACGACGACGAGCTCATGGCGGTGGTGACGAGGAAGGTTCGCCAGACGAGGGGTAAGATATGGCTCGGCGAGGACGCCCTCGACGACACCCCTGCGGCGAAAAAGGTCAAGAGGAACGGCGGGCCCCGAATCTGCGACGGCGAGGTTGAGCGAAAGCGTTCTTCGCAGGCTCGCAGGCCCTCCGCGGATTCGTGCGATACGTTCCTCGACCCGCTCGAACCGACGTACCTCAGGAACGTCCGCGATAGCCCCGACAGCCAGTACCGCGCGAGCCTCAGCTTCGGTTTCGACGACGACGAGGACGACCGCATCATGAACCAGGCCGCCGCCGCCGCCGCCGCGGCGCACGACCATCACAGCTCGGTTTATTTCGGCGGCGGCGGCGGCTCGCTCGACGTCCGCACGGAGGACATGGTCGACGCCGTCGTAGCGGCGGTGACGGCGAGCGAGGAGGAGCGGGGTCTATCCATCCACGACAGCCCTAACGCGCGACTCGAGCGTGGGGTCGAATCCCGCCCCCGCAGGGCGGTGACGCGCAGGGTCAAGACCTTCGCGGCGGCTGAGGACGTCGTCGAGGTCGTCGGCGGGAACGACTGCGTCTCGGCGGAGCGTTGCGTCGACCTCGCGAGGGAGGAAGAGGAGGAGGAGGAGGAGGATCTCCCGGAGGGCATGGGCGCCGAGGAGATCGAGGTGGCCACCTACGCGTCCGCCCGACCCATTCATCGCTCCATCGCCGACGCCCTCGGCGCGGAGCTCCGAGACGAGGGCATCTTCGTCGACGACGATGCCTCGGACGACGCCGCCGACGACGCGGTTGATTTCTTCAAATCCGGCGAGAACGTAAATTCGGCGAAGGAGTCGCGGACGATGCGTTTTGAGGGCGACGATGCGGCCGGCGACGAGCGCCCCCTCGCGCCCGTGTCCGAGAGGCTCGCCGCCGCGCTCTCCCGAGCGGTTCGATCCGCGAACCCCGGGGTGACGCGCGTGGTTTTATCCGTCAAGGCTGGTCCTATCCGCCGCGACTTCGGGAAAGACCCCGCCGTGTCCCGCCGCGACTCCGACGACAGCCTGAACTCCGTGCAGAGGGACGGCGCCGACGGACGAGGCCGCGGGCATTCGCGACGGAGCTCTGGAGCCGAGAACGCGTACGCGGTGGCGGTTTCCGCGTCCAGCTGGAAGATTGCCGTCGGGGGCGTGGCGGCGGCGGCGGAGTTTCTCAGGCGATGCGCCACCGAGGGCGAGTGCGCGATTCGGTCGACGACGCGCGCGAGTTCGCTGGTGCTCAGCGGGTGACGACGATTCAAACGATTCGATTCTTTCTGTGTATAGTCGTGCGCGTGACACGCACCAGGTTTAGAGACGCGTTCCGGGCTGCGACCAGCCCGCGCACCTTGTACAAACGATGAGGACAAACGATACTTTGGACGAACGATACTTTGGACGAACGATACTTTGGACGAACGATACTTTGGACGAACGATACTTCGCGACTCTCTACGCTGCTAAACCCCAATCACGCGTTCAACGGCGGGTGCACCAGCACGCACTCCTCCGCGTACGCCTCGCTCTTGCCGTCCGCGGCCACGCCCCGCGTCCCGTCGCTCGCCGGCGGCGCGCACGACTTGGCGCACGTGTACACCGCGATCGACCCAAAGTCCACCGCCGAGTTCAGCTCGCTGTCCACATCCAGGTGGTTTACGAGCGTGGGTAAAACCTGAAACTCGAACCTACGCGGCGACCCGCACCTCGGGCACGGCGGCACCGTCCGCTCGTTTTGTTCCGGCGCGTCCGACACGCTCGGCCACAAGGGCTTGGCGCCCTCGTCGAAGCAGTACCGCAGCACCTGCGTCGGATCCGTGCGCCTCAGCCTCAGGTGAAAGCGGGACAGCTGCACCTGGTTCTTGTCCTGCGCTCGCTCGAGCGACCGCACCTCCGCCTCGCTCACGTCGTCGCCCACGCCCCGGAGTCCCTCCGGCAGCGACTCCCTCGCGCGTCTCACCTGCTCCTTCCACTCGTCGCTGCCCTCCTCGGCCGGGGTCATCGCCTCCGCCAGCCGCGCCGCGTTCTCCGCGCCGGCGATGCCCGCGGTGACCTCTTCGTCTTCGAGGAACTCCTCGGGCTCCACCGCGAGCTCGCGCTCCGGAAACATCCTCGGGCGACGCGCGATGGCGCCGCGGAGGGACTCGTCGGACCACCTGTCGTGCCTTAATTCGTACGCCGCCTGCTGCGCGTCCGTGAGCTCCTGAAGCGGGTCACCCGGCTCGCGCGGCTCGTCGGGGTAGAAGGGGTTGACCCTGGGGAGCTGCGATCGAAACGCTCGAACGGCGCCCGGCCTGTGAAGGTCCCCGCCGTGCGGGGACACGAAGAGGAAGACGGCGCGGTGGAACGCGGTGGGCTCATCGTCCACCGAGGCGTACACCTGCAGGAGGAAGTCGAGCGGCTCGCGGGTGTAGAGGCACTTGAGCTGCGCGGCGGTGGGCACGTCCACCGGGTCGAGCCACGCGGGTCGGCCGCCCACCTTGGACGGAAAGAACTGCCGCTGGAGCGTCTCCGAGGGGGCGCGCTCGCAGAACCCGAGCGCCCACTCCTGATCGTCGCCGTCGGATTCGTAGTCGTCCTCGGGCTGGTCCGGGACGTCCTCGTCCGTGTCGTCCCCGTCATCGTCCGAGTCGGCGACAATCTCATCCATCGCGCGGGCGGCGTTCTCGGCATCCTCGGGCAGGCGGTCGAGGCCGTGCACCGCGTCGTCGACGTCGTCCGGCGCGGACATCTCCCGGGGCGGCTAGCGGATTCGTGATGCCTCCGAGCGGCGCGCGCGGGAGGGTGGCCCCGGCGGGTGTGTCGGCGGCTCCAAGGCCTCGCGCAAAACCCGCCGCCGCTTCGTGAAAAAGTTCTCGCGCCACCATGCGATCACTCACATATTTCGTGCACCGCACGGTTAGCGCGGGTTGCAGCCGGGCGGGCGTCATGGCCACCCCGCAGGGCAACGACACGGTATACGTCGCTGGCCTGCCCGATACCGTCTCCGAGAGGGACATCGCCGCGCACTTCGGCTCCATCGGGCAGCTCAAGCAGGACAAGAAGCGGCGATGCGAGAAGATCTGGCTCTACCGCGATCGCGACACGGGCCTGCCCAAGGGCGACGCGACGGTGTCCTACATGGACCCGCACGCGGCGGAGGCGGCGGTGAACTGGTTCAACAACACGCAGTTCATGGGCTCCACGCTGTCGGTGTCCCTCGCGGAACGTAAGGGGGGCGGGGAGAGCCTCAACCTCCCGGCGAGTCACTTCGCGGATCCCCTCGGGCGCAACCCCAACAACAACGACAATTCCAACGCCGCCGGCGACGACGCGCGCCCGGACCCGACCTCCGCTCCGAACGACGACGACGCCAACCCCCGGGGGAACCCCGCCCGCGCCCCCGGCGCTCCCAAGGAGAGGCGCGACGGCGATTGGCCGTGTCCCAATCCCGCGTGCGGCAACGTCAACTTCGCTTTCCGCGGCAGGTGCCATCGATGCGGCGAGCCCAGGCCGGGAGGGGGCGGCGCGGCGGGCGGCGGGAACACAGCCGGCGCCGGGGACGTTCCCCCTAACCCTAGGAAGCAACCGCCGCCGAAGCAGGGGCGCGACGGGGACTGGCCTTGCCCGAACGCGTCGTGCGGTAACGTCAACTTTGCCTACCGGGGCCAGTGCAACCGGTGCGGCGCCGCGAGGCCGGCTGGCACGGGCGGCGGCGGAGGGGGCGGCGGCAAGCCCAACGGGATCTTCGGCCCCGACGACTGGACGTGTTCCAACTGCTTCAACGTGAACTGGGCGCGGCGCGCGAAGTGCAACGAGTGCGGCACGCCGAAGGAGGGCAAGACCAAGGAGAAGCGCGAGGGGCGGGGCGGCGGTCACAAGGAGATTGACGACGAGGACGAGAGGCGCGAGACGGAGAGGAGACGCAGGGAGAACGAGGAACGGGAGATTTACGACGACTTCGGCAACCTCAAGAAGCAGTTCAGGGGCAGAGACAGAGACAGGGACAGGGACAGGGACAGGGACAGGGGCAGGGACCATCCGTACCGAAGGGACGACCGGGACCGGGACCGGGACAGGCGTAGGGACAGGTCCAGGAGCCGAGATCGCGGCCGCGACGGCAGGGATCGCGGAGGAGACCGCCGTCGCCGAAGCCGAAGCACGTCGCCGCCGAGGGAGAGTTCCAAGCCCGACCTCAAGACCGACTGGCGCGGTAACCCCATCAAGTCCACCAGGTACTGAGCGTCTAACACTGGTTGGGGAGTAGCGTAGTACGCTCATGAGGTAGGTGTTAATACTGTTGACAACGATACGACAGCCGCTCTCGTCATCGCGAAAACAGCGCTCTCGCGACGCCCTCGTCCGCGGCGACGACGGCGCAAAACGCCCCCGGTTCGGTGGGGAACGCGGAACCCTCTTCGTTCGCTCCCCGCGCCGGCGCCGGCAACGGCGCATCCGGCGTGATCCCCACTTTGTTGATATCCGCGCCCGACGGCGTCTGGTACCTCGCCACCGTCACGGAAACCGCGCTCCCGTCGGAGAGGGGCACGACGGTCTGAATGAGCCCCTTGCCGAACGTCTCGGTGTCGCCGAGGATGGTGGCGCGCTTGTTGTCGCGCAGCGCCCCCGCGAGCACCTCCGAAGCGCTCGCGGTTCCCTTGTCCACCAGCAGCGTCAGCGGCGCATCCGGCGCTATAGCCGAGTCGTCCGTCTCGAAGACGTCGCGCACACCGTCCGAGTCGGCGATGAGAACGATGGTGGCCCTACCCCGCATGAACTGCTTGGCGATGTCCAGCGCGCCCGGGAACAACCCGCCCGAGTTGGACCGCAGATCCAACACGAACGCGTCGGCGCCGTTTTCGAGCCCGCTCTTCACCGCCTCCTTCACCTTCGCGCCGGAGAGCTGGTTAAAGGTCGTGAGCCGAACGTACTCCACCTTCTGCCCGGTGCCCGCCGCGGGTGCGCAGAGCTGGGACCGCACGGGCACCAGCGCGTAACTCCGGCGCGTGATCCGGACCTGGACTTCTTCTCCGACGCCGGACCTTCGCAGGGAGAGATCCACCTTGGACGACGCGGGACCTTGCAGAGCGTCGGCGACTTCGTACAGGGAGAGGCCGGATACGGGTCGGCCGTCCACGGCGGTGATTAAATCCGCGGGTCGCACCCCCGCCTCGTCCGCGGGCCCGCCCGGGGTCGGAGCGACCACAACGATCTCGTCGGAGCCGTCTCCGTACGCCATCTCGACGCCCACGCCGGTGATGTTGGCGCTCATGGTGCTCTCCGTCAGCGACGCGTACTTCTCCGGCTCGAGGAAGCGCGTGAACGGGTCGTCCAGCTTGGCGAGCATCGCGCGGATCGCGTCGTAGGTCTGTTCGATGGAGTCCATGGACGTGCGCTTCACCGTCTCCTCGCGGTACTTGTACCACGAAACGCCGTTGAACGTCTTGTCCACGTACGCCTTATCCACCGCGCGCCACGCCTCCAAAAACAGCTGTTGGTTGGCGGTGATGGCGTCCGCCGGGGGTGCCGCGAAACCGCCCGCGCACGCCGCCACCGCCGCCGCCGCCACCGCCGCCGCCGCGCCGCGCCGTGCGCGCGCGAACAGGCGGGAGGACAGAGCGTCCCGGCGCGCGTCCGCGTCTCGAGCTTCGGACGCGCCGATGAGGCCTTCGATCGCCTCGGCGTCGCCGTCGGCAGTTTCGAGGACGCGCCCGCGATGGGCGGTCCCGAAGCTTTTACTGGCAGGTCGCGATGCGCGCGCCGCGACTCGCGCGCGACGGGGAAGGGCCCGCGCGCGCATCCCCGCGGGGAGCACGACAGGCGCAGAGGCGGCGCGATGCATCGCGGCGAGACGCTGGGTGCGAGTCAGGTGTGAAAAAAGTAGTGCTAAGAGTTGGCAGTAATTTGTCTGCACACATATTTGGCGCCCCACGTTCGTCACACCGACACTACACGCGGGTGCCAGCCCCGGCGTCGCCCCGAGCGCGGCACCCCGACCGACCATTCAGCGTCCTCGCATTCTCAAGTAGTCGAACGATCGCGTCGTCGGCCATGGCGGCCGCCTGCACAGTTAAAATATTACGCGGCCGCATTTTAATCTAAAGGATAGCCCTTTCCTCTGTCATCACAGAAGCAACACACGAGTTCCAACAAATCACGTCCCGGCGGATCCACCCTCCCCTTCCGCCTCTCTCCTCTCGTCGCGACGACGCGCGCCAAAGCAAATCATACAATGCGCCAACCCTCTTGGTGGCCACGACTGTTTTGTACATTCAACTCCGAAACCGACAGGCTGGGTCGGATCGGCGCGGCACCCCACGAAGCGGCGGTGCCTTACTGGCCGAAGATGTTTCCGTCGCCGTACTGGTTCCTGGCCTTCATCGCCGCCGCCTGCGCCTGCATCCTCTCGTACTCGTACTGCTGGGAGACGGCGTCGACACCGCCGGCTCCGACCTTCGCCGCGCCCACGTCAAACTTGGAGTTTTTCTTGTGGAGCCTCGGGGATCTGTACTGGTTGCCGTGCACGTTCTCGTTCTCGTCGTAGGTGGCGAAGGGAAGCGCGGTGCGCTGGTTGCCTGCGGTGGATGGATGGACGGATGGATTCGAAGCGGGAGGAGTCAGGAGAAATGCGAACGGCGCGAAAGATTGGGCGCGACGAGCGGGAGAGGGCCAGATCCGTTTCACGCGGCGAACGGACACACGGTTTGAGGCTCGGCGGAGATGTGGGACGCACCGTGGAAAGCCTTGCGGCCGCTGGGCAGCGTGGGCGGGGAAGGGTCCGCATCGTAGCCGCCGTAGAGCATGTTCTTGACGCTGTTACCCTCCTGGCTGTGGAAGATGGCCTTCCCAGTCTTGGGAAGCTCACGGCTGCGCGGAAAGAGAGCGGCGGGGAGGGGCGGTCAACGAAAAATTCAGATTCTGCGCCAGATCCGGGAGGGGCGAGGGTCGCTGGCGGTGGGGTTTGGAGGGGGCATTCTCTCGCGAGGTCAGGGCACTCACTCTTGACCGATGTTGGCGAGGCTCATGGTGACGCGTCGAAGGATGCGATGGTTGCGGTTCGGAGGGCTCGGGGAGCTCTCGTTTGTGGGTGACTATTCGCTCGCCCAACAGACACATCGTCATGGTTGACGCTTGGTGGGAAAAATATCACGGTCTACTTTGAACTGGGTATAAGATTACGCACACGTCTTGGGTCCTGTTTGTGATTAAATCTCTATGGTGTTCGTGGTGAGGGCGCGGGATCAGCTTCAAAATTCTTCGTTTGCGCGCCAAACACGCAGCGACTCGTTCGTCGATCGCGATGGCACCGCCCATAGCGAGACTGCGCGCCTCTCGAGGCGAGAGCGGAGGCTACCCGCAGGAGGCGGTCCCTTCCGTAGACAAAGCGCGCGCGCGGTGAAACCTACACCGCGGTCGACCGAAGGGCGGTAGCGCGTCGCGAGGATCTGCGAGGGGCGCCCGCTTCGCTTCTCCGTTTCAAAGTTTGTGCGTGGCGAGGGCGGCAGCGATGTACGCGCCTCAGGATGTCGGGCTCGTCGCTCGCCCGAGCGAGGGTGGGGAAGTCCAGAGCTGTGAGTGTCACTCGCGCCGATCCCACGGGCGATCTTCCCGGACGGCCCCGTCGAACACGTCCGCGCCGTCGCGACCTCGTTTCCCCGCCGACAATCCCTCGCCCTAATAAAACTTCCCCGATCACTGAACCCTCTCGCTTCCCCCTCCAACCCCGACAGCCGCGGCGGAGCAGATGCAGGACGCCGCGCGTCTGGTGACCAACCTCCAGACCGAGAGCGACGGCGTGGACCTCGTCACGCTGCTCAGGGAGACCCCGCGGGAGGCGTATTCCTTCCAGCAACTCGGGGTGAGTATCCCGCCCGTCGGCGCGCCAAATCCACACCGCCCCAACCAACATCGCGATCGAACCATTTTCCGCATCCCACCGTCTGTTCGTTCACCTCGGACTGACCACCGTCCCGCCTTTAAATCCCCTCGCGTTTCCTTCGCAGTGGCCGTCCGAGATCGCGGCGACGCGCACGAGCGAGCTCCCGGCCGTCGTCTTGGAGCGGTACTCGACGCGCCAGTCGGTGTGCTTCTGCGGCGTCCTGCCCGAGATCAATCGCGCCTGGGCCACCGTCGACAACGCGCTCTTCCTCTGGCGCCTGGACAGGCCCGACGACGTGCCCGTGGAGTACAGCGGCGAGGAGCAGGCCATCGTCGCCGTGGGCCTCGCCAAGCCCAGGCCCGGCGTCTTCCTCCGCACCATCGACTACGTCCTGGTGGTGGCCACCACCGTGGAGGTTGTCCTCGTGGGTTGCGCGTTTGGCGACGGCCGCGAGGGATCGACCCTGGACGACGAGCTCACCCTCCACGCCCTCAACTACAGCTGCACCACGGACGACGTCGTGGCCAAGGACATCGCGAGCACCGCGGACGGTCGCATCTTCTTCGCCGGCGACGACGAGGCTCTGTACGAGATTGAATACTCCGCGGCGGACACGTGGCGGCAGCGACGGTGCCGGAAGGTGTGCCACCACAGCGCGCTGCCCCGCATGTTGCCGAGCATCCTGCGTTTGCGCGCGCCGGATCCGCTGCGACAGGTGCTGGTGGACGAGCACAGGTGCGCTCTGTACACGCGATCTGAGTCGGGCGTCGTCTCCGTGTTTGACCTCGGCGCAGATTGCGCCGACGCCCCCCGGAAAGTCGCGGAGGTTCGCGACGTCGCCCAGGCTGCGCAGATGGCGCGCGGCGGCGGCGGGCTGTTCAACCAGTACGGGGGATACGGCGGAGGCGGTTCGTACGGCGGCGGAGACGGGGGTTCGTACGGCGGCGGGGGCGGCTACGGGGGTGCCTACGGCGGCGCGCATTCGCAGGCGCAGAAGGATGGCCAGTCGCAGGCGCAGAAGGGCCGCAGACTGGCGCACATATCCGTCGTGTCCCCGTCCGAGTCCAGCATCGTCACCTTGGTCGCGGTGTGCGCGGACGGGAGGCGCGTGTACTTCACCACGCTCCCGGCGGAGGGCTCTCGGGCGCTCGGCTACGCCGGATCGGGTTACGGGCCAAATCACTCAAACGGCTCGGGCCGAGCCGCCGGTGACAAGGAGCGCCGCGCGGTTCCCGCCGCGTGCCGCCTCGCCGTGGTCCAGTCCCGCGAGCCGCTTCCGCAGGGAAGCGCGCAGCGCGGCATGAGCAGCGCCCAGGCGCTGCGCGCCACCACCACCGTTCGCCCGCTCGAGATTGAGGCGGCGTTTTACCGAGACGGGCTCATGCTCCTGTGCGACGCCGCGGACCGGGACGAAGACGCGAGGCTCTTCATGGCGTCGCGGGACCTCGCGCTGCCGCCGCACCTGCAGATGGACGCGCACCCGATCGGCCAGGTCTCCTCGGCGCCTTCACTCGGAGGCATTCACTCGCCGTCGGGACATCGCGGGAACGAACTCGGTTTGGATCTCGACCGGGGCGGTCACCCCTACGGCTCCCCGGGAGGCAACCCCTACGGCCAACGGGCCAACGCGGGTGTCTCGTCGGGCGGTAACCACGGCCTGGGCTCCCCGGGTTCGATGGCGTCCGGCGCGTACCAGGGCGTGGGCGCGGGTGCGCAGAGCGCCGCGGGAATTCGATCGCTTCGCGAAATCGTCACGCCGCAGCCGCTCCAGGGCCGAGCCGCCAGCGCCGTGGGGTCCGTCGGCGAGGTTCCATTCCCCGCCGGCGTCGCGCGGGACCTGGACCCGCCGTACCCGCCGGGGGCGCCCAGGTATTTGCTTCGATACCAAACGCCGCTGCGAAGCGAACTCGCGACGCAACACGTCGCTCCCCGGCGCAAATTCGTCGTGGTGACCAACGCCGGCGTCGTCACCGTGGAAAAGTCGAGGCCCCTGGACGCCCTGGCCAAGATTCTCGCCAGCGACGTGCACGAGTCCCTCGTGCACTTCTTCAAGTCGTACGGCCAGGCGGAGGCTGCGACGATGTGCCTCGCCGTCGCCGTCGGCGCGATCAACGCCGGGGCTACGGACCTCGATCATCAGCGTCAGGCGGGTCATAACGGCGGCACCCCCAATAACGGCGGCGGCGGCACCCCCCATAACGGCGGCAGCGGCACCCCCGGCGGCACCCCCGGCGGCACCCCCCACTTTGGCGGCTCCCCGCGCGCGCCCCCGTCCGTCCTCGGCACCCCGCGGGGTGCCTTTGGCGTCGGCACAGCTGGCGCGTCCGTCGACGGCTACGGCGGCTCTCTCTATAATAACGGCGCCAGCCTCGCCGATCGCGCCAGGCGGGCGCTCGAGGATCCTCGGCTCACCGGCGAGCCTCGCATCGACGAGGACCTCACACACGGTGGGTTCGGCGTGGACGGCGGCTCGGGCGGCGGCGGACAGTTCGACATGGGCCGCGCCATCGTCCAGCCGCAGTTGCACTACAGCGGCGTGCACCGAGCGCTCTACACGTACGCGGCGAGGCTGCTGGCGCCCACGTGGGAGCGCCCGCTGTGGGTCGCCGTGACGAACGGGTCGCGCGACAAGAACGACGGACCTGGGGGCGGAGAACGCAAGAACCCGTTGGGCAAGAACCCGTTGGGCAAGAACGGTGGCGTCGCCCCCACCGTATTACCCCCGGGCGCGACGACGATGACGACGCCGCTGAGGGACGCCGTCGCCCGAGGTGCCGCCGACGGCGGCGGCGTGGCGGGCGCCGCCGCCGCCGCCGCGGGCTGGCTCGGCGGGATCCTCCGCCCGGACCCGACCGCCGGCGCGCCCGTCGCGTGCACGATCCCCGCGGACGTCCTCGCCAGCCTGGAGCGCCGGCTGGCGCCGCTCGAGGCGTTTCTCGCGAGGCGCCGACCGCGCGTCGCCGCCTCCGACGCGTCGCGTTTCGCCGGGCGACACGGACAGGCCGGCTCGCAAGGATTCCTGGGACCGCCCGCGAGGCAACGTCGGCGGATCGACGGACCCGCGGGCGCGCTGCGGGCCGAGGAACGGTCCATCGCCGCCCTCCGAGGCCTCGTCCGCCGCGCCAGGGAGGCGGTCGCGCTCCTCCGGTGCCTCCACGAGGAGAATTTCGAACGCGACGTCGGCGCGTGGCTCGGCCCGGAGATTCGTCAACAGCTGTGCGGGCTCACGCTCCGGTCGTTCGTGAGCACCCCCGAGGGCGCGGGGGTGGCGTCCAGGCTCGTCGAGGCGCTCATGGCGCGACGAACCCGCGCGGATCTCTCCGCGGTTGACGCGCTCGCCGGTAAACTGCAGGCGGCGGCGCCGCTCTTCTTCGACGGGGACGCGAGGACGTTTTACCGGGCGCGCGAGTTGCTTCAAACGGCGAGGGACGCGAGGGACGCGCGGGACTTTCGGCAAGCCGCGGAGACGACGGCGGCGTCGCTGGAGATGCTCCTCGGCGTGCCGCTCGCGGGTGATCCCACCGCGGTTATGGCTGAGCTCGCCGACCTTCGGTGCTTTCACGGGCTCGCCGCGCTGCCGCTCGCGGCGGCGGCCAAAGCGGCGGACGCGGCGGCGGCGGGCGACGGCGTGGGAAGCCTCGGCGCGATGGACCCCGGCCCGATTGCGCGCGCGTCGTCGCCGCGTCGTCCGTTTGGCGCGACGAATTCGGCAAGTCTCAACGGCCTCAACGACGGGAGCCTTTTCATCGGGGCGACGGTGACGGATCCCGAAGAGTGCTTCGAGTACGTCTGCGTGGCGATTCGCGCGCTGGCGACGGGCGTCGCGGATCCCGGCTCGCCCCCCGGATCCCTCGGCGCGGTGTGCGCCGCCCTCCCGTCGGATGAACGCGCGAGCGGACTCGCCGCCTTGCTCGAGAGGTGCGCGCAGGCGTCCTCCCCCGCGGCGGCGTCCGCCGCCGCCGCCGCCGCCAAAGCCGCAGCCGCGGCAGCCGCGGCGTCCCCGCATACCGGAGGTCCGCATCCGCCCGTGCCGCCGTCCCCGTCCGTCGTCGCCGTCGCCGCCGCCACCCCCGCGGAGGTTGCCGGGGCGTCGTCGATACACGACGGCGCCTTTATCCGCCGCGTGTACGCCGAGCTCGTTAACTTGGGCCGCGACGAGGACCTCCTGGAGCTCCCCGCGGGTCCCCTCGAGCAGCACCTCGCCGAGCGCGGTGCCTTTGAGACGGCGAGGCAGGGGGGCGCCATCACGCGGGACGAGTCGCGGCACCTGGAGCTCCTCGCGAGGCTGTACGCCAGACGCGAGCGGCACGGACTCGCGGCGCAGGTGTTTTTCGCCCTCGCCGAACGCGTCGCCGCCGCGGACTGCGTCGTGTCCCTCAACGAGCGCGCGGCGCTGCTGGACCTCGCGCTTCGCCACGCCAAGTCGCCGGGGGCGCACGCCGAGCTCGCGGGCGGAGCGGGCGGAGCCGCCGCGAGCGAGTCGCAGGTGGAGACGCTCGAGGGTAAGATTAAGGTTCTCGAGTTTCAGCGAAGGCTGCACGCGACGTTTTCGGAGCGAGCGCATCGAGGCGGCGCCGACGCCGATCGCAACGGACGATTGGCCGCCGAGCTCGAGCGCGAGCTCCGCCCGCTGTCGGACATGTACAACGACTTCGCCAAGCCGTGCGACATGCACGACGTGTGCCTCGAGATGCTCCACTTTTCTAGATACCGCGACGCCGACGGCGCCGTGGCTCGCGGCTTGTGGGACGCGCTCTTGTCCGGCGCGGCTTCATCGTGCGGAGGGGACGATCGCGCCGCGCTCTTCGCCGCGTGCAACGCCGCGCGCGCGCTCGGCCCGAAGCTGTTCCCCAGCGACGTCGCCTTCCCCGTCGCGCACGTGGCGCTGAAGCTCGAGCTGATGGCGGGCGGGCTTTGGGGCGGCGTCGGCGCGGCGGTGGCGGGGAGCGAGGACGCCGCCGCCGTCGCCGACGCGATGCTCGCGGCGACGGGCGATTCCCCCGAGGCTGCGCACGCGGCGTACGATAGCCTGCTCGCGACTCCCGCGTCCCGCGCGCAGCACGGTCGCGCGCTGGTGCAGTCCGAGCAGCTGCAGACGCCCGCGCTGCGGCTGAGGCTGCTTCGAAGCGCGCTCCGGGTGCTGCGCAGGTGGGACGAGAAGATTCGTGCCGACGACGCCGGGCTCGGAGGCGGCGGGGCGGGGAACGGAGCTGCGGCGCACGGAGGTTTCGGCGCTTTTGGCAAAGACTTTGGCAATCGGCACGTTCGCGCGGCGCTGGGCGACGTGTGCGTCGGGTACGCCGGGGAGGCTCGTCGGCTGCTGCAGGTGCCGACGAGCGCGCAGGGCGCGGCGGAGGCGCTCGCCGAGGAGTTTGACGCGCTCGGGAAGAGGCTCATCGGCTGAGCGGCGTCGGAGGGTGGTTCGACGCGGTCGCGACTCGACGGAGACGCTTCGTTCGGCGCTTTGGTAAAATCTTAAACTAGTGCGTGGTCAATGACGTCGTGATTGAATGATTGATTCAGGACGTGTCTGTGTCGGTGGCGTCGTTACTATCGCTGTTGAGTTGAGCGATTTCTCTTGCACTCCTTGCACCGAGAGCGAATACGATCGTGCTCGCAGATTGAGCCCCCGCCGCACTCCTTGCACTTATAGCGCCGACGGTCGTGCTCGCAGATTTCAGACCCACCGCACTCCTTGCACGTAGAGCGCCGACGGTCGTGCTCACAGACTTCAGACCCGCCGCACTCCTTGCACGTAGAGCGCCGACGGTCGTGCTCGCATATCGATCCCCCGCCGCACTCCTTGCACGTAGAGCGAATACGAGCGTGCTCGCAGATTGAGTCCCCGCCGCACTCCTTGCACTGAGTGCGCCGACGACCGTGCGGACAAGCGCTGCACACCTTGCACCTCGACCGCCACTTCACCCCGTGCTCGCATGGCCCCTTTGTGGGAGGGGCTCTCTTCCTCTTCACTCCTTTCTTCGTCGCATCCTTCTCCTCCTCTTCGCTTTCCGATCCCTCCATCTCGGCGACGCTGGCGCGCAGCCGGCCGAGGTTGGGTCGCCGAATCGTCGACATCTTCCCTGCGAGATCCTCCGACTTTTCGTCTTCCCCGTGGTGGTCCGCGGGAGGTTCGGCGTTGCCGGCGGTGGGTTGGTGGTCATCATCGTCGGGCTCTTCCTTGACGACGACGGGATCTCTGCTCGACAAGTCTGGGCGCCAGGTGGTGGTCATGGCGCACGGCGATACGAGCTATGACGACGTGGCTTCGAGCGTTCCCAGAAAACGACAGCGACAGGGCTCCAACTGGAGAAGACAGAGCTGGCTGGTGAGATCACTGGGCACCCGAGCCCGCCGCCCCTCTCCCGCTTATCCTCCTCGACGTCACCGCCGGTGACCCACTTCCGAGCGTACCTCCCCGCAACCCCAGGGCGAGGAGATCGAGAGGGCCCTCTCGCACTCTTCGACATGTTCGCGCTCGCCGCCTCCCCCCGCAACGCGCGCGTCCAGCCCCGCGCGTCGATCGATCTCGGGACGCGACGGATCATCCCCTCGACGATCCCGATTCGCGGGGGCCTGCGCCGCGCCGACCGCGCCGCCTCGCTCCGCGCGCCGCGCGCCGCCGAGCGGGACCCGACGCAGCCCGACACCCCGCCCCCGGTCCCGGCGCCCCCTTCGCCCCCCGAGGACCCGGCGTCCGGCGGCAAGGCCCTCGCGGGCGCGGGATTCGCCCTCGGCGTGGCCCTCTTCGCGGCCACGTCCCTCGGCGGCGCCCCGACGCTCGCGTCGCTCGAACGCGACGCCATCCCGCTCGACGCCGCGCTCGCGAACGGCCGCCCCACCGTCGTGGAGTTCTACGCGGACTGGTGCGAGGTGTGCAAGGAGTCCGCCCCCAACGTGTACGACGTGGAGCGAGAATTCGGCGAGCGCGTCAACTTTGTCATGCTCAACATCGACAACACCAAGTGGGGAGGAGAGATGGACCAGTACGGCGTGGACGGCATCCCGCACATCGTGTTCCTGGACAAAAGCGGGAAGAGCGAGGGGCAGGTGGTGGGGAGGTTCCCCAAGCAGGCGCTCAGGGCGAACGTGCAGGCGCTGAGCGTCGGGGAGACGAAGCTGCCCTTCGCCAAGCTCGAGGACGGAGTGGCGACGCCGGTGCAGAGCTCCGGCGTGGTGGACACGCCGGGGAGCGCGGTGGACGATCCGAGGGGCGGCGCGGTGTCGTCGGCGGACCCGCGGTTCCACGGGTGATTGGTCCGTGATGGAAGACCCGAAACGCGCGGGAACCGAGACGCGAGACGAGAGAGCCTTCGCCATGATAACTTATGATAAAAATACCTTCGTAAAAGTTACCTTCGTTCCGCGTTAACGCCGGGCCAGGGCGGTGCTCTCGCCGCCGCTCGTCGACTCCTCCGCGCCGTCGCCGTCGCCGTCGCCGTCGCCGTCTCGCTCCCCCTCCCTGACGTGCACGAACACGCTCCCCTTGTTCCCCACGCTGATCCTCATCTCGTCGTCGAGGAAGGTTTGCTCGACCCACCCGGCGCCGCGGCCGGGCTTCGGCGTCATCTCCATCCTCCTGACGACGTTGCCGAAGAGGGCGATGTCGATCGTGGAGATGCTCACCTCGGTGCGCTCGTCCGACACGGCCCTGATCGGCGCGCGGGCGGAGACGGTCATGGGCCCGAGCTCGATGAAGTTCTCCAGCCCATCCGCGGAGAGGATCTGCAGATTTTTGGTGGACCACTTGGCGAATGCCCTCTGGAACGGGTTGCTGCTGGACGCCTGCCGGCTCCACGCGAGCTGCCAGCTGCCGAGCAGCTTCTCGCTCCGCGCGGGCGCCGGCGTCGGGTTGAGACCCGCGAGCTCCTTCACCGCGAGCTCCACTCCGTCGTCGTCTCCCCGTTCGATGCATCCCAACAGGTTCTGCTTAGCGCCGAAGAGGACCTCCGCGCTGCCGCCCTTGAAGACGCGGACGCTCGCGGAGGAGGGCTCCCCGGAGGCGGTGCATCGCGCGAGGCGGGCGTGGCGGCGCGCGCGTGGCGGCGCGCGCGCGAGAAGGGGCGCGGGGGAGGCGAGCGCGGGCATGCCGGCGTCGTCGAGATGTGGATAACCGATCCAGGATCTTTCCGGCGTGGAAGAAACGGAGTCTGCGCGCTGCGAGCCGAGAAGGAGCTGTCATGGCTGTCAGTTTTCTGGGAACGCTCGATGCCCAGGTCGTCATAGCTCGTATCGCCGTGCGCCATGACCACCACCTGGCGCCCAGACTTGTCGAGCAGA
>Ga0181573_10002086_pt1 | contig 18944 bp, 11 predicted proteins | sample 101ome_25_FD_148643 | JGI IMG/M metagenome (GOLD analysis project Ga0181573, IMG submission 148643) | Coastal salt marsh microbial communities from the Groves Creek Marsh, Skidaway Island, Georgia - 101409BT metaG (spades assembly) | ecosystem: Environmental > Aquatic > Marine > Intertidal zone... | reverse complement strand
TCACCATCACGCCAAGCAGTGGCTATCAGATCAGCTTGCCGGTGGGGGGCAGTTGCGGCGGTAGCTTATCGGGGAGCACCTACACCACAAATGCGATTACTCAAAACTGTACCGTGGCGGCCAGCTTTGAAGTCATCCCTCCAGTGGAGTACACCGTGACCCCGTCTGCAGGTGCTAACGGCTCGATTAGTCCGAGCACAGCACAAACCGTGACTCAAGGCACCACCACGTCCTTCACCATCACGCCAAACAGTGGCTATCAGATCAGCTTGCCGGTGGGGGGTAGTTGCGGCGGTAGCTTATCGGGGAATACCTATACCACAAATGCGATTACTCAAAACTGTACCGTGGCGGCCAGCTTTGAAGTCATCCCTCCAGTGGAATACACGGTAACCCCGTCTGCAGGTGCTAACGGCTCGATTAGTCCGAGCACGGCGCAGACGGTAACCGAGGGCACCACCACGTCCTTCACCATCACGCCAAGCAGTGGCTATCAGATCAGCTTGCCGGTGGGGGGCAGTTGCGGCGGTAGCTTATCGGGGAATACCTATACCACAAATGCGATTACTCAAAACTGTACCGTGGCGGCCAGCTTTGAAGTCATACCCGCGGTGGAGTATACGATCACGCCATCTGCTGGTCCCAATGGCAGTATCAGCCCCGATGTACCCGTCATCGTTGCAGCCGGCGATACCTACCTGTTTAGCCTAACGGCAGATGTTGGCTATCAGGTGGGCGGTGTCAATGGCACCTGTGGTGGCACCCTATCGGGTAATTCCTTCACCACAGCACCGGCGACTGGGGATTGCACTGTGGCGGCATTTTTTGAACTAATTCCTACCGAGACCTATACAGTGACGCCGACAGCAGGCCCCGGCGGCACGGTGGCACCCTCGACGCCCCAAGAGGTTGCTTCGGGATCAACCGCCAGTTTTATCTTAGCGCCCAGTATAGGTTTTGAGGTGGGGCCGATTGGCGGCAGTTGTCCTATCGGCAGTTTGAGCGATTTGATCTACACCTCGGGTGCGATTGATGCCAGCTGTATTATCGATTTTACGTTCCGCCAATTGGGTGTGCCCAGCGAGCCGATCGTAATCCGAACCGATACGGGAGATGAGGAGATTTACCTCTATGTATCGGTTGATGATGGTGGCTCGCCTGTTACGACTTTCACAGCTACTTGCACCGACGGCGTGGATAACTTTGTTGGGTCGAGCCCGTCGTCACCTGTGACGGTCACGGGACTGACTAATGAAGTCCCCTACACCTGTACGGTGACGGCCACCAACTCAGAGGGCACAAGCTCCGCGTCCTCGGTGACCGGTCCGTTAATTCCAGAGGCCATGGCCCCAGGCTTGCCCTTCTGGCTGATACTAGAGGCGATAGAACCGGCAGATCAGTCTCAGGAAACGAAAATTGTTAGCGCCCGAATCGAGGAGGGAGTAGGTGTGGTGGCTCCCTCTGAGCCTCAAAATGTTGTAGTGGGATCAGCGGCCGAATTTACAGTGGCTGCGTTGGACGACTATCTCGATCCACCCCATGCTGCGGGCTCGTGCCCGGCTGGTAGCTTTAGCGATTTTGTCTATAGCTCGGGAGTGATTGAAGCGGACTGTGAGATCGTGTTCACCTTTTTTGGTCCTTGGTCCCCAGATGTGGCGAACAAATATAATGTTACCTGTGCCGCTTGCCATGTCAGCGGCGCTGGGGGCGCCCCCAAAAGCCACGATGTCGCTGCTTGGGAGTCTCGAATGGCCAAGGGGATGGACGCGCTGGTGGCATCTGTAAAAAACGGCCTATCAGCCATGCCGCCAACGGGCTTGTGCGCAGATTGCAGCGATGAGGAATATCGATCGCTGATCTGGTTTATGGCGCACTCTCTGTGATGAGTGAGCGTGCTCTTCGAGGTCTACGCCTGAAGCTAATATGAAAACTGTCATTATTCTAAGCGCGCAGAGACACGGAACAACGACTCTCTGTGATCGTTTTAACGACCATCCGGAAGTCACAGTCCTCTATGAGGCTTTCAACCCCGGCAAACAGGGATGTTTACGAAGCGGAGTAAATTCACGTACCGACCTTACAGAACACATTGGTTCTTTTTTTCGTGACAACCCCCATCTGCAAAATACCTTTTTGGTGTTCAAAGTATTTCCGCGCCAACTTTGCTCTATAGAGCAGTTGCTTGCCCTGAGGCACAACAAAAAGTTTCTTATCCTGCGCAGGCCACTTAAAGACGCCTACGAGTCGTATTACCGTGCAATGACTTCGGGAAACTGGGGAACAACCCCTTCAATACAGAAAGAACATGAAGAGAACAACGTTGTGAATTGGCGCGCGCCACCATTAGCCTATGAGCACTATGTGATGGAGTTGGAGCAATGGTTTTCAAGGGTCGAAAATGCCTGCGTGGCCGCCGGAGCAAACATTGATTTCCTTGAGTTCTCTGATGTAATTGCCCCGAATTTCGATGTAAACCGATTCCTTGATTTTTGACGTTGCAACCACGCCCGGAGCTTCAGCTACCGTCACGGTGACATTATCGGTGCTCGATTAGAGGGGTCTGGTTCAGGTCAATCGGCGCTAGCTTATTGAATGGCTTGAATTAGCAGCCAGACCGGCAGGCCGCCGAATCCCGGATCTCCATCATCGAGAGGGTCGGTGCCATCTACATACTCCTCGTAGTCGGTGTAACCATCTCCATCGGTATCAGGATTATTAATATCCGTACCCAGAGTACCCTCGAGGTTGTCTCCTAGACCCTCGCCGTCGGTATCCGTGGTTTCAGTGGGATCGTTGGGGAAGGCATCGTCGTAGTCGAGGACCCCATCGCCATCACTGTCGCCGGCGAGTATCGTAAGCATCCCCGAGGATGAAGAGGCTGGCCCAGCAAAGGCTGCCACTGAGCAGCGATAGAAGGTGCCTGCAGTAAGGCCGTTCACTGTGATCGGAGAAGACGTTCCTGTCTCGGACAGAACAAGCTTTTCAGTTATCCAGTCCGCGTAGTTAGCAACTCTGGTGTATACACCGGGATAGCCAGCATCAGCGCAACCATAACCCCAGCTCACAATGCCGGTTAACCACGGGTTGCCAGTTCCATCGTATCGGACTAAGGGGCCGCCGCTGTCTCCTTGGCATGAATCTTTACCTCCTCCCATGACACCCGCACAAATCATGTTGTCGGTAATTTCACTAGGGTCGTAATCGGTGTTCGCACGGCAGGTGGATGGAAATTGCACGTCTACCGAAACTTTGAGTAGGTTGCTGCTCGTTGTTCCTCCAGAGGATGTTGTGCCCCAACCAGCCACAACAACCTCATCGAAATCGCTTAGAAGCGAAGATTCATTACTACCTCGCAGAAAATCAATGGAGGCGGTTTTGGCGGCTGTGATGGCAGTGCTCACTTGGATGAGCGCAATGTCATTGTCGAAGGTCCAGTTATCATAGGCGGGGTGCAGATAAATATTCTCGGCTTGGTATGTGGTGTATCCGGAGAAAAGTTGATTGGAACCGGCTCTTATGCTGACATCCGACGCTGTTAGGCCTTCTAGACAATGGGCTGCTGTAACAACCCACCGGTCACTGATGATTGAACCCCCACACAGGTTTCCACTGGGAAGCACTGTCACCAGAAATGGGAATTCCCCATCACTGGCCAACTCGCCGCCAACGATTCGCGGCCTTTGGTAAGAAGCCTCTTCCGGGTTGCTCTCCGCAGACTCCGTTGTAGCAGACTGCACGCGCGCTTCGCTGCCCTCAACGATTGGTTCGCAACTTGCTGTAAAGCTATCTGCACTCGGACCACCGACGCCCTGTGTGAATTCCAGCGTAGCCGAGGCTTGGGTGACTGATGTTTGCAGTGTTGTGACAGCATTTAAGGTGGGTTCGCTTGGTGCCTGGGCTGCTTCCCAGGATACCAGATCCACCCAAGCCGCATCTTCAAGCAAGCTAACTGAAAAATCTTTTTCATAACTCCAGACAATGGAGTGCTCACCGCTGCCTGCAATATCTAGCTGCACATCCACCCAATCTTGATTCCCAGAAATAGTGTCTTGAGGTTCATCATCGATATATATAATCAGCTGATCATAAAAAGCCTCACTCGCCACCTTCCAGACAAAGCTAAGCGTACCTGGACCTTCAACGCTGGTGATCAAGCGTGAAACTTCGTTATCCGAGATATCCCCAGACTGTGCCGCATCGACACCATCGTAGGTAGTTGATGTTTGACCGAACCAAGAGGTGTCGCCATTTGTGGTCCAATCCAGTTGAGGAGCATCAAGTGCATCAGCAAGTGAGACTTCCGTGGGAATCACTTCAAAAGTCGCCGTCACAGAGCAGCTGGCTGTGATCGTGGCGGTAGTGTAGGTAGTGTCGACCAATGTGCCGCCACAGGTACCCCCCACGGGCGTGATTGTTTCATACCCGGCGTCAGGGGTGATAGTGAAGGAGTAGCTACTGCCTTGTTCCACGGTGACGGCGGTGCTGGGCTCAATCGAGCCGTTAGCGCCTGCAGATGGTGTGACCGTGTACTCGGGGACCGCGGTGTTGAAGAGGCTCTGTGAGACATTGATCATTTTCCAGGATCCGCGGCCTAGGGTGCCCGCTACCAACACGTTATCAGTGGCGTCGTAGTCCAGATCCCAAACGGGCACGATCGGCAGATCGGTGCCCAGCTTGGCCCATGAGGTGTAGTTGGTATCGTCGAGTGCTGCGTAGACGCCGTTAATGCCTCCGACCAACAGTGCACCGCGATCACCGGCGCGAACAAAATCCAAGACCCGGAGATCGGTGGTCGTAAATCCATCAGGCAGATTGCCCGTAATATCAATCCAGTTAGCCCCGGCATCAGTGGACATAAAGACTTGATTACGGTCGATAATAAACAGCCGGTTCCAGTCCTCAGGATCGGCAGTGACGCCTCGCAGAGAGGTATCGGCTGGCGTTAGGTACTCGGTGAAGGAGCCGCCGGCACTGGTTCTGATGATGACTTTCTTGTAGGCAGTTTCGTCAGCTGCCGTCCAGGCCAGTGCGGCGAAAATAAAGTCGGGGTTGTCGGCGTCATTTCGACGGCCACCGTAAACCATGACGTTGCCGCCATAAGACGACGATATGGTTCCTGACGTGAGCTTACTAATACTGGTGCCTTGGTTCGCGGATTCGTATATCCCGTTGCTTGCGCCAAAGATCAAGCGATTGGTTTCGATAGCGTTGATTTCCACCGGATTAAGAAAATTGGGGGTCATCGGCTCGGCACCGCCCAGTACGGTGAGAGGTGGAAAGCCGTCGCCTACAAGCTGGTTGGCGCTGTTGTAGACCTGGCGCCGGAATGCGCCCAGATATTGAAAACTACTGTACCTGACCGATTGATTAGGATTGCTAGGATCGATACCGATTGCGATGTCTCCGCCATCAGCAGTCAAAATGGATACCCACTCCTTTGAGCCCGTGCTGCTTTGCTGGGTGCTGCCGGTATCCTGATTGCCGCTCATGATGATGTTGGATATGGGGTCGTAGGCCACATCATGCTGTTCGGTGGTTTGCAGCGTACCAATGATAGAAACCCAGTCGCCGGTATTGTCACCGGGGGACGTCCTTCGATAGATACCCCCATCGTCTGTCTCAATCAGGTTGCCATTGGCGTCGAAGGTCATCTCGCGCGAGTCCGCATGGGGGGAACTGCCGCTCGCTGTGCCACCGCCAGTCATGCCGCCGGCGCCCTGCGTATGGGTTAAGTGTTCCCACTGAGGGGATGGCACAGCACCTGTTGCTGCAACGCCTGCATTGCCTCTGAAGAGACGGCCGCTGTAGTCTAGGGCTCCTATGCTGTTTGGGAATCCACCTGAGTCTTGATATCCAGCTGGTTGTCGGTCCCCACCGATATAGACAATCTGGTCATTGGAAGGGTCCACGGCGATCGAGAAATGCACGGCACCCTGCCCCCCGGGTTCACCGTCGTTGGGTTTGAAGCGCGGGTTGGTGCCGACGCTGCCGCCGGCTTCGTTTACCAAGACCGTGTCCATCTTCGTGAAACTGCCCGCATTACCCGTGCCCGAGTAGAAAATACCCCCATTTCGTAGCTGGCCTGAGTTAATAATGGCGACAAACACTGAGCCACCGTTCCCCACAGCGATCTCAACGTTGCTAGTCCCACTATCACCGCCGCTGATGATTAGAGCGTCCATTTCGGCTGTGCTGACCTTTGACCAAGTGGCGCCCGTATCAGCGGATCGGTAGATACCGTTGGTGCCACCTGCGCCATCAGCGAAATTCATCACGGTGTAGAGCACTGCAGGGGCGTTTGGATTTGAGGCGAGGTCGTAGCTCAAACCGCCGGGTAGTCCGGTGGCGCCAGAGCCAGTTGCAACCGACATCTGGGTGAAGGAACTGCCGCCATCGGTGCTGCGAAAGATGCCAACGTTGTCGTAGATGAAAGAGTCGGCATTGTTGACCGCGATAATAATGGTGTCACCTCGCACGACAAGACCTGATATATTCTTGCCGTTAAGGCTGCCGCCTCCGTTCACGACAGACCAGTTGCTGCCGGCATCAGTTGTTGTTATGAGACCTGTTCTGAGTCCCCCCGCGCGAGAGTAGCTGCTGAAATTGCCAATCCCTGCCCAAACCGTATTGTAGGCGCTATCGGTTGGATCAAAAGCCAAGGCACCAATTGAATTGGAGGGCATGCCATCGGTTAGTGGTGTCCAGGTCGGACTCGCTGTGGTTGCATTGGTGGTCTTCCACACCCCGCCATTGGTACCCCCTACGTAAAGAATATCGGCGTTAGTAGGGTGGGCAATGACAGCATGCGCTGCACCAGACACCTCATTTCTGTTGAAACCGGTGGCCGAATCAACTGGCCCGACGTTCTCGATCTGACCATAGATAGAGGGACCCGGGCCTTGATTTGACCACGTACCACTGATGGTATTCAGGGTGTTTCGATGGTCGCGAACATTTGCCCATGGTGGGGTCTCAACGTCAGCTTCCTCGCCAAATTCGAGAAGATTAGCCCTAGTATCTTTTTCTTCGTCAGAGGGGTCCCCAGGTTGTCCCAGCGCCACTATCGCAAGAACAAAAACTGCAATGACTGCAAACATGACTCACATCTCCCCGCGCCGGTGGCATGTTAAACCATCGGTTCGCTGTGTGTTGGGGGGCTGGTACGAGAGTTGCCGTTACCAACCCTATTTTTTATCTGTCCTGCCCATCATGGCGCAAAGCTCCGCTGTACGACAGTGACAACAGTTTCCGTGTTGGCCTTAACGCTGGCCTGTGCCGGCTGCATGACGACTGGTGCTCCAGGCTGAGCGAGTCTGGTTGCCGTGTCGTCGATAGGTCCAATCCAGTAGAACCCGGGTTCGAGGTTTACCTTGATCGCGCCATCACTGTCAGTCGTAACGACTATTGCACGGGTTAAATCCGGTTGATTCTTCACCATTGGCGCGACCTTCAATTGTGTCGTCAACGGGACTCTTCGGGCTTGCGCGCCGAACAAACCTCCAGCCACCTCGTTGAAGCTAGTTATGTAGAGGGTTCCGTAGACCGGGATCCCAGCAGCCCCTTCGGTCTGAGTCTGGCTTGCTTCCATGCCGGTGGAAAATCCGGTCGCCCCGACGGTCAAGGCAAAAGCAAGGACGTGGCGTAACAATGATATTTGGTTTTTCATAACTGATTAGGCTTTTTGCCGGGGGTTATTGGAAAGCCCCCATTCAGCACCTCTTGGGCGATGGTCGCTTTCATTTCTGGTGATAGTAGCTCGTCAACCCGTTGATGATTCGAGGGCTCGTCGGAGCTTTGAGCCAACGCAAGAGGCGGGCAGCTGAGGATTAGCATAAGCAGGATTTCGGGCGCGGGTTGCAATAAGAGTGAAGCCTCAGCTAGAGATGCGTGTCGCTACCATACCACTGCCAATTACATTTTTTCACGATTTATCAGGGATCACACGCGCGCGACGCATTGTGTAGTTGGTCTCAGGCGCCTTCCCGCCAGATCGCCTGATCCTCAAGATTCATCGCCGTTAGCTCCCCCCCCCACACACACCCGGTATCGAGGCCAATAAACTGATCGCTCCTGGTTTGCCCTGCGAGGGATGCCCAGTGGCCAAAAATGACGCGCTCGTCTGCCTCTAGTTGACTTTGGTGGCTGAACCAGGGCGCCATGGGCTGGCCATTGAGCTTCTTTTTGTCCGGCTTTGGGCCCTTGCTCTTGAAATCGAGCCCACCGGTTGGCGTGCAGTAGCGCATGCGGGTGAAGTAGTTGGTGATGACCCGCAGTCGCGCCAATCCTTTGAGGTGCGTGGTCCACTGCCAGGGCTCATTGCCGTACATCGCACCCAGAAATCGATCACATTGAGACCCCTGCAGTGCGGTTTCCACTTCGTTGGCTAGCTCTTGGGCCCGCGGGGCTGACCAGCAAGGAGGTACCCCTGCGTGCACAAGAATATCGTTGCCCTCTCGGTGGAGGAGTGGTTGATGCCGCAGCCAATCAATGAGCTCATCGGCATCCGGGGCCGTCAGAATGTCTTCCAGGTTATCTGAACGGCCGAGTTTCGCTTTACCTCGATGAATCGCGATCAGATGTAGATCGTGGTTTCCAAGGACTACCGTCACGCTCTTTCGATTTTTATAAAACCAGCGCAAGGTATCGAGGTTGTGTGGGCCGCGATTAACAAGATCCCCCACGGACCACAGCCGATCGGCTTTTTTATCAAACTCCACCTGTTTCAGCAGGCGCTTGAGGGGCTTAAAGCACCCCTGAATGTCACCGACGGCGTAGGTTGCCACGGACTACTCATCCCCCGTCTGCTGGCTAGCTCGCAGTTCAGCCAGCGCAATGAACTGTTCTATCTCGAGATGCTCGGCGCGATCACTAGGCTCGATACCCAGCAAGCGCAATTGCTCGTCATCGAAAACGCCTTTGAAATTATTTCTGAGGGTTTTACGCCGCTGTGAAAAGGCGAGCTGCACCACCTCCGAGACTGCCTTCATGTCGTGCTCGGGATAGGGGGAGACTGGGTGAGGGGCTAGTCGCACGATAGCGGACTGGACTTTGGGCGGTGGGTAAAACGCCTCGGGAGGCACATCAAACAGGTGCGCTACCTCGCAGCGTAGCTGAGCCATTATTCCGAGTCGGCCCCAGTCCTTGGTGCCGGGTGAGGCAGCGAGTCGCTCCACTACCTCTCGCTGTAGCATGAAGTGCATGTCGGTGATGATATCTGTTTGGTCAAGCAGCTTGAATATAAGCGGCGTGGAGATGTTGTAGGGCAGGTTGCCGACAATACGTAACTTCTCGCCGTTCTGTACAAAGGACCCATAGTCGACGTTGAGTGCATCTGCACTGTGCAATGTAAAGCGCTTGTGGATGCTGAAGGCAGCTAGCAAGGTCGTGGTTAAATCCCGGTCGAGTTCGATAGCGTCGAACTGGCAGCCGCTTGTCACGAGCACCTGAGTGAGCGCCCCCTGGCCGGGGCCAATCTCCACTAAATGGTCCTTGTCGGTGGGATTGATCGCGCGAGCGATTCCCTGAATGACCGCGTCATCCTGCAGGAAGTTCTGTCCGAAGCGTTTTCGGGGTTGATGCCCCGATTTCTGAGTGCCCATAGCAGCCTTTGCCGCGCCTGTTAGTTCAGGATTTGATAGCATCGCACGATTGGCCGCGTGAGTAATCAGGCAGGGCGGTAACTAATAGGCGTGACAACTTGACGGTAAAACAGTACATCAGCCTCATGGACACCATGGCGCGGCTGTCTTTAAAGGCGGAAGCCCAGCGCTACTACCTTGGGTATTTGTGGTGGGTGCTCGAACCCCTGCTCTGGGTTGGGGTTTTCTACGTCGTTTTTTATGAGCTGCTGGGCTCCAGAACCCCAGACTTCCTGATGTTTCTTGCGGTGGGCAAGCTCATGTTCATCTGGTTCTCAAAAACCGTGAATTACGCAGGCACCAGCCTCGTCAGTAACGAGGGATTGATTGGGCGCATGGATTTACCAAAGAGCCTGTTCCCGCTCACCGTCATTCTCGAGTGTGCGTATCGTCAGGTGGTCGTCTTTCTGCTTCTGTTTGTGCTGATACTCGCGGATGGGGCCATACCTAGCGGGCTGTGGTTGTGGTTGTTACCCCTTGCCCTAGTGCAGTTGGCATTGATTATTTTTGCAGGCTGTGTGGCCTCGGTGCTTGTGGCATTCCAGCGAGATTTTGCCCTGCTGATCAATCTCGGCATGGTATTCATGATGTTTGTCTCTGGGGTTTTTTGGGACATCAACGATATTGTCAACGAGAGCGCGGCACAGGCATTACTGACGTGGAATCCCATTGCTTTTTTGCTGCATAGCTACCGGCAGGTCATGCTGTGGGAACAAGCCCCGGATGTCGCTCACTTGCTGGTACTGGGCCTTCTGGCGTTAGCCGCAACGGCTGCTACCCTTTACTTGATGGGTCGCTATGGGCCGCATCTGGCGCGGCGAGTGGTTAGCGCGTGAGTATCATTATTCGATTGACCGAGGTAACCATGTCCTTCGGCCTGAGTGGTGCTGGCGGTGGCGACCACCACGTATTGAACGACCTGGATCTTGAGATACAGCAGGGAGAGCGCATTGGTCTGGTGGGTCGTAACGGTGCAGGCAAGTCGACGCTGTTACGCATTATCGGGGGCATCTATCCCCCAGCAGGGGGCACGGTCTGGCGGGATCCGAAAAAGACGGTCGCTCTGCTATCCCTCGGGTTGGGTTTCAAAGGCGATTTATCCGGGCGCGATAACGCGCTGCTCGCAGCGATGCTTCAGGGATTGACCCGAAGAGAAGCGAAACAGCGGCTTGACGCTATCGGCGAATTTACCGAGCTTGGCGAGTTCTATGAGCAACCCGTGAAGACCTACTCTTCGGGGATGCGCTCCCGGCTTGGCTTTGCCACGGGCTTGTTACTGGACACCGATATTTTGCTGCTGGATGAAATCCTTGCGGTAGGGGATCAGGGCTTTCGGCAAAAGGCACGAGAAGCTCTCAAAGACCGCTTATCACCCGATAAAACTGTCATTCTTGTTCATCATATGGAGCAGGCGATCAAGGAGACTTGCCATCGGGCTGTTTGGCTTGAACAGGGCCGTGTCCGGGACGATGGCAGTGTGGCTGAGGTGTTGGCAGCGTATGCGGCTGACGCCTAAAGGTGTTTAAAGCAGGCTAAATCAGACACTTGTCGAGATTGCCGCCTTTCTCCAGATAGTCTTTGAACACCAGGGGCATGCGACCTCGGCCCGTCCAGCGGTGGGTCTCCCCTTTGATCTTGAGTTCATACTTGGGCGCCACTTTGGTGCCTTTCTTTGGGCCGGTTTTCTTGGCGCCGGGCTTTCGTTTACGCACCCCTGCCTTGGTCTTGAGGCCTGCGCCTTTGAGGTCGCTCGGGGACAGACCCATATCATCCATCAAGGCGCTCACTTTCTTGATCGCGGCCTTGCGGCGGGCGGCGGCTTTGCTCTGCTCACGTTGTCTGATGACTTTCGCAGCGTTTTCAAGGTTTTTGATAGCTGCCTCGAGCTGATCAAGAGGAATATTCTTGGCTAACTTACTCGCCATTGCTTTGGATTTCGCGATGGTGTAGAGGAAGCTTGGGGTGGGGGTCATGAGAGCATCCATGTGATCCACCTATCCGACAAAAGTTACAATCTTGTCCGGACATTTTCAAGATAGGCTACCCCTGAAAAGGGATTAGGAGTTGCCTGTTTTGGTGATAATCGTAGTCAATATGCCGGCAAGGAGCGCGACACCCTTATTATTGATGGGCTATGAACCCGCTGATTGCCTTGGTTAATTCGCCTTTTGTTTGCTGGAGGCGGGCAGACACAGGTGAAGCTATCCCTCGCTCTGTTAAAAAAAGGCATAACGACATGAATATTTAGTCTTGAATTTTGGCGCCCTCGGGGCCAAAAGCATGCAGACATCGCGCGCGCTTTATCCGATCGACAAGGTGCGGGTGTCTTGTCTTTATTCCGAGGCGGCAGCCCAAATCGAGGGCCACGCTTCCAGTGCCTTCGCAAAGGAAGCAATACCTGCCTGCACCTGCTCTATCACACCGGCATCGTCCACACCGGCATCGTCGGCAACGGGATAGGCCAGCACCGCTGCCAGGCTCGGCTCCGCAGTCATTGCTTGTCGCACTTCCTGAGCGCCCCGCTCCAGATAGCGAATCCAGTTTTGGGAGTTGAGGCTGGCGGCACGATTAAGTTGGTGCTGATAGGCCTCGAGCTGTGCCGCATGCCATTGGGCAAGACCTAGCTGTCCTCGGTGGAGGATGTCCGCAGGGGTCATTGCCGCGAAGCTGGCCAGAGATTCGGCAAGCCGGGTTAGCCTGCGCTCGGGGCTGAGTTTCTCAAACAGATTGATTTGATCGCCGATCCATCGAGTCATCAAACCGACACCACCTTCTGCGGGGATGGGGGTTTTCAACCCCCGCGTCGCGCGTTGGTCGATCGGGTGATGGGGCACGGCCCACTCATGATTGAGTACCAGCGACTCTGGGTGCAGTGCGGCCACCATGCAGGCGAACAGATTGTCTTCGCCTCGAAAGGCGGGCAGAAACGGTGGCAGCAGTTGGCTTGCATCGTACCCCGAGACTTGCGACATGATGCCGTGTTTGGTGAAGGTCGGTGCTGTATAGCCCAGCCAGGTTGCCCGGGCTTCCATGGTTTGCGTGACGCCACCTTCGACATCAAGTAGTCGATCGATGGACTCGGTATCCAGCTCGACAATCCAGTGGCCATCCCCGGTGCCCGGGTCGCCCCAGGTGCTGCATTGGGTTTGAATGATGCGGGACTGAGGCGTGAGCGAGCGTACAAAGGTGCCGTTGGCACCCCCGAGAGACTCCTGTGTTACGCCGCCGTGAATCAGCGAGCTCAAGGCCTGAGGCAGGGTTGCGCCAAGTTGGCGGGTCATCAACGCGATGGGGCTGTCTCGCAGCACGCGCTTCTGCTCGGCCATCCCATCGCCCGAGGGGTAAAACACGGCTTCACGGCCAGTGATGCTGCCGAACTGCACTTTATCGGTGGGGAGCGGGTTGCGTACGGCTTCACACAGCACGTCGTCGTCGAAGATCACGACGCGCTTACCCACTCCCAGTAACAGGGCGAGGGTGCGTGCGAGACCATAGGTTGGCAGATCTCCCCATTGGGCGCGGTCCAGCAAGAACCGGATACTTGCCTCGCGCTCGGGCACACTGGCGATAAGCCACTGTATAAAGGCCTCACGCTCATCGAGCCCGAAATACCGCACCTGGAAATGACCCGCGCCGTTGTGGGCATCGATGAGACCCCGGTTGCGAGCGGCTTTGTCAGAATCCCTCGAATCATCGATAACCGTGAAGCTCTCCGGGATGGTAGTTCCCGAGCCCGATGCCATGCTGGCGAGAAGCCGCTCCACCGCCTCGGGGCGATCACAGGTAATGATGAAGACCTCAACCGGGGGCAGTGTCTGGGCGTTGTCGGCGTGCGCAAACTGCGCAAGTAACTCATCGGCAGAGCGAAACAGCCCGGCGTCGCAGATCTGTTGCAGGACCGGCACCACCGGTTCCACCTGACCGCCGAGTTGGGGCAGGGTTGCTACCAAATGTTCTGCGTGACCTCGCAGGGTCCTGAAGGCTTCGCAATAGGTGAGGCTAATCCCGACCTCCCGGCGAACCAGCAGCCGCTTGCCCGTGTGAGGATCAAGCAACAGGGTCAGTTCGTCAGCAGTGGGGATGAGTTCCACGCCGGTGAAGCTCCACAGGGTATCGCTGCTGTCGTTTGATGCTGAGGATGGGTTAGTCGCTTCGCTCATTGCTGTTGTTGCTCAGGTGATTCGGATTGATGGGTCGTCGCGCTGGGTTCGACAGTGTTGCTATTCGATGTCGGTTTGACCTGCGGCTCGTTTCAGAGCGTTTAACCACCCCGATGCCTATACCAGCCCTATGCCTATAAATGTGGGACGCATCCTATCAGTTTGCAGCAGGTCTTGCCTTGCGTGAGCTTCTTGAACGGGCTTTTTGTAAGAATACTCTCTGGGGTTGCTTGGGTGGCCTTCTATGGGTGCTCTAGCAGTCTTTTTAAAGCAGATCATGGCGCTATAGCTGCGCGGTTGTGAGCCATGGATATCGCGAGCTCGATCGCAGCCTTGATACTCCCCGCATCTGCCTGCCCGGACCCCGCAAGCGTCAGGGCTGTCCCGTGATCTACCGAAGTGCGAACAATTGGCAGCCCGAGGGTGACATTGACCGCTTCCCCAAACCCTGCCGCTTTCAACACGGGCAAGCCTTGATCGTGATACATCGCGAGATAGGCATCGCTTTGCTCCCGCACGGGTTGATTGAAGGCGGTGTCAGCAGAGAGAGGGCCTGCCAGAGACAAACCTTCTCGCCGAAGCTTTTCGATGACGGGGGAAATGACCTCAATCTCCTCGCGACCCAAATGACCGCCTTCACCTGCGTGGGGGTTGAGGCCGAGCACTGACAGTCGTGGTTGCTCGAACCCCAAGTAATGTTGCAGATCCTGTTGAAGAATACGCAGGGTCTCTTCTAATCCGACCGACGTTATGGCCTGTGATACGTCGGCCAAGGGCAGGTGGGTGGTGGCCAAGGCCACCCGCAGGGTATCGGCCACTAGGAGCATCACAACGCGGTCGCACGCGAAATGCTGGGCCAAAAATTCTGTGTGTCCCGAGAAGGGAATCCCCGTGTCGTTGATCACCGATTTTTGCACGGGGCCTGTCACGAGGGCTTGCGCGTCGCCATAACGGCAGAGCTCCGCTGCCAATGTCAGGCTTGCTAATACGTAGTGCGCGTTGGCTGTATCGAGCTTTCCTGCGACTACAGGAGCAGGTGCCCTGACGTGGACAATGCGGAGGGATCCGGGTTGATGTTGTACCGGAGCATCCCCGGTCGAGTAGGGGTGCAGTGAGAGGGGCAAGCCAAGCTGCCTCGCGCGATCGAGCATCAAGGTCTCGTCGGCGACGCACAATAATTCTGCATCCCAGCGCTGCTGCGCTGCCATGATCACGACGTCAGGACCAATGCCGCCGGGTTCACCCGGCGTCAGAACCAGTCGCGGTAGTGTGTCTGTCGCGGGATCAGCCATGTTGTGTCGCGGGTGGTGTGTGAGATTAAGAGCTTATCGATGTCAGTCAGCACGCTGGGCGCTACTTGATATCGACAAATGCCTCTTCTCGAATTTTGCGCAGCCAGGCATCGAGCTCTTCCTCGTACTTTTGATCGTGGAGGTAGCCCATCACCTGTCGACGACGCAGATCATCGGCGATGTCCTGCTCTCGTCGGCCTGTGACCTCAATGATGTGCCAGCCAAATTGTGAGCGCACGGGTTCACTGATTTGATTGAGCTCCGCGGTGGCTATGGTGGCGTCAAACTCCGGTACCATCTGCCCCGGATTGATCCAGCCGAGCTCGCCACCCTCCTGGGCGGAGCCGATGTCGTCCGAGTACTCCTTGGCGAGATCCCCGAAGTTCTCGCCCTCGTTGACGCGGGTTTTCAAAGAGACCGCGAGCTCACGGGCCTGATCTTCATTGAGCACTTCAGTGGGTTTAATCAGGATATGCCGGGCCTCGGTTTGCTGCACCAAACGCTCGACGCCCCGGGCATCGGCTAGGTACACCAGGTGGTAGCCGGCGCCGCTCTCTACCTTGGCGGTGTCACCAATTTTGAGGCTTGGGATCACCCCGGCAAACATGCTGGGGATGTCGTTGATCTTCTTCCACCCGAGATCGCCGCCTGTAAAAACATAGGGCTCCATCACCGACACCGCATCTGCAAACGGGGTGCCCGCGAGAATCGAAGCGAGAATCCCGTCAACAAAATCTTCCTTGCGCTGCACCTCACTGGTGGAGTCGTTTTTGGACACTTCGATCAGCGCCTGCACCACCCGGTACTCGGGCTGAGTCATGATCTCGCCCTCTTCGGTGGCCATGAAGTTGTCCACTTCCTGATCGGAGATCTGAATATTGCGGCTAACATTTCCCTGCTGGACCCGCTGGATCATCATCTCCCGCCGGATCTCCTCGCGCATGGCGAAGTAGCTTTGGCCCTGTTCTTCGACGGCCATGCGGAACTGCTCAAGGGTCAAGCCCGAGCCGCCGGCCATGCGGGCCATGGCTTCATCTAGCTGGGCATCGGGGATGCGTACCCCGTATCGATTGGCGAGCTGGAGCTGAATGCTCTCGAGAATGAGTCGATCGAGGGTTTCGCGATAGAGCACCTCATCGGGGGGCATCTCGATATTGCGCTGCTCGAGGTTGCGCTTGATCAGGCCCAGGCGCTCCTGTAGCTCGCTCGCGAGAATGATGTCGTCATCGACGATGGCGGCGACCTTATCGATCGTTTGGACCTGTGCAACGCTGCTGGAAGCGGCAGGTAATAGGGAGCAAAGCACCACGCCGCATAGAAGTGCGCGTGTTGCAACGGTCGCCCGCATAGAGCGCGCCCACCTAGTTTCGCTCCTGAACGTACACGGTGAAATCAAAATGGTCCTATGACGCAGCGAGGTAATCTTCAATTGGTTGGCCTGTAAGAGAGAAAAACTGGCAGACGCAGCAGGATACGCAACTTCTTTGCATAAGTTAACCGTTCTCTGTACCCGAGGATAGTGGGGCGTTACGATGCATAGAGGCACAAAAGGACAGCTTCAAATGTGTAATTTTCCCATGATTTGACAGCGAGTTTGTACGGGGAAATGCAGCCCTTGAAAGCCATGCATTATGCAATGCAATATGAGTTGTTATTTAGCAAACTGTGCCACAAGTTACTGAATCTTAAAACATGTTGCCGAGGTCAGGGGTGGCGTTAAAGCATTCAATTCATGGGATGCACCCACCTTGAAGGATGCATAATTCCTAGGAATTTTTAACAGATTAAGTATTGCAGGTCTTTGTTTTGTGGGGTAGTGTCTCAGGTCTGCGTGCGCTAGCGTAGAGCGTTTAGTCGATAAAGCGCTCGGCTAACCGGGGGTTACAATGTCACGCACTCCCGAGTAGCTAATAGAGCAGAGAACATTAATACCGTTGCAGCAAAGGCCATGAACCTGCTGCCGTGCCCAGCGAAGGAGCTGTTCAGATGGAATATACCGAGTTAGAAGCCAAGAGATTAATAGCCCAACTCTACATTGGCCTGTATGGACGAGCGCCAGACCCGGATGGTCTTGCATATTGGGTCGATGAGCTTCTCAGCGGGGTTACCACGTACGAAAAGATGAACCAGATCATGGCGTCGGAGGCGCAGGAGTGGTTCGATCTGAAGGACGGGCTGACCAACGAGCAGCTGGTGACTGAGCTGTACTGGAACCTGTTTGAGCGTGCGCCGGATGAAGAAGGTCTGGCGTATTGGGTGAACGAGTTGGATCAGGGGCTGACGACAATAGATCGCATCGTGTTGGTCATGATCAGCGCGGCGTCTCCGGCGGACCGTACGGTACTGGATTACAAGATAGAAGCAGCACTTTATTACACGGATAATTTTGAAGACGCCTATGGTCGCGATTGGATGTATCCGACTGACACGGACAGTGCACGGGCGGCGGTTGACGGAGTGTTTGACCGCGAGACGACGGATGCGTCAAAGGCAGCGGTAGACGCGGCAGCGAACGAGTTTGGCACGACTTGGCAGCTGGAAGTGGGCGCTGATCAGGTTAATGGCTCGCAGGCGGGAGATTTGATTCAGGGCACGTTGGGTGACGGTTTTGATGACCCGACGTTTGACGAGTTTGACGACATCGACGGTGGTCAGGGCACGGACCGCTTGGCGATTGCGGTGAAGGGAACGGCGGATGAGATTCCGTCGTTTGTGACGGTTGAGAACGTGGAAGACGTTGTGTTCTCGCTGGCGAAAGATGCGATCCTGGATGTCGACATTAGGGATTTTGATGGTGTTGAGCATGTTCGCGTTACGGGCGATCGCTCGGGCGATATAGATCTGGTATCAGCGGTATCGGGTTCGGTGACGGTCGGTGATTTTGATGATGGCCGAGGCGTTGGCGGAAACGTGTTTGTGTCAGATACCACGGCGGCGGACTTCTCGCTGGCAGCGGAAGGTCGCGTCGATCTGTTTGGTGGAGACATGAACACGGTTGATGTCCTGGCGGGTGGTAGGGTCGATCTGGTGGGTGGAGACATGAACACGGTTGATGTCTTGGCCGGTGAAGAGGCATACATCGTGGGCATGAGCGCGAATAGCGTGACGGTTGAGGCGATGGGCTATGTGGATGTCTCCTTGTATGGATCGGCGGGCAGCATTGATGCTGAGTCCACCAACAGCGGTGTAGCGATCTTTGTGTCTGACTCGGTGACCTCCGTTGATGTGGATGCCGATGAAGAAGGGCTTGTAGAGGTGGGCGGCAATGCTGGCACGATTGAGGTGACCGCTGGCACTGACGCCGTAGTCGATGTGCTCGGCTCGGTCGGCAGCGTGACGGTGACTGCCGGTGACGAAACATTGGTCTTTATTGGGTCTGATGCGGGCACAGTAGATGTGACTGCCTACAGTTTTATCGGTGGCGCCATTGAGGGTAATGTCGATGACCTCTCGCTCACCACCACTGGTGGCATAAGCACCTTTACCAACATTGACTATGATGTCGGTGGGGACGCCACACTGGTGGATGTCGATGGTGCCGACGACGTTGACATGACCATTGGCGGCAGCGTTAGCGACGCTGAAGTAAATGCAGGTGAATCCGCGAACATGAGTATCGGGGGCGATGTCACCGATGAGCTGGACGTAGTGGCTGGCGAAGACGCTTACGTCGGTATATTGGGGTCCGCGGAATCGGTGTCAATTGATGCAGGTACTGTGAATGCCTTCGGCACCGCGTACCTAGCCGTTACTGACGACCTGACGACTGCCACCCTCACGAGTAGTAATGATATTACTGTTGACGTTGGGGGTGATATCGATAATGTCACCGCCACGACATATGATGCAGATGG
>Ga0181573_10002081_pt1 | contig 18974 bp, 18 predicted proteins | sample 101ome_25_FD_148643 | JGI IMG/M metagenome (GOLD analysis project Ga0181573, IMG submission 148643) | Coastal salt marsh microbial communities from the Groves Creek Marsh, Skidaway Island, Georgia - 101409BT metaG (spades assembly) | ecosystem: Environmental > Aquatic > Marine > Intertidal zone... | reverse complement strand
CAACATTTGGCGCTGAGGCGAATCAAGATGCGGCTGCCATTGAACCCGCGTATCGGCAACTGCCCTTTGATCATCCCTTGTTCATTATGTACTCCTCGGGCACCACGGGTGCCCCCAAGTGCATTGTGCATGGCGCAGGCGGCACGCTGATTCAGCACCTCAAGGAGCACCAGCTCCATGTAGGCCTCCGTCCGGGAGACCGGCTGTTCTATGCCACGACCTGCGGCTGGATGATGTGGAACTGGATGGCAAGCGCCCTGGCATCGGGCGTCACGTTAGTGGTCTATGACGGCTCGCCCTTTCATCCGGGTCCCGAGACCTTTTTTAATATGGTGGATCAAGAGCAGATCAGCGTGTTGGGGGTGGGTGCCAAATACATCTCCAGCATTGAGAAGGCAGGTTTGAAGCCCTCACAAAGCCACGAGCTGAGTGCGTTGCGAACAATGTTATCCACGGGTTCCCCGCTTTCGCATGAGGGGTTCCAGTATGTCTATCGGGATGTGAAGGCGGATCTGTGTCTGGCCTCCATCTCCGGGGGAACCGACATCATCTCCTGCTTTGTGCTCGGCAATGAGTGCCTCCCTGTGTACGAGGGTGAGATTCAGTGTATGGGCCTGGGTATGTCGGTGGCGATCTGGGACGAGAACGGGCAACCCGTATCGGGTGATCGCGGCGAACTGGTGTGTGATCGACCCTTCCCCTCAGCACCCATTGGATTCTGGAACGACCCGGAGGGTGAGCGGTATCACAGCAGCTACTTCGCCACTTACCCCGGTGTTTGGGCCCATGGGGACTTCGCAGAGATGACGGCGCAGGGGGGCATGATTATCCATGGCCGCTCGGATGCGGTGCTGAACCCGGGGGGCGTTCGGATCGGTACCGCGGAGATCTATCGGCAGGTGGAATCCTTTGATGAGGTTGTCGAATCTGTCTGTGTGGGGCAGGACTGGGGTGACGATACCCGCGTTATTTTGTTCGTGATTCTCCGCGAGGGAGAGGCGCTCAACGACGCTTTGGCACACAGGATCCGCCAAAAAATCCGCGACGAAACCACGCCACGGCATGTGCCTGCGCAAATTCTCGCTGTCACGGATATTCCACGCACACGCTCGGGTAAGATCGCTGAGCTTGCGGTGCGCGATGTCATGAATGGCAAGACCCCCAAAAGCACCGAAGGGCTGAGTAACCCGGAGGCTTTAGATCAATACCGAGACCTGCCGGCGCTTGAGAAGCCCTGAATCAGGGGTGCATGGAGTACCGAAACCTTTGCGCTGTGTGGCGACGAGTTGTTGGGGTTGAGGATTAGGTGAGGTTTGTGGGCGGTGTGTCCGCTCACCGTCGGAGATATGGATTTAGTGTGGCCACCGTGGGACGGTAGTTCACAGCGCGACGCCAACGAATTGAGAGGCATGACTATGAGATTGGACCAGGCACGCATCGCTCCGCTGGCTGTGGAGGAAATCGACCCGGAGTTGTCGGCGCTGATGGGCCCCCGGTTCAAAGCGATACCGGTTTTAAATATTTTTCGCACGCTGGCACGAGTGCCCAAGGCCTTCAAGCGATTCATGGCCTGGGGCGGTTATGTGTTATCCGATGCCAATAGCCTTAGTGCGCGAGATCGTGAGTTGGTGATTTTGCGCACCGGCTTCAATTGGAAGTCGGGCTATGAGTGGGCGCAACATGTTCGCATCGGTCTGGAGTGCGGGCTCACTGAGGCCGAGGTAGAGCGGATTAAAGAAGGGCCCGATAAGAGCGAGTGGAGTGAGTGGGATCAGGCACTGTTGCAGGCAACGGACGAGTTAACGCTGGATGCGTTCATTTCAGATGCCACTTGGAGCAGATTGGATCCTCTCTCGGAAAAGCAGCGGATGGATCTCGTGATGACAGTAGCGCAGTACACGCAAGTTTCGATGATGCTCAACACCTTTGGTGTGCAGCTCGATGACGATTTGACACCCGACCCTGACCTAAATAAAAAGGCTTGAAGCGAATTGAGGACAACCCCTATGCGAATAGCGCTCACATTTTTACTCACCGCATTGGCGGCGTGTTTGACCGCCGGTGTCTGGGCGGATAACCACCTACCTTCAGATTGCGACACCGCTCGCGATCGCGCCAAGAGTAAATACGGTGCTGTCAGGCATTATTTTGATACTTTGAATCGCTGTATGGCACAGGCAGAAAGCGATATGGGGAGATGTCGAATCGAATTCGACGATCAACAATCTGCACTGGGGGACTTTATATTTGCTCAGCGGGTTGCCCAGGATATTTGTGGTCGTGAGGGTGCCTCGGGTGACCTGGCTCAGTAAACACGAGGCCCTGACGGCCAAGTTCCAGCGCTATTATGCGCTCAGCCAGTATCAGATGCTGTGGCTGGCCCTCGGGGAGGGCGTGCTGTTGGGTGCGATGCTCTGCTGGCTGCTGATCTGACCTTCAAATAGCAATAATTAATCGAGTAACCCGAGGATGTTCTCGGGCGGCCTCCCGAGTGCCGCACGACCGCCGTGAATGACTACCGGGCGCTCGATGAGGATGGGGTGCTGACTCATTGCGGCAATCAAGACAGCGTCACCGCTTTCTTTGTTAAGACCCAGCTCTTTGAAAATCTGCTCGCCGCGGCGTAACAGTTCCCAAGGCTTAATACCCAGCAATTGGATCACTTCATTCAGCTCTTCGGCCGAAGGCGCATCGTCGAGATACAACCTGATCGCGGGTTCAATGCCCTGCTCCTCCAGCAGTGCCAGAGTCATGCGTGACTTTGAGCATCGAGGGTTGTGCCAGATGGTGGTGGTCATAACGTGGCCTCGTAAAATTGCAAGTATGGCGCGCTTGGCTGACACTTACGAGAGCGCCAGTATGGATCAGGATCATGACAACCGCGGCAGAGAACGAGCAGCTGTCTTTTGCGCACGGTGCGCTCAGATTTTCAGCGCAGGCTGTGGGGAAGGGCCCAATTGTGCTGTGTTTGCATGGCTTCCCCGATAATGCCACCTCCTTTCGCCACCAGCTACCGGCGCTTGCGGAGGCGGGATACCGGGCGATTTCCCTGACGTTGAGGGGGTATGAAGCCAGCTCGCTACCTGCAGATGCGGACTACAGCATGGAGGCGATCGCCGCGGATATCCTCGCTGTGATTGACAGCATCGGAGAGGGGTCCGTGCATCTGATCGGCCACGATTGGGGAGCGGCCGTGGCGTACGCTGCAGCGGCGGCTTCTCCGGAGCGGTTTATCAGTCTGACTACGATGGCGGTACCCCATGCCGGGCGATTCGCACGTGAGGGGTTACGAATACCCAAACAATTGAGACTGTCCTGGTATATGGGGTTCTTTAATATCCCCTGGGTGTCGGACTGGGTTGTGAGCAGGCGCGACTATCAGTTTATCCGCAAGCTATGGCGCGACTGGAGCCCCGGTTGGGACCCGGAACCCCATATCGTCGACGGCGTCATCGAGACGCTCTCCCAGCCTGGCGTTCGCTCTGCGGCGCTGGGTTATTACCGCGCGGCGCTGTCGCTCAAGGCTCTGTTGGTCACTGCCGAGGAGGCGCACTACCCGGTACCCGTGCCTACGCTCGCATTATCGGGTGAGCGTGATGGATGTATTGCCACTGATGTTTTTGAGCGGTTGATGGTTGACGAGGATTTTCCAGCAGGGCTCACTTTTCATCGCGTTCTTGGAGCAGGCCACTTTCTGCACCAAGAGCAACCGCAGGTTGTTAATGCATTGCTGCTAGATTGGCTGCAGGAGCGAGCCGTGCATGCCTGAGTCGTTGTTAACGCGTGCACATGCCGACGATTTGCCAATTCTGCTGGAACTTGTTGAGGAATTTTATGTCCTGGATCGACACGTGTTTGACCGGGATCGCGTTGCGGCAGCTTTGGGTCCACTGCTTGCCAGTCAAGAGTTCGGTGTGGTGTACCTGGTTGAGAGAGATCAGGGATATATCGTGCTTACCTGGGGCTACAGCCTGGAATCCTGCGGACGCGAGGCGCTGGTGGATGAAATTTATCTGCGCAAGAGAGGGCAAGGGCTGGGTGCCAGGGTGATGCGGGCCGTGTTCGACCACATGTTGCGCCAAGGTGTGGTTAAAATGTTTCTTGAAACCGAACGCCACAATTCGCAGGCGCGACAGTTTTACAGTCGTCAGGGGTTTATAGAGGACGACTCTATCTGGATGTCGAGGGAGCTTGCGGAGTAACCAGGAGCCATCAAAAAATGATAGATGCCAGCAGTTCAATTGAAGCTTGTGCCAATCACTATGGCGATCAGGCAGACGCCATGCGCACCTATTTGATCAGTGGTCAGGAGCGCGCACTCGCCATACCCAATCGAGGGCCATTGCATTTCGACTCAGATGGGTTGCGGATGAGATTCGTAATGCTTATTCCGAGTACGGATTTTATATTTTTGAAAACGTCCTGAGCGAAGAAGAGCTCGACGATATCAAAGCTGATTTGGATATGATGCGGTCACAGTTCCCGACTGGGCCCGAGAGCAAATTGAATGCAAACGGTGAGCCAGCACTCGGGGCAGATTCCAAAGCGCTGACTTTGGTTTGGTCCAAGCCATTGGGAGATCCGCTGGGTGGCACCGAGCTGGCCAATGGCCGGCATCAAGTGAAAATGTTTGAGCCAGAGGCCGCAGATGCTGCCCCCCCGGCAGCGCCTTTTATCCTTCTGGGTTCCCTGCAATTTTCTGATGCCTGCTTGCGTACCTATGCTCATCCACAGTTACTGCAGGTTGCGGCCTCCATTAACGGCCCCGATTTTGCGCCATTTAACGAGGCACTTTTTATCAAGGAGCCGGGCATCGGCGCCGCTGTGTCCTGGCATCAGGATGGTGTGACGCATTGGAACAGCCCTGAGTTCGATGAGGACATCCACGGTTTTAATTTCATGGCGCAGGTGTATGGGAGCACAGCAGTAAACGGCGTCTGGGTTTTACCCGGCACCCACAAGCAGGGAAAGCTGGATATTAAATCACTGGTTGCTGAGTCGGGCAGTGAGCGTTTGAACGGCGCCGTACCGATCGTCTGCAACCCGGGGGATGTGGTGATCTGTAATCGCCAGTTATTGCACGGTTCCTTTCCCAATTGCGGCTTTGAGCCGCGGATTACGGTGAACTTTGGTTTCCACAAGCGTACTTCGGTGCTGGGCGTAATGGGTGGTGGTATTCACAGTGACGCACAGGTATTCGACGAGGAGATTGTGGCCCGTCGATCCCGGGCCATTGGCTATGCGATCGATGCCCGCAAGCAGCGGTTTCCAAACGAACGGCCCTACCAATACCTGCCCTTCGCTTCTGCCGCCAACGACTACCGTTGGGATGAGGCGGCGCGGGCCGACCTCAAGGATTACAACCTCGACGATCTCAGCATTTAGGTTGAGGGGTCACCGCGATCAGTCTTTTATGAGCTCTGTGAGCAGTGCATTAAATTGCTCGGGATCCTCCTGCATGACAAAGTGACCGACCCCCGACATCAATACTGCCTCGAACGACATCGTCAGTGACTGACCTGCGGCGGTATTGGTTGGCCGGTAATCGGAATTGATCAATCGAATGGGCACCTGCACTTCTGCCAGTGCTCGCGCAGCCTCCTCGTTAAACCATCTCGCGTAGCCCTCGAAGGCACCCATACCAGCGATTGGCGGCGCGGCACCCATATCCAGGGCGATGTGTTCAATCAGGGCGGGATCTGATGTCGGCAAGAAAAAGCTGCTGCGCACCAAGCCCTCTACGGTACCTTGAAAATCGGCCTCCATTGCAGCGAGCATGCCGGAGAGCTGCTCATCCGGAAACGTCATCGACACATCATTAAGGGTGTCAGCGCCAATGATCATTCTGACGCGTGCTTTGAGACGTCTGGCAGCCTCAAGCGCCACCGGCCCGCCCATGCTGTGGCCGACCAGAATCATGTCTTCGAGTCGCAGGGCATCGGCTACGGCGGCGACATCCTCACCAAAGTTTGCCATTGTCCACTCGTCGCGGCCGACACCCGAGTCTCCGTGTCCGGCGAGATCGATCGCAACGACCTGATTCGTGGCGGCAAAGACAGGGATCTGACCAGACCAATAGCTGCGATCACAGTTCCAGCCATGGATAAAGACAAGGGTTGGCGAACCCGAGCCCACTAGCTCGTAATGGATATCCACGCCGCCTTTTGTTTTTGCGACCCCGTTGGCCGCAACCGTCGATTCTTGTGAACCCATCCCCACCATCAGTGCCACGCAGAGCAAGAACCGCATCGTTATGGGGTTTGTTTTCCCGCATTGGATCAATAGTGCGCGCAAAGCGTATCTCCTCATCGCAACTGGCAAGTCTTGCTAGCATACGGCAGTAATTGGATGGTCACATCAGTCAGTCTGGCCGGTAAAAAAACGCTTTTGCAGCGTTGAGCTCGGGTGCCTCGTCACTCGGTCTGCCCCACGCGCCTTTCGTTCCGGCTTTGCCTTAAACTGTGGCCACATGTAGACAACGGGCCGCGCTCGATGGGCCATGCGCTGAACAATACAATGCCTGATAAAACGGCGGTCATCGAAGGCGACCGTCGGTTCACTTACGCGGAGCTTGAGCAACGCGTTGTTGCATTGGCCAGTGGACTGCTGGCGGGCGGATCGGATCTCGCAGAGGCGCGCGTTGCTTTTCTTATTCCTGCCAGTATCGATTATGTGACCGCTCTGCATGGTGTCTGGCGCGCAGGCGGTATTGCCATTCCGCTCAATGTGGCCGCCTCGGAATCTGAATGGGAGCATTGTCTGACGAGCGCGAGCGTGACCCAGGTCATGACGACTCAGGATACTTACGCAGATATTCAGGGACTCTGCGACCGCCTGTCTATTGCAGTGGGTATGGCCAGTGATTTTATGGTCGACAGCGTATTGCCATTGCCCGATCTCTCTCCAGATCGGCGGGCGATGATTGTTTTTACCAGCGGTACAACCAGCAAACCCAAAGGGGCAGTGACCACCCACGGCAATATCGCCGCGCAGATTGAAACGCTCATTACTGCATGGGAGTGGCAGGCGGACGATGTCATACCGCTGTTTTTGCCGCTGCATCATGTGCACGGCATTATTAATGTGCTGAGTTGCGCGCTCTGGGCAGGTGCTACCGTCCATCTGATGCCCAAACTCGATCTGCAGCGGCTTTGTGCGCAGGTGGCGGTCGACACCTATACCGTTTTTATGGCCGTTCCCACTATTTACGTGAAGCTTATCGACTATCTCGAGGCGCGGGAGGAGGACGAGCAGAACTCGATTGGCGAAGGATTCGCCAACATGCGACTGAACGTATCCGGCTCCGCGGCCTGCCCAGTAGAAGTTTTTGAGGATTGGCAGCGCCTCACGGGTCAGATCCTACTTGAGCGCTACGGTATGACTGAAATCGGTATGGCACTGTCGAACCCGTATCGTGGTGAGCGAAGACCGGGTTATGTCGGCCAGCCGTTACCCGATGTATTTATCGAGTTAGTAGACGAGTCAGGCGCTGTGGTGACCGACGAGGGTACGCCTGGAGAAATTCGTGTAAAGAGCCCTACGGTATTCCTGGAGTACTGGGGTAATGCCGAAGCCACTGCTTCGAGTTTTAAGGAAGGTTGGTTCTGTACCGGCGATATTGCGGTGGTCGAGGAGGGCTATTACCGCATTATGGGACGCTCCTCGGTGGATATCATAAAGTCCGGAGGCTACAAGCTTTCCGCGCTGGAGATAGAGAACAAGCTGCTCGCCCACCCAGACATCGCGGAGGTGGCGGTGATCGGGGTTGAGGACCGTACCTGGGGTGAGGCGGTTGCGGCAGTCGTGGCGCTCAAGGGTGATGCAGAAATGACGGTGGCCTCTCTCAAGGCCTGGTGCGAGGGCGAGCTGTCTGCGTACAAGATCCCTAAAAAGTTGTTGGTCTTGGACACGCTGCCGCGAAACGCGATGGGGAAAGTCGTAAAGCCTTCGCTTAAAGCGCTGTTTAACTAGCCACTGTGCTGCTGCGTACACTTCACAGAGGTGGCGGTTGCTTTTAAATTCCGCCGCGTCAGCCTAATTGCGTTTCAGTCATGCCTGATTTGTGGCTCGGTTCTGGAAAGCGAGTAGTACGTGAGGGTAGACAACAGTAGCGCAGGAAATACTTCATGGAGACCTTGCCGCAAGCCCAAGCCGATCCAAACGATCAGCGTTGTGATGCCGACTGCCATTGACCACAGCACCGAGCGGGCGGAACCCCTTTCCCAGTAAAGCCCAAACACGACAGCAGGAAAAAAGCACACGGCATACAGACTGCCAGAGAAGATGGTGATTTCGACGATATCGCCAGGTGGGTTGAGAGCCAGCAAAGCAGCTACCACCGAAAAACCGATGACCGATGTGCGCGTCCATAGCAGCTCTCGGGACGATGCCTTGAAAGGGGCAACGAGGTTTTTGTAGAGCGTGGAAGCAGCGACCAGTAGCACGCTGTCCATCGACGACATGGCGGCAGCAAGGATAGAGACAATCAGAAAATCGGTCGCCCACAGCGGAAATACCGCGGGATCATTAACCAAGGAAGGCACAATCAAGTCGGTATCGGTGACTTCCGTCAGTATCAAATGAGCATAGATCCCCACAGGAAAAAGACAGCTCAGTACAATCGCCAGCCCGATTGTCGCCACCCATTTGCCGCGCCTGACTTCCGCTTCATTTCGCAGTGCATAAAATCGTGACAGTTGCCGCGGGTCGGCCAACAGTTTTAGGGCGCCGGATAGGGAGACTCCGAGGAGCACAGCAAAAGGAATGCCGCCATTCAGCTCAAATAAAAACTGTTTGTCGGGAATAGCCCGTAGCTGCGTAATGGAACCGACGCCACCCGCGGCCCGGGTCACAAAATAAAAAATGACCACGCCACCGAGAAGCATTAACAGTCCCTGAAGTACGTCGGTTCTGACTACCGACACAAAGCCCCCGATCGACGTATACAGCACGACAATTATGAGCGTCAGTCCAACCCCTGACTCATAGGGAATCTCCAGAAACATCTGAAACAGATGCCCCGCGCCCTTGAAGATGGCAAGGAGGTACAGCAGGCTCGCAAAAACGATGACGATGGCAGAGCACTGAAGCAGGGGGTGGCGGGTCGAACGGCTTTCTCCGCCGATATACCGGCTGCCGAGAAAGTCGGGAATGGTCAGTGCGTCCCACTGAGAAGCAAATCGTCGCAAGGGTGCACCAATCCAGCGCCACGAAATCCAGCTGAATAGCACAAGCAGGATTGCCATGGTGAACCACGCGACCCCGTAGTCGTAGGCTTTCCCGGCATGGCCGATATACGTATTGGTCGACGCGAAGGTTGCGAAGAAGGAGATGCCGACCACCACGCCGCTCATTTCGCGGTTACCCACGTAGTAGCCCGCCATGCCGCGACTGGCTTGACTACCCAGATAGGCGTTATAAAGCAATGCCCCCGTGTAACCGGTGAGCAATGCGAACGCGAGCCAATGCTGTGCTATCCAATTCATGGGGGGTCGTTATTTTTACAACTTGGATCATGCAGTATCGCAAATTCTCCGTGGTTCAGGAGAGAATGCAGAAATAAGGTAGCGTCGCCTGGGGAAGTGAAACGAGTACCTAAGGCATTGTAGGATGAGCGCACCATAATTCTGAGCGGAGGCTAGCGGGGTGGCAAAAAAAAAGAACCCGTCACCGAGGCAACCCACTCGAAAGCCTGGTATTGAGCGCTATAACCGCATCGTTCAGGCGGCAGAGGAACTGATTCTGGAAAGAGGGTCGTTGGAGGGGATTACCCTCGAAGCGGTGGCCAAGCGCGCCAACGTGCCGCGCGTATCGCTTTACTATTTTTTTGACTCGATTGAGTCGCTGTTCGATGCGCTTTATCAACGCGGTATTCAGAAAATGCTTGCCGAACTCCCCCAGGCACCCCAAAGCGCTGATTGGCGCGAAACGATGTTGCTCTACATTGATGGCGTTCGAAACTTCTATCTCAGAAATCGAGTGGAAATGATTCTTGCCCTATTACCCGTCTCACTGGTTGCAGTTAATCAAGTGAGCCAGGATTTTGGAAAAGCGCTGTTCCAATTGCTTTACCGTCAGGGGTTGGTACCCAAAACCCGTCCGGTCATGCTGGCTTGCGAAATGTGCTCTGAGCTAGCCGATCTGGTGTGGCGGAAGTCTCTAATTGAAAAAGGCACGCTCACGCCTGCCTACAACAGAGAGGCAAAAAGAGTGGTCATCGCTTATCTGGAGGCCGTACTCGCAGATTAGTACGCTAGACGAAATAAGAGAAAAACGATTGGGGTAGTCGTGATGAAGACGCTGTCGAGAAGGTTCATTCTAAAATCAGTGGCGGCGGGCGTTGCGGCCGCCGGCCATACACTGAGCTTCTCTAGTGCACCAAGGTCTATGCCTGTCGGCAAGGCTGATAGCACATTTATCATCCACAATGATTTGCCATGGGCGCTTGAAACGCGGCGCAGCCAGTTTGGATGGGGCCCCATCACCTCCGCCTCGCACTTATTTGTCCGCAATAATTTGCCCATGCCAGCGGCGTCCGTCACTGATCAGGGGGATGGTTGGTCCTTCCATGTGAGCGGTTGTGCGCAAGAGGGGTCGCTGACGCTGGCTGAGCTGAAACGAATGAAGAGCCGGACTGTCGCCACGGTGCTGCAGTGTTCTGGCAACGGCAGAGACTTTTTTCCCCATGACCCCTCGGGTTCTCAGTGGGGCGTGGGCGCAGCGGGCTGCGTGCTCTGGACTGGCGTGTCGGTGGCCGACATCTTCGAGCAGTTTGGGGGGGTGGAGTCGGGTCTTTCCTATTTGACGGCGACTGGCGGCGAGGAACTGCCCGAGGGCGTCAATCAAGACGCGGTTGTGGTTGAACGCTCGGTGCCGATTGAGAAGGGTCTGAAGGACTGCCTGCTGGTATGGGAAATGAACGGTGCACCATTGCCCGTGATCCATGGTGGGCCGGTGCGATTGATTGTGCCGGGCTACTTCGGCGTCAATAACGTCAAGTGGGTGCGGCGCTTGGCGGCCACTGCTGGTGAGTCTGCTGCCAAGATTCAGCAGTCGGGGTACCGGATGCGTCCCGAGGGCGTGGCTGGAGGCCCGGAGCATCCCTCGATGTGGCGGATGCCGGTCAAATCCTGGCTCAACGGACCTGGTGCTGACGACGCACCGGTGCTAGCTGGCCTCAACACCCTTTATGGCGTGGCTTTCTCGGGTGAGCGCGGCGTCGAAGCCGTCGAGGTCTCGGCTGACGATGGTGCTACCTGGCAACAGGCCGAGTGGGTGGGCCCTGATTTGGGTCCTAATGCCTGGCGCACCTTTCAGTTCGCAGCCAACATACCGGTAGGCGAGCACCGTTTTGTCACCCGCGCGATCGATACTCAGGGTGATCAGCAGCCAAAGTTAGCCGTACACAACCATCGCGGCTATGGCCATACCGGATGGCAGGATCACGCATTGCGGGTGCACGCAGTGGCGGAGTTACCTCAGGCTGACTTCAAGGTAGCTCCGGAGGGCAGTGATCCTAGCCCGGAGACCGACAGGGCATCGATGGCGGCCTTGGCGCTGTCTGACAAAGCGCTTGAGGGCAAGCAGTTGTTTTTGCAGCAGGCACAACCGGGGTGCGGCGTGTGCCACAGCCTCGCCGACGCAAACGCGAGAGGAGTCGTTGGGCCCAACCTCAATGCGCTCGCGCCGAGCTTTGCACAGGTACAAAGTGCAGTTTCCCAGGGCGTCGGAGCGATGCCAGCCTACGGAGCACAATTGAGTCAAAGCGAGATAGAGGCGCTGGCCGCTTATGTCGTGGAGGCCACCCGCTGAGCAAAGTCCGCGGCGTGAAAGCCTGCCTCCCTTAGCACAGCAAAAAGTGACAATTGCAGCGGAACCCGCCGCATTTCCAGCTGTTTGTCAAAAAAAAAGCCTTTCTGTAGTGGCGCACTCCATCGATTAGTGTATATATAACATTAGTTTGATATCAGGGCTCAGTGGGTGACTGTCCGTTCCTGTTCGGCCCACTAAAGACTGTGTAGAGCGTGATCGCTAGGTTATTTAAGGAAACCCGGTATGAGCATCGATATGTATTTTAAACGCGCCCGCGGCCCGAGTCTTGCGGCGTATTTTGTTACCGCAACGGCCAGCCTGCAGGCCTATGAGGTAGATCGCACACACCTGCCACTTGCCGAGCCTGACCCACCCAAATTCAAGGAGTTGGACGTGCGCAACGTCGAGGCGCCACCCTTGTTCAGAGTTGAGGCGCCCGAGGGTGCGCCCAACGTCATCATCGTTTTGATTGACGACGTCGGTTTTGGTGCGACCACCCCGTTTGGTGGCCCAATCAATACACCTACGCTGGATCGACTGGCTGAAGGTGGTCTGCGCTATAACAATTTCCACACCACCGCCTTGTGCTCACCCACACGTAATGCGCTGAAGACGGGTCGCAATCACCACACCGCTAATACCGGATCGATCATGGAGACTGCGACCGCGTTTCCGGGCAACACCGGGCAGATACCCAATCGCGTCGCGCCATTGGCGGAGATGATGCGGCTCAATGGCTACAGCACCGGTGCATTCGGCAAGTGGCACGAGACCGCAGCTTGGGAAACCAGTGTTTCAGGCCCATTTGATCGATGGCCGACGCACTCAGGCTTTGACAAGTTTTATGGTTTTATCGGTGGTGAAACAGACCAGTGGTATCCGCTGATTTACGACGGAGTGACCCGCGTCAATCCACCGCACGTGAAGGGTTATCACTTTACCGATGACATGACAGACAAGGCCATTGGCTGGATGAAGGCACAACAATCAATGACGCCTGACAAGCCTTTCTTTATGTACTTCGCAACGGGCGCCGTGCACGCGCCGCATCATGTCCCCAAGGAGTGGGCTGACAAGTACCAAGGCATGTTTGACAAGGGCTGGGACGAGATTCGCACGGAGACCGTCGCCAACCAAAAAGAGATGGGCATTATTCCCGAGAGCACCCAACTAGCGGATCGCCCTGAGGATCTCAGTGCCTGGGCTGATCTTCCTGAAGATCACCGCAAGCTGTTTGCACGGCAGGCAGAAGTGTTCGCCGGATTTATGGAGCACACCGATGTGAACGTGGGGCGGCTAGTGGATGCGGTGGAGGATATCGGCGAGTTGGATAACACCCTGATTATCTACATCGCCGGCGACAACGGCACCAGCGCAGAGGGCGGCTTCATAGGTATGTACAACGAGATGACCTACTTCAACCAGGTGGTTGAAAAGGTCGAGGATCTGCTGCCGCGGCTGGATGAGTGGGGCGGTGAGTACACCTTCCCTCACATGTCGGCCGGCTGGGCCGTGGCATTTGATGCGCCCTTTAAGTGGACCAAGCAGGTAGCCTCAGACTTTGGTGGTACCCGCAACGGCATGGTGATTCACTGGCCAGATGCCATTGAAGGCAAGGGCGAGATCCGTAGTCAGTTCTCCCACGTGGTTGATATTGCGCCCACTGTGCTGGAGGCAGCAAAGTTGCCGGAGCCCACGAGTGTGAATGGAACCGTTCAGGAGCCGATGGCGGGCACCAGCCTAATGTACAGCCTGAATGATGCCGACGCGCCTGAGCAGCACACCGTTCAATATTTCGAGATGTTTGGTAACCGAGCGCTGTATCAAGACGGCTGGTTTGCCCGCGTGCTGCACCGCGCACCCTGGCAGACGGGCAAGCAGAAGCCCCTCGAGGATGACGTATGGGAGCTCTATAACGTCAAAGAGGACTTCAGCCTAGTGAATAACCTCGCCGATGAGTACCCCGAGCGAGTCGCTGCCATGGAAGCGACCTTCATGGAGGAAGCGGAGAAGTACAACGTGCTGCCGATTGATGATCGCTCGGTTGAGCGCGTGAATCCCGCCATCGCAGGGCGTCCTGACCTGTTGGGTGATCGCAAGTCACTCACCCTGTATGACGGCATGAATGGCATCCTGGAAAATACGTTCCTGAACTCCAAGAACACCTCCAAGAGCATCACGGCTGAAGTAGAGGTCGATGAGGGCGCGACTGGCGTCATCTTGACTCAAGGTGGTCGCTTTGGCGGCTGGTCGCTCTACATGAAGGACGGTCGGCCGATCTATACCTACAACTTCTTGGGTCTGGAGCGTTTCACCGTGGCCGCTGACAAGCCCATTCCTCCAGGCCCGGCAACCATCGTGATGGATTTTGATTACGACGGTGACGGCTTGGGCAAGGGTGGCGATGCCACAATCACGGTGAACGGTAAAACAGTGGCTTCGGGACGTATTGGCCGAACCCAGCCGCTGATTTTCTCAGCAGATGAGACCGCCGACGTGGGCCTCGATAACCAGACCCCGGTGGCCGATGACATCGGCGTTGGGCCAGAGGAAACTCGCTTTACCGGTACGATTAACAAGGTGGTTATTGCCATCGAGTAATTAGAAGCGCCGTTAGCCGTAGATAGGGCGTATCGCGCTAATGCCCGTTAGCGGCAACGATTGAGGCAAGAGAGCCACCAGTTTTGGTGGCTCTTTTTTTATCAGTGAGCCGTTGGTTTGGCGTTCAGTTCAATTCATCAAAACTGCCAACCGAGACTTTCATAGATCGACTGCCGCATCTGTTCGGGTGCGGCGCCGCGCATTGCGATGGGCCACTGCGCTGGTTGATTCACCGAGTCGATAAAGCTGATGTTGGGGTAGTGATTGTCCCGCAATAAATGAATCAGCTTGAGCAGCTTGAAACCGTCTAACCAGATATGTGAATGGTGTTGACGAAGCGCGGCGGTTTGAGCCGCATTGTGAATGTGCGCTATCGCCTTCTGGTAATGCCACTGTTGTAGCAGCGGCATAACGCTGGACGCGATCTCTGAGCCCAATGCCTCTCTCAGCTCAGACTCGGGTGTGATCTCGGGGCAATTTACCCATTTGCTGAATAACTCGATAAGCGTGCCTAGGGTGCTAAAGCATTTGGCGTCATAAAATAACGGCGCGCGCAGCATGTCCCTTGTTTCCAATAAATGCTGGACCGCTGGCCCTGTGCCAAAGGGCACTCGGGAAGATTGTCTGGAAGTGATCGTGACGCCTACTCCGGATGCTCGATGGATAAGCCCCACTTTCGCCAGTTTATTGAGTAAATAAAAATCTTCGCCCGCACTCCGTAAAGGTACGCCGCGCACTTTTGCGTAAGCATTGGCGCTTGCCGCGAAGCTGCTACCCAAGGCATGAAAAGCATAGGGGCTCCCGAGAGCCGCCAAATGCAATACGTAATGGTGTAGCTTGAGCTCGTAAAGCAATGTTGCGGCCGATATTGGGTCATTTTTGAGGGGGTGATGCGTAAATGGGAGCGAGATGGCACTGGCATCATCAGGCCAGCGTTGCTGAAAAAAACCGCTGGGCCAGTGGCAATCCGCATCTCCAAAGACAATCCATGGTGAAGTAATCGAGCCTTTATTGATCAATGCCAGGGCAAGATCGCAGCCAACACGCCGCGCCCGACCGACTCCCTGATTTCTCGGTGTCTCTCCCTCCAAGTATTCCAAATCGACGCTCAAGATGCCCAAGCGCTCGCCGGCGCGATGTAGCGTATAACCGGGTTGTAGTGGCTCTTTTGGCCACCCAGCGAGCCCGTCACGCAACTGTCGATTCACGTTGCTCGGGCTGGCTTCTGGCCGATTAATAACCAATAGCAGGAGGATTGAGGTTGTCCCGTGGGCGCGGCAGAAATCTTCAATGAAGTTCGGAGATTCGTCGTAGCAGGGGACCACCAAAATGTGCTGCCACTGGCTATCTAAATCGGGGCAGCCGCCAGGTAACAGGGCATAGGTGCCGAGATATTTTTCCACCGCAGTGGCTGAGGTCATCGTCAGTGGAGGGCGGCCCGTACCGGCAGTCTGCCGACACACGCTGATTCGGCAATGAGCAGTTCTCCCCAGCGATCTTCTACCATCTGCGCGGGAAAATATTCGCGTGCCAGTTCGAGGAATAACTCGAAATGTCTACTCTCAGATCTCGCCAGAGATCGATAGAAATTTTTCAGCGCCCCCGTAGAGAGCGCCGATCCAATCAACGCAAAACGCTCTGCACCCCGCGCTTCGATCACGGCGCCGGTGAGCAGGCGATCCAGCAAGTAAACATCTGACCCCTGCCGAATCCAACTGCGAATCTCATTGACGTATGGGTCTTTTTCGTCGGCACCTAATCGTAGCTGCCGCTCCTGAATCAACTTAACCACCTCCCGAAAATGGACCATCTCCTCTACCGCTAACTCAGACATGGCAGTAACGAGCCGCGTTCGGTCCGGATAATGGGACAGCATCGAAAGTGCCATCCCGGCTGCTTTTTTCTCAGCGGCCGCGTGATCAAGCAGAAACTGATCAAAATGATTAAGCACACATTCGAGCCAGGCGGGGGGGGACGGAGAATGGAGGGGCGATGCAGACATTGTGGGCTTCTTGACCGATTGCGCAAAGATTAACGGATTGGCGTTCCGCTGCAAAAGGTTGGCGCCGGGTTGGATCCCGGCGCCCTGCCAAGGCAAGGGACCTCCCCAACGTCGCGAAACGGGATTTTCCCAAACGAGTCGAGCAGGCAAAAACGCGTCGGTGGGCGCCCTTTAGCTGACGACAACCTCGCTGGGGCATACAGCACGACTAGGTAACTGTGTTGCGCTGACTGTAGCGAGGATCAAGAAACCATTCGTTCTTCAGAATATCCGAGAGTATTTGTGCGGCCCGTTCCGCCTCTGAAAATTGGTTGTACAAGGCTGAAAAACCAAATCGCACGATGTTCGGTTCCCTGAAATCGACGATGACGCCGCGGTCAATCAGTGCCTGACTCACCGGGTAGCCGTGTTCCATGGCAAGACTCACTTGAGAACCCCTCATGGCGTGCTCTGTTGGCGTCAAAACCTCAAGATTGCGTGTCCAATTGCAGGTCGCAAGGTGATCGAGAAAATGATCCGTTAACGCGAGGCTTTTTTTACGGACATCAGACAGTGTCACGGACTCGAAGATACCGAGCGCGGCAGTGACAGCGGCCATTGCCAACACGCTCTGGGTGCCCGTTAAAAAGCGAGTGATCCCGCTGGCTGGCCGATAATGTTCCTCGAATGCGAAACCGTCGGCATGGCCCATCCAGCCCTGTAGCGCCACATTGGCATGCTGATGTCGCTCGGCCACAAACAGAAACCCCGGAGCGCCCGGCCCGGCGTTAAGAAATTTATAGGTGCATCCAACCGCCATATCCACTTGATGTTGCCCCAGACCAATATCTACCGCACCAGCGCTGTGGGCGAGATCCCATATGATCAGACAGCCCGCTGCATGCGCCTGCTGCGTTATTCGTTGCATATCGCGCAATTCGCCAGTTTTGAAGTTCACGTGCGAGAGCGAGATCACGGCAACATCTCGGAGATCGGTTTGATCTAAATTCTCTATTAATGCGGTTTGTAATTCGCAACGTTCGTGCCCCAACAACTGGCTGAGGCCTTGCGCGATGTAGTTGTCGGTGGGGAAATGATGTGCTTCGGTCAGGATCTTTCGTCTGGGTGCATTCAACTCAAGCGCAGCAGCAAGGCACTTGAATAGATTAATCGAGAGATTGTCGCAACAGAGAACCTCGCCTGAGCGGGCTCCCAGTATCGGTGCCAATTGATTGCCTACCGTGAGTGGCAGATCAATCCAGTTGTGGGTATTCCAACCCGAAATCAGATCTTCGGCCCATTGCTCGTTAGTCACGCGCGCGAGATGCGCACTCACTTTTCGATTTAGCGGACCCAGCGAATTACCGTCGAGATAAACTTTTCCTGCCGATAGCACGAACTGTTGCCGCAGGTGGGCAAGCGGGTCGGCAGCATCTAATTCAGCGCTTGCCTTCATTGATCTGGGCTCGTTAGCACATCGACGAGTAAGTCAAAGGCCATGTGATTGGGGTGGATTAAATCAAAGTGCCCGGCGTTTGGAATCCGGGAAATCTGTTTGGAAGTAAATCCCGCGAGCTGATCTTCACCGACAATGCTGTCCAGCGTCCCCCAAATCAGATGGGCGGGAACAGTCATGTTCGAGACTCGGACAGATGCCGCGCTGTATTGGCGTGGCGAATCGGCATAGGTGGCACCCATCAAATCCCGAGCCATCGCCGGGCAGGAGCCTTCCTGTTGACTGTAAGTACCGAGATCAGTGATCGCCGCTAATCCGATAACGCCGGCGAGCGCGACATCAGGGTCGCTTGCGGCGAGCAATGCCAGGTGTCCTCCAGCCGAATGGCCCACGGCGATCAGTGGCGCATCAATTTGGTGTGCAATGTAGTTGATCGCCGCCGCGACATCTCGATAGGTGCCGGGCCAGCCTCCACCCAAATCCCCAACGCGACGATACTCCGGCACCCACACGCTGAAGCCCTCGTCCGCTAAAGCCGCTGCCAGTGGTGCGATGTGAGCGCGCGAATAGCGATTTGACCAACAGCCGCCATGTATTAAAACGACGTGTTTTTTCAGAGAGCCCGTGGTCTCGAAGAACAGAGTGGTCTGCAAAACATGAGACCCGTAGGTCGCCTCGAGAGAGGGGCTTGGTGCCTCCAGTGCAAGAATGTCGCTGAAGGTTGCCACGGCCGGGATCTCGTTATCGCTGCTGGCGCCAACGCTCGCGCTCAACCAGACGCTCAAAATTGCGACGACAACAGTTCTTGCCGCGCCCCGCTGAGTGTGCAGTGATCGATTAGCTCTCATTAAGGTCAGTTTGCCAGATTTACGTCATGCGCTCACAAGCTCGATTTGGTTCCCAAAATGGTGGAGGGCCCGCTGGTAGGTTGGCCATCTGCATCAATCGATCTTATCTAGGTTGAAGCTCTCCCACCAAATGTAAAAAGGGGCGACCCATCGGACTACCCCTTTTGCATATGATGGAGGCGGCGGGAGTTGAACTGGTCTGTTAAGCCACTGTTTTAGTTGCAATAACCCAGTTTACTTTTGGCGCTATGCCCCCAATTGTGCCCCCAAGTTAGTG
>Ga0181573_10002079_pt1 | contig 18981 bp, 11 predicted proteins | sample 101ome_25_FD_148643 | JGI IMG/M metagenome (GOLD analysis project Ga0181573, IMG submission 148643) | Coastal salt marsh microbial communities from the Groves Creek Marsh, Skidaway Island, Georgia - 101409BT metaG (spades assembly) | ecosystem: Environmental > Aquatic > Marine > Intertidal zone... | reverse complement strand
GTCGGCGGGCAACATGTAGTATCTCAATATCACACAATTTTGTTTCAAGCGCCGGCGCGACGTCTGAGCCTCGAGCCTGCTTTGTCCATCGAAAAAATATGCGACCGCCTGCCCGTGCAGAGAGATAGATGCCTCACTTTCGAAGAGCCCAATTTAAGAGGGCGCGCCGCGGTGGAAGCGACGGAGGAGCGGTCATGGCAGAAGAAGCCGCGAGATCGCGCGACAACGGCGGCGAACCGGGCATGGAGGGCGCGCACACGGGCCCATCCGGGCGCGATCCGATGGGGGCACCGGACCCGGGCGAGTACGCGAGTGGGGCGGAGGTGGAATACGACGACGACATCGACCGCGACGACGTGGACGAGGCGGACTTCGACGACGAGTACGACGAGGTGGAGCCCGACGACGACAAAGTGGACGAGGACGGGGGCGGGGGCAGCGTGCTGGGGCTCCTGTCGTACCTCTGGATGTTCATCGCGCTCGCGCTCTTCGCCTACCTCATCACGACGGTTCAAAATCAGGCGGGCATCATCAAAGTGCTGAAGCGCAGGGTCGCTACGATGGAGTCCCGGCTGGGGCTTCAGCCTCTGTCCATGGACTTGTGAGACTCGCCCCTTTCGCGTGCGCATCGTGTCGTATTAGTCGTCTAGCTAGCATCGTCGTCGACGTATCGTGACGTAAAAGTCGGGTGAATCCTCGAGTCCCCGGATCCCCCTCATTTCGTCCTCGCGCGTTTGTTACCCGCCCCCGCCAGCTGTGCGCCGTCCTTCACGAAGTGCCTCACCATCCACCCGAACACCTCCTCGCGGTCGGGCCTCGTGTTGCTCAGGAACCGCACCGCGCTGCTCCCCGATCCGAAGTGAACCTTCCACTCCCAGCCCTCGTCCCTCGCGGGCGTCACGCCAGCCGCCAACCCGGGCTGGTACCTGCTCACCCGATCGATCTGCTCGCACGCGTAACCGGAATCGACGGCGTTTTTGCGCTTGAGCCTCACCCGGACGAACGCGCCCTTCGCAGCCGCCGTGGCCTCGGCGTCGGTATCCAGGTCTCGAAGCGTGGACTCGAGCTGGGAGCGGGTCGCGAACTCATTCTCGATCTGCGTTCGCATCGCGTCGAAGCTCGGGCCAATCGCCGGCTCCTCCGGTTCGGGCGTATCCCGGACGTCTCCGCGCTCGCCCCTCTCGCCCCCAGCCTCGTCGACGAACCCGAAGCGGTCGGCGGAGGCGGAGCGAGGGCGCTTCTTGGCGTCACCGGGCGCCGCGCGCGTCTCGACCTCCTTCTTGGCGTCGCCGGGCGTCTCGAAACCCTTCTTGGCGTCGCCGGGCGTCTCGACCCCCTTCTTCTTGCCGACAAACGGACCCTCCTTGCCGCACCACATCTTGCGGTGGAGCTTGATGCCCTTCGCGTTGTAGGGTCCCTTCCCGCACGCGTCGCACGTGAACTGCTTGGCGTTGGGGTCGGAAACCCACGGGAGGGACTCGGGTTCGAACCTGGGCTCCTCGGCTCGCGGAGCGTCGGGATCGGGAGCCCTCGGCAGGTCCGGCGTCCTCTCCGCCCCGCGACGCTCGCTCGGCGCCGGCGGCTCGTCGACCCTCCCCTTCTCGCCCTCGCGGTCCTCGTCCGCCTTTTCCCAGTCCCACGTCTCGCGGGCCAGGTCCACGGCCTCGACGTCGCCGTCGTCGTACCGAATGACGTGCAACTTCCTCGACTCGTCCCAGCGGTCGACCACCCCCGCGAAGTATCGCCCTTCGCCGGGCCACCAGACGCGGAGCCTTCCGCCGACGAGCTCGCGAGGGTTCCGCCCATCCGCTTTATCCGAGGTTGGGAGAACGTCGGTGAAGTCGAGCGCGTCGTCGCCGCCGCCGAGCGCGAGGACGACGGCGCCCTCGTGTATCTCGCCATCCTCGGGATCGGAGCTATGCGCCTTCCGCGCGGCACCTCTCGTTCCGAGGGACTCCCGTCGACCGCGGGCGCCCCCCCTGCCCGCGCCCCGGAGCTGCTTGTCGGATGATTCGACGAGATCCGCGACGAGCTCGCACACGGCTCTCGCGCCCGCGACGGCGACGTGCTCCGAGTTGGACCAAACGACGACCTCGTTCGCGGCCGCCCCGCCGGCCTCCTTGTTGAACCGCATCTTGGCGCCGGTCTCCGCCTGCAGCTTCTTGATCGTCGCGCCCGACTTGCCGATGACGCCGCCCATGTGCCCGCGGGTGTCGACGTGGCACTCCCACCACCTCGGGCCCCACTTCTCCCACCGACCGAGGTCGTCCACGTTTCCCGGACCCGCTTGCAAGCCCCTAATCTTACCGCCGTTGTTGTTGTTGTTGTTGTTGTTGTCGTTGTTGTTGCTGTTGCTCAACGGTTCCTTGCTGTCGTTCCTCGGATCCGGCGTCCACCCCGGCGCCGCGACGCACGGGATCCATCGCGGCCTGTCCATGTTCCTCGGCCAGTCGTGCAGGTGCGACGCCGACAGCGCGCAGTCGCGGAAGGTGATCGGCGCGCCCCGGTTCGCTTTCCTCGTGAGCGTGTCGATGACCAACCTCGCGTCGCCCTCGGTGGCGAATTGCGCAAACGCGGTGACGTCCCCTCGCCTCCCTCGAATCAGCTGCAGCCGCTCGATGGCCCGCTCGTTGACCCTGAGGTGGTTCGTGAAGAGTCGCTCGACGTTGTTCGGGAACGTCTCCCGCGGGTACCCGTACAGAACCACCCTCCGCCACTGCAGCGTCGGGTCGACGTCGACGCGTCCGGGGCCGCCCGGCAAAGACGCCGGGGCCGCCCCCGCGCCCCACGACCGGCGCTGCTCGCCCCTGGTCCTCGGCGGAGTCGACTGCGTTCGTTGGTGGACCACCGCGTTGTTTGTCGGTCGCCCGCGTTCGTCGGTCGCCCGGCTCGCCCTACGCTCGGTCTCCGTCGCGACTCGATCGCGATCCGAGGCGGGTGGTGCCGGGACTCGATCTCGACCTCGCGTCTTGGATCCCGGAGATCGCGTCCTGCTCCGCGACCTGGACGACCGACCCGACGCGCCTTCGCGCCCCCTCGTCCTGTGACGCGTGTGGGGCCGGGGCCCGCCGTGTATCGCGGCGTCCGTCTCGTACGCCGCGTACCGGCCCGGGGTTTTGCGCTCGCGCGTTCCTCCTCCCTCGGACGTCCTTTTCGGTGGGGGCAGAGGCGGCGGGTCCGTCGACGACGCCGTGGGGCCGGATCCTCGACGCCGCGAGCCCCCCCCGCCCTCGTGCGCCGAGGCGTCGCCGTCGGAGAGGCCGTCGGGCGCGGACGCGGCGGCGGTACCCGCGCGGGCGCTGGTACCCGCGGGGGCGGCGCGCGTGTCGTCGCTCTCGTCCTCGGACGGGCGAGGGGATCGGTCGTCGTCGTCGTCGGCGACGGCGACGGCGACGGCGTCGTTCGTTCGGGGCGCCGTCGCGTTGGGATCGCCCCTCGTCGTCGTCGCTGCGCCGCGCGCGGATCCCTCGCCGCGCGCGCGACGCCTCCCCGCCTGCTGCTCCTTCTTGCGCCTCTCGAGCTCCGCCACCTTCGGGGACTTCATGATGTCCGCAACAACGCCTGATACGCGCGGGACGGACGGGCCAGTCAGCGACGGGGCGAGCGGGGGGTTCGGCGGGGCGAGGCGAGACTGCGGTCACGTCTCGCGCGCGTTTTCGCAAACCTCGGGTGCGTCGAAGGCATCGGTTCGGGGGGACGCGCGCGCGCACCTGAAAGGCCCCTCGCCTTAGGCCTCATGCCGGAAGGGTCGAAAGGGTTCCTGTCGATCGGGTGGGACGCGCGCGATCGGCTCCGTGCGGTCTGGAGTCGACGCGGCGCGCGTGATTGTGGAAGGGGCGCGACTCGCCCAGCTCTCACCTTCGTGGCTCTCCGCCCAGCAACGCTCGGCGCCTCCTCGTCTCCCGCTTCCTGATGAGATCTCCGCGCATCGGGGAAACCGCATGAGGACTCTAACTGTTTGACGTGTGACGTGATTATGTTTATGCTTAAAGATAACGCCGACTCACAAGCCAGCAGTCATCCCTGAAATACTGAAATGTGAAGTTGCACCTGTTGATGAGACGATCGTTCCGTTCGAAAAAAAGGAAAGCTAACATCGGTGGAGGGGAACCCTCCATTGGTCGAGACCGCGAGCGACCATGCGGTGGAGGTTCGCGGCCCTGCCGCTGCTGTTGCTGCTGACACTGCTCCTCGCGGTCGCGCATCTGACCACCGCGCAGTCGGACCCCTCGGTCCGTGACGAACTCGAAGACGCCGACGACCTCGAGCGGCTGGAGGCCTTGCTGGACGAGGCTGAGCGGTTGGGGATCGAGCTCAGCGCGGACGACGCCGTCGACGAGTTGGCGGGTCTGGCGCGGGACGATGTGCCCACGGAGGACGTGGATGATACCCCGCCGAAAAAGGCGACGAAACCCGTCGTCCAACAGCCGGAACCCGCGCCCGCGAAGAAGGTCGAGCCCGTGAAGACGAAAGCGGCCGAGGCGAAAAATGCGGATCCCTCCGCCCAGCCTGCGCCCCCCAAAACGCCGCCGAAGGAGGACTCTGAGGCTGCCGCGCGACGGACGGCGAAGAGGCTCGAGGAGCTGGAGAAAAAACGCGCGGACGACGTCCGGCGCGCGGAAGAGGAGACCGCCAGACGAAGGGCGCAGAGGCGGGCGGATGCGAAAGCCGAGGCGGATGCGAAAGCGAAAGCGCAGGCGGATGCCCGGGTTGCCGATCCGGACCCGACGGATGACGACGTCGCGCCCGCGCCCGCCCCGCGCGCCCGCATGCTCCTCGACGAGTCCGGCGAGGGGTACGCCGCCGACGCGGCCGCGAGGGCGCAGCTCGAAAGGGACGCGGCGCGGCGGTCGCTGCTCACGCTCTCCGTCTCTGGTGATAACACGCGATGGGTCGGCTTCGAGGATATGCCCCAGCGCCTTCGCGAGCAGAGGAGCGGGCCGGAGGTTCGCATCGCGCGGGACCACGGCAACACGCAGGTGACAAGACCGGGCGGGTACTGGCAGGCGGCCAGGTTCAACAAGGTTGAGAGGCCGTCGCGGTCTCGGCTGCCCGCCAACTTTGGCCGCGGCAGCGGCGAGGGTACCCTCTCCGGTCCCCGCGCCGGGATCAATCAGCACGATCGCGTCGGGATCAACAAGGCGTCGGGCTGGCCCGGTCGATTGCACGACTCGCAGCGGGGCACCGACGCCTACCCGGCGATGGACACGAGGGACAACGTCGGCACGCACGTCCAGCCCTTCGTCACGGGCGTCACGTCTTACTCGCCCAACAGAAGGTACCAGAACTACCAGTACAGGAACCAGTTCCAGGCGTCCTACTTGACGTGCGGCACCGGCACGAGCCTCAAGACGACGTCGTACCCCTCGAACGGCGCGTCCCTGTGCGACAGCGGAAACGGCGGGAGGTTTGTGAACGTGGTTGGGACGCACTCGCTCAAGGCTGGCGATTACGTCACGTTCAGCGGCGTCCTCGGGAACAACAGCGCGGATCTCAACAACAAGGCGTTCAAGGTTGCCGTCGTGGGAGCCAACATGAATAACTTCTCGGTCATCTCCGGCATCGCCGCCACGTCCAAGAAGTGGGACGTGAGCAGCGCGTACATCACCAAACTCAAGACGACGACGGCGGCTAACCCGCACCCGCTCGTCTCCGAGAGCGACTGGTCGTACGAAGAGGGCGATAAGATCTACTTCTTCGTCACCTTCAACGAGGCCGTGCAGGTGACGGGGACCCCGCGGCTGCTATTGAACACCGGGAACCACTTCGAGGCTGGCGCGGCTGACGCGTACGCCGCGTTCATCGGCGGCGGCTTTGGCGAGAAGAAGACGTTTTGGAAAAACAACGAGCGAAGCCCGCTCAAGAACCCCATGGAGCCCAACTCGTGGTACGAGGACGTGTACCACGTCAACGACGGGGGCTGCACCATGCGCGGGTTCCAGGGCGACACCGACGAGGTCACCGCCGCCGCGGTTCCCGACTGCGCCACGTACAGCGGCGTGACCAAGACGGCGAACGCGAAGGTTCGCACCCGCCGGGTGCACTCGTTCAAGATGGGCGACCTCGTCATCATCCAGGGGGTCACCGGCAAGGACGCGCACTTGCTCAACAAGCAGCACACGATCGGATCCGTGGCGTCCACGGGCGCGAGCGGGAACGACCTGTTCACGTTCATTCCTCCGTTGGATCTTAGCGACGGTACCCTCGAGTTTGACGCGCGATTCGCCGTCGTCGGCCGCGCGAGCATCGGCGCATCCTGCCGCGCGGCCGGCGTCGGGGACGGGTCGTCGCACGGCGAGAACTTTTGCATGTTTTCCCACGACACCAGGTACTCGCTCCCGGTGTCCGAATCCACGCTGTTGGACCACACGAGATACGCGCAGCAGCTCCCGGGGCAGCCGGGGCGGTTTGGCATCGGCAACACGGGTGGCGGCGCGACCTTCGCCGTCGCCGCCGAGGAGGGCGGGAGCGTCGTGAACACCCGGAAAGAGTTCCAGTACGCCGAGGACCGCACGGAGCAGTACATGGACAACGTTCTCGCCTTCGAATACACCGTCCAGTCCGACAACGCCTACGACCAGTCCGAGACTGGGCTCGGCTCCACGTCGGGCCAGGAGCACCTCTCCGTGGACCTCGACTACGCCAGCAAGGACGCGCTGGATCTCAACGGCGGGACGGTCAAGCGCGCGTGCGCCAACATCTTCCAGGTCAAGTCCATCGACTGCTCGGGCAACGCGACGATCGAGGTTTACGGCAAGCACAGGCTACTGCCCGGCGACATCGTGCAGCTCGAGGGGATCGACGCTGCCGACGCCGTGAGCGACGCGACAATCGCCTCCGCGATTCGCCACGAGATGAACCGCGAGCACGTGGTCCACGCGCTTCCCGTCGACGCGGGGACGTCGCTGGACAGGGTGGACTGGGCCAGCGTCTGGGACGCGTCGCCCCCGTGGGGGTCGGACGTGAGCAAGTTTCAGATCAAGCTCGACACCGCGAGCACCACGGCTTCCACGAAGCTCTGCGGCACCAACGGAGACACGGCGCAGTTCAAGGTGACCCGAACCAAGTCCATCGCGCGACGCAAGCGCAGCTACATGGGAGACGGAAGCCTGTGCAAGTTTGTCGACGCGGATCTCAAGCTGCCCACGCCGGGGGACAAGATGAAGGGTTCGAGCGGATTCGTCCAGTCGCTCTCCTTCAACAAGGACATCACCGTCGGCCGCGCGTACGTCACCAACGTCACCACGGACGCGCCGCCGGGGATATACGGGTACAACGACGGCTACGGCGTCCGCGCGGGGGCAGCCATCAACTTTGGCACCCCCGACATCGTCGACGTGAAGGTTTCCTTCTCGGAACCCGTGCTCGCGTCGTGCGGCGAGGACGACGACAAGTGGTCGGCGCCCGAGCAGTACCCGGGGCTGCGCATGAGGGTGTGCACGTCCATCAAGCTCGTGCTGGCCACGTTGGACAACGCGCCGGCCGGGGACGCCAACGAAGACAGCACGACGGGTACCTTTGGCTCGGAGAAGTTTCCGACGTCGTTTCTGTACCAGACGGATTACGACGCCCCGAATGTGCTCAACTTTCGGTACGTGCCGCGGCGCGGGGACAGCACCGCGGCGCTCCAGTACGTCGGTCAGACTTCGCTGGAGGTTGAGTGCGCGGAGGAGGACGGCGGCACGTGCGTCTCCATGTCGCACGTGAGGAGGATCGCGGATAACAAACCCGCGGGGCTGAAGCTGCCGCCGACGAGCAGGGACACGGGGGCGTGTGCGCCGTCGACAAACCTCGCGGGGGAACAGCTGTGTCCGGGCGCCACCAGCGGCTCGCCCACGGCGGACCACAGGTACAGCCTGGCGGGTCAGAAGACCATCGTCGTCAACGCGGTGTTCTAGATGTATATTTATAGACTATATTATCTCTCGAGTCTGCCACCTTCGTAGCTCTGTAGTACCTTCAAAGTTCGCCAGACAGCAAAAAATGAATTGTCCCTCGTCCGCCTCGGAAACGTCGGCCTTGCGACGCTGTGATTGGCTGGGTGTACGTCAAAATTTACCTCGGGGCCGCGCGATCAGTCCGAAGGGCGCCGACGGTTGGGTTCGGGGCACGATGACCCTCACCAGGTACGTCGTCGGCTCCTTCGCCGTGGCGGCGGGCCTGGTGTACCACGCGCTCAAGACTCGGGAGCAGTACTTTCCAGCGATGCTGTACCTCTCCACCAGCAAGCTGAGCGTGGTTGTCATGGGTAACCTGATGTTCGCGCTGACCCTGTGCCTGGGTCACCTGCTCAAGTCCATCTTCCTCGGGCAGCTGCGGGAGGCGGAAGTGGAGCGACTGTACGAGCGGAGTAAGGACGCCATCATGGAGACCTGCCTGGCGATGACGATATTCCGGGAGGAGTTCAACATGAAGTTCGTGGTGATGTTCGTCACGCTTCTCTTCTTCAAGATCTTCCACTGGCTCTGCTCGGACCGCGTGGAGTACGTGGAGACGTCGCCGAGCACCACGCGGCTGGCGCACCTGCGCGTGTGCACCCTCGCCGCGTGTTTGTTCGCCCTGGACCTCACGATGCTGCAGTACGCGGTCACCGAGACGCTCAGGGTCGGTCCGTCCGTCCTCTTGCTCTTCGGCTTTGAGTACATCATCCTCGCGTCCAGGGTGGTGGCCACCTCGTGCAAGTACCTCATATTCGCGATCGACACGTGGAGAGAGGGTCGGTGGGACGAGAAGGGGACGTACGTGTTCTACCTGGAGCTCGTCACCGACCTGCTCCACCTCTTCGTCTACTTTTGCTTCTTCATCATCATCTTCGCGTACTACGGCTTGCCCATCCACCTGGTCAGGGACCTCTACATGACATTCAGGAACTTCAACCGGCGGGTCAAGGCGTTCATCCAGTACAGGAGGGTGACCGCCAACCTGAACGAGCGGTTCCCCGACGCCACGACGGAGGAACTTGAAGCGTTGGACGACTCGTGCATCATCTGCAGGGACGACATGTCGGTGGACGCCGCGGGGGGCGCGAGGCCGAAGAAGCTGCCGTGCGGTCACATCTTCCACCTGAGGTGCCTGCGGACGTGGATGGAGCGGCAGCAGGCGTGCCCCACGTGCAGGGCGCCGGTGGAGCCGGAGGATCTCAACGCGGAGCCGACGCGAAGGGACGCGAGGGAGAGGGAGATACAGGCGCAGCTCATGAACGAACTGTTTGGACCGGGGCAGGGGCGGGCAAACGCCGCCGACCCGAATGATCCGCCCCGAGGTGGCGCGCGGGGAGGGGAGGAACCCCAAGGTGACGCGGGAGCCGCCGGCGGCGTCGCGAGGAGGCAGGAGGCCATCGCCGCGGTGCAGCGCGCCACCGCGGAGGCGCTGGAGGCGGCGCGGCGGGGAACGCTCCCGCCCGCGGCGCAGGCTCCCGCGGAGGCGGTCGCGCAGGCTCAGGCCCGGGCGGCTCAGGTTCAGGCTCAGGCCAATGCTCAGGTTCAGGCGCAGGCGCAGGCTCAGGCACAGGCGAATGCGACGGCGGCGGCGACGGCAGCCGCGACGGCGGCGGCGCAGCAGGCGGCGGCGGCTCAGCTCGGCGCCCCAGCCCCCGCCCCCGCTCCCCCGGGGTACCCGACGAGTCCGTACCAGTGGCCGTCGCCCGGCGCGTCGCCGTACTACTTCCCCCCGCCCCTGACGCCGCCGGCGAGCGGGACCGACTCGGTGGCCGGCGGCGTCGGGGTCCCTTCCGAGGCGGGATCGCCGCTCACCCCGGCTCAGGCGCACCAGATCGCGTCCGCCACAGCCGCCGCCATCGCCGCCGCATCCGCGCAGGCGCAGCTCGCGCTCTTCGGCGTCGCCCCGCTGGGTCTGCTGACGCCGCCGCCTCACCTCGCTGGTCAGATGGCCGGCCTGCCCGGGTACCCCCCCGCCGCCGCCGCGGACGGGACCGGGCGCGCAGCCGGCGGCGGCGGCGGGGTTCGGATCGAGACGCCGGGTTCGACGACGACGACGACTTTTCCGATGACGTCTTCGGCGGATGCGTCTTCGAGTGATGTGGACGTCGCGAGGGCGGCGGCGATCCGCGCGCAGGTGGCGATGCTGGAGGCGCAGGTGGCGTCGCTGCAGGCGCAGCTGTCCGCGCAGGGTTTGGCGGAGCACGGCGGCGGCGTTGGGGTGGGCGCCGATGCGGGGTCGCCGGAGAAGCCGGAGAAGACGGAGGCGGCGGTTGAGCCGGTTGAGACGGTCGAGCCGGCGGATGCGCCGGAGCGGGAGGAGGAGATGGTCGAGGCGGCGCGTGGGGAGGAGGGCGAGATCGTCCCCGCGATGGACACCGACTCCGAGGCTGAGGCGATCAGGCGCCGTCGCCTCGAGAGGTTCGGGGCGAATCCGTGAACCGAGCGTCCACCGCGATACTTTGTATAATACGAAGGTGCAGCAAACCGATTGGTTTCAATCGGGAGAAGAAATTCGACGTCGCGTGAGCTAGGCTATCGTCCGCCCCCCCGTTCCCGCGACGCGTCGCGTTCTCGTCACTTGCCCGTCTTCTTGAGCTGCTTGGCCAGCAGGGGGTTCTTCGCCGCGAAGCTGCCCTCCTTCTGCCTGGCGCGCTGCTCCGCCTTGCGCTTCTCCTCCGCGGCGAGTTGTGCGGCGCCGTCCGCCGACTGGGCGAGCTCAGCCTTCGCCGCGTCCTTGGCGGCCTTCTTGGCGGCCATCGCGGCCTTGTCGCGCTCGGCCCTCTGCGCGGGGGTGAGGTTCTCGGTGTTACCCTTCGCCGCGTTCTGCTGCTTCTTGAGGTTCTTCTCCTTGGACTGCTCGCGGCTCAGGCCACGCGCCATCTTCCCGTCTTATATTCTCTCTTGCTCCTCCGATCTGTTGGCTGCCGGCCCGATTCCTCGGGTGCGACTGAGCTAGCTTGGACTAGCGTGCGGTGCAGACGCGCGTGCGATACGCGCGGGATGTCGTGCGAGACTGCGGAGCTCCGGTCCGTGTCTCGAGAGCCGATCGAGTGCCCGGCTGAAGTGCGAACGCGTTTACGGAAATTCTGATGGAGTTCTCGGAAACCCCGCGGCTTGCTTCCCGAGAGGCCACAGAATTCGGCACCTGAAACACCCCGGCGCACCCGCCATGGGGGCCGACATGTCCACGCCCGCCGCCGGTGCCGCGGGTACGAGCGCGGGACTCACCGAGGAGCAGCTCCGGGAGCGGGGGATCGCGAAGATGGACCAGGAGATGCGCCGCAAGTTCGCCAGGGGGGGCAAGTTCAACTTCAAGATCGTCCTGCGCGGCGATTCCTCCACGGGCAAGTCCACGCTGCTGCGCAGGCTCCGCGGGGGCACGTTCCAGCCCGACTACAACCCGACGCCGGAGATCCGCACCGCTCACGTCCAGTGGCAGGCGCGATCCAACCCCGAGGACAACATCATGCTCGAGGTCTGGGACGTCATCGATAAGGCGTCGAAGCGCGCGATATCGGAATCGCTCACGCTCGCGCACAACGTCGACGAGACGGCGGAGGGGAGGCACACGTTCCCGCTGGACGCGACGATGGTGGACGTGTACCACGGGTGCCACGCGGCCATCTTCCTCATCGATCCCTCCAAGAAGTGGACGTACGAGTACGTGCAGCGCGAGCTCGCGACGGTGCCCGAGCACATCCCCACGTGCGTCGTCCTGAACTTCAGGGACTACCCGGCGTCCAAGCGCCTGATCCGCCTCGAGGAGGTGGAGGCGGACATGGAGTACTCCTTCGGTAAGCGACCGTTCCGGCCGTTCGTCATGGAGGCGTCGCTCTTGAACTGCTACGGCCTGCAGGCGCTGTCCACGTTCCTGCACATCCCTTTCCTGTGCCTCAAGCGCGCCAGCTTAGAGCAGGCCATGCAGCTCAACACGCACGCCATCGTGCAGGCTCAGGAGGCGATGAAGACGGTGCGGGCCAACAGCTACGACGCGTACGAGCGCAAGATCGACGCCGCGACCGGCGGGAGTAACGTGAGTAACGCGCAGGGTGAGGCGGCTAGCGCGGGGACCCCGGGACAGCCCCCGTCTTCGCAGAGTCGCGCCGCGCCCCCGACGCCGAAAGAGGCGGCCATCACGTGGGAAAAGCTGAGCAACACGACGCTGGGCGAGGCGCCGTTGCTGATCGGCGGCGCCGCGATCGGAGCGGCCGTGACCGGGGTGACCGCGGTGGCGAATCTTACGCCCGCGCAGATTGCCGAGAACGTTAAATCAGTCGCCAGCGTCGGCAACGTCGCCAAGGCGATCGGTCTGGGCCCCAAGGAGAAGAAGGGTCACTACGTGGACGAACCCGTGGAGAAGGTGGCGCCTCAGTTCTCGCACCTCACCGGTCGGGGCGGCGCGGCGGCGGCGGCGTTTGGCGGGCGGGATATTGACGACGACGACGCCGGCGCGCCGAATTCGTTAACCCCGGATGTGCGGGGCGACGAGGAGATGGACGACTTCTTCGACGGCGACACGCCGAGGAAAGGCGGCGGCGGTTCATCTTCCGACGACGACGACGGTGACAGCGACGGCGACGGCGGCCGCGGCGGCCGCGCGAGGGACTGGGACAGCGACGGCGGCGGGGACGGCTCCAAGGTTCAGGTTCGGTGGCGGTCCGACGACGACGACAGCTCCGAGGACGACGGACCAAATCCCGAGAGCGACGAGTCGGACGACGATCCCTTGCCCTTACCCAGCAAGGACGACCCGTTCTTCGGAAGCGGTAAGAGCGCCGCGCCGACGAACGTGCACATCCTCGGCTCGAACCCCGCGAGTTCCATGGACCTAGACCCGAGCGCCATCGCCGCCTCCTTCGGGTCGCCCGCGGGTGGCGGCGACGAGTACGAAGCCGTCGGCGACGACGCCGACGCGTTGGAGAAGGAGTTTGCCGGGAACGGGGTCACGTTCTCCGGTGACAGCGACAGCGACGGGTCCGGCCGGCGTAAGAAGAAGGGATCGTCGCACAAGAAGAGTAAGAAGAGTAAGAAGGAGAAGAAGGGGAAGAAGGAGAAGCCCAAGATGAAGGATTGGGACGAGTCCGAGAGCGACTGACACGTTTTAGAGAATTTCTGAAAGGTCAAGACGTCTCACGCCGACGGGCATCCCCGCGAGATCTCAACGAACAGCACGACGTGTATCAGCGCGAGGTAGGAAAAGATCAGGTTCCTCTTCAGGTTCCGTCGCCGCCCGCCCGCGAGCTGCGCGAGCAGCCCGTCGCCCGCCGAGGATGTACCCCGAAGCGGCGTCGCAGACGGAGACTTCCCCGGCGCAGGTGACCCCGCGCTCATGGATATCTGCCACTGCAGGCTCTTGTTATCCCTCTCGAGAGACTCGACGGTGGCCCTGAGACGCTTGGCGAGGGCCTCCGCGGACTCGACGCGCTTGAAAAGGACGGATTCGTCGTTCGATCCCTGCGCGGGCCGCGATCCCTCGGCGTTTTTATCCGAGTCCCCAGCCGCGGCGGAGGCTCGTTCGGCCCGCGCGATCTCCTCCCTGGCGACGCCGAGCTCCCGCCTGAGACTTTCGACGACGCGCTCGAGCTCGCCCACCCTCGCGACGTGCGCCTCGTTCCCGGCCTCGTCCGCCTCCGCCGTCCCCGGTTCTTCGCGTTTCTTCGCCTCCACCTCCGCCTTCTCCGCTCTCGCCTCAGCCTCCTCCGCCGCCCGCTCCGCGCGCGCCAGCGATTCCCTCAGCCCGGCGAGTGATTCCCTCAGCCCGGCCGTCTCCTCGTTAGCCGCGACGCCGCGCCCCGACTCCGATTCCCTCCTCAGTCGCTCCACCTCCGCCGAGAGTTCCTCCTCCTTTTTGGCGTACTGCGACTGCACCATGGTAAATCGACGGCTGCGCTCCTCCGATTCCTCGAGCAGCCGCTCCGCCTCCGCCTCCGCCGCGTCCGCGCGTTCCTCCGCCTCGGCCGTTCGAACCTCCGCCTGCGCCTTCACCGCATCCGCCGTTCGCATCCGCTCCAGGGCCTCGTCGCGTTCCGTCTCCGCCTTCGATCGAGCGTCGTCCGCGATTTGTAACTCGTCGGCTGACGCGTCGGCGAGCTCAGCCAGCTCCCGCCTCGACGCCTCCAACTCCTCTTTTCGCGACGCCTCTTTCGCGCGAACCTTCGATAGCTCGACGCGAAGGGACGCGAGCTCGCCCTCGGCGCTCGCGGCGCGTCGCTCGGCGTCGCCGGCTCGCGTCGCCTCCGCCTCCGCCGCTCGCTTCCGTGTCGCCTCCGCCTTCTTCGTCGCCTCGCGGAGCGCCTCGTCCAGGCGCTCCGCGGCGACGGTTTTGGCCTCGCACAGCTGGCGCGAGGCGTCGAGCTCCTCGGCGGTGGCGTCGAGCTCTTTTTGAACGTTGTCGAGGTTCGCCTCCGCCTCCGCGCATCGCTCGCGGAGGCTGTCGAGTTCGACGGCGGCGTCGCCGTTTTTCTTCGAGTCAGCCTCGCTCATGGCTCTCATCACCGCGAGCTTCTTCTCGGCGGACGCGGCGGCCTTCTTGGCGTCGTCGAGCTCCTTTCTGAGGGCGTCGAGCTCCTCGATGGACGCGGTCGGGGTGGACGGGGGGTCGCTTCCCGGCCCCGGGGCGTCACCGGACACGGACCCCGCGGGCGATTGCTCCAGACGAGCGCGCAGCTCGTTTCTCTCAGCCTCGATCGACTTGCCCTTCTTGATGGCCGCGTGGAGCTTGGCCCTGAACGATTCGCCCTTGTCGACCGTCTCCTTCAGCTGCGTCTTGAGCCTCTCGATGTGCTCGTCCCTCTCCTGGAGCAGGTCTGCGGGTAGATCGGGGACGGGGAGGGGCGGGTGTTGAGCTCTTTTCGGTTTTCGTTCAAAACGTCGCTCCGCACGCACCTTTCAATCGCGCCACCTCGCCCCGCGGGGACGCGAGGGGAACGGGGGATCCCTCCAGGGTCACCGGCTCGTCGTCCTCGGCGGAGAGGAAGTCGCTACCGGCGCCGCTCATCGCGCTCGCGATCGACGCGTTCCGTTGGTGATCCATGCCCGGGCCACGGGGTTGTGTCCCGGCGGCACCTCCGAGGGGCCCGAAGCAGGACGAGAAGTTTCTTCCTCGGCACGCTGTTGAAGATCTCGTTTGGATATTCTGCACGCCGAATATCCGAGACCGCGAGCGCCAGAGTCGGGAGCCGACGAGACGCTCGCGATGCCTTCCATCGCGTCTATATCCACGGGCCTCCGCGGACTCGTCACCGGGCGCGGCGGGTCGAAGGAGACGGGGCGATCGTGCGGCGCGAAGGGTAGGCACCTGGCGGTCGATGTCAAATCCCAAGTCTCCTGGAGGTCGTTGGCCGCTGCCGATGACGATCCCCGTCGCATCGCGCTCGTCACCGGCGCCACGGACGGAATCGGCTTCCACACCGCTTGCATGCTCAGCGCCGCCGGGTACGGCGTCATCGTCCACGGCAGGAGCGCCTCGCGCGTCCGCAACGCGGTAGACCGCGTCAACGAGTCGCGCTCCTTCCTCGACAAGTTCGGCAAGGGGGGCGTCGTGGGCGCGTACGTGCGAGACTTCGATTCCCTCGACGACGTCCGCGCGCTCGCGAGGGACGTCCTCGACAACCACCCGCGGCTTCACCTCCTGGACAACAACGCCGGCGTCTTCGAACCGAGCCGGCACGTCACGAACGACGGGTTCGAGCGCACGTTCCAGGTGAACGTCCTCGCGCCTTACCTGCTCACCGGGATGTTATTACCCCGTCTGGCCACCACCGCTTCGAGCGACGACGAGTCGAAACACGACGAGGACGTCCGAATCCTCAACGTCGCGTCCATCTCGCAGCTCCCGCACGTCAACTTCGACAACATCAACGCCGAACAAAAGTTCACGTCCCACGACGCCTACTGCCACAGCAAGACGATGATGAAGCTCTTCTCGTTTGAGCTCCACGAGCGCGTAAGCCGCGCGGTTGAGCTCAGCTCCTACGACGAGCTCGGCGATCACGACTACTTCGCGATGAAAACCGGGTGCACGGAGCTGGCGACGGCGGGAGCGAGGGGGCTGGCGCAGGTGCTGACGATGACGTGCGACCCGGGGACGGTCAACACGAAGATGCTCCTCGCGGGGTGGGGTCCGTGCGGGATCGAGACCTTCGACGCAAACGACCAGTACGAGCTCCTCACCGACGCCAGATTCAGGGACGACGCGAACTCGCACGGCGCGTACCACGTGAACCGGACGGTGAGGCAGACGCCCGGCGAGGACACCAAGGAGGAGAGGGAGAGACTGTGGAGGGTGCTTGAGGAGAGCACGGGGTTCGAGTACCCCATCTGAGAGGGGTCCCGGCGGCGGGGCGGAACGTTTCATTATTCATCAGTTTTCGTGAGCTGCCGTGTGTTCGTCTGTGCCGTCGAGTGGGAAAAACTCTGGGAATGTTCGCGTCCGAGTTGGACGTGGAGCCCGGCTTGACACAGCCACCCGCGCTTCGCACGTGCCCGTCGGCGATACGTCATCACCACCCCCCCGCGCGACCGTGTCATCCCTCGGATCGATCGATGGCGTCGTCAGCGGACCGCCCGTCGATCGATCTCGCCGACCCGAACGTCAGCGCCGAGGTTGCGAAGAAGCGTCGGCTGATGGAGCTCGCCAAGCGTCGGGACGGCACGGGCGCGTCGTCGTCGCGCCGCGCGGGGAACAGCCCCGCGCCGGGGAACCACGTCGTCAAGAAGTGGGTGGTGCTCGACCTCGGCAACAGGCCCTCGAGGGCAACCTACGACCCCTGGAGCGCGGGCGACGACCATCGCATCTCGTTCACCGGGCTCGGTCCCGACGGCGCCGGCTCGCGGGACCTGACCCTGCGGCAGATCAAGGCGTTCGCGGGCGGGGACTGGGTGCCGATGGATGCGCCGTGCGATTGGCACTGCGTCACCGGCTGGTCCACGCTCGGTCTGCGCTTCCGCGGCGTGCCGTTCTCGTTGGTCGTCGACGCGTTATCCAAGAACGAAACCTCGGGCGAAGACGAAGCCGCCTTGACTCCGCGACCGGGTTGGCGCAGGATCTACCAGCGCTCCGCGGACGGATACGACACCACGGTGCAGAGGCGGGACGCGCTGTCGGACGGCTTCCTCGCGGTCACGCACGGGGAGAGCGGCGAGATGCTGCCGGAGGAACACGGGGGTCCGCGGCTGGTGTTCCCTTCGCTGTACGGGTGGAAGAGCGCGAAATTTCTCAAAGAGGTACACTTCCTGGCGACGGCGGACGACGCGCCTGGGGCTAAGAGGGGGTTCTGGGAGAAGCTCGGGTGCCACCCGCGAGGGCGTTGGGCGGAGGAGCAGCGGTGGGCGCCCGGTACCTCCGCCGTCGTGTGGACAGCGTTGGCGGGTATGACCGACTTGTACCGGGTCTTCGGCGGCGTGTGGGTTTGGGAGCGCGTCATGGTGCACGGCGGGCGCGTGTTGGGCGCCATCGCGTGCGTGTTGGAGGCGGTCCGGGGTTGGTGGCGGTGGCTCGCGCGGGGCGGACGAGTCGGCGTGAAGGCTGAGTAGCGAATAGCGGCGTCGGACGGCGCGCGAGTAAACAGTGACGAAAAATACGTGTTGGTTTTCCTCGGCGCTTTTGGCATTCCAGTCCGCCTGATGACTGCCATGCCAGACTGGGCTCTTGCGTTCCGATTTGAATGTTTGCGATGGGCGGGCCGGTCTCGTCGGTGGCCGCCACACCAAGCGAGCGCGGCGCACGCGGTCGACCGGACGTCGGCATCGTAACCGTGATCGAAGTAGTCGCGTCTCGGACCCCAAGGTCGGCGTGCGCTCCGTTTTCGCGTCGCCCCCGCCGAGATCGCTCCGTTCAGATCCACAACCCTAAGTCGATCCGATGTCGGGCATAGGCACAGGCTACGACCTGTCCACCACCACCTACTCCCCCGACGGGAAGGTGTTCCAGGTGGACTACGCTTGCAAGGCCGTGGATAACGGCGGCTTGGCGCTGGGCATCAAGTGCAGCGACGGCGTCGTGCTCGGCGTGGAGAAGCTCCTCCCCTTCAAGATGCTGGTGCCGGGCTCCAACCGCAGGATCGCGCCCGTCGATCGCCACGCGGGCATGGCGGGCGCCGGTCTCGCCCCGGACGCGCGACAGATCATGTCCCGCGCCAGGTCCGAGTGTGCCAACTACAAGTCCTTCTACGGCGATAAGATCCCCTCCAAGATCCTCGCCGACAGGATGGCCAACTACCTGCACATGTTCACCCTCTACTGGTCCGTCAGGCCCTTTGGCGCCGCCGTGCTCCTCGCGGTTCGGGACCCGGCGACGGGCGTGTACGAGCTGTACCTCCTGGAGCCCAGCGGCGAGTGCCAGAGGTATCACGGGATGGCGATCGGCAAGGGGCGGCAGGCGGCGAAGAACGAGGTCGAGAAGCTCAAGCTCGGGGAGATTTCCTGCGCCGAGGCGGTCAAGGAGGCGGCGAGGATCATCGTCACGACACACGACGAGAAGGACAAGGACTACGAGTGCGAACTGGCGTGGATCTGCGACGCGAGCGGCGGGGAGTTCAAGAAGGTGCCCAAGGACATCGCCGACGAGGCCATCGCGGCGGCTAAGCGCGCGCTGGACGACGACGACGCCATGGACGCCGACTAGACGTTCGTTAGTGTGTGGGTGAAATTGGATTACAAACGTTGATTCGTCGTCGTTGGTACACGCGGCGAGCTCACTCCTTCGCTCGTCGCTCCTTCGCTCCCGCTCGAAAGTTTCCCGCGTCGTCACGCCGCCGCCGCCGCCGGTCCCGGCGGCCCCTCCGTCGCGGGCACCTCCAACCCGACCCTGCACACCGGGCACGCGTTCCTGCACAACAGCCACCTGTCGATGCAGTGCGCGTGGAAGCGGTGGCTGCATCTCGGCAGGGTCTTCACGGTATCCCCTTTGCCGTAATCCTCGAGGCACACGCAACACGCGCGCTCGGTGGATCGAGCCTCTTTGCCATTGAGCGCCTCCACGTCCTCGCCGGTGAGTCGGCGCCTGGGCACGGCTCGAACCGCGGCGGCGGGCGCGGCGGCG
>Ga0181573_10002077_pt1 | contig 18986 bp, 13 predicted proteins | sample 101ome_25_FD_148643 | JGI IMG/M metagenome (GOLD analysis project Ga0181573, IMG submission 148643) | Coastal salt marsh microbial communities from the Groves Creek Marsh, Skidaway Island, Georgia - 101409BT metaG (spades assembly) | ecosystem: Environmental > Aquatic > Marine > Intertidal zone... | reverse complement strand
GACCGGGTTGGGACGATTGCGCGCATGCTGGCGTGTCATGAGTCGCAGCTGTTCGAATGGCTGCCCTACAACTGGCGGATCGAAGAGGAGGTCCCGGAAGGGAGGGCGGAGCGTGTCGCCTGGGCGCAGGGACTCTACGAGCAACGCGCCGGGAAGAACACGGAGCGTTACCGCGAGCGCCTGATCGAAACCTACGGCCCCGAACGCGGCGCGCGGATCCGCTTCGCCGAGATCTACGAAATCAGCGAATACGCCTCGCCGCTGACAGAGGAGGAACGCGCCCGGTTGTTCCCCTTTGTCCCGGGGAATGCGTAGCCGCAACCTGTAGCCGCAACCTTTAGGTTGCGCCCCGAGCGCGTTTCGCGCGAGGAGTGATCAAACGACTTCTCGTCCGGTCGGCCTTGGCGCCCAACCTTCAGGCTGTTCCGCTACGAAGCTCCCAATTCTCTCGCCGCCTTCTCCCGCAACCAACGCGGGGCCTGCCCCAGTTCCATGGCGCGGCGGTAGCGTTCCACCGCCGCCATCTCCCCCGCCTGCTTCGATGCGATCGCCAGCCAGGCGAAGATGGTTCCATCCGCGCGCGGATCGCCTTCGCCCATGCCGCGAAAGGCCTTCGCCAACAACTCGCCGCCGGATTCGAACAGCCCGCGCTCGATCATTCCCGCGCCCTTCACGATCATCCATTCCAGGGGCGACACGCCATGCTCCTCCGCCTTGTGGAGGGCCCGGTCGACAACCAGGGAATTGGGCTCTGCGCAGCGCAGCTCAAGTTGCGCGCGGGTCAGCCACAAGTCCGCCAGCCAGCCGTCGTCTTGCGCCGGGCGCGGAATCTCAGACGACGCGAGTTCCTCGAGTCGCCGCCCGGCTGCATCGGGTCCTTCCGTTTCCGCGATCAACTGCGCTTCCTGAAGCAGGAGTCTTGGATTGCGGGGGTGTCGCGCCTTCATCTCGCGCCACAGTCGTGCCGCCTCGTCGATCCGGCCGGCGTCCAGCAATCGATCGATCCGTTCGCAATCCCAACCGACCAGATGCGTCTCGATCTGCCGGTCTTGCAGGAAAAGGCTGAGGCAGATGCCGAGTCCGTCCGTCGCGCTGCCGTTGATTGCCAGGGGAATCAGGTTGAAGCCGCCGCCGATCAGGATCGCCCAGGCGAGCGACTTCAACGCGATTCCGGGGATTCCGCCCGATTGACCGAACACGCCTTCCGTCCCGAAGCAGGCCAACAACCCGCCCAAGAGCAGGAACTCCGATCCGGGGCCGGCCGCATAGACGAACGCGCTCTTGGCGCGGTAGCCCTTCCGGGATGTCGGCCCCGGGATGATGAAACCAGAGATGGGGGCCAGGTTGACCGTCACGTCCGTCTCTCCGATGCGGCGGCGCCATAGTCTTGGCCCGACGCCGATGACGATCTTCCGCACGCGCCAACCGACCGCCCATGCGGCGACGGCGTGTCCCAGTTCATGCAGGACCAACAGCGGCGCCCAAAACAGGATGAAGAAGATCGGCCCGAGCTTCTTCGGTTCGTAGTCCTCCAGCAGGGCCGCCGCCATGAATCCTGTGAACACGAGGCACATGAAGGTCGCGCCGGTCTGTTCGCCTCGGGAAAGCGGTCGTCGCCCTGCGGGGATTTCGAGTTCGGTGAACATGGCGCTCCCGTCTGGAATCCTTCCGGTCGGAGTCTCGAACGGGGGGCTAGTTCCTCGCCCGCCAGATCTTCACGTCGTCAAACAGCGCCCGCTTCCCGTTCACCGTGAAGTGGGCGCTCTGCTTGGTCGGATGGGCCAGGCCCGGCGACTTCAACCAGCCGATCGCTTTGCCGTCGAGACTCACCCGCATCTGGTCCCCGACGATCTCAATGGTCGCCGAATACCAACGTCCCTGCCTGAGGTCCGCCTTAACATTGGCGCCGCGGCCTTTGAGCAGCTTGTCGGCCTCGGCCTTGCGCTTGGGGTCCCAGCGCATCTTGAAGATGTCGTTCCGCATGATTCCCTCCTTGTCATCGCCCAGCCGAATCTGCTTCTGGGCAAAGGCGACCCGGCAAATGTGCCCCGCGTGGGAGTCCTTGTGGTTCTTGTCGTCGAACACCACATTGAACCGCGGAGAGCCGTCCAACTTGAAGCGGAACGACATGATCACATCCTTCATCGGGAGATAGACCCGTCCGACTGAGCCGTGGTCCGCGCGGTCCTGCGTGGCGATCAACGCGCCGTCGGCCACCCGGAAGCCCGGTATGATGACCTTCCATTTTCCCAGGTCGGTCCGTTCGAAATCATCGGAGAAAAGCAGTTCGCCCTTCGGCGCCAACGGCCCGGGGAGCGCTACATCCGCCGCCAAAGCCGAAAGAACGGAAAAGCCGAACGCCACAATGCAGATCAAGGTGTTTTTCATCGGCCCAAGAGGACCTGCAAGCCTTCCGTGGGGCAAGCAAATCCGTCAAACAAAAGCCCTCGCCCGATGGGCTAATCCATCAAACGCGGATTGTACTGCCGCGGACCGTGGCGATAGTCGGGAACGATGGATTCATCCACGCCCTTCTGCGTGTAGATGAACACGTTTTTCGCGGTCGGGTCCCAGACGACCAGTTCTTCGCGTTCGTCGCCGCAGAGGTTGGCGGCGATGACATGATGGAAGGCCATGCGATGAACCTCTCCTCCATTGGGCGGCGGCAAACCGGGCAGTGTCCAGCCCTTGCCCTGTTCCAGATCCCACAACCAACCTCCGTTGAACAGCAGCGCCGGTTGGTCCCGTCCGTTCCACCACACCGGCTCCATGCCGACATTGGTCGGGGAGAATTGAAGTTCGATGGTCCGGATGATCTTTCCGGTTGCGCTGCCCACGACGTGAATGGTCGGCGTATGGCCGAAGGCCCGTAGAGCCATTTCGTTTCCGGGGTGATTTCGATCGAAGTCCGCGACGCGCACCTCCTGTCCGTGCGGCGCGAGCGTCCCGCCCAAGGAGAGGACGGCCTGGCCATCCGCCGTCATCACATGGCCGAAGCCCGAGCAGATGGCGCGCATTGCGCCGTCCCAGCGATCGATCGCGACTGAATCCATGTTGGCCCCGAGTTTCCGTTTCCACATGACCGAGCCGTCGTCATCCAGCAGGTGGTAGCCGGTCAGCAGTTCGTCGCGGCCGTCGCCGTCAATGTCGCCGACGGCCGGGATGTAGGCGGGACATTGGCTGTACTTCACCCATTCCGTCCGGTAGGTCCACAGGACATTGAAATGCTCATCCAGCGCGACATAGGTGTCGCCGAGCTTGACGGCGATTTCACGCGGTTCCGGCAAGCCGCGGAAGTTGGCGATGAGAAGGCGTTGATGCACCCAGTTCGCGCCGACGGGATCCTTGCGCCGGCGTTCGGTGATCGCCTTGGGCGCGGCTTCGCGAAGCAGTTGCCCGGTCCGGCCATCGCGCAGTTGCAGGACCGCATCCGCCAGCGATTGCCAGTCCGCCTCCAGGTCCGGTTGTGGTTTGTGCCAGAAGCAGATGACATCGTCCGCGCCGTCGCCGGTCCAGTCCTTTACGGCGACGGACATTGGACGCGAAGGGTGATTGCCGCCGCCGCCCACCGACCAGAGGTCCTTGCCGTCCAGGTCAAAGGCTCCAAGAAATGTCGGTTTCATGCCGCCCATGTGCGCTCCCCGGGGAGCGCCATGATTGCAGCGGTAAACCAGGAAGTCGCAACGCCCGTCCCCGTTCAAATCACCAATTCGGAGATCTCCGCCAAAGGTGTGCCCCTTCCGTGTAATCAGAAACTTTCCGGGAATCGCCAGTTTTCGATGGAGGACCGCATCCTCACGCGGCGGGCCGGTCGGAGTCTTGTCCGCAGCATTCGCCGGCTTTGCCGTCGCGTGTGCACGTATGCGGGCGGCAGGCGGAGGCGACAGTGTCCCCGGGGCGCGGAATTCATTCCGCTTCAGCGCCGGGAGTTCAGGAGCCTGGTTGATGCGGAGTGAACTCGCCGCTTCGAAGGAGACAAGCGCGCCTTCCAGCAGAATCATGCCGAAGAGCGCGCGGCATATCCGCTTCCTGATTGATCGGTTTGCATTCATGTCACCCATCCACGCTCTCGCCTGCGGGTTCGACGGTCGTCCTGCCGAGTCGTCTCCATTTCGCGACGAGACGCCGCCAGAACCCGCAGCCGGGGCGGCTGCGCTACGGCGACTGCCCCGATTGAACTCGTTCCGGTATCGACTGCTTGGCGCTTTCATCAATTCTCCTTCAGAAACCGGGCCAGCCTCGGCGTGTCCAGTGTGCGCGTCAGGCGGAACACCCCGGCCGGTCCGCCTGGATGTCCGCAGTAGAAGAAGATGTGCTGGACGCCGCGCTTGAGATCGACGACCGCGCCCCCGGTGTGAAAGCCATCGGCCGTCTTGTAGAACCCGGCCGCCCGTTTGAACAATTGGCCTTCATGCCGCCAGGCCGCCTTTGCCCAATCTTCCGGCGCGAGGCTGTAGAGATGGATCGACATGTCTTCGCGCCGGGACTGCACGACTTCAAACCGTCGGGTGACCGGATTGAGGCAGATCGCGGAGGTGTCGACCGAGACCTTGGTCTTCATCGGCGTGTTGGCCGCGTCTTCGATCGCGGTCGCGTCCAAGTTGAAGCTCATCTGCGCGAGAATGTTCGCGGGGGCCTGGTTGCGCACAATGGCGACGTAACGGCCTTCGTGCGCGATCACATCGGGCTCGGCCGGCTTGCACCAGTCGGGCAATGACAGCGTGTTCTTCTCCCAGCTTTCGCCGCCGTCCCGCGAACGATAGACCGCGATTTCGCGCGCAATGTCGAAGGGGCGCCGGTTGCGATAGATCGTGTGGTGCGCGAAGAGGAGCAGGCCCTGTTCCGGATCGTCGAGGATGCGCGGGCCGACGTAGGCGAAAGGCCCTTCATGCCGGTCTTCGCGAAACGCCAGGCGCAGGTGCCGCCAGGTTTCGCCCCGGTCGTCCGATCGGAAAACGCCGTGATCGCCGACCAGGATCACGCCGCCATCGCGCGTTGCGCCGATGGCGTTCAGGTGCAGCTTGTAGCCCAGCGGACTTGTGTTGCCCGGGTCGAACTTGAAGCGATGACACAAGGGCACGAAGCCGCCGCGATTTCTGTCCTCCGGCGTCATGCAATCCCGCACGTCATAGGGCTGCGTCCAGGTGCGTCCGCCGTCGGTCGACCGGACGATCACCGAATAGGTCGTGTCCTCGTCCGCCTTGCCGGACAGACCGCGATTATGCCCCGGCATGGCGCGGTGAACCACGATCACCGTGTCTTCGATCATGGTTGCGACCGGCCAGCCGAAGTGATTGTTGTCGCCTTTGGGGCGGGTTGGGAGATTGACCGGCGCCAGTTCGAGCAAACCCGCTTTGCGCCCGGCTTCCAGGCGGGCCGATGTCTTCTCTGTCGCCTCCAGGAGTCGGCGGACAAACAGATCCCGGTCTCCCTCGAAGACGAAGGGAGGCTTGGCGGGCGGCGGCGGGGCGGGGGGGCGGAAGGAAGGTTGCTCCGGCAACGCGGCGGCGGTCAGGTTGCCCGCGGCGGAAAAGCTGTAAACGCGCATCGTCGCGCGCCACGGACGCAATCCGAAATGGCGGACTTCACGCTTCGGGTAGCTCGTTCCCCAGACCTCGCGCCCATTGATGCGATAGATCAAAGTCTTCCCCTTTCGCTCCACCTCCAGGTCGAATGGCTTCCCGGGCTGAATGAAATCCAGGGGATCGCCGATGGTCCGGCTCTTTCCGAACTGCGGCCCGCTGACGAACATCCAACCGTGGGCGCCTTCAAAGCCGAACTGATTGCCATCCAACACGAACGCCGCCGCCGTCCGTTCCAGACGGTCCAGGCTCAATCGCGCTCGAATCCGGAAGTCGCCGGCGCCCAGGCCGCGTGTGGCATACAGATAATGCCTGCCGGTGGCGACCTGGCTTCCTTCGCGCTTCACCCACTTTCCGACGGCGACGCTTGCATTCTTCAAATCGCCCTGTTCGACAATCTGCAGGTCGGCGCCGTGGCAACAACACGCAACGTGCGCGAGCAGAATGAGTAGGAGGGCGTGCTGTTTCATCAATTCAACGGCATCGTGACGACGCTCGAATTCCTTGGCAAGGAGACAGCCTCAACTCCGCGCGGCAGCCGAGGCGGCGAGGCTCAAGTCAATCAAGGCGCCACACACGGCATGAGCCTCCCTGCGTCGACCGCTACATTCACCCTATCGCGCGACCGTGCGGAATGAATACAGGTCCGCGTCACGCAACACAAAGCGCAGCCTGACTTCGCTCTTCGCGGCATCCTCGATGCCACCCCGCCCATTCCAGGTGACCAGTCGATCAAGGTGGTCGCCTTTCAGCGCATCGTTTTCCTCGAGTGCAAATCCTTCCGCCGGCGAGCCATCCACACTCTGAATCTCCACCCGGACCGAACCGCCGGACCTGGCCGCATAATTCAGCGACAAGGAGGGGCCCTTCAACTTCAGCGGCTTCGTGACCACTTCCCCGGGTTGCCTGCCCGCGCGGAGGGAAACAAACCCATCCTTCCGAAGCGTGGCGAGGCAAAGCGCCTGAAAAGGATCATCGCCGATTTCGAGCGGAACGGCCCCGGTCTTCCCGCCGTAGTAGATCAGCAGTCGGCCGTCGCGTTCGATCGGCGGATTGGCAAAGACCTTGAAGACCTGATGACGCCAGGTGTCCGTTCCCGCATCCGGGAAGAACAGCTCGCGCAGGGGGCGCGACCAGGCCCGGCCGTCGCGGCTGCTCAGCAACTCCCAATTGATCCGGGTTTCCTCGCCCTTCCGCATCCGCCTCATCTCCGCAAACCCCGCCCATTGGGAACCCTGGGGGAATCCGTACGCAGCTTCACCCTGGTCGCCCGGATGATCGCGCTCGTCGGCGTGGTGAATCCAATCAGGCGTGACCGTCCAGTGGATCATGTCCCGACTCCACGCATACGCCTGCGCGCGCTTGCCGTCGCGGGATCGCTTGGCCGCGCCGACAAAGATCCGTTTGTCAGGATTCCACCAGAACATGCTGCGGTCTGAGACGCGCAGGACGGGCTCGTTGTTGTTCAACTCCTCCCAGCGAAGCCCGTCCTTGGAACCGAAGGCGTAATGCCCATGTCGCTTGATCCCAAACGGCGGCGGATCGCCCCACCGCTCCTTCACCAGATCGTCCTTGTAGGGCCAACGACCAATGAAGGCCATCATCCGGTAGGGCCACTGCCGATCCTGCGGCAGATGCATCACGGACAGACTGTCGAAATGCGTGCCCGGCGAAACGAGCACGATGTTGTTCGCCTTCGAGCCGCGGAACTCGCGCAAGCCCAGCCTGGGTTTGGTCCAATGGACGCCGTCCCCGGACTCCGCGTAGCAGATGAACGCGGCCTCGTGGATCGGCACGTGATGCTCCTTCCGGTAGCCGCGGAAACCAGGACGGGAATCGTAGATGTTCAGCGTCAGATACCAGCACTTGAACTTCTTCTCTTCCGGAAACCACAGGACGGATCCGAACGGAATCCTCCGATGCTCCCAGGGATGTTCGGGCAGCATGACGGGATTGTCGGCGATGTCTTCCGGCTGATGAAGGACGCGCTCCACCCCGACCCGCTCTTGAATGATGAAGTCGTCGATGAACAATTGCTGCCGTTCATCGATCTGGATGGGCGCGGCGGCAAGCCCCCCACAGGAGAGCAATGCGACCGCAAGGAGCGCCGGAGTCTTGATTCCCTCGGCGCGCGACATGACTTTCTTCCGCCGGGCCGTTGAGCCGGCAGCCGAAGACAGGATCAACCCAGGATGCGGCTGCCCTGGCTGAGGAAGATGCCCTGGAAGTTCATCTCGAGGGCGCGCGGGTTGTCGGATTTCTCCAGCGCGGTCTCCTTCGTGATGGTGCCGGCGTTCACGAGATCCAGCAGGGCCCGGTTGAAGTCCTGCATGCCGTCGTCGAAGCCGGTTTCGATGGCCACCGGGATCTTGCCGACCTGGTCCTCCTTGATCAGTTTCTGCACGGTCTTGGTGTTGATCAGGATCTCCTGGGCGGGGATCACGCCGCCGCCGATGCGCGGGATGATGCGCTGGCAGATCACCGCCTTGAGCGTGGTGCAGAGCTGGCTGCGCACCTGCGGCCGCTCGCCCGCCTCGAAGAAGTCGAGAATACGCTGGACCGACGTGCCGGCGTTGGTGGTGTGCAGCGTGGACAGCACCAGGTGACCGGTGTCCGCCGCGCTCATGGCGGTCCGGAGACTGATGTCGTCGCGCATCTCACCCACCAGAATGATGTCCGGATCCTGACGCAGGGCGTGCTTCATGCCGCGTTGGAAGGACTCGCAGTCGAGACCGATCTCGCGTTGTTCGATGATGGACTGGCAGTCCTCGTAGCTGAACTCGATCGGATCCTCCAGCGTGACGATGTGTTTGCGGAAGTTCTCGTTGATGTGTTCGAGCATCGCGGCCAGCGTGGTGGATTTGCCGGAGCCGGTCGCGCCGGCGAGCAGGACGATACCGCGGGGCTCCTCGGCGATCTCCCGAAGAATGGGCATGATGCCCAACTGCTCGAAACTCGGCACTGTGTTCTTGACGAGACGCATGGCCATGGCCCACATGCCGCGCTGCAGGAACAGGTTCACACGAAAGCGCCCGACGCCCTCGGCGAGATAGGAGAAGTCAACGCCGCGTTCCTTCAGCAGCTGCGGCATCGAGTGCTCCGGGACGATGGCGTCCTTCAGTTCCTCGAACCAGGCGTTGTCCGGACAATCCGAGACGGTCCCATCGGCTTGATTGAACTTGGCGTCCACGCTGACCAGGCTGCCGTCCAGCCGGAAGATGGCCGGTCCGCGTTCCTTGAGGTGGATGTCGGAGGCGCCGCCTTCGGATGCGGCGGCGAGAATCTTGTCCAAGGTTGCTTGTGCGGACATGGATCGGGAGAGAGTAAGGAGGTTGGGGGTGGCGTGGTTCTTGGTGGGAAAGCCGCGCGGCGGTTCAGCCGGCGGAAAGCTGCGCGAGCGAGGCCTCGGCTCCGGGCGTCAGGTTCATGAAAACCATCGACACGGAATACCCGGTGGCCTTGGAGCCGTTGCACCCGACGACGATCCCGGTGCACTTGACGCTCTTGCCCCCCTTGGGGCCCTCCAGTTCGACGGTCATTTCCGTCCAGTCGGCGATCGGTTTGGCCGTCTGGAACTCAATGCCGTTCTTGCTGACGTGAAAGCTGTTGGAAGGAAGGGAGAGAAGCGTTTCCTGCCCGGATTCGGGCGAATCGGAGAACACACCGGATGTGTCAAGTTTTGTCGCGCTCATAGGACCGTCAGGGGAAAGTAGCAGAAATGCGGCGAAGGTCAATCCGTCGCAATGGCCCGCTACCACTCAATTATTGCGGCGCCCCAGGTCAGCCCCGCCCCGAAAACCACCATCAAGATCAGGTCTCCGCGCTGGATTCGGCCGGTTTCGACCGCTTCATCCAGCGCGATCGCCACGGAGGCCGCCGAGGTGTTGCCAAATTTGTCGACATTCACGAACACCTGGTCCTCCGATGCGCCCAGGCGATCGCCGACCGCCGAGATGATCCGCTGGTTGGCCTGGTGGGGGATGATGCACTTGATCTGGGAGATATCCAGTTCGCAGCGGGCCAAGGCTTCGCGTGCGGCGGTGCACATGGCATTGACCGCGTTCTTGAAGGTCTCCTTGCCGTCCATCCGCAGGTAGTGCAGGCGGTTGTTGACGGAATCCACCGAGGCCGGGATCTGGCTGCCGCCGCCGGGCATGGAAAGCAGGCCCGCCTTGCTGCCGTCGGCTCCCATGCAGGCGGTCAGCAGTCCGTGGGCGCTTTCCCGGTTCTGCAGCACGGCCGCGCCCGCCCCGTCGCCGAACAGGACGCAGGTGTTGCGGTCCTGCCAGTCGATGATCGAGGAAAGCTTCTCCGCGCCGATCACCAGCACGGTGTCGTAGGTGCGCGACATGATGAACTGCTGCCCGATTTCCAGCGCGTAGATGAATCCGGAACAGGCCGCCTCGACATCGAACGCGGCCGCGTTCACCGCGCCGATCTTCTCCTGGACGAGGCAGGCCGTGGAGGGGAAGAGCATGTTCGGGGTCAGGGTCGCCACGACGACCAGGTCCACCTCCTCGGGCTTCACCCCGGCGCGTTCCAGGGCGATCTTTGCCGCCTTGGCCCCGAGATCGGACGTGTGCTCATCCTCCGCCGCGATGCGCCGCTGCCGGATGCCGGTGCGGGTCGTGATCCACTCGTCCGTGGTGTCGACGATCTTCTCCAGATCGGCGTTGGTCATCACCTTCTCCGGCACGTAGGCGCCGACCGCGGCAATGGAGCAGGTGCGCCCCACAAAGCCATGGTTGGCGCGCGGATTCTTGAAATCTCTGTCGGGAAGTTGTGGGCTCATGATTCGGAATGCCCGGGCTCGGCGTTGAGTTTCTCGGCGACCTCATTGGCCGCCGCGACCTCCCGGGCGATCGTTTCGTTGATCTTGTGTCGGGCCGATTCGGCCGCGACGCGAATGGCGTTCTTGATGGCGAATTCACCGGAGGAGCCGTGCGCCTTGATGACGTTTCCATTGAGTCCGAGCAGGGGGGCGCCCCCATAGCTGTCGGCGTCGAAGCGTTCGCGGATCCGGCTGATGGCGCCGCTGGCGAGCTTCGCGCCCAACATGCTCATGAAGCTGCTCATGAAGGCGTCCTTGAGGGTCTGCTTGATCGCCTTGCCCAGGCTCTCGCAGGACTTGAGCACGATGTTGCCGACAAATCCGTCGGTGACCACCACCTCGACCCGGTCGGCGAACAGGTCGTGCCCTTCGACATAGCCGATGAAATTGACGTCGATCTCGCGACACAGCCGGGCGGCCTCGCGGGTGAGTTCGTTGCCCTTCATGTCCTCGGAGCCGTTGCTCAACACGCCGACCCGCGGCTTGTCGCGCCCCAGAATCTCCCGGGAATAGACGCTGCCCATCACGGCGAACTGCGCGAGATTCAGCGGCTTGCACTCCGCATTGGCGCCGCCGTCGATCAGGATGAACTCCTGTTCCTTCGAGGGCATCACCGTGGCGATGGCCGCGCGATCGACTGATTCCAGCGGACGCAGCTTGATTGTGGAGACCATCATCAGGCCGCCGGTGTTGCCGGGGGACACGATGGCGTCCGCCTCGCCGTTCTTGACCAGCTCGACAGCGCGGACCAGGGAGGAGTCCTTCTTGCGGCGGATCGCCTCCTTGGGCTTGTCCTCCATGGTGAGGACCTCCGTGGCGGGATGCACGCGCGCGCGCGAATCGCGGCAGCCCTGTTCGTGGAGGGCCGACTTGATGTCATCCTCCCGGCCGACGAGGATCAGCTCATCGATATGGGAGTAGTCGCGCAGCGCCTGTTTGACGCCGCCGATGGCCACGCCGCAACCGCGGTCGCCGCCCATGACATCCAATGCGATACGCATGGAAATGAAAAGAGCGCGGCGTGAACAACTTCACCAACCGCGCTCGAAAGGAAGGCTGTCAGACCAGCGAATCGACGGTCACAACCTGACGACCCTTGTAGTAACCGCAGGCGGGGCAGACCCGGTGCGGAACGTAGGGTTCCGCGCACTGCGGGCAGACGCCGAGTTGCGGCAGGGTCATCGAGCTGTTCGCCGAGCGGCGTTTGCCGACGCGTTGCTTCGAGTTTTTGCGCTTTGGATGAGGCATAAATCGTTACGGTTGATCGAGTTTCAGTTTGTCCAGTTCGTTCCATGCCGCGGCCCCGTTCGACACGCTTTTCGCGCCTTCTGGAGACACCCTTCCCGTCTTCAGTTCGGGCAGCTTGTCACAGTCCGGCCGGCAGAGAGGGTGTTGCGGCAATCGGAGGAACGTATCTTCCCGCAAAAATGGAGTCAAGTCCACGCAATCGTTCTTTATTGGGACCGCATCTTCCCCCTCCAGCGGCAGGTGGGCGGCGAAATCCTCCACCCGAATCTCGTCCGAAAACGGCTGCAGACAGCGGACGCACTCGCAGTCCAAGGGCAGTGAAACCTCACCCCGAACCAGGATGGAATCCTCCATGTGCTCCGCCTCGACCGCGTAACGCAGTGGCTGCGAGCAGGCGACCATCTCGTCGTTCGAGACAAATTCCAATTCTTCCAACGGGATTTCCCCCTCCAAGAGAATCGGCGCTTGTTCCAGTTTGCGAATGTTGACCGTGACCGGCATGCCTAATTCTTCGCCCCGGAGACCGGGAAATGCAAGGGGCTCGATCAGGGATGCTGGATGCTGGATGCTGGATCGAGGATCGCGGATCGCGGATCACGGATCACGGATCGAGGATCACGGATCGAGGATCACGGATCACGCATCATCCAGCGACTGGGCCTTGGGCTTGGCCTCGTAGACGAGGGCCTCCTTGGGCTTGAGCGGGATGACTTCGCCGATGAGCTCCATCTCCAGTTTCTCGCGATCCTCCCAGTTCTCCTTCCAGGGGACTTCGTAGATCGGGACGGGTCGGTCGATGCCCTTCACCATGACCGGCTTGAGGGCTTCGTAGGTTTCGACCTCCTCCGGGGCGTAGCGTTTGATCTCGTTGTAGGTATTTTCCCCGATCACGATGCGGCCGCGGCCGGAGACGGCCTCCAGGCGGCTGGCCAGGTTCACCTCGCGGCCGAAGACGGTGAAGTTGAGGATATGCTGTTCGGAGCCCATGAGGCCGACGATGCAGACGCCGCTGTTGATGCCGGAGCCGAGGGCCAGCAGCCGCAGCATGTCCAGGGGTTCCTCGCCGCGCTTGAACCGCTCCTCGTTCTCCTGCTCCCGCCGCCGGTTCTCGGCCATGCGTTCCAAGTTCAGCCGGTACATGGCGCGCTGTCCGTCGACCGCCGCATTGACGCAGCTGAGCGCGTGCTGCTCGTTCTCGGTGGGCGCGCCCCAGAAGGCCATGACGCAGTCGCCCATGTATTTGTCGAGCGTGCCGTTGTGCTTCTTGACCATGTTGGAGATGGCGCCCAGGTAGATGTTCACATTGGCCAAGGATTCCTGGGCCATCTTGTCCGAGAATTCCTCGACCCGCGCGGTTTCCTCCGCATGTTCCTCGCGGAAGGCTTCCGCGCGCTTGTGGTATTCATCGGTCATTGAGGTGAACCCGCGTACGTCGGCGAACATCACGGTGATATTCTTGCGTTGGCCGCCGAAGTTGAGCTGTTCGCTGGAGAGGAGTTCCTGCACGACATTCGGCGAGACCAGCTTGGAGAACACGCCCTTCACGCGGCGCTTTTCCTTCTGCTCGAAGATCACCTGGTAACAGACCAGCGCAATGTGCGGCAGCGCCAGTCCGCCGATCTCCGGCAGGATGATCGGCATCCAGTAACGCGAACTCAGGAACACCTGGACCGCCGTGAAGAAGTAGGCCCCGCCGATGCCTGCGATTGCCAGGCTGGACCAGGGCGGCGTCAGGCGACGCGTCAGGACCGACGCCGCGGCGCCCAGCATCACGATCAACGCGAGGTCCAGCTTCGGCGAGGTGCGCTCGATGAAGGCGTCCATCATCATCGAGTTGGCGATGTTCCAGTGCTTGCTGACCAGGAAGGTCTCTTCCGCCACCGGCGTCGCGCCGATGTCGGACACGTTGTTGCCCGAGGCCGTGGAGCCGATGAAGACCAGCTTGTCCTGGAATGGCGAATTCCCGGGAATGTCCTTCCCGCCGACCGTGCGGAGTTGTTCCAGATAGGCTTCAACCTCCGCCACGCCGACCTCGCGTTGGCTGTCCATGTTGAACACTTCCACCGACGAAAGCTGAAACAGGCGACTGTCGTTCCAGGTCAGGCGCCAGTTGATATAGAAGTAGCCGTCCGAATCGACCGGCATCTCCCGGATCGTCTCGCCGGCCGCATTCTTGAAGAGGATGCGATCCTCCTCCACGACGCTGCGCTCCAGATCGATCTCGAGGGCCTGGGCCGCCATGACGATGGCCATGTGCCAGACGCGACCGAAATCCGGGTCGATCTTGTAGGCGGCCGCCTTGCGTAGAATTCCGTCTTGATCGTAGTCCGCTGTCGCGTGGCCGATGCTGAAGGTGTTGGTCCGGAGCAGGTCGTGGGGCGGCTCCACCTTCCAGATCCCGTTCGCTCCGGTCTCGCCAAAACTGGCCAACACGACGTTGTTGGCATTGCTCAACTGCTGGGCGAAGTAGATGTCATTGGGCTCCCCGACAAGGTCGTCATCCATGTCCTTTTCCGCGAACAGGATGTCAAAGGCGACGCCTTTCGCCCCTTGGGCTCCCAATTCACGAACCATGTTCGCATGGATCACCGTCGGCCAGGGCCATTTGAGTCCGAATTCCTCGTTGAACAGTTCGAGGCTGACGTTGTCGATGAAGACCGAGGCGAGGTTGGTGGCGGCCGGCGCATTGTCATCCAAGGCCTGGCGGCAGCGCCAGTCGTAGGTGTCGTGCTCCCAGCGCTCCAGCATCACCATGTCCGGTGAAATGCGCTCGATCGCGGCGACGCCGCAGACCAGGGCGACCACGACCGCCGGAACAAGAATCGGAGCCAGTTTGATCAACTTCTGCATCACAGGCCGGAAATCATAGAAGAATCAGCCCGCAACTCAAGGATCGTGTGAAACACAAAAAAAGGCCCGGAAGCGCGAGCTTCCGGGCCGGAGAAATTTCAGGGCAGTGGTTTACCTGATCCCCTACTCGGTGTTGTTAAGATCGGTTTTGCCCCCATTCTCCTTCTCGTTTTTGCCGCCGGTGCCCTGAAGGCCCGTCAGAGTCGGTTCAATGGTGACGGTTTTCGATTCCTTGAGAATCACCAAGCCCAAACCAGCGCCGCCCTGATTGGCGACTTTCGTGACGAAGTTGGTCGCTGCTTTGACTGCAGCTTTTTCACGGGGCGACATATCGACAATCACGTTGTTGATCGCCTTCTGCACATCCACCTTGGTGCCGGCTTGGATGACAATCGGGGCCACCACTTGTCCTTCGGAATTGGTGCCGATGAAGACCACCTGGTACTGGCCGTCGCCGCACTTGAAAATGCCGATCGCATGAATCTCATAGGTGGTGCCGCGAATGCCGGCGACGCCCTTGGCGGTCTTGACCTCGTAAGCCGATTCGGCCGCGACCTTCTTGACGTCGCCGAGGAGAATGCCCTTCTTGAGGTCGAACTTGGTGACTTCCTTGTTTTGCGCGCGGGACAGTTCTTCAACAACGACCTCGCTTCGCGGTTGGACTTCGGCGAAGCCGTGCGCGCCCATGTCCAAGGTCACACGGCCCAGTCCGGTTGCGATCGTGGCGCCTTGGGCGATCTTCATGCCCTTGGTCACGCGCTCGGATTTTCCATTCTGGAAAACGGTCGCGCGGCCGGAGACGGCTGCGACGGTGGCGGTGTTGGAGGTGGCGTCCGGGTTGGCCGCGGCCTGGGCCTGGGCGCCGGAAAGGAGAAAGGTCAATCCGAGCGCGAAAGTGGCTGCCGCGCCGGCGATGCGAGATTGCAACGTCTTCATTTTGGTGACTTTGGTTTAGGAATCGTTCTCGAACCAGTCTGTGCTACGCGAATGTAGCGGTCGGCTCATTGTAGTCAATCAGTTATTTGTGACAATTATCGGTCATCTCGCAGCGCCTCTTCAATCATTCGAAGCTGCTCCCAAGACTCCGAATTTACCGTCGCCGGCTGCAGATAGACGCTCTTTTCATACCAGATCCGCGCGGTTTCCAATTCCCCGAGATGGGCGTAATGCCAAGCCACGACCTGGGCCGTGTGGAATCCCCAAGGATCCAGTTTCAGGGCCTCTTCGTAGCGCGCCCAGGCCTCTTCGGGCCGGTCCAGCCAGTCAAGACACTGCGCGAGACGCAACCGTCGCACCGGATCGAAGGGGTCCAATTCGATGGCCTTCTCAAGCCAGCGCATCGCAGTTTCCGCTTTTTCAGCGTAATCTGGCGGGTTTCCCCAACTTTCGAGCCGAAATGTCTCACCAATCATGAAGGGCGTGTCGGGGTTGGACGGCTCGATTGCGTGGGCCTGCATCAGGAAGGCGACGGATTCCTCCACTGTTTCGGCCTGATTGTCCGAAGCCTCCAGCGCTCGGAATTCCCGATACCTGGCTGAACCCTGCCAGCCGAGGCAGAGAGCCATCGCCATGGCGGCCGCCGTCACTCCGACCTTGGTCTTGAAGCCGGCTTCCAGGCGGTATTTCGAGCCGACATTGCGCATCTGGGCCGCCAGCGCGGCGGCCAGGCAGGCGGCGAGCATGGCCAATCCCGGAATGTGGGAGGGGAAGTCAAAGATGATGTGAAACAGCCAGGCGACGGCCGCGCAGGTCAACCCGAGGATCGCGGCCAGTCGATCGCTCCGATGCGCGCCGCTTTCCTCCACGCGGCGTCGCATGCTCCGCCAAGCCGAGCCCGCGGCGATCAGGAGCGCCGCGGCGCCGCCGAGTCCGACGCCGAGTCCGGCCAATCCCCAGTCGGCAAGGGCGTCGATGTAATCGTTGTGCGCGCGGATCGGGCGATGCTGCAGCTCCTTCACGCGGTATTCGCGGTATCTGCGATCGAAATGTCCGGGCCCGGCGCCGAGCAACTTGTGATCGCGCCAGAGGCTCAAGGCCGTTCCCCAGACGGCATACCGGACATTGCCGGAAGCCTCCCGACTCAAGGCTGCCTCGAGCCGGACCTTGGCGAGTTCGCTTTGCGACACGACGAACGCCCCCAGGCCGACCTGCAGCGCCACCGAGCCGATCGCCGCGGCTCGACGGCCGCGCATCCGGACCACGACAATCACCAGATAGGTCAGCGCCATGGTTGTCGCGATCCAGCCGCCGCGGGACATGGTGAGGGCGATGCCGGCGGCCATGATCAGCGCCGCGCCGCCCAGGGCGACCTTGGTTGTGGCCTTCAGCCGGCTCAACACTGCGTACGCCAGAGCCAACGGCGCGGTCATCGCCAACTGGATGGCCAGGTTGTTGGGATTGATGAAGAAGCCCGACCCGCGCCGGCCGTAGCCGTATTCCTCGGGGCGGGTGAAATGCCACACGTGATGGGGGTCGATCGCCGACTGATAGATCGCGTACAACGCACTGGTCGTCCCCAATCCGACCAGTGTCCAGAGCAGGGCCCGAAGCGCGCCGCGCGAATGAAACGACTGCAATGCGACAAAAAAGACCGTCGTGTAAACGAGAATCCTGAGCAGTTCCGAGCGGGCGATGTAGGGAAGGTCCGCGCCGAATGTCCTGATGATGGCGTAGACCACGAAAACCGCGCCGAACCAACAAACGGGCGGCCACAACAGTGAGAGCTTTTCCCTCGTCCACAAGCGCGCGACCCACAGCAGCAGGATCGGGAGGGCCAGGCCTTGCGCGATCAGGAAATCCTGCGGCCGGACCATCCCGGTGAACATGACGCCGCACAGGACCTGAATGAGGATCAATGCCACGAGGGCGACGCCCAACCAACGATCGACCTTTTCCCGGTTCATGGGGCTGACGTTCCAGCAGCCGCGCCGGCAAGAGCGTGGATCCCTATTTCGAATCGCCGGCTTTCCACCTTCTTGCGAAGGCGGCCACCAGGGAACACCGGTCTGCAGATTCGACAGCTCATACGCGAGCCCTGGGCGATCCGCCCGATCCGTGGTCAACCCGGCCTGACTCAGCTCACGTAGGCGCGGGGGTCGGTCACCCTGCCCTCGATCGCGCTGGCGGCGACCGTGGCGGGGGACGCGAGGAACACCTGGGATTCCAGGTGGCCCATGCGGCCGGGGAAGTTGCGGTTCGTGGCGCTGATGCACTTCTGAGGCTCGTTCATGCGGCCGAAAGTGTCCACCGGCCCGCCCAGGCAGGCGGCGCAGCCGGCGTTCTCAGTCATCTGCACGCCGGCGTCGGTCAGGATGCTCCAGACGCTTTTACCGTCCCATTCCTCGGACTTCAGGTCGTTCATGATCTCCGGCGTGGCCGGCACGCCGAAGGTGTCGATGGCGACCTTCTTGCCCTTCAGCACCCGGGCAAACTCGAGGAAGTCGCTGGTCTTGCCGCCGGTGCAGGAGCCGATGTAGGCCCGGTCCAGCTTCAGGTCCATCTCCTTGGCCAGCTTGCGTTGGCCCGGATCCGGATGGCAGGCGACGGTCGGCTCCAGCTTGCTCAGATCGACAACCGTCTCGTAGACAAAGCTCTCGTCCGCGTCGCGCTCGACCGGCTCGTAATCGGACTTCGTTCCGTTGAGCTGGGTGCGATGATCGACCATGGCGGCGGTCTTTTCATCGAATTCGAAGATGCCGTTCTTGCCGCCGGCCTCGATGGCCATGTTGGCGACGGTCATGCGGTCGTCCATGGACAGGCTGCGCGCGCCTTCGCCATCGAACTGCATGGCGCGGTAGGTCGCGCCGTCGAAGCCGATTTCGCCGATGCAGTGGAGGATGATGTCCTTGGCCATGACGCCGGGTTGGAGTTCCCCTTCGAGGCGGAAGTGCATCGTCTCCGGGACCTTGAGCAGGAGTTTGCCGGTGCCCATGACGAAGCCGGCGTCAGTGTTGCCGATGCCGGTGGCGAACTGATTGAACGCGCCGGCCATGCAGGTGTGGGAATCCGTGCCGAACAGGACCTCGCCCGGCCGGGTGTGCCCCTTCTGCGGCAGGGCCGCGTGGCAGACGCCCGCGTAGTTCTTGCCGAATTGCTGCTTCAGGTTGCCCTTCTCCTTGTCGTAGACCCACTTGCCGTTCGGGTCGTCGATCACGTCGTAGAAATAGGGCAGGTCCTGCTCCTGCACAAACTCGCGGAGGATGTCGACGTTGCGGTTCGACAGCGAATCCGCGGTGAAAATGTAGTGATCCGGAATGATCACAACCCGCTTGCGATCCCAGACCTTGGCGTCCGCGCCGAATTCGCGCTTGAACACGCCGATCGTGCCCGGACCGCAGACATCGTGGGTCATCAGGATGTCCGCGTTCACCCACACATTGTCGCCCGCTTGAACGGAGCTCTTTCCCGCCGCGCGGGCCAACAGTTTCTCGGTCAAAGTCATAAGAGCCAACGAACTTAATCGAGCCGGCCGGCTC
>Ga0181573_10002074_pt1 | contig 18987 bp, 15 predicted proteins | sample 101ome_25_FD_148643 | JGI IMG/M metagenome (GOLD analysis project Ga0181573, IMG submission 148643) | Coastal salt marsh microbial communities from the Groves Creek Marsh, Skidaway Island, Georgia - 101409BT metaG (spades assembly) | ecosystem: Environmental > Aquatic > Marine > Intertidal zone... | reverse complement strand
GCTTTGTAACGTAGTCATCAGCACCGACATTGAGGCCTTGAATTACGTTTTCTTCGGTAACCTTCGCTGTCAGCATAATGACCGGTATATCGGAAGTGCTATCTGAACGCTTTAGACGCCGTAGCAATTCGATACCGCTCCCATCAGGCAACATCCAGTCCAGCAAAATCAAATCAGGCCTCTCATCGACGACCAATCGAAAAGCGTCTTTTGTATTTTCAGCTTCAAAGCACTCGAACTGTGATAGTTCCAGCGCCATACGCAGCATGTCGCGAATCGCATACTCATCATCAACGACAAGCACTTTTCCTTCACTCATTGTTTTTTTCCTGCGTTTCATCCAAGACTCCTAAGGATTAAACGACAGCGAGATGACAATTTGGTGACACCACTCGGCCTTGAATTAAAACCAACCATCAAACCAGCCACGATCTTCTAATTGTGTCCGACATCGGCCCAACTGTGCGCTGTAAGAGCGCGCACGACGATCGACTTTTCGCGCCACTTCAACGAGCCAAGGTTTGTCGCGATAGCTCTGACGCTGGTAGCCGCCGTGTCCCTCGTGGTAGGCAAGATACAAGCGGAAAGGATCATCCGTCGCAATACCGACGAGCTTCTGCGAGGTTCGGTTGTACCACCCAATAAAATCAATCGCATCAGCAAAATCATCTCGATCCGCAAATCGATTTCCGGTTTGCTCTTGATACCAGGCCCAGGTGTCATCCTTCGCCTGCGAATACCCATAGGCATCGGAGGGTCGCGGGCCGGGAATAAAGCCAAAGTACCAGGTGCGCTCTGGCTTTGCCTTTGCCACGAAAGCGGACTCTTGGTACATAAACGCCATCATGACACTCATGGGCACATCCCAACGCTTGTTGGCGGCCTTCACCGCATCATACCAATCCGGCTTTTCAGCAAAAATATCGCAGAGGTCGTCACGATTCTGGGGAGGCGCGGTCGCACAAGCACTGACAACGACCAACAACACGGCAGCGACCACGACACGCCAGACGCTCACGAGTCACCCTCCAGCAGTTCCAGAAATGCATCTTCATCCAATACGGGAATACCGAGTGATTCTGCTTTTTTCAGTTTGCTACCTGCGCCAGGTCCGGCCACGACGCCGCTGGTCTTCTGACTGACGCTACTCGCGGTTCGCGCACCGAGCTCTCTCAGCCGTGCTTCGGCTACGTCGCGATCCATGGACTCCAGCTTGCCCGTGACCACCCACGTCTGCCCCGCGAGTTGTCCAGACTGAACCGGTTGTGGATCAGGCCACTCAATGCCGATCGCCAACAACCGATCAACCACTTGGCGGTTGTGAGCATCATCAAAAAATCGTGCGATGTGCGCTGCGACAACAGGTCCGACATCGTCCACACCTTGTAACTGCTCCTCACTCGCAGCCATCAGTGCCTGCAACCCCCCAAAATGAAGCGCTAACTGACGCGCCGTCGCCTCACCGACCTCGCGAATCCCCAGGGCATAGATAAATCTGGGCAACGTGGTCTGCTTACTGTGACTCAACGCTTGACACAAATTCAGAGCAGACTTCTCTCCAAACCGATCGAGTTGCGCGAGTGTCGCGACATCAAGCTCATAAAGTCCCGCCAAATCACTGATCAAATCCGCATCAATCAACTGCTCGATGAGCTTGTCGCCCAATCCGTCGATATCCATCGCTTTGCGCGATGCGAAATGTTTCAGCGCTGCTCTACGCTGCGCAGCACAACTTAATCCTGCGACACAACGAATAACCGCCATCCCCTCATCGCGCTCCACCGTGCCACCACAAGCAGGACAAGCAGCGGGAAAGACTATCGGCTGAGTGTGTGCAGGACGCTGATCAAGTACAGCAGCGACCACCTGAGGGATGACGTCACCGGCGCGACGGATAATGACCATGTCACCAATGTTGACCGCAAGGCGTTCTATCTCGTCGATATTGTGTAAGGTGGCATTACTCACAGTGACGCCGCCAACGAAAACGGGCTCGAGTCTGGCGACTGGGGTAATTGCGCCCGTACGGCCCACTTGGAATTCAACATCGAGCAAGCGGGTGCTCTGCTCTTGCGCGGGAAATTTACGCGCGACAGCCCAGCGCGGGGCCCTCGCGACGAAACCCAAACGCTGCTGAAGCTCGAGCGCATTCACTTTAAAAACGATGCCATCGATATCAAAATCAAGACTGTCGCGGAGAGTCGCCATTCGCGCGTAGTAATCTTCGCAACCCGTGGCACCCTGAACGACGCCCATATATTGGGACACCGGCAAGCCCCACAGCCCCAGCTGATTGAGAATATCCAGATGGTTGTCCGGCAATGAGCCACCCTCAACGTAGCCCACACCGTAGCACGTGAAGGCGAGCGGGCGGCTCGCGGTCACGCGCGAATCGAGTTGGCGCAGGCTACCGGCAGCGGCGTTTCGCGGATTTACAAAAACTTTATCACCCGATACCCGCGCACGCGCATTCATCATCTCAAAGCCGCGGTGCGGCATGTAGACCTCACCCCGAACTTCCAAGGTGTCGGGCCAGGAATCTCCGGCCAGACACAGTGGGATATTCCTGACCGTGCGTACATTCTGAGTGATGTCCTCTCCTCGCTCACCATCCCCTCGAGTCGCTGCCAAAACGAGTTCACCCTGATGATAGGTCATGCTGACCGCAATCCCGTCGAGCTTCGGTTCACAACAATAAGCAATGTCATCGAGGTTCAATCGCTCTCGCACCCGCTGGTCGAAGGCCGCTAATTCCTCTGAAGAGAACGCGTTGTCGAGCGATAGCATGGGTACGCGATGCTGCACAGAGCTAAAGGCTTCAAGTGGCGCCGCGCCCACGCGTTGAGTTGGTGAATCGGTGGTTTGTAGCGAGGGGTACTCTGACTCAAGAAGCTGCAGTTGTCGCAACACCGCATCGTATTCGGCATCGGTGACGAGCGGCGCATCATTCTGATAATACGCCGCATTCCAGCGCTCTAACTGCTGGCGCAGCGCCTGAGCTTCATGCTCTGGGTCCATCGGTCAGCGAACTCCTGAAAGATGCAGTCGACGCTCTAACTCTCGAATTTGCTGCCGCATGTGTTCCAAACTTTGACGCGTCACCGCACTGCGGGTTTCGTCTAATACTGTTCCGCCAAGATTTTTAGATACCGCTTTCGCGGTTTCATACATGTAATCGAATGCTTTGAGCATATCCTCAGGCCCAGGCAAGGTCACAAAAAACATCAGGCCTTTGGTTTGCAGAGCGTCCATATCATCAATATCAAACATGCCCGGATTCATCATGTTGGCCACACTAAATTGAATCGCGCCGCGCCCAGCCGACTCCTCATGGCGATGGAAAAAGTCCATGTCACCGAAACGAAGATCACAGGCCAATAAAATCTGTAAAATATCGCGGCCAGAAAAGCCGGCTTCCGCGTCACTGACTACGTTCAAAACAAACACATGGGATTCTTCGCCGCGCGGTAGTTTCGCCTCCTCACGCTCGGTCGTTTCAACCTGCAGATCATCCAACCAATCCAACGTTTCAGGCGTTACATCCGTTGCCCCCTCGGTTCCAGACGCGTCTTCTGGGGGTATCTCGGCAGACTGCTCTAGGTGCGCGGCCGTTGTATCGACCGTGTGCTCTGAGTCGGGATCGGCTGCGCGCAGGGATGAATCGTCAGACTGATTCAAGAAACCGTGAGTCGCACCCGACGCGTCACGATCGGGGTTTTCAGATGCGGCCGGGGCGCCAACATCAGACTGGAGGTCGTCACGCGCGACAATCCGTGCCCCACCATTGGGTAACTCTGACAAAAGATCAAAGGCACCGTTCGGCGAACTCTCGCCAGCTGCTGACCGACGATCGATTTTGGCATTCAGTCGCACTTCACTGCGACGCTGCCGCCAGGCCCTTCGGATGGCATCGACCAGCACAGCAAGGATCAGCCCAGCGCCTATCAGGACCATCCAATCGCGTGGTGTGAGCTGCTCCATCCCGACCTCCGCCTTCTCTAGCTTGCCGCGAGCTGTGCTGCTTCCTCAATATCAACCGAGACCAAGCGCGAAACCCCGGGTTCATGCATGGTGACCCCCATCAGTTGATCAGCAGCTTCCATCGTAATCTTGTTGTGCGTGATGAATATAAACTGAACACGCTCAGACATTTCTTTGACCAGACGGGCGTAGCGACCAACATTCGCATCATCGAGAGGCGCATCCACCTCGTCCAGCATACAAAATGGCGCTGGATTTAACTGGAAGATAGAAAATACCAACGCGATCGCCGTCATGGCCTTTTCTCCACCTGACAGCAGGTGGATCGTGCTGTTCTTTTTGCCCGGAGGTCTCGCCATGATCGCCACGCCGGTATCGAGCAAATCGTCACCAGTCATTTCAAGGCACGCGGTACCGCCACCAAAAACACGCGGGAACAACTCAGCGAATCCAGCATTAACCTGATCGAAGGTTTCTTTAAACCGCGCGCGAGTCTCCCGATCGATCTTCTTGATCGCGTTTTCAAGCGTGCTTAACGCCTCTTGCAGGTCCTCATCCTGCGCATCCAGATAAGTCTTGCGTTCTGAAGCGCGCGCGCATTCATCGATGGCCGCGAGGTTTATCGGCCCCAATCGGGCGATACGAGCGGCGACACGCTCCACCTTGACCTGCCACTCAGCTTCCGCCGCTTCGTCACTCAGCTCGCTGAGAACCTGATTGAGATCTGCGGGGAGCTCCGCGAGGTCGCGCTCTAGCGTTTCTAATCGGACGTTGCGCTCCGCCTGTTGCAACTGCGCTTGAGAGGCCTCTGCTGAGACGGTCTGTAGTTGATGCTCATGGCCGATCTTGGCCTGCTCAGCCTGACGCAGTGCGTGCTCCTCTTCGGTCACTCTCTGGCGCGCAGAGGATAACTTCTCTTCAGCACTCAGCCGTTGCGACAGTAACGTTTCCAATTCCGCGCGCAACTCGGCATCCGGATCTGCGTCCGAGGGCAACTGTTCTGCAAGCGCTGTCTCACGACTCGCCAAGTCAGCGACTTGCTGCTCGAGACGCTCAATCGCGTTCCCCACAGTTTGGATTTGTGTACGCAGCCCCTGGACTTTAATGTCGATTCCATGCGCTTCGTCTCTCGCATCGCGAGCGCTATCCCGCGACTGTTGGACCTGCGCCTGAATCGTGTCTCGCTCACTCTGGAAACGTTGGCGGGTCTCGCCATCTTCAGCCATCTGATCTAAAGCCTTCGCTAACAATCCCCGAGCTTGGACGAGCGCCGCCTGCTCTTGCTCGAACTGCGTCTTCGCCTCGGAAAGCTCTGTCTCAAGACGAACGGTCTGCTCTTGCGCTTGTAAATGCGCGGCTTGCGCAGTTTTCAACTGTGCCTCGATATCGGCGAGATGACGCACCGCTGATTTCACATCGCGCTGCGCTTCAACGTGTGCTTGCTCTAGTTTTGCGCGCGCGTCACGCGCTGAGATGAGTGATGCATCAATCTGATCGAGTTCAGACTGAGTTTGGCTGAGCGTCTCGCGAACGGAATCTAAAGCGGCTTGGCGCTCGATCACCCCACCCTGCGTGGCGCCTGCTGATGGCAAACGGACCCAGTCGCGCGCCATCCACACCCCCGATGGCGTGATCACCGATTGATGAGGATCTAAGGTCGCGCGCATTGCCAGCGCGGTTGGCAAATCGGCAACGGCTAAGACGCCCACCATCATATCTGCGAGTGCTGCGGGCCCATTGACACGCCGACTCAATGCGTTGTCATGCTCACCCTGAATCTGCCCCCGACGATTGAGCAACATTAATCCAGGCGGAAGGTCGTCCTGCCCTTCAAGCACCGCGGTGATGTCATCGACAGTCATCGCACGAATGGTCGTCGACAACACATGTTCAACCGCCGATTCCCAACCGGACTCGACATCAAGCTGTTCCAGCAACGGCATGGCTTCCGAGGCGCCGCGCTGCTGCAACCACTGCTGAACCGTCTCCGTTTCATCCGCGGCGGTTGCCGCCTCTTGCAGAGCAACCAGTGAGCTCTGCTGCCCTCGGAGCTCTTGCATTTTGGAACGCGCATCATCCTGTGTTTGACGCAGCGACTCGATCACTTCTCTTTGCTGTCCTATCGCCTTCTGGCTCGCCTCAAGCGCCGCCTCACGCGAGTGCACCAACGCCTGCCCCTCAGCCATCTGCGCCTCTATTGCGGCCAAATCAGCGCCATCCTCCGGCGGCGCTATGCTTTGCTGTTCCGCACTCAGGCGCTCTACGCGCTCCTGCAACCGACGTAACACCTGCTCCAGATAAACGATGCGGCTCTGCTGGACCTCCGACTGTTGGCGAGGTTCCGCTGCGCGCTGATTGAAGGTCTCCCACGAGCTTGTCCAGCGCTCCATCGCCGCCTCATGTTCGGATAGCGTTGTCGCCGCAAGTTCGGCCTGCGAACGGGACTGCTCGAGCGCGGGCATCAAACCATCGAGTTCCGACTGCCAGGCCGCCAACCGTGATTTATCTGACTGCAAGTGCCCACTCGCCTGTGCTAGACCTGCTCGGGTTTGATCAAGATCACGACTGACCCCTTCGCGCCGCTCTTGGGCAAAACGCAACGCCTGCTCTACACGCGTCACCTCGCCGCCGACGGTGTAAAAATCAGCCTGCACCGTATTGAAAGCCTCAGTGGCCTCACCGTGAGCCACTCGATGCCGCTCAATCTCCGTCGCACAGTGCTGGATATCCGCTCGCAACGCCTCTTGCCGAACTTCCAAGTCGGCGACGACTCCCGCCGTGCGCGATTTCTCGGAATTTAGTGCTCGCCATTGGATTGCAAAGAGCTCTGATTTGGTTTGCCGTTCCTCAGCTTTATATTCAGCGTAGCGCTCAGCTGACTGCGCCTGTCGCTGTAAGTGGGACAATTGGCGCTCTAACTCCTCGCGCAAGTCCGTCAGGCGCTCTAGGTTTTCCACCGTTCGCCGCATTCGGCTCTCGGTTTCCTTGCGTCGCTCTTTGTACTTCGAAATACCGGCGGCCTCTTCGATAAACACTCGAAGGTCCTCAGGCCGCGACTCGATTAAGCGGGAGATCATCCCTTGCTCAATGATGGCATAACTGCGCGGACCCAACCCGGTGCCGAGAAATAGATCCGTGATGTCCCGCCGCCTACACTTGGCATTATTGAGAAAATACTCTGAAGTGCCTTCGCGAGTGACCAGTCGCCGCACAGAGATTTCGTTGTATGCGGCGAACTCACCCTTTATTTTGCCTGCGCTGTTGTCAAACAGCAGCTCGATGGAAGCTTGATTCACCGGCTGGCGTGATGTCGTGCCATTAAAAATGACATCCGCCATCGACTCGCCACGCAGGGTCTTGGCTGAGCTTTCACCCATGACCCAGCGAACCGCATCAATAATATTAGATTTGCCACAGCCGTTAGGACCGACCACAGAACACATATTGCTGGGAAAGCTGACCGTCGTAGGATCGACGAAAGACTTAAAACCCGCCAGTTTTATTGATTTTAGGCGCATGCATATCCCGCACTGTCATTCACAGGCCCACGGAGAGGCCAAAAACCTAGATAACACTAAATGTAGTGTATCGGGTTCTAACGAATAACACTATGGGCTAATTGCCCTCAGGCGACGAAATCGGCTCAATCAACAGCGTAAAGACCTCATTCGTGCCCACTGTAGCGCCCGAGAGTCGCGCCACGCCCGCGGCATCCGCTAACCCCGCTCGACCTGTGTAGGTGAGCTGGACCTCCAGATCAGCCTGCTCGAGATCAGAAAGACGCTGCCCGGCCATAGAAACAGCGTCATCCAGCGTCACTGACAGAGGAAATTGTGGCGCATCAATGCGCACGACAGCAGTCGGCATGCGCTGTGAGACGCCTGCTGGGCGGGCCAATACAAACACCGTGGGACTATCTTCAAGCGTCAGGGTAGGATCGATGTCAACGACCACGTTGACGCCAATGAGCGGTTCCTGAGGCGCAACCTCTGACGCCAAACCACCGAGTTCTCGCGCATTAGCTATCACACTCGAGAGCATGTCATAGCCCGGAGTGCCCGGCGTCTCCAAAGCCAGCATTCTTCCCCAATAGCTCACCGCCTCAGCGAAGTCCTGTCGCTCAAATGCCGCCATACCCAATGTGCCGAGCGCTGCACGATTCATCGGCTGTAATGCCAATGCTTGTTGTGCCCAGCTTGCGGCTTCGGCATCAAGTTGCCGGCCGGCGGCCAAAAAAGAGGCTTGAGCCGCACGCCCTAGCAACTCTGGCGCATCCGGCGCGATGCGTAGCATTTGTCGGTATGCGGCCAACGCAAGTTCCGGCTGATCGCTGCTGAGATAGTACTCACCGAGTATTGACTGATAATCCAGATTATCGGGCCGCTGCGCGGCGCGTTCGATAATCGCGTCCAGTAAAATCTGAACATCTTGTGGTGTAGCATCGTCCAAACGCGCCAGCTGCTCGGCAATATCCACGTCCGCTTGCGCACCAATCTCGCGATACAGAAAGACTGAGAAGATCGCAACAAACAGGACCACCGCAATCATCAGAAGAGGGCTTTGCTCAACGGCGACGGCCTCCAACACCCGCTCCTCGCCATCGTCGATGACACGATGCTCGGCATCCATCAACAGCGCCTCATCCTCCCCAACGAGTTCTTGCTGCCGCTGCCGTAACCAATCCAGCGCAGTTTCGCCGGATAACGGTCGCCGCCAGTGTCGCGCCGACCACAAAAGCCAAAGCGCAACGACGCCAACCAACGCCAACCCCCAAAACCACAGCGCTGACATTATTCGGTTTCCTGTTCATGCAGGCGCTTGCGCAATGCGCCGCGTGCAGCTGTGATCGCGTTTGCGTCACCTTGCGGCCCCTCGCCACTTCGGCGAACTGACCTCAGTACGATGCCAGCTCCCAGCAATAGCAGGAGCCACGGTCCAATCCACAGCACCAAGGTCTGATCGTTGACTTCCGGCCGATAACGGACAAATTCGCCGTAGCGCTCCACCATAAAAGCGAGGATCTCTTCGTCGTTGGCACCGCGTTCGAGCTGACGAGCGAGCTCCGCGCGTAAATCGCGCGCGATGGGTGCATTGGAGTCTGCGATATTTTGATTCTGACACTTCGGACACCGAAGCTCCTGACTCAACATCCGATAACGCTGCTCTAGCTCGGCGCTTGAGAACTGGTAGGTTTCGATCACCGCGTGAGTTTCAGGCAAACCCAACAGCACGACAACGCATGTGCCGAGAAGGAGTCGGATCCCGCGAGACCATCCACGCCAGAGCATCAAGGCTCACCCCAATAGCGGCTCAGCGTTCGCTCCCATACCTGCTCATCCACAATACCGACGTGTCGATAAGCGACGGCGCCCTGCTGATCAATCACATAGGTCTCCGGCGCACCGTAAACGCCCAAATCAAGGCCAAGGGTCCCTTGTGGATCAAATAAGGTCAGGCCATAAGGATCACCCAAATCAGCCAGCCACTGCTGCGCCGCGGCGCGATCGTCTTTGTAATTCAGACCGATGATAGCCACACCGCGATCAGACAGGTCGCGCAAAAACGCGTGTTCTACGCGACAGGAGTAACACCATGTGGCCCAGACGTTGAGCAAATAGGGCCCGTCAGGCATCTGGCTAGGCGAGAGCAATTCTTCCGAATGCAGTTCAGTCAGATTGAAGTTCGGCAATGCGGAACCCAATCGCGCGGAGGGCAGTGCCGTCGGGTCCAAAGCAAGCCCGCGGTACAACAACCCCGCTAACGCCACAAACGCCAGCAGAGGCAGAAACAGCTTAAGGCGCGACATCGACAGCTCCAGAGATCGTGTCAGGGCGATAACGTCCAGCGCGGTAACGTCGATCGAATGCTGTGACGAGCCCCCCCAAGCCCATCAGTATTGCGCCCAGCCAAATCCAGCGCACAAAGGGCTTATATTGAACACGAACCGACCACGCGCCATCATCAAGTGGCTCACCGAGGGCGACGTAGACATCTCGAGTGAATCCCGCATCGATACCCGCCTCGGTCATCATCTGACCGCTGGCGAAATAACGCCGCTTCTCCGCGTGTAAACGACTGACCAGGATATTGTTTTGCAATAACGCAAACTCGCCACGGCTCGCCGCGTAATTCGGCCCCTCGATGGGAGCCAGCGACTCAAAGACAACGGTATAGCCCGACAACTCAAGCTGATCTCCGACCGCCATCCTCAGGTCTCGTTCCTCACTGAGCTGTGTGACCACCACGGCGCCAACAACACTCATAGCAAAGCCAAGGTGAGCGAGTTGTAAACCCAAGACACTTGCGGTCCAGCGCGCGCGACGCTGCGCGGCGTTGGTGGCACCGCGCCAGCGGACACGGAGATCGACAACGAGACCCGCGACGACCCAGGCCGCCAGCAATACTGACAAAGCGATCCAGACATTAAATTGCGCACCCCAAAACGGTGTCACGACAGCGAGCAGTAACACCGCAAGTCCAGGCAACATGAGGCTTTCGCGCCAACGCGACAAGGCGTCAGTCTTCCAACGACTGACGGGGCCTAGGCCCATAAATGGCAAGAGCAGCGCCATCAGCGGTACAAAAACTGCATTGAAATACGGCGGACCAACGGAATATTTTCCCTGCCCCAGCGCGTCCATCAATAGTGGGTACAGGGTTCCGGTCAGAACCGTGAAGGCCGACACCGAGAGGACGAGGTTGTTGACCATGAGCAAGGTCTCCCGCGATACCCAGTGATACCGCACCGCACTCGCCACTGTAGGGGCACGTAGGGCATAGAGAATCAGCGAGCCACCAACCACTAATCCTAGGAATATGAGAATAAAAACGCCGCGCTCCGGGTCGGCGGCGAACGCATGGACCGACGTCAGCACGCCCGAGCGCACTAAAAATGTCCCGAGTAACGACAAAGAAAACGCGGTAATCGCGAGCAACACCGTCCACGCACGAAACACACCGCGCTTCTCGGTCACCGCCAAAGAGTGCACTAGGGCGGTACCAACCAACCAGGGCATGAACGAGGCGTTCTCGACCGGGTCCCAAAACCACCAACCACCCCAACCGAGTTCGTAGTAAGCCCACCAGCTGCCGAGCATAATGCCGAGGGTGAGAAAGGCCCAAGCCACATTCGTCCATGGACGGGACCATCGCGCCCAAGCGGCATCGAGCCGACCACCCATCAACGCCGCTAACGAGAAGGCAAATGGCACTGCCAGGCCTACATAGCCCATGTAAAGTAGCGGCGGATGAATCACCAAACCTGGATCTTGTAAAAGCGGATTCAGATCTCGCCCCTCTCCTGGCGTGCCCGGCAACAAACGCTCGAAGGGGTTGGAGGTCAGCAGAGAAAAGAGTAAGAAGCCGATCGCGATGATGCCCAGTACAGCGAGCACCCGCGCCAGAACAACCAACGGCAGACCGCGGCTCAGCAAGGCCACAGCAACCATCCATGCCGAGAGGATCGTGACCCAAAGTAGCAATGAGCCCTCATGATTTCCCCAAGTCGCGGAAAATTTATAAGCGCTGGGAAGTAAGCTATTTGAATTTGCGGCAACGACCGCCAGCGAAAAATCATCGGCGAGAAACCGGTTGATCAAAATTGCGAAGGCAAGAAATACGCAGGCCGCCATCGCCAAGGTGAGCGGCGGCGCCGCATTCATTGCCGCATAGTGACCGCGCCATGCGCCCCAGAACGAGAGTGCAACCATCGCGATAGACAGCGCAAGGGCTGCTATCAACGCCAAGTGTCCAAGCTCTGCGATCACTGGCTGGTCTCACCGTTTTTATTAGCGAGTGCTTCGGCGATCTCCGGAGGCATGTAATTTTCGTCGTGCTTAGCCAAAACTTCTGAGGCGATTAACATGCCTGAGTCGTTCAGCTCGCCCAAGGCTATGACACCCTCGTCCTCCGCAAACAGATCGGGCAGGATACCGGTATAGGACACGGTCACCGTCGCTGTGTAGTCAGTCACTTGAAACTGTGTGGTCAAATCTCCCGAGGCCCGTTGAACGCTACCAGGAACAACCATCCCACCCACACGAATCGTTCGGTGGAGGGGTGCATTGCCAGAGGCCACCTCAGCCGGCGGATAAAACAGATTGATATTGCCACGCAACGCATAGCTCACAAGCCCAACCGCCGCCGAGGACAGCAGTACGATACCCAGAACAATGAGAAGGCGCTGCCGACGTTTAGGGTGCATGAGACGATGCCGCTCCCTGCTGACGCGCGCGCCAAGCGCGTTGCGCTTTTACCTCGGCGCGACTGCGGCGCCACGGCACAATCACAAGGGCTGCAATCGCCAACAATGTCACGCTATAGGCGGACCACACGAATACGCCATGCCCACCCATTTGCCAGACCTCAGACCAGGATTCAAACGCCATCAGTCGTCCCCTATTTGCTCCACAAGCCAACGTGCATGGCGGTTGTCGACTTCGACTTGTGCTCGCATATTTAACAGCACCACGCAGGCATACAAGGCGTAAAACGCCACGATATTGAGCAGCAGTGGGTAGAGCATGCTGCTGTGGATCGCGCTCTCCCCGCTGAACTTAATCGATGCGCCCTGATGTAGCGTGTACCACCAATCCACCGATTTGTAGATGATAGGGATATTGACAGTTCCTACCAAACTCAGCACCGCGCAGGCTTTTGCCGCAGCCACCTTATTGTCATAAGCATCCCACAGCGCAACGACCCCGAGATAGAGGAACAACAAAATGAGCATCGAGGTAATCCGCGCATCCCACACCCACCAGGTTCCCCACGTGGGCTTACCCCACACCGCGCCTGTGAATAACGCAATAGCCGTCAGCACCGCTCCGACGGGCGCCGCTGCACGCATCGCGGTATCGGCTAATTTAATTTTCCAGATCAGCGACAAGGCACCGGCAAAGGCCATCACATAATAACCAGCCAAGGCGACAACGGCCGCAGGCACATGAATAAAGATGATGCGATAGCTATTGCCCTGCTTGTAGTCAACGGGCGCGTACAGCAGGCCCCAGACGATCCCCACAGCAAGTGCCAGCACAGTCATCGGCAATAACCAGCGCAGGATCACACCGCTGATTCGGTAAAACCAAGGGGGTGATCCTAATTTATGAATAAACGTCCACATGGGCTTGATTATATCCATTTACCGACCAAGGCTGACAGCCTCGTCTTAAGCATCCAGCGAAATTTTCAGACCTGCGGATATCGCGGGCGGCGCGAGAATCAAGCTGGCAATCGCCCAAGCACCCATCAGCGCAAGCCAAGCACTGCCGTCATCACCGCGACTTGCTTCCACCACTGCACTGGTACCAAAAATGAGTACTGGCACGTAGAGCGGGATAATTAACAGAGATAGCAACAACGCCCCGCGTCGGATGCCCACCGTCAGCGCTGCGCCAATCGCGCCGATCAACGAAAGACCTAGTGTGCCAATCAAGAGACTCGCTACAAGTGTTGTGATCGCCTCACTCGGCAAAGCGAGCACGACAGCAAATAGCGGTGACAACAATGCTAAAGTCACGCCGCTCACAACCCAGTGCGCCAAGACCTGCGCGAGGGCGGACAACGCCAATGGGTGGTCACTGAGCACTAACTGCTCGAGACTGCCATCTTCGTAGTCGCTGGCGAACAAACGATGACTCACCGTAAGCTGCGACAGCAGCGCGACCACCCACAAAATCCCGGGCGCGAGCGGCGCCAATTGTTCCGGCCGAGGTCCCAGCCCCAGAGGGAACAAAGCGACTACCATCATGAAAAACCAGATCGGGTTGAGGATCTCTCCTGGACGGCTGAAGGCAAGCTTCAACTGCCGCTGAAACTGCCCGAGTAAGAAGCGGTCTAGGCTAGTCACAGGCATATTCCGAGAGATCGAAGACGCGAAGTTCGGTGCTGAATTGATTCGGCTGATGGCTACTGAAGACCACAGAACCGCCACCTGCAACGTGTGCCTGCAACTGCGCCTCAAGCAGCCGCGCACCTGAGACATCGATCGCGGTAAATGGCTCATCGAGCAGCCAGAGTTTACTCTGCGTGAGCCAGAGGCGTGCCAAAGCCACACGGCGCTGCTGCCCTGCTGACAACTGCCCCACAGGCGACTCCCCGCAATGCTCGAGCCCAACTGCTGAGAGAGCCGCACTCACCGCGCCACGATCGGCTTGAACAGCACCGCTGGGATGCCAGCGCAGGTTATCGTAGGCGCTCAGGAGCGGTTTGATCGCACTCGCGTGACCCAAAAACAGGGGCGTCTCACGCAACCCAATATCACCCTCGACGCCCAGGCGAGTGACACCTGCGAGGACCCGCATCAAGCTGGTTTTACCGATGCCATTACCACCCACTAGCTGCCAAAGTTCACCCTCACCCACATTGAGATTGAGCCCCTCAAGAATCCGCCGCGCACCACGAGAAACGGTCACGTCTTGCGCATTCAACAATGGCAACGACACCTTAGAGATTCACCATTCGGATGGCCGGTAGATGGATATCATCATCGATCTCGACCCGCAGATCTTTAAAGTTGAACAAACCGTGATCGGCCAATTGAGATGGCGCAACATCACCGATTGCTCTAAATATCGTTTCGGTCCGCCCTGGGTATTGCCGCTCCCAATCGCGCAGCATCTTTTTAATTTCAACGCGTTGCAGGTTGTCCTGCGAGCCGCACAGATTGCACGGAATGATGGGGAAAGATCGGAATTGCGCGTAACGCTCAAGGTCCTTTTCTTTGCAGTAGGCCAGCGGCCGTATCACGACATTGTGCTGATCGTCGCTGAGCAACTTCGGTGGCATAGCCTTCAGTTTGCCGGCGAAAAATAAGTTCAAAAATAGTGTTTCGACGATATCATCGCGATGATGGCCCAACGCAATTTTGTGAGCGCCAATCTGCTGAGCAAACCCATACAGCGTGCCACGCCGCAAACGAGAGCAAAGCCCGCAGGTGGTTTTGCCCTCTGGGATCACCGACTTGACGACGCTATAGGTATCCCGCTCTAGAATGTAATAAGGAACTCCCAGCGATTCAAAGTAATCCGGTAACACATGTTCAGGGAATCCCGGTTGTTTCTGATCTAGATTGACCGCGATCACCTCAAAATTGATGGGCGCACTGGCTTGCAGGTGAAGCAGAATATCCAGCATGGCGAAGGAATCCTTACCCCCTGAAACACAAACCATGATGCGATCGCCGTCCTCAATCATATTGAAGTCAGCAATGGCATTGCCCACGTTGCGTCGCAAACGCTTCCGCAGTTTGTTCATTTCTGTCTGGGACCGTCGATTGTCTCGATGTGATGTCTCGACAGTCTCTGGCACTGGCGCTGTGGCGTTCATGGCGGATCGACCCGATCACTTTTGATGGGCGCATCATAGGCAACCCCGCGCGCGCGCGCAAAACAAAAGCGCGGTCATTCTCCCCGTTGATAGCAAAAATCAATGCTTTTTGGGCTGTAAGTCTTGTGTTTTTGATCCGAGCACCTGAAAATCCGCGCCGCATGACGTCCTAGCTCATTAAAGGAATCCACTATGAAAGCTCCTGTTCGTGTCGCGGTGACTGGCGCCGCTGGTCAGATTGGCTACGCACTCCTCTTCAGAATCGCCTCTGGGTCAATGCTGGGTCAAGACCAGCCCGTCATCCTGCAACTTTTGGATATCACGCCCGCCATGGCTGCGCTTGAGGGCGTTCGCATGGAGCTTGATGATTGCGCATTTCCGTTGCTGAGCGACGTCGTGTGCACCGATGACCCCAACGTTGCATTCAAAGATGCAGACTACGCGCTACTTGTTGGTGCCCGCCCGCGGGGTCCCGGCATGGAGCGAAAAGACCTGCTAGAAGCCAATGCCGCGATCTTCTCTGTCCAAGGGAAAGCCATTAATGATCATGCATCGCGCAATATCAAAGTCTTGGTGGTCGGCAATCCCGCCAACACCAACGCCTTGATTACGCAACGTAACGCGCCGGACATCGATCCTCGCAACTTTACCGCCATGACGCGACTCGATCACAACCGCGCTAAAACCCAGCTCGCACAAAAGACAGGTACGACGGTTAATGACGTCACGCGAATGACCATTTGGGGAAATCACTCGGCAACTCAGTACCCGGACCTATTTCACGCGCAGGTGAATGGTGCTGCAGCCATCGACATGATCGATCGCGACTGGTACGAGGCGGACTTTATTCCCACAGTGCAACAACGTGGTGCAGCGATCATTGAAGCGCGTGGTGCCTCCTCAGCCGCTTCAGCCGCGAACGCGGCCGTTGACCATATGCGAACTTGGGCTCTAGGCACTGACGATGGCGACTGGGTCTCTATGGGGGTCTACTCCGACGGCAGTTACGGCATCGCCGCGGGTTTGATCTATTCGTTCCCGGTGCGGTGCGCCGATGGCGATTGGTCGATCGTGCAAGACCTCGAAGTCAGCGACTTTTCGCGCCAGAAAATGGACGCCTCGGCGCTGGAACTGACTGAAGAGCGAGACGCAGTCGCTCACCTTCTTGGTTAACTCGGTCCACTGTCGAACGCGAGTTCGTGCACCCCGAGACGGTCAAATCAGACCCACGCATTGGTTGCTTCGCGGTTTGTTCGACGCCTGAGACAGTTGTTTGAAGGCTCGTGCGGGACTCACACCTGCGCTCGCTTTTGGTAGCGCGAATCGTTGTCTTGATTCGTGCGCTAAGCGAATTCTCGCAACACCCGTAGCGGCGCGACGGTCGTAGCGCGACGGCACGATACAACACCAAAACTGGCGATCAGTATCACCCCGCCGAGAACGGCCAGAGGCCACAACTCGGGCGTGCTGCGATAGCTCAGGTCTAAGACCTGAGATTGCAAGATCCAAGCTGTGAGCTCGGCACCGGCAACCGAAAGCACTCCAGCTCCCGCGCCTAAAGCTGCAAACTCAAGCGCCAGAGCACCTGTCAGAATTTGCTTCCTTGCGCCCAAAGCGCGCAACAGCGCATTCTCATATAACCGGCTATCCATACTGGCTTGAACACCCGCGAGTAGAACGAGCACACCGGCAAACAACGTGACCCACAACACCCACTCGACTGCTTGACTCACCTGATCCACGATGGCTCGAATCTCTCTGATCGCCACGTCAAGCTCGATAACAGACACCGTTGGGAATTCGCGAACTAACGCATTGAGCACCGGCTTTTGCTCCGCTGATAAGTGAAAACTCGTGAGCAACATGCCCGGGTAAGGCGCCAGAACATGTTCTGGAAATACCACCCAAAAATTCGGCTGCATACTCTGCCAGTCGAGTTTTCGGATATTGGCAACCGCCGCTTCAAACTCGCTGCCGGCAATATCAAAGCGCAATTGGTCGCCCACCTGAGCCCCGATAGAGCTTGCAAACTCCGTCTCGAGAGAAACCTCTGGGGCGTCGCGCCCTTCCGACCACCAGCGACCGGACAACAACTCGTTGTTATCCGGCACTGTCTCGGACCATGAAAAGTTAGCCTCGCGCTGGCGCGGGCCACCCTGCGCATCACGCCATTCGGGTAAGGCAACATCGTTGACGGCTATCACCCGCCCGCGAATCATCGGAAACAGCGGTTGCGTCGCAATCGCATTGCGCTTGAGCGCTTCGAGAAATCGGGATGACTCATCTGGCGCGACATTCATCACAAAGTGATTGGGACTGCCCTCTGGAAGCTGTGCACGCCATTGCTCAATCAGTGAGGTCCTGATCATCGTGACAACCAACATCAACATGATAGCCATGGCCAGCACCGTCATCGTAATCGCATTAGCGGCCCGCCGGCGCTGCAGTCCGGCGAGACCGAGCAACCAGGCACTGCCTGCTCGTGCGCCGACGGCGCGGCTACCACGCAAAAACAGTCGCGACAAAATATAACCGAGACCCAATGTCAGCAGGAGACCGCAAATGAGCGCCGCTGTCATACGCCAGTCAGCGCTGTACCACCACATCAAGCCCGCCATAGACAATCCCGCGATGGCTAACTCCGAGACGCGCTGATCGCCGATACTTCCGATATCTCGTCGCAGTACCCGCAGTGGCGGAACACCGGCCAAGCGCCGAATAGGCGGCCACGCAAAAGCGAGCAAACACACCGCAGCCGTCGCTCCCGCGAGCAGCCAGGGCAACGTTCCGATCGCGCCGGGGGCCACGGGAAGTTGATCTTCCAACAGAGTAAACAACAACAGTTGCAATAGCCCACCGAGGACCCCCCCTATGGCTGTCGCTGTCGCACCAAGGAGCAACAGCGCGCGAAGGTAGAGCTGACTAATCTGCTGTTTCTGTGCTCCCAGACTCTTCATAACAGCGACGCTATCGGTGTGACGTTCTGCAAAACGTCGGGCCACCAAGGCCATGGCTGCGGCGGCAAGCAATACAGCCAGCGAGCCCGACAGCAAGAGAAAGCCGCGCGCCCGATCGAGGGCACGTGCAACACTAGGCTGGCCCTCTTCAAGCGCAAGCAGCCGTTGGCCCTGAACGAGCTGTGGTTTGATCCGCTCGCTAAATGTTTCTACCACTTCCTCGGCGCCGGCCACCAACAGAGAATAGGTCACCTGACTGCCCGGCTGCACGACACCGGTGGCCGGGACGTCGGCAATATTCATCATCAAGCGCGGCCCGTAGCCAATCATCGAGCCCCCTGCATCAGGCTCCGTGCGAATCGCACCGGCTACCCGAAGAGCCAAATAGCCCACTTGTACCGAATCGCCTGTGGCGACATTGAGCAACTCAAATAGCCGCGGTGCCAGCCATACCTCACCGGGCGGGGGTACCGAAGACGTTGTTTCGGGCAGTGAAAACGCGTCGCGACTGACTGCAAGCGCGCCGCGAAGCGGGTAACGCGAGCTCACCGCTTTCACCGACGTCATAAACATACTCTCCCCAGAGCCCATCACCATCGTTGAGAAGACCTGGGTCTGCGCCACGGACAAACCATCGCGTTCGGCGGCCATGAGCCAGTCCATGTTGATCGCCGTGCGACTGCGCACCACAGCATCCGCGGCAAGGAAGCGACTCGATTCA
>Ga0181573_10002073_pt1 | contig 18988 bp, 11 predicted proteins | sample 101ome_25_FD_148643 | JGI IMG/M metagenome (GOLD analysis project Ga0181573, IMG submission 148643) | Coastal salt marsh microbial communities from the Groves Creek Marsh, Skidaway Island, Georgia - 101409BT metaG (spades assembly) | ecosystem: Environmental > Aquatic > Marine > Intertidal zone... | reverse complement strand
CGGCAGCCTCTCCCGCATGTCCCGCCAGATGCCCGCGGCGTCCCCCGCGTGTGCGCTACCGGGCGCCGCGCACGCCTGCATCGCGGCGGCGTACAGCGCCGGGTCCGGGTCCACGGCTCTGCACCCCGCTCGGTACGTCGCCATCGCGTCGTCGAGTCGACCGCCCGTCGCGCACGCGCCGATGACCGCCGCGTACGAGTGCTTGTCGGGTTTGATCCCCTCTCTGCGCATCAGTTCGAAAATCTCGAGGGCGTCGTCGGCGCGTCCCGCCCTGTCGCACGCGCTGAGCACGGAGTTGTACGTGATGACGTTCGCGTCGACGTTTTTATCGCGCATCTGTCGAAACACGTCGAGCGCGTCGTCGCACCGCCGGCCCTTTTCGCACGCGGCGATGACCGTCCCGTACGTGATGGCGTCGGGTTCCACCCCCGCGGACTGGCACTCGCGGAACACCTGCAGGGCCTTGTCCAGCTGCCTGCCCTTGGCGCACGCGGATATGAGCGCCGAGTAGGTGAAGATGTTCGCCTCGACGCCGTCCGCCTTCATCTCCCGAAAGACGTCGAGCGCCTTTTCCCACTGCTTGCTCTTGCCGCACGCGTTGATGAGCGCCGAGCACGTGATGGTGTTCGCCGCCACGCCCCTCTGCTTCATCGCTTGGTACAGCTCGAGCGCCTTGTCCCAGCCGCCGCTCCGGCCGCACGTCTTGATGAGCGTGGTAAACGCGGGCGCGCCCGGTCGGAACTGCGACTGCGACAGCACCCGCGCCACGTCGCCGGCGTCGCACGCCGCGATGGCTCGCGCGAGGGTGTCGATGTCCGCGATGGCGTCGCCGGGCTTGTACTCGGACTTGTGAGACTTGTGACGGTTGTTCCCCGTCGAATGGAGTTCCCCGGACTTGCGCCTGTCCCTCGAGGCGTTTCCTGAAGCGTTTCCAGGGGATCGGTTCGCGTCCGCCGACTGATGATGATGATGATGATGTTGGCTCTCGTCGCCGCCGTTCTTGCGCGTCGCGGCGGAGCGCCGGGCGCGCGCGTCGCCGCCGCCGCCGTTGACGTCGGCGTCGTCGCCGTCGCCGCGACCCGGGTCGCTGACGCGGCGGGAGCGCGGCGCGAACTCACCGCCGACGCCGCCGCCCTCGGCGCCGTTGCCGCGGGGCGTGCCGGCGCCACCCCGCCCGGAGCCTCCGCGGGAGTTTTGCCCCGACCCGCCGCCAACTACGTGCCCCGCGCCCGTGCCTGGTCCATCCTTTCGACTGTCGCCTGCGGTGTGGGGTTGGAGGGGGTGCACGAATCAGCGAACGAATCGGTCGAGGGGCCGCGCGGGAAAGGAACGATCGACGAGGCGAGGGTTCGGCGCGGACGCGATCGCGTCTTCGCGCGAGACGGGGCGCGGACGGCGCGCGCCTCCGCCACCAAATCAATCCATGTCACACCCGGCGGGGAGGGTTTGCGACCCGGGAAAAAAAGGGGCGGCGGAGGACAAAAAGTCGCCCCGTCTCCGGTCATCATCGGGACTCACCGTTCATCCTGCTCGCGCTCGAGCGCGCGCCCTGGTCGGTTCTGCCACCGCCCAACGCCCTGCCGGCCCCCGTCGGGGCCTTCTTCTCCACCGTGGTCCATCCCTCGTCCACCATCGTCGCCGATCGATCGACTTGTGGTTACTTTTGTGCGAAATTTCTGGGTCACCGCCCCGAGCCGCCTAAAAGAGCCGCCTTTCGCGACTGTCGGCGCTGCTTTGCGCGGAACTGACGCGTCCCGTCGACGTGCGAACGAGCGAGCGAGTTGGCGGTCACTCGGTAGTGAGCGGTCACTCGGTGCGGCCGGCCCGCGGTCCGCGACTTGGTGCTCGCTCGGAGTGGTTTGGACGGATTGGAACAATGAATGTTTGGAGCTTGTGTGGATTCGTGCGGCGCGCGGCGCGTATCAGCGGGAATCTTCGTCTCGCGTCTCGCGTTTCGAGTCACGGAAGTTTTGGAGCGGTGGTGCCGAGGACGGCTTCGGGGTCGGTGGCGCCCATACCCCCACAGCGCGGGGCCGAATGCCCTCACCGCGCAGGGGTGAGATGCCGCCGACTATATACGAGAGTCCCGACCGGTGCGTACGCCGTCGAGTCGCTTTCCATCGCCGCTCCCGCAGGGGAAGCGCGTTGAACATTTCCAGCATCTTTATACCCCCCGCGGCACCCATTATTGTTCCGCGATCTCCGTATCCGCGCCCGTGCCGACACCCCGCTGACCTCGATGTCGCCCGCATCGCCCCACCCGACCGCAGCGATGCCAAGAAGGATCGCAGGCTCTCCTCATTCTCCTTATTCAACGCGGGGTTCTCGCTGCTGAAGAGCCTCGGGAAGAGCGCGTCGAAGCGCAAGAGGGACGCGAATGCCGACGAGGATCTGGAGGAGGACGACGACAGCGCCAGCAAGAGAACGCGCGGGGCGACGGGCTACGCGCAAGGACCGGGCTCGGCGTTCATAACAAGCAGCGTGAGGAAAAGTAAAGGTGAGTCATCCCCCTCATCGTCCCGATACGACCGTTCCGCGACGCGCATTGCGCCCGCCTTGGACGCCCGCGGCGTCGCGAGGTGCGCATCTCCAAATCCAAAAGTTGACCGTCGACCACCCCGCCGACGCAGGAGTTTCGAAGGCGCCGGCGTCTACCGGCGACGAGGTGGCGCGTAATCTGGCGTTTGATGGCGACGACGACGAGGGCGGCAGCCGCAAGGGCAAGGTGAAGAAGGGTGCGGTCAAGGAGAAGACCAAGCGCACCGGCACGGGGTCAATCTTCTCGCCGTTTTTCTCCTTCTTCTCATCCTCCAAGTCGGCCAAGTCCGCCAAGGCTGCGAAGACCGCGAAGGCGCAGGACGCGTCCAACCGCGGCGGCGCGAGCGGAAGGAGCGTGCGCGCGTCCACGAGGGCGGCAACGACGGGAGCGCCGGGAGCGAATCCCGCGTCCAAATCCGTCAGAACGCGGCCGTCGTCGAAACCAATCGAAACAACCGGAGCGTTACCCCCCGAGCCGAGACCGCCGGTGGGTCTGTCCAAGGACTCGGACTCGGATGACATCTCCGACGCCGAGCCCGTGCGCATCTCGGATGGGGACGACGCGGAGGACGCGAGAAGCCTCGAGAGCGACGAGGCTGAGGAGACGGAGAGCGACGGCGCCGTCCTCGCCGCGTCGAGCCGGGGCGCGAACGAGGGGCAGGTTGGCGGGTCGGGCACCGGAAAGGGAACTCTCCAGGACGGGTTCGGTAAGTGGACCGAGTCCTTCGTGGACGACGAGTACACGTACGAGGACGAGCTCGACGACGAGGAGTACGACGAGGAGTTTGACCCGTGGGTGTTCATCCACGGCTTGCCCCCGCTGTCGTCGTGCGTCCGGGCGAACCGACCCGCCATCCTGCCCCGCAAGTCCCCGGTGCACAAGAACAAGAACACCCTGGTGCTGGACCTGGACGAGACGTTGGTGCACTCCAACCTGGAGCAGACCATCGAGGAGGCTGATTTCTCGTTCCCCGTGACGTTCAACGGCCAGCAGCACATCGTCAACGTGAGGCGAAGGCCGTACCTCACCGAGTTTATGGAGTTTGCCGCGCGGCACTTCGAGGTTGTCGTCTTCACCGCGTCGCAGAGGGTGTACGCCGAGCGTCTGCTGAACAAGATTGACCCGAACCAGGTCCTGATCAAGCACCGCCTGTACCGCGAGAGCTGCGTGCTGGTGGAGGGTAACTACATGAAGGACCTGAGCGTGCTCGGGCGGGACCTGGCGAAGACGATCATCGTGGATAACTCGCCGCAGGCGTTTGGCTTCCAGGTTGACAACGGGGTGCCCATCGAGAGCTGGTTCGACGACCAGAGCGACAGGCAGCTGCTGAAGCTGATGCCGCTGCTCGCGAGGCTCGCGCAGGCGCAGGACGTGCGACCGGTCCTTCGGAAGAAGTTTGCGCTCGAGGAGAGGATCGAGCGCGCGGGTGAGCGAACGAGCGTTCTCAACTCCATGGGCTCGCCGAGGAGGTAGGATGAGACAAGCGGAGGAGCCCTCGGACGAGGCTCGAGGAGGATGGCGACGACGAAACCGCAAACCGTGTACCATAGGACCAAGATCGTTCGTTCGCACCGTGCGTTGACTATAGTAAACAGTTTTCTTTCGTGAAGCGCGCGGTCTCTCGCCGTTTGCCGTTTGACACGACGCTCGGTGGTGCCGTCGCGCCGCGGCGGCGGCGCGTCCACCGGAGATTCTGCTGACGTCATTTTTTTCCCGCGACATGTGCGACTTTTCGTGGTGACCTTTCGCGCGAGAAATTGGATCGCGATTGCCGACACCGACCGCGCCACTCTCCTCCGCACGACTTTTTCGCACTCGCAAATCCTCGATAGCATCATGTCTCGTCACGGTGACATTTCCAGCTCCCCGGACACAGTCGGCGTGTGCGTGTATCAGTACAAGATGCCGCGTCTGCACACGGTGGAGGACGTGCACGCAAATGTGAAGGAGATTTGCAGTAAGATTGAAGGCATGAAAGCGGGCCTTCCCGGGATGGACCTCATCGTGTTCCCTGAATACAGCACGCAGGGAATCATGTACGATCGCGACGAGATGTTTGCCACCGCGGTCACCATCCCCGGCCCCGAGACGGACATGTTCAGCGCCGCGTGCAAGAAGTCCAAGGTTTGGGGCGTGTTTTCCCTCACTGGCGAGCGCAACGAGGACCCCAAGAAGCAGCCGTACAACACCTTGGTGCTCATCAACGACGAGGGCGAGCTCGTCCAGAAGTACCGCAAAATCTTACCCTGGTGCCCCATCGAGGGTTGGTACCCCGGGGACTGCACGTACGTCACCACCGGCCCCAAGGGCATCAAGATGTCCCTCATCATCTGCGACGACGGCAACTACCCCGAGATCTGGCGCGACTGCGCCATGAAAGGCGCCGAGCTCATCGTTCGATGCCAGGGCTACATGTACCCCGCGAAGGAGCAGCAGATCATGGTCGCCAAGTGCATGGCGTGGATGAACAACGTGTACGTCGCCGTCGCCAACGCATCGGGCAACGACGGGGTGTACTCCTACTTCGGGCACAGCGCCATCGTGGGCAACGACGGGAGGACGCTGGGCGAGTGCTCAACCGAGACGGACGGCGTCCAGTACGCGCAGCTCTCCGTCTCCGCCATCCGCGACGCGCGCGTGAACGACCAGAGCCAGAACCACTTGTTCAAGCTGCTGCACCGCGGGTACACGGGCGTCTACGCCTCGGGCGACGGCGACAAGGGCGTGGCCAAATGCCCGTTCACATTTTACGACACGTGGGTCAACAATCCCGAGCTGGCGCAGGCGCAGGTTGAGAAGATCACCCGAGGGCACATCGGGGTGAACTGCTGTCCCGTCCCCGGCGTGCCTCTGCCCTCTCAGGAGCAGGTCATGATGGAATCGGAGAACCTGACGTGACGTGATTACAAAAACTTGATTAAACGTACGAGATGTCGGCGAACGGCTTCCCGCCCAACCCGCCCGGCGTGTTCGCTTTCGATTAAGAGTTAACATGATTTCTCGAGGTCCTCGCCGACGTACTCTCTGTACTTCGCCCTGAGGGACGTGCACCATTTCTGTGCCCTGAGTCGTTCGAGCTGGAAGTAGTCGCGCTTCGTTTCCGCCTCGGTCATGTTCATATCCTCCGCGGGCTTGCCCTCCTCGATGAAGAACTCGACCGACTGGAGAAGGCTGAGAAGCTCCCACGAGCACCGACCCTGGCCGGTCAGTTCGTACCCGTCCCACGCGCACGCGACGGCGCGAATGACCTCGACGCAGACCTGGTACGCGATCGGGTCGCGTTCCTTGAAGAAGGACATTTTGTTTTCAACCTCGGCGGTGATGATCTTGTCCCCCGTTCCACACACGACCGAGGCGTGCGCCTTGTACTTGGCGTCGCTCCACTTGCGTTTGTCGACGTAGATCTGAGCGCGCATGCGTTCTTTGATCTTGTCCAAGTTGGGCTTGGTTGGCTTGCCGACCTTGCGCTTCTTCACCACCGCCTTCCCGTTCTCATCGTACGCCGTGGATCCATCGGGGTTGAGCATCACGTTCGCGGCTCGCTTGGGTGCGCCGGTCCCGCACGCGTGCTGCACGAGACGCTCCACGAGTTTGAACTTGGAGCCCGTGGAGCTGAGGCCAGCGTTCTTGCACTCGTGCTTGAGGCTCTCCAGAGTCTCGCCATAGGTCCCGGGAATCCACTCGCCGTCGCCGACGATGCGGTCCGCTTTGGACTCCACGCCGAAGCGAGCCGTTCTCTGGTCCACCAGAAGGCGGGCCACGAGCTCGGCTTTGGTGCCGCTCACCGGCAGCTTTGCGGATCTGCACAAAGACTTGAGAGGCGCTCGTTGGAGAGGCGCTCGAACCAGTTATCCTTTGGGGTCTTCTTCGCCTTCTTCGGCATGTTGAAGGTTGGGCCATAAACATAATTAAACGGAAAGCGTCCGTACATGGTGGTCGACTACGGATACGTGCTGCGACGGGGGGGTCGTGCGTTAGAATTTTGAAACTTCCTCGGAAAAGCTTGCAGACAAGATGCTCATGTTTGTGACCCTCATAATAAAAAGGTTGGGCTCTACTCGACGTCGTGGGTTTAGGCCTTGATCTTCTCCATGAGGATCTCACCCATCTTCTTGCAGCCCACCTGAGTGCACCCGCTGGACATGATATCGCCCGTGCGGTACCCCTCGTCCAGCGCGTCGTTCACAGCCTTCTCCATCTGCGCCGCCGCCTCCTCCTCGCCGAACTGGTACCTCAGCATCATCGCCGCGGAGAGCACCTGCGCGAGGGGGTTCGCCTTGTCCGTGCCAGCGATGTCGGGCGCGGAGCCGTGCACGGGCTCGTAAAGCCCCGGGCCGTCGGTGCCGACCGCCGCGGAGGGGAGCATGCCGATGGAACCGGTGAGCATGGACGCCGCGTCGGAGAGGATGTCGCCGAAGATGTTGCCGGTGACGATGGTGTCGAATTGGGTGGGAGCGCGGATGATCTGCATCGCCGCGTTGTCCACGTACATGTGCGAGAGCTCCACCTCGGGGTACTCCTCCTGGTGCACCTTCGTGACGATCTCCTTCCACAGCTGGCTCACCTCCAGGACGTTGGACTTCTCCACGGAGCACAGGCGGTTGCTTCGCTTCTTCGCCGTCTCGAATCCGACGCGAGCGATGCGCTCAATCTCGGGGACGGAGTACACCATGGTGTTGAAACCGGTGCGGTTGCCGGCCTCGTCCGTGCCGAAACCCTTGGGCTTGCCGAAGTAGATGCCTCCGATGAGCTCGCGGACGACCATGATGTCGGTGCCCTCGACGACCTCGCGCTTGAGGGAGGAGGCGTCGATGAGCTGGGGGAGGATGTTGGCGGGGCGTAGGTTGGCGAAGACGCCGAGGCCCGCGCGGAGGCCGAGGAGACCCTGCTCGGGCCTCTGATCGGCGGGGAGGGTATCCCACTTGTAGCCGCCGATGGCGGCGAGGAGGACGGCGTCGGAGGCCTGGCACGTGGCGAGGGTCTCGGGGGGCAGGGGCACGCCGGTAGCGTCGATCGCGGCGCCGCCCACGAGGCACTCGGTGAAGTCGAAGGCGATGTCCCTCTGGGAGCCGACCTCGACGAGGATGTCCTTCGCGACGGCCATGATCTCGGGGCCGATGCCGTCGCCGGGGAGGAGGGTGATCTTGTAGTTCTTGGCCGCGGCGGCGACGCTGAGGGCGCCGCGCGAGCGGGGCACGGCCATTCGGACCGCCGATTGGCGGACGGAGGCGGATCGCTTCAGGGAGTTGACGCGGGCGGGCGCGGTCAGGCGGACCGCCCGGCAGCCGGCGAGAGCAGCCATGATGATGAACTGTGGGACGTTCGGGGGGACTGGGGCGGGCGACGCGGGTGAGTGCGACGCTCCTTTAGTGGCTGGCGATCGGATTGGGCGCGAGAGGATATTTTCTTGCTTGAGGGTTCAGGGTTCTGTTGCTTTTTTTATCCTCGTGGATCAGGTCCGAGTAGACCGTCGTTGTCGAGTTAGGAAAATGCGTGTTCTCGGCCCCTACAACTTGTATGCGTTGCAGTCACGAATCTCGAAAATCGACCCGAGGCACGAGGCCCGACCCGGACGAAGGCAACGAAGCTGACGATGAACCGCGTCGGGGCTCTCAGCGCGTCAGCCTCCGCCACAGAGAAGGGTCGCCTAGGATCCGGAACGTCCCGGTCTGAGGAGCCAGAAGGCTCGACCGGAGCGGCCGAGGGCGAGCTCCATGAGCAGGGCGGCTCAGCTGGTACGGAACCCGTCCCGCGCAAGCTCGGATTCGGGCCCTACCTAACGTTCAATTCATTTTTCTTGGGGCGCCCCCTTTCCCCAACCTCACCCACCGGTCTCTCCTCCCTCCCCTCCCTCCTCCCTTTTCCGCAGGCGAGCCAGGCGACGCCGTCGAGCCTCGCTCGTAATTTCACCTACTCGTCCGACGAGGAGAGCCCCCCCGCGCCCAAGCAGCCGAGGGACGGGAACAACGGAGGAGGTAATTCGGCCCACCGGGATCTCCGGAGCATCTCGGTGGAGAGCAGCGACGACGAGGCGCCCCCGCCCTCCGCGCAGCCCAGACACGGTGGCGGAGTCCCACGCGGGTCGAGCTCGGGTCCCGCGCCCTCTCGATTCGCCCCGATGCCGGGAGGATCGCACGATCGCGGGGCACAGCTGTGCGCCATGGGGGACAAAGAATTTTTCGTGCACCAGTCCCACGGCGAGGCGTTCCTGCTGTACCTGGAGGCTGCGGAACCCCCCAACGCCCACCCTCCCGCGATGCACCGCCTCGGCGCGTGTTTCCGCGATGGTAAGGGGTGCGGCAGGAGCGAGAAGGACGCCGAGCGTTGGTTCGCGAGGGGCGCCGCGATGGGAGACGCCGACTGCGTCAACGCGGTTGGCGCGAGCGCGGAGGCGGCGGGGGACTTCTCCGCCGCGCTCGCCAACTACCAGAGGGCGGCGGACATGCGCCACAGGGAGGCGCAGTGTAACCTCGGGCACCTCTACGAGAAAGGCCTGGGCGTCGCGAAGGATGCGGTGATCGCGGCGAGGTGGTACAGGGCCGCCGCCGACGCGGGATTCGCCAAGGCTCAGAATAACCTCGGCGCGCTGTACGACGGCGGCGACACAGCTGGCGGGCTCGGCGTGGACCACGGCGCCGCCGCCTTCTGGTACGAGAAGGCCGCCGCGCAGGGTAACGCGTCCGCGCTCAACAACCTCGGCATCCTGCACGAGGACGGGCTCGTACCGGGCAGTCACGACGGAACCGGACCGGACGTCGCCAAGGCGAAGGAGCTGTACGCACGAGCGGCTGACCTCGGACACGCGCACGCGCTCAATAACCTCGGGTACCTGTGCACGGTGAGCGACCAGCACGAGGAGGCGGCGCGGCACTTTCGCGCCGCGTCCGACAAGGGACACGCGGAGGCGACGCATAACCTGGCGACGCTGCACGAGAACGGTCTGGGCGTTCGGCGCGACTTGCGCGAGGCTGCGGCGCTGTACCATCTGGCGGCGGCGGCGGGGGAGGGAAAGGCGGTCGAGGCGTTGGCTCGCGTCGAAGCGCTGGTGGCGAAGGAGGAATCCGAGGTTGAGAACCTGCGGAGCGCGCTCGCGGACAAGACGAAGGAGACGGAGCGGCTGGCGAAGGAGCTGGGCGTGGCCAAGGCGGAGAGCGCGAGGCTGAAGGGGACAATCGCCGAGCTCAGGGTCGGCGGCGGGTCGGGGTCGGGCGGGTCCGGGTCCGGGTCCGGGTCCCCCCTCAACGGACAGAGGAGACCTTCGCTGCTGAAGCCAACCTTCGACAGGTCCTCGTCGCTTCGATCGAACCAGAGCGGGTACAGCGGCCTGTCCGGGGTGAGCGCCGCGACTTCGGGCGGGAGCGGCGGTTTGAGCGGAGGGGGCGGTTTGAGCGGAGGGGGCGACGACGCTAAAGCCGCCGACGGCGCGCAGCGCGGCTCGACGCTCGCGAGGCGTTCCGGCGGCGAGATCGGCGGCGGCGTCAGCGGCGGCAGCAGGAGCGGCAAGCTGGCGTCCGTGTTCAAGGCGTTGGGCGCGGGCAAGTCCGGGTCCCAGGTCGGTTCCAAGGAGCAGCTCAAGGCGCACAACCGCGAGGTGAAGGAGCTGAAGCGGGAGCTGGAGGACGTCACGTTCAGGGCGGAGCTGCACGAGGAGATGAGCGCCACGCTGTCGGAGGTGCTCAGGACCACGTACGCGCGGAACATCCAGCTCGAGGACCTGTTGCGGTCGCGCGGCGTGGACGTGGACGCGGATGACTCGCCATTCAACGGCGAGCTCACCGCCATCACCCTCGACCGCGTGGCGGGGTGGGACGTGAGCTCGCTGGAGAACGCCGAGGGGGGATCGACCGAGGACCTGAGGCGCGCGGGTGTCAGGGCGTCGCTTCCCGCGCCGAGCTGATGCCGGTGCTGATGGATGCCCGGAGAGTGTTAGACGACGGTTGTGATTGAAGAGCGCACGGCGAAAAACTTTTCAAAACTTTCTCCTCTCGGGATTTGGAAAAAGAAGGCTTGGGAAAGGTTCGCGGCTCTCCAATCCGGCGCTCGGGCATTGAAAAACAAAGTGACCATTCGAAAACTAACACCAAATTTCGATTGACGATCTAAAACTCAAGGTTTCGCTCCGTATAAATGGGGGAGTCAAGCCTGATTTTTCACACGGTTTTGACTCCTTCGCCATTTGTGAGGCGATCATTGGCTGCGGCCCATACCAGCGCACGATGACGGGTTTTTAAATCGTGATTTCGTCCGTATCGAAGGAATCGGGGTGCGGACGAATGAAAATCCAGGAACATGTTTTGGGGGGCCCATAACACGAAAGACCCCCTTGAGACAAGTCAGAAAAAATCGGCATCTGAATCGACGTTTTGTTCGGCCTGCACCTTCACTCGCGGTCGAATCGTATGGGAATTCAGACTCGTCGAGGGGATACAGACACTGCGACTCGCTACGAGCTACGCACGGAAGACGACCAAAGAGCGAAGAAAACCCGGATGCCTCCCCCACTTCACGAGGGCGCTGAGCGCGCGCCCGACGAATAAAACGCGCGTGAGGTGCTCGTCCCGCACGAACAGATGGGAAAGGCACGTACAGACCCCGCGAGCCTCGCCCGATCCGCCCCACCCGCCCGGCATTTCGCGCCCGACCACCGGCGCTATCTCACGCTTTTTCCCTCTTGAGATATTGCGAGGGGCTCCGAGGACTTGGTAAATCTCGCGGTCGCATGTGCGCGCCGCTGACTCCTCCCGCTGACGCGCGCGATCATCCCCGTGTCCCGTACTGCGCAGGATTCGCTGCCCAGGGACCTGGCCTGGGTCCCCGAGCTGTGTCGGAGCACGTACTTCCTGCCGTGCCCAAACCACCAGGTCTCGACCGGCAAAGGGGAGCTCACCAATCTGTTCTGCTTGAAGACCCAGGAGACCCTATGCTCGAGCTGTGCCGGCGGTAGGGAGGTGGTCCAGGTGAGCGCTCGCACGTCCTTTCACGCTCGAATTTCGATCCGGTTTTCGATCGGCAAGATGCCTCACTTCGTGAACGTCTCGTCCGCGGCGTCGAACGCGACAATTTCGCGCCGTGACGACGTCGACGCCGCGTTTCCGGCGCGCCACCCCGCAGGGTTTTTTCGCATTCGGTGTTCTTCTTTCGTTGGTCCTCTCGCCGAGCACCGACTGGAGGGTCTCCTCCGGGGACGACCGATCTCGCGGTCACGCGACCGGAGAGATCGCGCGATGCCCGGTCTGTGAGATCGCGACTCGGATGACGATCCCTCGGTGGCTTCGCATCGTCCGTCGACGCGCTCGTCGACGCGGACCAACCCCCAAGACCCCGTCGACCGGCGGAGACGACAACTGCATTTGTTCCTCTCTGGCGTGTTCGCGGGCGGTGGTATCGACCGCAGCCTTTTTATCCACCGGGGACACCGCCGCCTTCCCCCGCGCGCTCCGCGCGTCGCGATCGACAATGTCGATGCAACCGACCGCGCGGCATCGTCCTTTTGCGTCCTCGCGATTCATTCCCGCCCGATTCCGTCGCTGACGCGTCCCCCCGTCCCCCCACCGCGCGTCCACCAGATCCGAAGGTCCTCGTACCACAACGTGGTCAGGGTGCAGGATGTGTGCGAGCTGATGGACGTTCGATACATCCAGACCTACGTCATCAACAGCGCGAGGGTGGTGTTCCTGTCCGAGCGGCCGCATCCGAGGGGCAAGAAGGACGGGGCGAAGGACGACGCGTCGGCGTCGGCGTCGTCGAGCCGGAGGTCCAAGGTGAAGGATGTGGACAAGAAGTACAGCACGTGCGCGCACTGCGCGAGGACCCTGCAGACGCCCACGGCTGACTACTGCTCCATCTCGTGCAAGGTGGCGGCCGGCGCGGACATGAACCCGTCGGAAGAGGCGGCGAAGGAGGCGGCGGCCGAGTCGGAGGCGGCGGGCGTGGGAACTAGCGGTAAGGGTGCCAAGCGCGACCGGGAGGGCGAGCCGTCGACCAACGCCAAGGGGGACGCCAAGCCCCGCGCCAAAAAGGAGAAGAAGGAGACGGCGCATTCGTCCAAGAAGGAGACCGCGGCGGCGAAAACGAAAGCAAAGGGCGAGCCCAGAACCCCGTCCGCGACCGTGAAGAAGGAGCGGGGGGATGTCCCGGTCGCGAACGGCGTGAAGGTGCCCGCCGCGGTCAAGACGAACGCGAAGAAAGAGCCGAGGCCGCTCAACTCGCTCGCGGCGAACGGACCGGTGACGCCCGCGGACCGGGGCGACGTCAAGAGGCAGGCTGCCGCGCCCGGATCTAGCTCGGGCAAGAAGTCGAGTAAACCTGGGAGCGAATCGGACATGTTGGACGGCCTGGCCGCCGTGCCGTTCGCGCTGGTGTCCAACAGCCGGCGCAAATCGAGGCCGAAGAAGTCGCCGCACGCGTGAGAATGGACGCCGCCGCGAATGAAGAGACGAAACGCATTCCATCCTTTTCCAAGTTTTCACGCAACACCGGTCTAATCTTAGCTGTGTTCAATACGCATTGGCAAACGACGCACGTCACTCACTCGTCGTCGTCCCCGCGGCGTCCCTTCCGGCGGTGGCGTTTACCACCCCTTCTCACCCGTTCCCTCATCGCCCTAGAACGCGTCGCCTCGTCGCACCCCGCGCGCACCGCGTCGAAATCCAAAGGCTTTCGTCCCTCCGGACCCACGGGCAGCGCGTACCTCAGCACCGCCTGGTTGAGCCAGTTGAGCTTGTAGTTGACGTCGTCGCATCCCCCGCCGGTGATGATGACCGCGTTTCGATTGCTCGCGGACCCGCCGCCGCCCCCGAGACGGCTGGACCCGTCGGCATCCTCGTCATCCTTGTCGTCATCCGCCGGGTGCGACAGGTAACTCGATAACCCATCCGTCTCGTCCAGCACCTCGATCACCGCGTCTTTTGATCCCCCGCGAACACCACCACGGCGCAGGATCCGGCGCAGGAGGTAGGCGCGCTCGGTCTCTCTCTTCGACCCGCGGTCAGTTTGTTCGTCGTATGACTCCTCGGCGCCCTGCCACTCCGCGAACAGCGCCTTCGCGGACGCGGTTGGTTTCGCGACGATCACCTTGGTGTTGGCCCTTTTCCTCGCGCTCGCGCCCGTCCCGTAGTCGCTCCCGACGGCGACGTCGGCGCGGCGGAGCGCGTCGTCGAACACGTTCGTGGGATCCCCCGTGAACACCACGTCGGGCTCGATGAACACGGCGGTGTACCCGGCGTCCAAGAGCCCGTGCATCGCGTGCACCCTCCTCCAGCTCATTAATTTCCGCAGCTCGGCTCGCTCCTCGAGTTCGTCGGCGGCACCACCGGCGAACTTCCCGGCGATCTTCGCGGACACGATGTCCCTCAGGTCATCGTCCACGAACACGTCCACGTCCGACGCCTTGTCCCGGACAAACTCCGCCGTGCCCTCGTCCGGGACGATCACGGTCCAGTACGACGCGACGTCCGGCGCGACGGCTCTCACGCTCTGCAGCGCGACGTGAAGAAAAGGCCAGTACGCGCGGTTGCAGAAGGACACCAGCCGGAACTTGACCGCGCCGGAGACGGCGTCGACGTGCTCGACGAGCCCCGGGATGGGCCCGGGGTTGTTGCGCAGGATCGAAGACCTCGAGGGCACGTTCGGCCCCCCGGGGTCGACGACGACGACGTCGTCCCTGAACCCGGCGCGTCCTCTCCACGATCCGCGTCCTCTCCACGATTTGTGGACGCGCCCCGCGGGATCCCCGTGACCGCGCGCCGGCGACCCTGCGCCGGAGCCCAGAGCGGCCGCGCGGAGCCCGGAATCGCTCCCGACGAGCGCGACGAGCGCGAGAAGCGAGAGCGCCATGCAAGAGGCGGCGACGCGCGAGCGCGGCGCGAACGAGGCCAACCGAGAGGAAGCCGCGGGCCGTGACACCGCCTCTCCATCCCTTCGGTCTCCGTCCCCTCCGGCGCCGCGCGCGAGCAAAGGCGCGGTATCGCCTTGGATCGATGCGAACATCGGAACCGCGAACGAACCCGCCGTGCCCGTCCGCATCCAGCGGTGCCTGACGGCCCGCGGGGTGTTGTGCCGCGGGCGTCGTCGCCGACTGCCGGAAAAATAACCGAAATTGGCGCCAGTGGCGCGCGTCAGCACTTCCGTCGCGAACTCGAGTCACCATCGGTGGCGACCGGACGCGTCGGCACAGCACCGGGCGCGGGACCGCCGACGGGAGCCAGCCATGAGGACCGCCGCGAGACTGCTCCTCGCGGTTCTCGTCTCGTCGTGCGCGCTGACCTCGCCTCCCAACGTCGACGCGGCGCACGCCAAGGACAACGGCGCCGGCGGTGACCTCGGCGACATCCCCGAGCTGGAGGCGCACAGGCTGGCGGGCGGGGTGAAGAGCGTGGTGACCCAGTTCACGGGCCAGCACGGGCTGGTGGCGATAGGCATGGTCGCCGAGCTGCAGAACGAGCTGCAGAGCGCCTTCTGCGACCGGAGCGGGTCGCGGGTGTACAAGTGCGCCGAGTACGAGGAGTCACGGGAGCGTCTCTGGTACACGTTCGCGAACGACTACATCTGCGGCATGGCACCCGAGGACTGGTCGGCGGGTGGGGTGAGGGAGCTGCCCATCCAGGAGCAGTTCGAGTACCTCCTGTCGCAGTGCGAGTCCCCGTGGAACGGGGACCTCGTCGCGGTCGTCAGGGAGGCCACGATGGTGTTCCTGGCGCAGTCCACCCTGAACCGGCCGGACATCAAAGCCGTGGTTGAGGAGAACGACCGCAAGGCGGGGCGGCCGGAGACGCTGCCCACCGACGACCTGTACGCCCTGCACCCGGGGTACTACGAGGACATCGCGCCGGTGACCACGAACGTCCGCGAACCCATGGTCGCCACGTGGAGGGTCGAGAGGGACCTCGACGGTCACACGCCGTACGCGGAGGGGGGCGTCCCGCGGCGAGAGGCTGTGGACGCGAGGAAAGGTGAGCTCATAGCCACCGAGGGACCGACGGAGCAGTACCCGGCGCAGTTCGAGCTCGGACTGTCGAGGGGCGTGCCCGGCCAGGTGCTGTACCGTACCGCGTACCAGAGCCACCCGAGCCCGCTGGCCAAGTGGGACGACGGGTACTGCGAGTTGCAAAGCGCCGACGACGCGCTGTGCTTCCCGAGGGTCATACCGCACGTGGGGTACACGCACGACCGGGACGGCAAAAGGCTGCGGACAAACTACGGTCGACCGTTGCCGGCGGGGTACGTCGACCCGAACGTGGGATAATCTAAAGTCGGTCGTGGGCGTTCCGTCGCGCTATCATAGTGCCTAGCTAAAACTTATCAGCTTTGGGCGATGTCCTGGAGAAAGTCGACGCGAAGGATGCGGCCCGCCGAATCGGAATCCTCGCGCTCCCCCACCCTCTCCTCTTCAGCCTCGGCGTTGTCCAGCGTCTTATCCATGATCCTCGCCGCGTCGCCCTCGCTGAACCCGCATCCCCTGACGTCAAACTCGAGCACCGCATCGTTGCACCCGCACACGGCGTCCGCGACGGCCCGCCCCGCTTCGCCGCCCTCGCCGCCCAACTCATCGTTACCGCTCGCGTCGATCCTTCGAAGCGTCCGGTTGCTTCGCGCGAGCCGGGCCAGCGCCAAACCCGCGACGGGACCCAATCCGCACGCGGACACGTCGAGCTCGCGCAAGGAGGCGACGCCGGAGTCCGCCACCGCGTCGATTATTACCGCGCCGGCCTCGTCGCCAATCTTTGGGTTCAATCGCAGCGACAGGGAAATCAGCGACGCGCTCGTCGAGACGGCTTTGGCCAGCGCCGTCGCGCCAATGGCGCCGATCTCGTTATCGCCCAGGTCCAGACGTGAAACGACGCACCGGTCCTGGGCGAGCACCCTCGCCAAGGCGACGGCGCCGTCGCACCCGATCTTGTTCTCGCTCAGGTCGAGGGAGGTCACCGACGCGTTCTCGGCGAGGCCCTCGGCGAGGGGCGCGAGCTTCGCGTCGTCGATTTGGTTTTGCGACAAGCCGAGGCGCGTGAGCGTCTCCGCGTGTTCCAACGCCTTCGCGATCTTCAACGCGCAGCCGAGGCGCATGCCAAGCGTGTTCGCGCCGTCGTAGTTGGCCCCGACGTCCCTCGCGATGTACGTCAGATCCAGCGACACCAGCGAGCCCGCGGTGCACTCGAAGAGACTGGCGACGTCCACCGCCCCCGGCGCGTGGACGATCTTCAGGCTGCGAGCCCATCGCTTGCTGAACGCGAGCAGCCGTCGAAGCGCGTCGCGGTCGCGGTCTTCGTGCTCCTCTTCCAACGTCGACGCCTTCGCGACGTGCGCCTCGATGGCTTCCTGGAGGTTGCGCTCGAAGTACAGCTGCTTCCACGACCTGCCGTGGTCCACCGTCTCCGGGTTTTCCCATCGCCCGCGCGCCCGTCTTTGCCAGTAATCCTCATCCGCCACGAGCTCACCCGCGAGTTCGAGGGGGCAGGTCGCGGGGAGCACGTCCACGATCTTCTTCACGCACTTCGCATCGAGCAGCCCGGGCTCGCGGATGGCGCGTGGGTCGCGCACGAAGTTCTGCGCCACGACCTCCACGCAAAGCTCCCTGAGGGGCGCGACGTAGGGATAGCCGTCCCTCTTCGGGGCGGGATCGCCGGGGGCGAGGGGCTGCGCGAGCTTGAGCCTGATGGCGTCCTCGAGCGGGCCGCGCTCGGAGATTAGCTTGGCGGGCTCGCCGTGCTCGGCCGGTGCGGGGGTCGGAACCCGGTCCTGCCCCGCGGGGGCCTCCGCGGTCGCCTCCACCATGCGGTCCGCTCGGCACGAATTTGTGAGACCCGGAGACTCAAAAAGTCCCAAAAATGGATCGGGAAAAGGCTGGAGAAAGTTTCCTCTCGTCGTCCACTATGATAAGGCGGCGTAAACGTGATACGCGCACGCCGCTCCACTACAAGTCGTCGTGTTATTTGACAGTCTACGGTCTACGCGCACACGTCTACGATCACGGTGAGTTCGGGTCCTCGAACGGGTCCGCGAACGGGTCGTCACCGCCGCTCTTGCTCGAGCCGAACGGGTCGTCACCGCCGCTCTTGTCCGAGCCGAAAGGGTCGTCAGACGCGCTGTCATCCCCGTCCGAGGTATCCCCGAAGGACAGCGTCTCACCCATGTCCATGTCCTGCTGGGAGTTCTGCGCCCCGCCGACCGGTTGCCGCTGGGCGGGCGCGTCGCCAAACGGATCGTCATCCGAATCGTCGTCGGAGTCGTCTGACAAATCCGAAAAGGCGGGATCTCGCGCCGCCGCGGGGGTCGCCGCGGGCGCGGCTCCGAAAGGATCCGTGTCGTCGCTCGAAATCGAATCGTCGCTCGACACCGAAGCGCCTTCTGTTCGCGCGTCGTCGATCGTCTTGGACGCCCGCTCGAACGGCTGCTGGGAGAAACCGGCGGGAGCCGCGCCAAACGGCGACACGGGCTCGGGCTCGGTCCACGGGTCAGCCGCCGCCGGCCGAGACGACGCCCATCGAGCCGAATCCGGCGTGGTCGCCGGTTCATCTCGCGTTTCCCCGCTCGGAGGCTGGGGCGTGCGCGGGGCGTATTGGGCAGCGCGGGCGGAGGATCCGCTCGGTCGTCCACGACTGCGTCGCCAGAAGCAGCACACGCCGCCGCAGAAGTCGGCGATTTTCTTGCGATGATACAGGAGCACGCAGCAAAAGATGAACGTCACGAGCGGAACGGTGATGAACAGGGCGAGGTCCTCCGCTGTCATGCCATCATCCGATGAAGGCGGAGGCGGAGGTGGAGTTTTCGCGGCGTTCAAGCTGCCTTCGAGATCTTCCAGTTGTTCGGAAAGTTCCACCGCGTGATCTGCCAAGCGAATCAATCGAGTAAATCCGTCAGAGTTTGCGTCGATACCGGGGATGTTGCTCAGCTCCACCTCCGGTTTTTCGACTATGCTCGCGGTAGCACCCGGCAGCTTCGCGACGGAGGAGTCGATTTGCGACTGATCGATCTGGACGGTGCTCAGCAAAATGCTCACCGAAAAGTCCGCGAGAAGCTTACGACGACCCGACGCGAGGGACGCCTGGCAGGATCCGACGGACCTGTCCACTTCCATGAGTTTGTAAACGTCATCGCAAGCAATCGCCGCATTCACCGCATCCTGGGTCACAGTCACCCGCGTGATGTTCTTTCCCGCGATGATGGCGTCGGCGAGAAGAAGAGCTCTCGTTCTGTCATCTCCGCTGATCCCTGAGAGCAATGAGTCTCGAGCCGTCTCAGCGTCAGCCTTTGCCGATTTGAGATTTTCGGCAACCTTGTCTCGCTGGTCTTCAATGGCATCGACATCACCCAGGTCCACCGGTGGAAAAGGAGGCGGCGGAGGTGGCGGCGATGGGCTCAACGGCGGTGGTGAACTGGGCGGCGGCGGACTCGGCGGAGGTGGCAGAGGCGGCGGCGGACTCGGAGGCGGCGGACTCGGCGGCGGCGGACTCG
>Ga0181573_10002072_pt1 | contig 18988 bp, 10 predicted proteins | sample 101ome_25_FD_148643 | JGI IMG/M metagenome (GOLD analysis project Ga0181573, IMG submission 148643) | Coastal salt marsh microbial communities from the Groves Creek Marsh, Skidaway Island, Georgia - 101409BT metaG (spades assembly) | ecosystem: Environmental > Aquatic > Marine > Intertidal zone... | reverse complement strand
CAAGCAGGATCCAACCGAAACGAAAAACAAACTAGAGATAGATAGCGCCGCAAAGAAACTCACCCGGCTCAAGAAAAAGCTCGCCCAATGGGAGGAAGAAGTCACCCCCGAGCGCTGAGCTTGAATCGCGATCAAAGGTCTGGGATTAAACCCTGTTGGGTCGACCACCTGACCCTGTGAAGCCTTTGACGCGAGAGGGTTAAGTCATCGCCCTCTACCCTGTTGGGCAACCTGCTCTGACACGGAAAGGCGGGACTTGCGCGTTTTTTCTAACTCCCCGAAACTCGAGACGACTTCACCTCGCCACCCTTGCCACCTTCGCTACTAATGCGTTTTTTTTCCATCATGGCTATCATCGGGATTTTGCTCCTCACCTCTCTTGTGAGAGCAAAAGAGATCGACTTCAGCCGCGATGTCTTGCCCATCCTCTCGGACAAGTGCTTTCAATGTCACGGACCGGACAAGAAAACACGGGAAGCCGACCTGCGACTCGACACCTTTCAGGGAGCGATCACTGATCTGGGAGGGTATGCCGCTCTCGTTCCTGAAAAGCCGGATAAGTCGGAACTCATTTTTCGCATCGACGACAAGGAAGATCCCATGCCGCCGCGAAAGACGCACCTCACCCTGACCGAAGCGGAGAAACAAGTCCTTCGAGAATGGATCCGTGAAGGAGGCGAGTATACCGAGCATTGGTCCTTTGTTCCTCCCGTCCGCCCTGAAATTCCGACAAAGAAATTCGGCCCCCACCCGATCGATGCCTTCATTGGAACACGGCTGGAGAAAGAGGGCTTTGATTTTTCTGAAGAGTCGTCACCGGAGCGACTCATTCGCCGCCTCACCCTCGATCTGACGGGACTCCCCCCGACGCCAGCGGAGGTGAGCGCTTTTGTCGCAGACTACCGTTCCCGTGGCGAGCCAGCTTACGAGGGCCTCGTTGATCGCCTTCTAGCATCACCACGCTACGGTGAAACAATGGCGTTACCATGGCTGGAAGCAGCCCGTTTTGCCGACACCGACGGTTACCAGTTCGATGGCCCACGCTTCCAGTGGCGCTGGAGAGACTGGGTCATTGAAGCCTACAACTCGCACATGCCATTTGATCAATTCACGATCGAGCAGCTGGCTGGTGATCTCCTTCCCAACGCGACGCTGGAGCAGAAAATCGCGACCGGATTCAATCGCAACCATCGTTACAATTCGGAAGCCGGACTGGTCATTGAAGAGTTTCTTCTCGAGAACGCGGTCGATCGCGTCGATACGACATCCACTCTCTGGATGGGACTGACGATGGGATGCGCCCGATGCCACGATCACAAATACGATCCTATTTCCCAGAAAGACTACTATCAGCTCATCGCGTTTTTCAATTCCGTTCCCGAAGCTGGCCGAGCCGTGAAAAACGGAAACTCCGAGCCCGTCCTCGTCGCTCCGACGAGAGATCAGCAAGGCCTCCTCGCCGAAAAAGAGGCCGCCGTCAAAAAAGCCTATGCTGCACTCGCTCCGGGCAAAACCCCACAGAGCGGAGGGCAGCTCATCGATCGCAAGCTCGAGAACCGTTACGCTTTCGACAAGCTTCCCACCGAAAACGTGAAACTCGAAGGCAAGCCGACAATTGCTGAGAACGCTCTCGTGCTCGACGGGAAGTCCTACGTCGAGCTCTCCAAGCAGAAAAAGACGCTGAGCTTCCGAGCCAACTCCCGCTTCAGCGTTTCTTTCTGGATCCGTCCCGATAGCGCCAACGACGCGATTGTTCTTTCCCGTCAGAAAGGCGGAACGACTCGTCCTGGCATCGAAGTGGCTCTGGTCGACGAAGGAAAGTTGCAGTTCGACATTATCGCCCGATGGATCGCCGGAGTCGGCCGGGTCACGACGAAGCAGACTTTGCCAGTTGATCGGTGGACGCATATCACGATCACCAACGATGACTCGAATAGCGCAAACGGTCAGCGAATTTATGTGAATGGAAAACGAGCCGAGGCAACCGTTTCTCACAACACAAACAGCAATGTCGGGGGTGTTTCCGAAAAAGAGCCCCTGAGAATCGGCTATGGAGTTCGCCCTGGATCGAACAAATTTGCGGGAGCGATCCGCGATCTGCGCCTCTACTCGGCCGAGCTATGGGATGAAGAGATTGCCCTACTCGCTGCTCCCTTCAGCGGAGAAAAGCGGAAGCAATTCTCCCTCGTGAAAAACACGCCGGCCTATGCAACGTATGTAAAAGCACGCGAAGGACTCGAAGCCTATGTCGCCACGCTTCCTACGGTGATGGTAATGAAGGAAACGGCGAAGCCGAAGGAGACCTTTCTCCGAAACCGCGGGGTGTATCATGATCTCGGCGAGAAGGTCTCTCGCAGCGTCCCTGAAAAACTCCCCCCATTTCCTGACAAAGCACCACAGAATAGACTTGGTCTCGCCCAATGGCTTGTCAGTGGAAATCATCCACTGACGGCTCGGGTCGCCATGAATCGCTACTGGCAGAAATATTTCGGAACGGGAATCGTCAAAACAGCCGAGGATTTTGGCGTTCAGGGCCAAGCCCCAAGTCATCCGGAACTGCTCGACTGGCTCGCAACCGAGTTTGTGGACTCCGGCTGGGATGTCGCCGCAATGCAAAAGCTGATCGTGACAAGTCGCACCTATCGACAGCAGGCCAGAATCAATTCCGATCATCGAGAGCGTGATCCTGACAATCGCCTTCTCGCCCGCGGTCCCCGCATTCGCCTGAGCGGGCAGGTCATTCGCGATCAGGCTCTTTTCGTTTCCGGTCTTCTCAAAGAAGAGCTCGGCGGCCCTTCCGTCAGTCCCTACCAACCGACCAATCTCTGGGCCGAAATGAGCATGGGAATGAAGTATCGCCAATCCAAAGGCGACGATCTTTATCGCCGCAGCCTCTACACGATCTGGAAACGTACCGTTGCGCCGCCAACCATGGCCGTATTCGATTCAGCAGACCGCGAAGCCTGTTGGGTAAACCGGAAAGAAACCAACACTCCCCTGCAGGCACTGGCACTTCTCAATGAGACCGGCTTCGTCGAAGCGGCGAGGCACTTCGCAGCTCGTGCCATCACCGAGGGCGGAGACGATCCTCTCACTCACGCCTTTTGCGTCGCAACGGCTCGCGTCCCCACAAAGGAGGAGCGCTCCATCCTCGAAGCGGCACTGAACGAATACCGAAAAGAGTTCACCGGAAAACCCGAAGAAGCCAGCAAGCTGCTCTCCATTGGTGAATCTCCACCGACCACGCTCGACGGAAAATCTCCCGAAGAACTCGCCGCCTGGACATCGCTCGCCAACGTCCTTCTCAACCTCGACGAAACCATTACGCGGAAATGAACTCGCCTCTCAATCGTCGCTCTTTTCTTGGAAAAGGAAGTCAGGCCGTCAGCGGCATGGCTCTTGCCACTCTTCTGAATCCGGACCAGTCCGCCGCACGCAGCTACCAACCGATCGCGCCGAAAGCAAAGCGAATTATCTACCTCTTTCAAAGTGGCGGCCCGCCCCAGCACGATCTTTTCGATCACAAACCCCACCTCGACAAAGTTCATGGTCAGGAAGTGCCTGAGTCGGTGTTCAATGGACAACGACTCACGGGGATGACGGCGGGCCAGAGCTCTTTCCCTGCAGCCCGGTCGATTTTTCCTTTCAAGAAGTTCGGCGGCTGCGGCATGAAACTGAACGCGGAGCTTCTCCCCCACCTCGGCAGTATCGCCGACGATGTCGCCCTGATTCGATCGATGCACACCGAGGCGATCAATCACGATCCGGCGATCACTTTTTTCCAGACCGGCTTTCAAATTGCAGGCCGCCCGAGCATCGGCGCATGGCTGGGCTACGGGCTCGGTAGTGAAAACTCCGACCTCCCTGCTTTTGTCGCGATGACTTCCAATCGTGGAGGTCAGGCTCTCTATGATCGACTCTGGGGTTCCGGATTTCTTCCTTCCAAACACCAAGGTGTGAAATTTCGATCCAGCGGCGACCCGGTTCTTTACCTTGGAAATCCCGATGGCATGAGCGAGCAACTGCGTCGGAAGACCCTCGATCACATAGGTGACCTCAATCGCATTCACCATCAGGATTTTGCCGATCCGGAAATCGAAACCCGAATTGCCCAGTATGAAATGGCCTTTCGGATGCAATCGTCGGTTCCAGATTTGACGGATCTCAGCTCCGAACCCCAAAGCACTTTTGACCTCTATGGCGAAGACGCCCGTAAGCCGGGAACCTTCGCCTACAACACTCTACTGGCCCGACGCCTTTCGGAGAAAGGGGTGCGATTTGTGCAACTTTTCCATCGAGGATGGGACACTCACGGTGGTCTCCCAAAACAACTTCGTGCCCGTTGTGGCGAGACCGACCAGGCATCTGCCGCTCTTGTAAGAGACCTGAAAATGCGCGGCCTGCTCGATGACACCCTCGTCGTGTGGGGCGGTGAATTCGGGCGGACGGTGTACTGTCAAGGCGGACTCACGGCTGAGAGTTACGGACGTGATCATCACCCCCGCTGCTTCAGCATGTGGCTAGCAGGAGGCGGCATCAAAGGTGGCACGGTACACGGCGAGACGGATGATTACGGATACAACATCGCGCAGGATCCCGTCAGCGTTCACGATCTCCACGCCACGATCCTTCACCTCATGGGTATCGATCACGAGCGACTCACCTATCGCTTCCAGGGGCGTCGTTATCGCCTCACCGATGTGCACGGAAAGATCGTGAAGCCAATTCTATCGTAGCCAGCACTCCCTCAGGAATCTCAATTCTCCGCGAGCATTTTCTCGCAGATCTGCCAACAGACCAGCATCATGCGCGGTGTGTGAAACGGCCCTTTCCACAAAGTGCCCTTCACCGGATTAGAAACCGTTCCGTCGCGGTGCAAATAACCGAACCACTCACCGTATTCCGGATCGGGAAAGTGTTTCCAGGTCCAATCGTGAACCATCTCGTGCATTTCCGCGTATCGATGATCTCCCGTCATCTGGTAAGCTAACAAGGTAGCAATGATTGCTTCATCATGCGGCCACCAGAATTTCATATCGTGCCAGTATTCCTGCACCGGCCTTCCATCCACGCCTACAAAATACAACATTCCGCCGAACTCCGTATCCCAGCCACGCTTCCACATCCAGTCGAGCATCTTCGTCCCAAGCCCGATTAGAGCGGGATCATTCCCCCGGACCTTCGCCTCGTGCATGATGAACCACGCTGCCTCGATCGCATGCCCCGGATTCAGGGTCCGCCCGTCGAAGTGATCGTCGATTCTGGAGCCATCGACGGCAACTGTCTCCATTACGCACTCGATATCATCATGAACAAAGTCAGAAACGATCTCTTCGATACAGGCATCGACTTTGCTATCCCAATCTCCCGGCACTTTTGCCTCCCGGCAGATCTGCGCCATGTTGATCGCAATCATGGGCGCACCAATCCCCTTTGATGGCCGTGTTCCGGTGAACTTGGCGGGAAAGGGAGAGAGACCAGGGTCTTTCGCATGCTGCTCAAACGTATCAAAGAGCTTCACGGCCTTCTCCGCATAGGAGGAATCTCCGGTCGCTTGAAAAACAGCTGCATTTGCAATGCAGGCGAATGCTTCTGAAAAACGATACCTTCGCTTTCGGATCGGCTTTCCATCAGCCGTCACATGGAACCACATCAGCCCATCCACGGGATCAAAACAGTGATCGTCGATAAACCTAACACCATCCTGGGCAAGCCTTAGCCATTCCTCATTGGGTCCAAGAGCGTTGTGGACCGCGGCCAACAACCAGGAAAACCTCCCCTGAAACCAGACACTTTTATCAGAGTCCAACAGTGTCCCATCACGGTCCACTGCATTGAAAAAACCGCCGTGCTCGTAATCAAGACCATGCTTCAACCAAAAGGGAAGATTGTCTTTGAGGAGAGAATCACGATAGATGTTACGTAGTGTTTCAATTCTCGATTTCTTCATGGAGTATAAAATTTTCGCAAACGAGCTTTACAGCAGTTTTCAATTCAGAGCCTAATACGGGTGGCTCAAAGACGTGACCCAAGCCACGTCAAATCCAACATGACATCTCAATACACTGCTGTTATATGATGTTATAACAAAAACGGACACGCAAACTTTTTCTCTAAATCCACCGTCATTCATGTCTGTTTCCTCTCTCAGCGAAAAAGCCTACCAACACATCCGGCAGCAGGTATTTCTTGGCGAATTGAGTCCCGGAGATCGCCTCGTAAACCGCTCCCTCGCTGAACAACTGGGAACGAGCTTCATCCCCGTCCGCGAGGCGATCAGTCGACTCGCCAGCGAAGGTCTCGTGAAGCAAGTCGCAGGAGCCGGGGCTTTCGTCCGTTCTTTTGACCGCCAGGAGATTTCTGAAATCTACGACGTTCGCGATCTCTTCGAGCCCTTTGCTGCAGCACAGGCGGCGCGCTTTCTGACCGACCACGAACTCGAAGAATTGCGAGTCCTTCTCGAAAGCTGGGAGAGCCTCGGCAAAAAGATCTTGAATCGAAAGGCAGACACCAGCCAGGGAGATCTCGATCGATGGCTCGAAATCAATGAACGTTTTCATTCCCTCATAATTAGCGGATCACGAAATCGCCTGCTCTCCAAGATCACGAATGATGTAAACGTGCTTTCCAAATGCTTCGCCGCGCATCGAGGATCCCCTAAACTGCTCTCTGAAAAATTGGTTCGCTCCACCTTAAAGACTCATCGCCAACTGTATGAAGCTCTCATTAAACGAGATTCCGAGTCCGCAAGGAAGATCGTCTGCCAGCAGCTGAAATTCGGTCGAAAATCCGTGCTCAACTTTTTCGATCAGAAACAGACTCCGTAGCCTGATGCCCAAAACGCTCCTTATCGCTCTTGTTTTTGCGCTTGCAGTCACCACGACGCAAGCAAAGCGACCCAATGTCATTCTCTTTCTCGTTGATGACCTTGGTTGGAGTGATCTCGGATGCCAGGGCAGCCAATACTACCAGACACCAAATATAGACGCTCTTGCCGAGTCCGGAGTTCGATTTACGAATGCCTACGCTGCCTGTGCGGTATGTTCTCCAACTCGCGCCGCAGTTCTGACAGGAAAGTATCCCGCCCGTCTACTCCTGACACAGTGGCTTCCGGCCGGGCGCTGGGACCCTGACAAACACAGAATGCATGAGGGCCGATTTCTTCGCTCATTGCCGCTGGAGGAGCTCACACTGGCGGAATGCCTTCGGGAATCGGGCTACGCAACCTGGCACATTGGGAAATGGCACCTTGGAGGCGCCCCTTTCTCCCTGCCTCAACATCACGGATTCGACGTCAACATCGCCGGCGACGACCACGGTGCTCCCGGCAGCTTCTTTTATCCGTTCAAAGGAAAATGGAAGCTCCCCACCACCGGAGAAGCCATTGCAAAGCAGGCCTATTCAGGTGGTAAGGAAAGCGATTACCTGACCGACTGCCTGACGGATGAAGCGATCCAGTTGATCAAGAGCCACGATGAGAAGAAGCCGTTCTTTCTCTACTTCCCCTACTACGCCGTGCATACGCCGATTCAGGGAAAGCCTGAGCTAATGGAAAAATACGAAAGCGTGCCAAAAGTAAAGCGCCAGGGAAAACCCGGCTACGCGTCTATGATTGAATGCGTCGACCAGAGCATTGGGCGTGTATTGGCCTCGCTTGAGCAATCCGGCCGAAAGGACAATACATTGATCATCTTCACGTCGGACAACGGTGGCTTCGCCGGAGCCACCAGCAATGCCCCGCTTCGTGCCAACAAAGGATCCCACTATGAAGGCGGCATCCGTGTGCCTCTGATATTTGCGGGTGCCGGCATTGGCATGAATGCTCCGGATGGTATCGATCTGCCGGTTATCTCCTGCGATCTGTATCCGACGATCTTGGCATTCACCCAAAGCCCTATGCGCAAAACAGACGGCCGTAACCTCGCTCCGCTTTTGAACGGCTTCGGCGAAGTCGCTTACGACCCCGATCACCCGCTCTTCTGGCACTACCCTCACTACAATAGGCATCCCCAAAGCAAGCCAGTGTCGATCATTCGGCGCGGCAAGTGGAAGCTGATTGAGTCGCTCGAGACAGGCGATCTCGAACTCTATGATCTCGACGAGGACCTTGGCGAGACCAATAATCTCGCTAGGGAAAAGACCGAACTAGCCAACCAACTGAACACACAATTAGCAGACTGGAAACGTTCCGTTCGCGCTGATCCAATGACCCCGAACCCGCTCTTCCAGCCCGAATCTCAAAATCAAAATAAGAAGAAATAACATGAACAAGGCCGCTATCTATCTCGTCGCAATCGGAGCTCTCGCTTCTCCGATTTTTGCCCAGGAAAAACAGAACGTCGAAGGAGCAATCACGCCTTTCCTCGGTGATCCAAATATGGAGATCCAGGCAATATTTGATGGCGAACGCTTTCCGAATATCGTCATCACAAACAAGGGGACCGTCCTCGCTACCTGGGGAAACAGCCAGGTTCGCGCTCGCCGAAGTGAGGACGGAGGGAAGACCTGGGGCGAAGAGATCGTCATTGCCAAGCCGGGATTCCAGGGCGGCGGCACTACTGTCGATGAAACGACCGGAAACATTCTTGCTTTTGTCGAGGACAAGCATCCGCCAGCACCATTGACGGTCTATCGCAGTTCCGATGACGGCAAAACTTGGAGACCAGAAAAGCCCACGATCAGAGCGCCAAAAAACGGTGACGCCGTTTCCATGCACATGAATGAACACGGCATTACCCTTCGTCATGGCAAGCACGCGGGTCGGCTCATTCGACCTTCGCGCTTTTACGGGGAAGGAAATCGCCCCGAGTCGATCTGGCACACTCACTACACTAACGCGATCTTCTCCGACGATGGCGGCAAGACCTGGCAAACCAGCGAGCAATTCCCCGAGAATGGAACCGGCGAAGCCTGTATCGCCGAATTGAGCGACGGCCGACTCTACTACAATAGCCGCGTGCATTGGCAAGAGCGCCCGAAGAATACCCGGCGCCGCGAAGCGTGGAGCAATGACGGCGGCAAGACATGGACTGACTTCGCTGTCATTGACGCTCTCCCTGACGGCCACCAGCATCGCTCCTACGGCTGCATGGGCGGTCTCGTTCGGCTTCCTATTGCTGGCAAAGACATCCTGATTTTTTCCAACATCGACACTGACAAAGCCACACGCGAGCGAGCCACGGTTTGGGCGAGTTTCGACGGAGGCAAAACCTGGCCGGTAAAGCGACTCATCTTTGACGGTCCGAGCGCCTATTCCTCGCTCAATGCAGGACGCCATGGAACGCCGAGCGAGGGATTGATCTACCTGAACTTTGAAAGCGCAGGAAAATCAAAAGTCGCACGCTTCAATCTGAGCTGGTTGCTCGGCGGGGAAACCACCGGAGATGGCGAAGTGCCGACCAACCTTGTGAGATGATTCGAACCAACAAATGGGCCCTGATTTTTTTCATGGCTCTGGGAGGGTGGCTGACCGTCGCGAACGCTGCTTCGGAACGACCCAACATTCTTCTCATCGTGTCAGAGGATAACGGCCCGGAACTGGGATGTTATGGCGAACCGTCTGTGCAAACCCCCGTGCTGGATGAACTGGCTGCCGAAGGAATTCGCTTTGATCGCGCCTACGTCCCTCAGGCCGGGTGCAGTCAATCCCGGGCAGCACTATTAACGGGGCTCTACCCACACCAGAACGGGCAGATCGGCTTGGCGACCTGGAAGTTTCGAATGTATGACGACAAGACTCCGAACTTGGTTCGTTCTTTAAAGGGAGCCGGATACCGAACCGGGATCATTGGAAAGCTTCACATCAATCCTGAATCGGCATTCCCTTTTGATTTCAAGGCGATCCCGTCTTCGAATTTCACTCGCAAGAACCTCGATCAATATGCGATCAAGGCGAAGGAGTTCATCGAAGCTTCGGAGACCCCCTTCTTCCTCAGTGTGAATTTTCCGGACGCACATCGCCCCTTCCTTCCCCAGGTGAAAGGGATGCCGGCGAAGCCGCTCACCGCGAAAGATGTCAAACCGCTCGCCTACTTTGGCCTAGACAGTCCTGAACTGCGCAAGCAGACGGCGGACTACTACAACTGCATGAATCGGCTCGATACTCAGATCGGAGATTTGCTGAACATACTGCGGGCGTCAGGTAAAGCCAACGAAACACTGATCGTTTATATGGGCGACCACGGGGCCGACATGCTGCGCGGAAAGCGGACTTCCTACGAAGGAGGGATTCGGGTGCCGCTGCTTGCCTCCTGGGCAGGCGTGATAGAACCAGGGCAGGTGCGCCATGAGCTGGTATCGACCCTCGATCTGATGCCTACTTTCCTGGAGGTTGCTGGTGCGCATCCGGTGGCGGGTCTGGCAGGTCGAACCCTGTCCCCAATATTTGAAGGGTCCGAGATAGAGTGGCGCTCCCATTTGTTCACCGAGTATCACACGCACTCGGCCCACAACTACTTTCCGCAACGCACGGTGCGGGATGGACGCTTCAAGTTAATTCGCAACCTGATGCCAGGCGAGGTGAACCCCGGTTACGATTTTACCCGGCGGAAGTTTTTCGACGAAAAACGCGAAGTAGTGGCGGAGGCGCCTGAGCCGGTTCGGTCGGCCTATCAACGCATGGAACGCCCTCCAGCGTATGAGCTTTATGATCTTCATGCGGATCCATTCGAGTTCACGGATCTCTCGAGCAGCGATGAGCATTCCGAAGTGTTCTCGCAACTGAAAGGCGAGTTGGTGCGATGGCAGGACGAGACGGGTGACCCGATGCGAGATCCGCAAAATGTCCGCCGCCTCAAGGCAGAAATCGACGCCTGCCTCGAAGGCGGTGACGCCTCGAAAGCCAAGCTTAACCTAAGCTATCCCGACTACTTCTTTTCAGGGTCGAAACCAGGACCGGCAAAGAAGAACGTGCTGTTCATCGCCATCGATGACCTGCGGCCAGCCTTGGGATGTTATGGGGATAAAACGGCGATCACGCCGAACATCGATCGACTGGCAGCTCGCGGCACCGTATTCAACCGAGCCTACTGCCAACTCGCAGTCTGTGCTCCGTCACGTCTGTCGCTGATGAGCGGCCGCCGCCCCGACACCATTGAAGTATGGGATTTGAATACCCATTTCAGGCAAGCCATTCCCAAAGTGGTCACCCTCCCCCAGCATTTTAAGAACAATGGCTATCAGACTCGATCGATTGGCAAAATATACCACGGCGGTGGTGCGCCCTCGCAGGATCCTCCCTCCTGGTCTGAAGAACCAACTCTGGATACCAATCGCGATCCCAAGCTGCGATACGCCACACCGGAAAATCTCAGCGGTAAAGGGCTGAAGCGCAGCGCATCAGAGTCGGCAAATGTCCATGACAACGCCTATATCGACGGGCTGATATGCGAGCACGCGTTGGATGCCCTCGCAACTTGCGGTAAATCGGAGAAGCCCTTCTTTTTGGCAGTTGGATTCAAGAAACCGCACCTCCCGTTTTGCGCGCCGAAACGCTATTGGGATCTCTACGATCGCAAGGACATTCCCGCTCCTTTGACAGCTAAACACCCGAAGGGAGCACCAGAACTCGCGGTTCGCAGTTGGAAGGAATTGGAGGGCTACACCGATATTCCGGAAGATGGAGTATTGGGCCTGGCAAAAATCCAGGAACTGCGTCACGGATACTACGCGTGCGTCAGCTACATCGATGCGCAGGTGGGACGACTCCTCGATCAACTCGATACTACGGGCTTGGCGGGCAACACCGTGATCTGCATTTGGGGAGATCACGGATTTCATCTCGGCGAGCAGGGTCTCTGGACAAAGGCGAACAACTATGAGCTGTCCACGCGCGTGCCACTGATTTTCTCCGTTCCCAATCAACCCAATCCCGGGTCGTCAACACATGCGCTGGTCGAGTTGGTCGATGTATTCCCAAGCCTCGCCGACGCCTGCGGATTGGAAGTGCCGGACGGGATCGAAGGAATCAGCCTGATGCCGCTGTTGGAAAATCCCGACCAAGCCTGGAAATCAGCCGCCTTCAGCCAGCATCCGCGTTCACGAACAGGAAACCGGCATCGCCGTCACGGAGACATCATGGGCTACGCCGTTCGCACGAACCATCATCGCTATGTGGAGTGGCGCGATTGGAACACGGGCAAGGTCGAGGCGCACGAACTTTATGATCACCGATCAGATCCTGACGAAACTACCAACCTCGCCAGTGACCCTGAACACGCCGAGCAAATTAAAAAGCTTGGCAAAGTTCTCACCAACGGATGGAAAGGAGCGCTACCTCAATGAAGAAAATCATCATCCAGACACTCGGCAGAAAAGTTGGATTCATCGCGGCCGCCCTTCTTCTCACCTTTGCTGTTTCTTGTGCCAATGAAAAATCCAACGTCCTCTTCCTCGCGGTTGATGACATGAAGGACTGGGTGAACTGCCTCGGCGGTTACGAAGGAACGGTTTACACGCCGAACATCGACCGACTCGCCGCGCGCGGAACCCTGTTCACCAACGCACACTGCCCTTCGCCCAAGTGTGCTCCGTCCCGAGCGGCGATCATGACCGGGCTTATGCCCTCGACGACCGGACTCTACGACAACGGGCACTGGTGGTACCCGAACTTTCCTGACACGAAGACAATTCCTGCGCATTTTCGGGCAAACGGGTATCACGCAGTTGGTGCTGGAAAAATATTTCATCATACCGCGGGAAACCATCCACCGAATCAGTGGAATGACTTTCAGAAACTAGTGTTCAACGACGACCCCTGGTTTCGCGGCGTAAAACTGAACTACCCTTGGTCAAAGCAAATCCCCTACCCCGATGGATTTCCATTCAGCGGCATTGAAGACCTCGGCCACGAAAACGACTGGGGTTCGCTCGATTACGACGAACCCGACTACGACGATTCCCGCAATGCCGAGTATACCGTACAATTTCTGAAGCAGTCCCATGACAGGCCCTTCTTTCTCGCGTGCGGTTTGTTTCGGCCTCACCTGCCCTGGTATGTCCCACAGAAATACTTCGATCTGTATCCGCTGAACGAAGTTACCCTGCCGGGCGTCAAGGAGGACGATCTCGATGACATCCCTCCTGCAGGCCAGGCATTCGCCAAAGCACGGCAGGACGACCTGATCGCGATCCAGAAGGCGGAAAAATATCAAGAAGCAGTGAGAGCCTACCTCGCGAGCATCACCTATGCCGATGCTCAGCTAGGGCTAATTCTGGATGCGCTCGATGCTGGCGAACACAGCGAGAATACCATCATCACCCTCTGGTCGGATCACGGCTGGCATCTTGGAGAAAAGGGTCACTGGCACAAAACGACCCTGTGGGAAGAAGCGACCCGCATTCCTTTTATCATCTCCGCGCCAGGGTATGAACCAGCTACCTGCAGCCGCCCCGTTAGTTTGATCGATCTGTATCCAACTCTGAACGACCTCTGCAATCTTCCGTCTGATGAGTGTCACGACGGCACAAGTCTTCGTCCACTTTTGGCTGACCCTGAAACTGAGCGGAAGCGCCCTGCCATCATTCAGTTCAAGCCGGGCAACGTCGCCGTTCGATCAGACCGATTCCGCTACATCCGATATCGAAATGGAAGCGAGGAATTCTACGATCTGGAATCAGATCCTTACGAATGGACGAATCTGGCTGGTGATCCGAGTGCGGCGAAACAAAAGGCGCAGCTGGCGCGATGGGCCACCTCTGAATGGGCAAAATCAGCTCCCACAAAATCCGCTTTCCACTTCGACCCTGAAACTTTTATATGGAGAGAAAAATCCAGCGGTCGCCTTATCAATGGATGCCAGAACATAACAGAACCATGAAATCACTTTTACAGACTTTTCTCCTCACCTCTCTCATTCCCTTCCTCGCAGGAGCAGAAGAAAAAACAATTCAGCATCTCGATCTTGATCAGGACTCGCATCGCCAAGTTGTCGTGGATCGCGAGAAAGGCCAATACCTCGGTCATCCGACGACCTGCCTGCTCGAAGACGGGAAAACCATCCTTTGCGTGTATCCAAAGGGACACGGTCGCGGAGGAATCGTTTACAAGCGGAGCACAGATGGGGGCCTCACCTGGTCAGACCGACTCCCCACCCCGGAAAGCTGGGCAACCAGCAAGGAAGTCCCGACTCTGCACCGGGTCATCGACGCAGATGGCAACAAGCGAATCATTATGTGGTCGGGACTCTACCCAGCACGACTCTCCGTAACCGAAGATGACGGAGTCACATGGAGCGAGCTGCAGAAAGTCGGCGACTGGGGAGGCATCGTCGTGATGGGGACTGTGTTCGAGAGAAAGACCGGACCTGGACATTACATGGCGCTTTTTCATGACGACGGACGATTTTTTCAGGAAAAAGCGCATCAGAAAGACCCCATCGTATTCACCCTCTTTTCCACCACATCGGAAGACGGCGGCCTCACCTGGTCTTTTCCAAAAGGAATATACCAATCATCCGACGTTCACCTTTGCGAGCCAGGTTCGATTCGTTCGCCCGATGGAAAACAGATCGCCGTTCTTCTCCGGGAAAATGCCCGTCGCAAAAACTCGCACATTATATTCTCCGACGACGAAGGCGAAACGTGGAGCGAACCGCGGGAAATGCCCGAGAGCCTCAATGGCGACAGGCACACCGGAAAATATACCGACGACGGGCGGCTTTTCATTTCTTTCCGAAGCAACTCTCCGAAAGGAAGCAAGGGGGAGTACGAGGACGACTGGGTAGCCTGGGTTGGAACGTGGGATGACCTCGTAGACGGAACACCCGGACAGTATCACCTCCGACTGAAAGACAATCACAAGGGAGCAGACACGGCCTACCCCGGAGTCGAGTTGCTCCCGGACAATACTATCGTGACTACCACCTATGGGCACTGGGACATAGGAGAAGAGCCCTACATTCTCAGTGTCCGTCTCAAGCTGGAAGAGCTGGACGCCCTGGCATTGCAAAAGAACCACGCTCCAAAAACTGTTTTCGAAGCCGGTGCCGATGGCTACAACGTCTACCGCATTCCTGCAATCGTTGCCGCCGCGAATGGCGATCTTCTCGCGTTTTGCGAAGCACGAACCGGGGGCGACGCCAGCGAGATTGATATGGTCTTGAAGCGTTCTTCGGACGGCGGTAATACCTGGGGTAAACTGGAAGTCGTCCTCGAAAGCGATGACTTCCTCGACCTCTTCGGGGATGACCCACCCGAAATCACAATCGGAAATCCCGCACCCGTTGTGGACCAACTCAATCCAAAACACCCTGGCCGACTCTGGCTTCCGTTCACTCTTGAGAACGATCGTGTATTTGTCACCTATAGCGATGACTCCGGCAAAACCTGGGCACCTCGCCGGGAAATCACGAAAGACGTAAAGAAAGAACCCTGGGGCTGGTATGCAACCGGCCCCGTTCACTCTATCCAACTGCAGCGAGCGCCTCATTGCGGACGACTTGTCATCCCCTGCGACCATCGTCTCAGTGATGATGGAGAAGACCGCGGACCGAATGGAGTTCATGCTATCATCAGTGATGACCACGGAGAGACCTGGCGCATCGGAGCGCTGGACGAGACCTATGACGATGGACTCAACGCGAATGAAACCACCGTCGTCGAACTCAACGACGGCTCTCTTTACTTCAATACTCGCGATCAGAATGGCAAAGCGCCCGGAACGCGCGGTGAAGCCTGGAGCAACGACGGTGGCGACACTCTCGTTTCCCGCAGCGACGACTGGGAAAAGTTCCGTCCCGTCGAAGGTGTTGTCGACCCTCCTGTCGTTCAATGCGCCTTGCTGCGTGCTGCCGAAGATCTCATTCTTTTCTCAGGACCGGATGACAATGGTCCCAGCGGAAAAGGGCGCAGCGACATGCGAATCCGCTATTCAACTGACGAAGCGACGACCTGGCAGGACGGACCGCTGCTTCACGTGGGCCCCGCTGCTTACAGTGACATGGTGAATCTCGATACCGGGGAGACTGGCATTCTTTTCGAAGCTGGTGAACCGGGCCAAAAAAATGCGTATCAGAGAATCGTGTTCATCGCGGTCGATCAGAAATCCATTCAGAGAAAGTAAGAGAATGCGTCGATTTCTAATCCTGGCCATATCTGCGCTCACTTTCATCAGCTATGCCAAGGATCGCCCCAACATCCTCTTAATCGTATCCGAGGACAACAGCGAGCAGATCGGCTGCTACGGAGAAACCCGAGTTCATACGCCAGTTCTCGATGGACTCGCCGGGACGGGAGTTCGCTACACTCGTGCATACGTCCCCTACTCGGTCTGCAGCCCATCGCGGGCCGCCTTTTTGACTAGCACATACACCAGGCAGAATGGGCACATCGGGCTCGCAACGCATCGCTTTTCCTTTCACAGCAATTTCAAAACGATGCCTGCGTATTTCCGGGAAACTGGCTACTACACGGGGTTCATCGGAAAGACGCATGTGAATCCCGAGAGCGTGGTCGAGGACTTCATCGACTTTCGCGGAGTGAAGCATGCCAATTTCTCCAATACCCACAGCATCGAGGACTACGCGACCGAGGCCCGGACCGTTTTCGAAAATGCAGAAGCGGCGGACAAACCGTTTCTCTGCATTCTCAACTACTCGGATGCCCATCGAAAATTCATTGGCACTTCGAAGGCTGGCTATCCCACCGTGAACGTCAACGGGACCGAGGCTGAACCCCTACCATGGATCGGAGTCGACACTCCCGCGCTCCGTCGAGAAATGCGGAATTACCTGAATTGTATGAACCGTCTCGATGAAGGGATCGGCCTGGTGCTGAAGGGGCTAGACGAACTGCAAGCGCGCGACAATACAATCGTCGTCTACCTGGCAGACCATGGAGGCGACTTTCCCCGCGGAAAGACCACCTGTTACGAAGGAGGTGTCAAAGTCCCCATGATCGTCAACTATCCGACTTCATTTCCCAAAGGCCAGGTCGAAACAGCATTGGTATCATCAATGGACATCCTCCCCACTTTGCTGCAGGAGGCCGGGCTCGACATCCCGGAAGAACTAATGGGAACACCGCTGCAATCGCTGCAGGATCCCAAGGCACCAAGACGGAAATACATTCACACCTTCAGCACCGGTTCGTCGGCGAACATTCTGCACCTGACATTCGGGATCTGCGACGTACGCTATAAGCTGATTTACAATCCGGTACGAGCGACGAATACGGCAGCCATCTCCCGCTACGCAAACACATCGATTCCGAAGGCTCTCTGGGATCCTGCCTATATCGATCCACCTGAATTCGAACTCTACGATCTGGAGTCTGATCCTAACGAGTTCACCAATCTGTCTGACGATCCTGAATTCCTCAAAACCCGAGAAAGACTTTTCCAGGCCATGAGGAAATTCCAGAAAGAGATCAATGACCCATTCCTCCATCGAAAGAATATCGAGTTCTACATGGAGGAAATGCGAAACCCTTCACGCCATCCGAAAAAAAGAAGCCAGGAAACCTGGAGCCACCTCCAGGAATTCTATCCGCGAAAGTAATTTCCCAAGTGCCAACGATTAATTTCTAACTTGACATACATGGTCAAATCTACCCAAGAAGATAAGGTTTCACCCTTTCTCCCCCTGCCCCCCTCAATCGCGGTAGGACCGACCCACCGATAAGAACTGCTTGGAAAAGCAAATTCCTTTGAATTTCAATTTCAATTCTTTCCCACGAAGATCTCGCTTCGGCCATCGAAGCACTGCGTTAGGAGCCTGATATGAAAGCCAGCACAAAAGCGGATCAGCCGGCGGTCGAAGCCACCCAGTCGATCATCGAAACCAAGGAAGCGGTAACAGAGAAGGCTTTCACCCTAGCCGAACGACTCGAGGACTGGCTCGCTTCGCTCCAGTGGTTTCCTGCTAACCTGGTAAGTCCGATCGCTTCCGCGATTCTCCTGACCGGTCTCTTCGTCGTCGCCTGGCTGATCTTCGTCGTCTTTCGCCCCATCCTTCTCCACTGGGTCAAGAAGCTCGTTTCGCGCACCGCCTTCACCTGGGACAATCAACTGCTCGGGCACGGCGTCTTCCGCTGGCTCGCCCACCTTCTCCCTGGCCTTCTCATTTTTCTCGTCGCACCAGGATTTTTCAAAGACGCTCCCCTTCTTGCCAAAATTCTGAAAGTAGGATCGGAGCTCTATCTCCTCATCTCGGTTTACTTTGTCTTCGACTCTCTCTTCAACGCAATTCAGGCAACTCTCTCGATCAAGCAGGTCGGTCGTCATCTCAACCTCACAGCGATCAACCAGGTCGCCAAGTTGATCACGGCCCTGATCATTTTCCTGCTCTGTTTTGCGGTTCTTCTTCAGCGCCCACCGATCGCCCTACTCAGCGGACTCGGGGTGCTGGCCTCGGTCCTCATGCTCGTCTTCAGGGACGTCATCCTCGGCTTTGTTGCTGGAATCCAGTTGTCGACCAACCGCATGCTTTCGATCGGTGACTGGCTCGAGATGCCCAGCCACAAAGCAGACGGAGACGTCGAGGAAATCGGTCTGACCACCGTCAAAGTCCGCAACTGGGACAAGACCATCACCACCATCCCGACCTACGCCCTGATCAGTGAGTCGTTCCGAAACTGGCGGGGCATGTCGGAGAGCGGAGGACGACGAATCAAGCGCTCTCTCTTTATCGACATCAGTTCGATTCGGCTTTGCTCTGAAGAGATGCTGGATCGATTTCGCGAGATCGAACACATCGCAACCTACCTCAAGAAAAAGGAAGCCGAGATCGAGACTTGCAATGAAGCGATGGGAGAAAAGGCCGACAAAAACCGGGTCAACGGACGTCGCCTCACCAACGTCGGAACTTTTCGTGCCTACATCGAGGCCTATCTCCGACATCATCCTGATATCAACCAGGAGATGACCCTCCTCGTCCGCCAGCTCGCCCACGACGGTCGCGGCCTTCCGATCGAGATTTATTGTTTCAGTATTAACAAGAACTGGGCTCCTTACGAAAGCATCCAAGCCGACATCTTCGACCACCTCCTCGCG
>Ga0181573_10002069_pt1 | contig 19020 bp, 19 predicted proteins | sample 101ome_25_FD_148643 | JGI IMG/M metagenome (GOLD analysis project Ga0181573, IMG submission 148643) | Coastal salt marsh microbial communities from the Groves Creek Marsh, Skidaway Island, Georgia - 101409BT metaG (spades assembly) | ecosystem: Environmental > Aquatic > Marine > Intertidal zone... | reverse complement strand
CGGTTTGCTCATAAAGTAACCGAAGCGCTCACGTGGTCAGGCTGTGCTTGGCCACATGAGCGGCTATCCAGAAAGTGTTTCGCGGGTTATAGTTCAACCCAGTGAGGCAAACTTTTGTGAGGTGGAGGCAATTGGCTTTAAATTTTGACATCCTCACCAATGTCGCGCGGTTGCGCTATACGTTGGAAAAAATGGAGGCGTCAGTGGGCATTCACCAACTCACTGAGGCTGAGAAATATGTGCTCAGTGCCGCGGCATTGGCCGCAAAAGCGGACGGCTCATTTTCGCTTCATGATTTAGAGGCGCAGGATTTGATCGCGGACATGCCCGTGAGCACGAAATTCCGCACGCTCCGTTGCCTGATCGATAAGGGCAAGCTGAAGCGCGCAGGCGCAGGTCGCAAGTCCGATTATATTATCGTGGCTTGATTTTTAGGTTCCCGAGTAAGGCTGTGCTTATGCGGCATGCACTTATGACCGATCTCGTAGCCTTGGTCATGTGTTCGATCTTTTACGCGGTTGCCTTTGAGGCCGTATTTGTTGTCTCGGATAAATTGCAGCAGTCCGTGGTGCCGGGCATTATTTATGGCAGCGTGCTGTTCTTCCCGCATGGTGTTCGGGTGCTGGCGGCCTATTTATTTGGCTGGCGGAGCATCCTCTACCTTCTGCCTATCAGCGCGGTCTATGCGGGGCTTGGGGGTGATGCCGCAACGATCCTCGAAGGGCTTGTTCTGGCATTGGGGAGCCTCATGGCCTGCGTTCTGGCCTTTGAGGTATTGAGCCGCTTTGACTTTATCGAGCGTAATTATCTCTCGGTTTCAATCGATTGGAAAAGTCTGGTTCTCGCCGGTGCGTTTGGTGCAATGATGAATGCGGCCCTGCACTACACTTTGGATGTAACAGACGTGCGGGCCTCTGGCGCTATTTTTATCGGAGATGTGTTAGGTTTTGCAGCAGTGCTCGTAGTTTCGATGCTTTTCTTCAGATTGCTCCGCGAACTCTCCTGAAACTTTTTACAAAGGCGCTGCTTAGAAAGAAGCTGGTGGGTGGATGTAATTTTTGTACACCCAAACATAACTAATCCCCACTAGCAGTATAGCTAAGTCGCCACGACTACTCGGCGGCAAAGTTTTTACTTTGTCTATATGGTGCAAGGCGCTCTAACTTTTCTGATAGTGCTTTGTGAAGCCGCGGGTGTACAAAATCAGGTTCCAAGTTCGCCATCATACACACCTCTCGGAAGTCTCTCGATGGATATTCCCCAATCCAGCGCCTGACGTTTTGAAACTCTCGATCTCTGCTGCTTTCGCTTGCTTGTAAATCCTGATTGGCCCTCCACAGGACGGCTTGCCACAGTCTCAACTCTGGAATCGGATCGCTCATTAAGTGAGGCTACCATGCGTATTTTTTCTATCAAGATGAAAGATAACTGTTCGCTGATATAATTTGCAGAAGTGGCCCCGGCAGATTACGTCACAGTCTTGATGCAGCTGGTAAACGAGACGGTAGTTTGTGTGGGGCTTGTGCGTTTGGGATCTCGTAGGTCGTGCCTAAATGGTGGGCCAGATCTGCGACAGGTCAGAGCGTTCCATTGTTGATTTTGCCTGCAGTAATGGAGCGCCACATCAGCATTAGGCTAAAAAACTGCCTCTTCATAGGTTTGAAAATACCAAGTAAATTGCTGCCGAAATTAAGGCTGCAGATGGAACTGTTATCACCCATGCGGCGATAATCGTCATGAAGTGTGACCGGCGCACCAGCTTGCGGCGCTTCTTCTCCTCGCGCCCAGGTAGGTCAGATTTTGATAATTCAATCTGTAGCCTCTGGCGCCGTCGATCTGCGTCCCACTCCCGGAAGAAGCCTACTCCGAAGACACCGCCAACCGCTATGTGAGTTGAGCTGACTGGCAGCCCGAGCCAGCTGGCCACGATAACCGTAATCGCCGCCGAGAGGGCCACGCAGTAGGCCCGCATTGGGTTAAGTTTCGTGATTTGATTGCCGACCATGTGGATCAGCTTGGGACCAAACAGGAATAGGCCAAATGAGATCCCGAGCGCCCCAATAATCATGACCCAAAGGGGTATGGCCGCAGTACCTTCCACCATGCCTGATTGCGAGGCCTGCACAATGGCGGCAAGCGGACCCACGGCATTGGCCACGTCGTTTGCGCCATGCGCAAAACTCAACAATGCCGCAGAGACGAGCAGTGGTATGCGGAACAATACCTTGAGCGACTTGTTTCTATTTTCCAGTCCCTCGGATTGTTTCTTAATCACTGGAAACATAAGGATTGTGACTAAGATGCCCGCTGCCACTCCGATACCAAGCGCTGTGCTGAGATCAATCTTCAATAACTTCTTGATGCCTTTGAGCGCCAAGTAAGTGGCAAATGCACCGGCCATAATTCCAAGTAAAATCGGGACCCATTTTCGAGCCGCCTGAATTTTATCTTCCTGATAGATGATCCGAGACTTGATCAGCGCCAAAAAGCTCGCCGCAATGACGCCACCCAAGACGGGTGAGATGACCCAACTCGCCGCGATCGCACTCATGGTGGGCCAATTCACGCTGGCCAACCCCGCGGCGGCGATGCCCGCGCCCATGACCCCGCCCACAACTGAGTGAGTGGTGGACACTGGCGCGCCAATCCAAGTCGCTAAGTTAACCCACAGGGCAGAGGCCAATAGAGCGGCGAGCATAGCCCAGATGAAACTCTGAGTGTTTGACAATGCGGATTGGTCAATAATGCCCTTCGCAATGGTCGAGACCACATCTCCGCCCGCAATCAACGCGCCCGCACTCTCGAATACAACGGCAATCGCGATAGCGCCGGCCATTGTAATTGCCTTTGCGCCTACGGCTGGCCCCATATTATTTGCGACGTCGTTGGCTCCAATGTTGAGTGCCATGTAGGCACCAAAAATTGCTGCCAACACAATTAAGAAGCCACCATTGGAGAAGCCGAACATTGTGGCACTGGCTAAACCGGCTATCGCAATAAAAACAATCGCAAGACTCGGGCCAACAATTGGGCGTGAAACATAATTAGACGCAACTTCAATTGCAGAAAGACGATCGAGGTCACGGTCGAGGGTCTCCAAGTCCCGTGGATCAAACTGATTTTGTGCCATATCTGTCTCCAAGGCCGTAAAGTTCGTCAGCGCCCCACGGGTGTATCTTGTCCGGCTATGGCTGTCGAGAAGTCTAAGATTATCTTTTTTAATTCAGGTTCCGAAACTTTTTTGGCGGCCTTCTTCGGGGTGAACCACTTACGCTTACGCTGGCTTTTCTCGGGGTAGTTTTTTGTGACCTTCGATACCTCGCAGGGATACACAAAAGTCGTGACGGGCAGGGCCAGGCCACTCGCCATTTTCTTGCGATAACGGTATTGTCCGAGCGGTTCGCTTTCGATCTGAGCAACAGCCACGCCAGCCTCCTCCCAAGCTTCCTGCTTTGCAGCGGGGGACCCGTGCTTGCCCGGCATTGGCCAGCCCTTCGGAATAATCCAGCGCTTTGTGCCGCGGCTCGTAACCAGAAGGATCTGTAATTTCCCTTTTTTGTGGCGATAGCACAGTGCGCCGACTTGAACCCACTCGGGGCGCTGCACCAACAGCTTAAGGCTCTCTTCAACGATTTTTGGAATAAAATTTTTCATGCGGTGCGGATGCCGCCTCTCTGCCGAAGGTGCTTTTGAGCCTCAATGATATTTTGTAGTGTGGATTAGATCCAATAGCCAGCTCAGGGCCCAATATTGTCATGATGACTAAATCGGCCCTCTAGTTGTAGACGATCTGGTGTGTTTTGTGCGCGTCAATAAACTCCCAGTCATAAGCCACGCCAAGCCCCACGCCATCAGGCAATTGGACCATGCCGTTTTCGTCAATGCAGTCCAGTTGGTCAGTGTAGCCGCATTCATACACTGGCGGCACTGCATTTGGGCAGTCAGGCCCCACCAGGGCCACCTCGTAGAAGTTTGAGTTACGACTGCGGGCGATCATGTGGCGATGCGCGGGCCCACAGGCATGCACCTCGACATCCACGCCAAAACTTTCGGCCATATTATGAATTTTAAGGCAGCCCGTGATCCCCATGTCATATTCGGGATCAGAGCGCAGGAAGTCAGTGCCGCCCGCAATTAAGAAGTCAGCTTTGGGTTCAACACCACGCACGTGTTCAGTTTGTAGCAGCGGCGTGCGCAACATTTCGCGTAATTTCTTGTGGGCAAAAGCTGAGACGCCGCTGTCGCGGTAGGGATCTTCAAGCCAAAAGTAATTGGCTTCGTCGCAGGCCTTCCCGACATAGAGAGTGTCTGCGAAATTGCGCAACTGACAGGCCGGGTCGAGCATCAGCGTCATCTCATCTCCCACAACCTTACGCACGTGGAGCACTAACTCTGCCTCCTCTCGGGCATTGCCATCGTGCCAGCCGTGGATTTTGAAAGCGCGATATCCCATTTCCTTGCATGCCAAGGCAAAGTCACTGTAGGCCTCCTTGCAGTCTAGCCCGCCACTGCGGTCGCCGTGGTAGGTGCTGGCATAGGCGGGAAATTCCCGCCGGTGGCTCCCGAGTAATGTGGCTATTGAGCAGCCTAGTGCTTTTCCCTGCCAATCCCACAGTGCGATATCAAGCGGCCCATGCCCCATGTGATCAAACTGGCGGGCCTCACGCTTGAGGTCGTCGTAGATCCCCTCACGCTCCTCCGCCTCGCGGCCAATTAGCATTGGCGCCAGCATCTGCATTTGCCCAAATACCGAGAGTGATGCCCCCCAGTTCACGACGTAACTTCCAATGCAGCCATCTCCCGTCTCGATTTCGACGGCGTATTTTTTGATTGGAGTTGATGCACCCGGTCTGTAATAGAGCCCTCCGATTGAGCTACCACCGGCGGATGGTGCCAGATTTGCGGCCTCGAATTCAAATTCAGTGAGGGTGATGCGCGTAATCTTGGTCATTCGAAAGTTTCCTAATTCAATTGATTGATGAGGGGCAGGCCCTCAGCCAGGCGCGTGATGTTGTCCGCGATTGTTGCCTGCCGCCGCGCTATGGTGCCGTTTGTCCATCCGGACATGTGCGGCGTCATAACTATGTTCGGCAGATCCTCGAAGCGACGTGTCGCGGGGCGGTGTGGTGTGGAGGCATCAGTCGGATAACTGTACCAAGTGTCTATGATTGCGCCGCCAATTGTCTTGTCCGCGAGGGCGTCATACAGCGCGTCTTCATCTACCACGCCTCCGCGGCCAACGTTCAGGAAGACGCAGTGGCGCTGCATGGCGGTGAAGGCTGAGCCGTCAATCAATGAGACTGTGGAGGGCGTGAGCGGGAGCGTGTTGACCACAATGTCGACCGCGCCCAGCATATTGTTTAGTTCGTCGAGACCGTAAACGGCGGTATAGCGTTCGCTCGTGACAGGGCTTCGATTGGCAACGTGCACCGCCATGCCAAAGGCTGCCGCCCGATCCGCGAGGGCCTGCCCGATGTGGCCATGGCCAATGATCCCAATGCTCTGAGCGCCCAGTTCGGTTCGCAGAGCCGTGGGTCCTGCGCCCGCCCAAAAATTCCAGGTGCCCGCTCTTAATTGAGCGTCTGCCGTCGCTAGGGGGACGTGACGGGACAGGAGGGCAGACATCACATATTCGGCAATCGCATTCTCGTGGCCAAAGGCGTTACACACTTTGCAGGTGGCCGGAAGAGCGTCAAATGCCACCTGGTCGTACCCTGCCGCGGGTAGCTGGAACAGTTGCGCATTTCGAGCTGTGACGGGGGACTTGAAGTGGACACCCACTACAACGTCTGCCGCGTTAAGTGCATCCTGAGCAATTTGATCAACCGCGTCCGGTAGGCTGGTGATCTCATGGGGGATCGTTAACAGGTCGGATACTCCCGGTAGAAAACTTACTGCATTCGCTCCGTAGAAGACAATTTTCATTCTGATCACCCTTAGAGAACTGAAATCATGCCGCCATCGGCATAGATAATTTGTCCTGAAACGTAGTTAGAGGCGTCCGACGCAAGATATATGCACGTGCCAGCTAATTCCTCGGGCCGCCCCCATCGCCGCATTGGTGTGCGTGACTTGACCCACTCATCAAACTTTGGGTTGTTAATAAGCGCCTCGTTCATGTCTGTGACCATGTAACCGGGTCCAATAGCATTGGCCTGAATGCCCAATTCTCCCCACTCCGCTGCCATGGCTTTAGTAAGCATTTTGATGCCGCCCTTGGCTACAGTGTAGGGAGCCACCGTCGCACGCGCGAGCTCTGAGGTGAGCGAGCCGATATTGATAATCTTGCCGTGGCCGCGTTCGGCCATCCGCTTAGCTGCCTCGCGACCAACAATGAAGGCGGCAGTCAAATTCGTGTCTAGTACGCGATGCCAGTCCTTAGTCTCCAGTTCAAGCATTGGTTTGCGAAACTGGATCCCCGCATTGTTGACCAAAACGTCAACTTTAATTCCGTTTGCATCAAGTTCTTGGAACGCACAGATAACGGATTGCTCATTGGTGACATCAAAAGCGGAAACTCTAGTGCTCAATCCCAGTCCCTGTAGCTGAGCGCGGGCAACCTCGAGGTTGTCTTCGTTAGTACCATTTAGGATTACACTTGCTCCGGCCTGTGCCAGACCCTTAGCAAAAGCAAGTCCCAGCCCGCGTGAAGACCCTGTAACCAGTGCGGTCTTTCCTGTCAGATCGAAGAGCGTAACGCTCATATTAACCCTCCTAATAATGCCCTTTGGAGAGCTTGGCTTTTAAGGCGTCAGGAAGCAAGGCCATCGCAATCTTAGTTAAATTTTGGTCAGGATGAAAATAGACCAATGAAAAACAATCTTTAAAACCAGGATTTTTGCCTAGGATGCTCTAGCACGCTTCTGTTTACAATGTATTGAGGTGTTCTCCGGTCAGCGTATGACAGAACGCTCCCGATCGCATCTCGTGCGATGTTATCGAAGCATTCATCTGTCCAGCATAATGAGTGAGATGTAGTGATCACATTGTCCATTTTGAGAAGTGGGTTCGCCATGTCTACAGGCTCTTGTTCAAAAACATCCAACCCTGCGCACGATAGATAATTTTTTTGAAGCGCCTCGATCAGATCAACTTCCTTAATCACTGGACCACGTGCCACGTTTATTAGAGCTGCAGTTCGCTTCATTCTGGACAACTTACTCATGTCCACCAGGTGATAAGTATCCTGGTTGAGTGATGTCGCTATAATTAGGACATCACTTTTTTCAAAAAGCTCCTCAGTACTTAACTTTTCCGCGCCCAAAGCACTTAGTTCTGCTACGGAGCAATTTGGGTCAGCAGCTGCTAATTTCATTTCAAAAGGTTGCGCAAGGCGAAGTATTTCTTTGCCGATGCTGCCCGCCCCGAGGACACCTAACACCTTACCAGTCAGCCCCGTGCCCATGTAATCGGCATTGTGGGACCACCCGCCGGCACGCGTCAAATTATGCTTCTCAATAATGCGATGGGTCGCAGCCAACATCATAGTCATGGCCATCGTGGCAACCGGGCGGCGCACCGCATCAGGAGTGTTGGTGACCATAATTCCTAAGTTGTTCATGCCATCAATATCAACTGAGTCAAAGCCCACTCCGTGGCGCGCCAGCAGGCGTAACCGACCAGTGAAGGGGCCAGTGCGTGGCGCTATTTGTGAGAATGAAACTTTCTCCAGCATTAAGTAGATTGCATTAAAATTTTCGGCATCATGCGCGTCAATTTCGGTCTTTTCTGCCGGTAGGATCGTGGCATCAATGTCCGGGCGATCCATTAGTTTTTGCAAGATCTGTGGGTCGAAGCACGGTGCACCGTCACTTCCAAAAATTGAACCCGATATTCCTACTCTGAACTTTTGCACATCAGTTCTCTACGTTTTTGTTACTGAGAGAATTAATGAAATTAATTCCGCTGTTTAGCTCCGCCTTGAGCAAAATGTGATCTATGCCATAGGCAATCATACGAAATCCATGCCCCCAATACTCCTCGGCGACCGCTTTGTTGACGGCCATGAAGCCTGCAAGTTTCCCATTTTTGTTGGCTGCAGATACAATCTGCGACACAGCGGCAAGATAATCGGGGTGATCTAGTTGCCCGGGTATACCCATAGAGCTGGTTAGGTCGAAATGTCCCAGCCATAGCACGTCAATACCCTCGACGGCAGCAATTTCGTCCACGTTTTTAAGTCCTTCAGCTGTTTCGATCATGGCAATTAACGTGGTTTTTTCATTAGCGTCTGCCATGATCGCCGCCGGGGCCCTGTCTGAGTAGTCGTCGTGTGCCACACCAAATGCAGTGCCGCGCTTGCCAATCGGTGGGTAGTAGGCCCGCTTTACAAGGTCTCTTGCCTGGTCAGCACTTTCTATCATGGGTATCATCACACCATGGGCGCCTATATCTAGTGCCTGACCGATTGTGTTCCCTTCCACCGTAGGTACCCTAACAAACGGCGCTATATCGAGCCCCCTGCATGCCGCCATTTGATTTTTTAATGTCTCAAATCCAATTCCGGTGTGCTCCATGTCATACATCAGAAAATCAGCACCCGCGGACGCGGCTATCATGGGCATCCCAGTGGAGAAAAATTCGAAGACTAGCATCCCGGAAAGGTGGCCTTTAGCCACCTTAGTCTTTGTTACGCTTTTTTTGTTTTCTAGAACCATTGTCTCGACACCTTTTGATCAAACAAACTGTGTCTAGTGGACCACTTAAAAAGCAAGAAAATTTTAACCGCGTACCGATCCATTTTTTCTAGCAACTCCGCCAACGCGCTCCTGAAACTGGCCTAAATTGAGGGCTATAGACGTAATTTTCATCTAACGAAAATTGATAGCCAGTACGCTGTAAATTTGTCATTCTTTGATTTTTACAAGTTAAAGAAAAGGTGCATCATGATTGAAAATCCGCCCAGGTTAATCATCAAGAAGAATATTAGCCGTCCTACCAAAGCGCAGGTCGCGGCTTTTCAGAATGTACCGACTAGCTTTGTTGCAGATGCGCTAGATGGAAAAGGTGCACTGAGTGAGAATATTCAACCTCTGGGTGCGGGCCGAGACATCAAGTGTGTTGCGGCAGGACCGGCAATAACGGCTTATTCGGGTCCGGCTGACGTTTTAGCTAGCTTTGCTGCCCTGGATTTAATCGAAGGCGGCGAGATAGTGGTTGTGTCTTCTGACGCCCATCAGGGTTGCGCTGCGGCTGGCGATCGATTGATAGGAATGTACAAAAACTGTGGGTCTGCTGGATTTATAACCGATGGCCCCGTCCGCGATTATCGAGGCATCGTCGAAGTAGGTCTGCCGGTTTGGTGCACAGGCCTCACACCTGCGTCTCCCTACATGTCTGGGCCTGGAACAGTCGGCTTTCCAATTCAAATTGGTGGCCAACAGGTTGAGACCGGTGACATGATTGTTGCTGACCTTGACGGAGTAGTTGTAGTTCCCTTTGCCAAGATCGATGATGTTATTCAAAAGCTGGAACGCATCAAATCCCTCGAAGCCGAGTTGGACGCGCAGGTCGCACAAGGCCTTAAAATGCCGAAGTGGTTGCCAGATTTAATGAAAGGCAGTGATGTCAGATACGAAGATTAGAAGTTCCTAAGACTTAACGCGCTGCTATTCACTCAATGGTAGAAAACCAACTAATTTCAGTCGCGCCTCCTGCGCACCTGGAGGTTTGGTTGTACGCGGTTACCGTGAAGTCCACCATGTCATACAGAAAATAGGAGTTAAGCACAAAATGGCGCGTCGCTGGCCCAGCGGTGGATCGGTATATGGCTCTGCATCGAGAGTTTTTTCCGCGCTTCTTCCCATGATTTTTTCCAAGCTTTCCAGTCTGTCAGCACCTGGCCAGGATCTGCTTTGCTACGCGCAATAAATTCTGGGAAGTGTGATCTACCTGTAGGCTGCCCAGTTTTGTTGAAGCGTATATCGAAAGACCATCTGAATTTATCCGTCATGTTGTCTAGTGAGGCGTGGGGCGTCAACGGATGTAGGATCAAAATACCACCCGACTTAACGGGCAAAGGTATTGCATTGCTCTGTTCTAAAAAGCCGTCCGCTATTGTGGTTTGTCGCTGTGGGCAATGAGGCAATAAGCTCTGTTCAGTCTTCTTTGGAATAACTTGCAGGCAGCCGTTACTGACGGTCGCGTCGTTAACGGCACACCACACAGTAACCATGTCGGTGGCGTCGGCTTCATCGTGGGCCACACCACGGTCTTGATGCCATGCCGTGTTACCAATGTGGGGACGCACCTCGTCATGGTGCAATCTTTTCGCTGGTGGTTTCAATCGAACATGTTGGATTGGGTTAGAAGTGATTTCAGGACCAATGAGATCTTCTACGATGTCAAGAAGTCGGTCAGCGGTCAGGAGTTTGAAGACGGCGGGACCAAAGTGCATGGGTGTGTTTTCACTGATCTCATCCCCTGGCAGGGAAATATCCATCGGCTGGAACCAGTCGCACCCTGCTTCATAGCAGTGCATGAGCTTGGTGTAGAAGTCTTCTTTTTTTATGCTAGCTGCAATTTTCCCTTCGGAAATCCAGCCGTCAACGAGCTCATCGAGTAGGTTTTCGTATTCTTTACGTACGGGTTCCAAGATAGTTTCTTGATCGAACACATCCTCGACCACGAGGTAGCCATTGGTGTGAAAAGATTCTTTTTGTTTATCTGTCAGCACATCAATGTCCTCCCAAGCTCAACTCACCACGCATATGAGAATTACAAACGCCCTCTGAGCTAATCAGCAGATAAAAATTTGGTCAAGTTTTTAGCGCATTAGGCCGTGCTCTCAAAAATTTTAGTAATCTTCAAGAGGGCTTCGAAGGTTCTGCCTAGCAGCTTGGCATGCGTTTTATTTGATAAAAAACTTAAAAATCTTTCCATTAGTGTGAATTTTTTTTGCCAAATAAGGAAATTAAAATAGCCATGCTGAGTGCAATCGACGGGCCAATCCCAAATGCGAATAAAAGAGTTCCGATGCCCACAATTCCACCGAGCAGCCACCCTACGGTCACCACCAAAATTTCAATAGCGCTGCGAACCCATACAATCGGTAATCCCGTAATCCTCTGAGCTCCTGTCATCAGGCCATCACGCGGCCCCGGGCCAAGATTGGCAATCAAATAAATTGCTCCACCAAATCCAGTCGTGAATACACCCAATGCGCCTTCAGCTATTTTGAAGATTGGTTCTTCAAAAACTGGGATATGTGGCAGCGCCAAATCCATCACTGAGGCTACGATGATAATGTTTAGAATGGTCCCGATGCCCGGCATTTGTCTTAGCGGGATCCACAGAAGAAGCACTGCACAGCTGACCACGAAAGTCGTCAACCCTATGCTCCAGCCGGTAAGGCGTGAAATCCCTTGAGCAAAAACCGTCCATGGGCTCACCCCTGATCCTGATGCTATGAGGAGTGTCTCCCCAAACCCAAAAACTATTAGCCCAAATATGAGCATGGCGCACGACGTAAAAGGGGGGCGCATACTAAGTGGGACCGGCGCACTCCAAAAGAGCTGTGGTATGGTTTTAATTTTGAGAAAGCTCAAGAATGCTCCGAAGTTATATCGTTTATGTTGTGAGCATGACGCTCACACATGATCGAAAGTGGCAATAAATAAATCATTTATTGAGGCAAACTATTCAATGTTTGCTAGCCGCTATCACGAGGTTCCAGATTTTCCCTGGTTATAATCTCCACAGGCACGTGAATGTTGTCACTTTGCCCGTTGATTAGGTAGTTTAGGCAAACATTTATGGCGCGCTCAGCCATCAGTCTCATATCTTGGTGAAGAATAAATTGAAAAATGCCCTCTCCTAGATGACTTCGGGTTCTGGGTGTTAGGTTGTGTGCAATGACGCAAATTTCTGAAGTTAAATTGGCCTCACACAGGGCACGCACAATCCCTTCGTTTCCGCCACCTACATTGTACAGCCCGACCAAGCCGGGAGTGTTACGGATAATTCGGCTTAAGTTCTCGTGATTTTGTTCAGCCGTGTCATGGCCTAGCACAGTTTCAAGTATTTTAAGGTGCTTTGCGTGGCTCCTGAGATAAGAGCGAAACCCCATTTCTCGATTTTCGTGAGAACGATATAACTGGCCGCCCGAAATAATTACAACTTCGCCGCCGTGAGGGCATGCTAGTCCCATTAAGAGCCCCGCAGTTCGCCCCGCCGCTCGCCCGTCACTACCAACAAACCCAATAACTGGCGCATTAGGCAGGGGAGAGAGAAGACTAAGGCAAGGCACTCCTCTATTATTAAGATAGGAGACAGCATCTCGAACCCTTGGATCTTCCAGAGCTTGAAATATAACCACGTCCCACTTGCCCGAACCACAGTTGCGTAGTTTGCGAGCCAAGGCGGCAGGCTCCAGTTTGGGCGAAAATGCGCATTCGACAATGGCATTCCCCAGAGCTCCAAACTCGTTAAAACATTGGGCAAGATATTCAGTAGATAGCCCGGCCATTTCAGGCAAAATCACCTTCAAATGCCATGGCCTAGGGCTGCGCACCGTCCACGCACCACTCTCTATTGCAGATTTGGCCTGGAGAACCTTTTGTCGGGTCGCGTCCGATACATGGCTGCGTCCATGTATAACCCTATCGACAGTGGCACTGCCAACATTGGCGAGACTTGCAATTTCTTTGATACGAGCACGACCGGTCATCGGGCACTTACTACATCAAAATACATCAAATAAATCCATTCTAAACCATGCTTCACATCAAAATTCATCAAATATGAAAGTTGCAAGTGATTTTTCTTGGCTTTTGGCTGCTTCTGCGATGCTTTCGAACGGCGGATCGCAAGCACAACGGTGGAGGTTGATATAATGAAGGCAGCGGTTGTTGGCCTTGGGGATATGGGCAGCGGCTTGGCTTTGAATTTGATCAAGGCTGGCTTTGAGACTTGGGGCTTTGACATTGATCAGAAGCGAATGACTAGTTTTTCTGAGTTTGGGGGAAAACCGGCAGAAAATTTGTTCGAGTTGGGCCGCAATGTCGACGCAGCCTTCGTAATGGTGATGACTGGTGCGCAGGCCAAGGAGGTGATCTTTGGAAGGGGTGGGCTAGTGGAGGCCATGCGTGAGGGTGGAATTATTCTGATCACTGCCACAATCAAACCGCATGAGCTTGTAGAGATCGCAGAAGGATTAAAATCGACTGGGCTCGATTTGGTCGATACTCCAGTGTCGGGCGGGTTCCCGGGAGCGCAATCAGGCACACTTACAATGATGGCCGCAGCTCCTTCAGATATCCTTGATCGTGCGGCGCCAGTCATGGAGGCTGTGTCAGCCAAAATTCATCGGGTTGGGTCAGTCCCCGGACAAGGTCAGACAGTTAAGGCGTGCCTTCAGACAGTAATTGGATCGATTTTCGCAGCGAATTTTGAGGCGTGTGTTCTTGCTGCAAAGGCGGGCATTTCGGGGCAAGTGATCCACGATGTTTTCACCACATCTGGAGCTGGATGTGGCGTTACTAAGGCGGCTCTAGAGAATATAATCGACCGTAAATTCGAGGGGACGGGCAGTCACATCTCTACCATGCACAAGGATTTAACCATTTCCCTTGATTTGGCACAGCAAATGACTGTGCCGCTGCATATGGCTGCTCAAGCGATGCAAGTGTTTCATGCAGGTAAAATAAAGTACCCCAATGGAGACAATTGGGTTTGTACGCAGGTTATTGAGGAAATAGTCGGTGTAGAATTGCACCGCGATGGGGCGAGGGCCATTAGATGAAACTTGGTGTGATTTGTGACGGTATCAGCCGTGATCTCTACCATGCCGTCGATGTAATGGATGAGTTCGACTTAGAATACGCAGAATTACAATTTGTTTGGGATGCCGAGGTGGGTGATCACACGCCAGAGCAGATCAAAGAAATGGACAGGCTCTTGAGAGATCGCGGTAAGCCCGTCTCCTGCCTCTCCCGTCACATCTTTGCGGGTATGACCCAAAACAACAAGCCAGGTGACACACTCCACACAACCCATATGGACGCACTTAAACGCGTCATCGACATGGCACACATTTTAGATGCGGGATTAGTGCGGATCATGACGCCAAAGAAGGAGCAAATACTTTGGGGTAGTCATGGAGCAGAGCAATGGAACGTCGCGAAGGGCGCGTGGGACGCTATCCTGCCGCTGATTGCACCAGCAATAGAGTTGGCCAGGGCTGAACGTGTCAAGTTAGTGGTTGAAACAGGTAATGGCACGATGGTTAATTCAAGTTACACGGGTCGTCGTCTGATTGATGATCTGGATGCAAAGGACGTCTTGGGCGTTCTCTGGGATCCAGCTAATAATTGCTGGTGTCACGAGGTGGCATTTCCTGATGGTTACATGGAATTGAGCCAGGGTTACTTAGGCCACGTTCATATCAAGGACGTCCTAGTTGACACCCCAAGGGCACACCTTGAAGTGCGCCGAATGGACGAGGGACAGCTTGCGCCCTACTTTCCCAAAATTGCTAGTTCCCTGCGACAAGACAGCTACCAAGGAGTAATCTCTTTTGAGAGCGTATACCACAAGGGAGACGGAGACTTTGAAGCTGGCTTCAGGAGCTGCATTGATCGCTTCAAGGCGCATTTTTCTAGTTAGAATTGTAAGCCTATCAATGCCCAAATCTTCTGAGATTTGAAAATCGTGAAAGTGATGGGTTTTGAAAATCAACGTTCATTTGGGTTCGCATAAGAGCGTAGGGCCGTGAAGAAATGTTGACCCTAAGCATGGGTACGCCAGCTTTTTCTGTTAAGCCTAGGCCATGGCCTACGAATTGAGTCCCAATTGGAGATGTATTGGTTAGCTGGTCGTTGGCCTGCATCCTACCTTTGTCTAACTCATAAGCCATTCGCGCGGCCGTGCCCGTTCCAGTGGGACACCTGAAGATCGTGTTAGGATGACCATAAATTGCTCCTGCGCTTTCGAATTTGTTTGAACCGGCCTGAGTTATAGGCCCAAGGAAATTTACAAATTTAGGTGCCTCTAACGGCCCCAACCTTGGGTGAGTTGCGTCAAAATCAGGTTCGATTGCTTCGCAAATCGCAAGTCCGATAGCTTTCATTTTCGCAAAATCGGCTGTGTTTATTTTTAGACCGAACTGCTCAGCATCAACCGTGACGAATAGTGCCCCGCTCCAAACAAGAGCTACATCGACCTTACCATAATCGGGCAGGGCAAGCCGTATCTTTGGATTGATCACGTACGAGGCGTCACCTTCGACAATCATCTCCTCGATGACATCATTCCTTACTGTGGCAGTCGCTTGGATCAAACCAGCTGGCACTTCGTGAGTGATTTTGTTGCTCCCCTCCGATTTTGGTAGCATGCCGGCCTCCATCAGAGCGAAAAGCGTTGCTGCTGTGTTGGACCCTGAAAAATATGGATACCCCATGCATTCCATGATCACTTGGCCAAAAGGTGCCTCGCTAGTTGTTGAGGGAAAAGTTACGTTGGCACACATATCTTCATGGCCCATCGGCGGCGCAATCATTAAACTTCGCAGAGTGTCAAATTCAGAAGTTATCAGGTGGCGCATTTCAAAGGCTGATAAACCTTTTGGTATCGGAATTCCGCCAATAATAACCCGATGGTAATCCCCGCCGACATCCACGTCGGCTATATCAACTAGCCAATTATCTTCGGGCATCAGGTTCACCAAATTCTTTCCATTTTGCATCTGGAACCACAACAATATTGCCGACGTAGTTCTTCGCCTGGAAAGTCTTTTGTGCGTGGTGCAATTGTGACAGCGGAAAAATTCCGCCGAGGGTTGGACCAATTTTACCGGCCTCAATGTAGTCTACTATTCGAGCAAAATCCTCGGGTTGCCCTTGAGAGGAACCATGAATGTTCAAAAATGCCATGTATACGGTGTGTAAATTGATGCGTGGCGTATATCCGGAAATAGTACCTGCAGAGATATAATGCCCATCAGGCCGAAGGGCTTGCAAAAGACCGTGGAACATGGATCCGCCGACCTGATCAATCACGACGTCGACAGACCGATTGCTACGGGTGGCCTCTGTAACAGCAACCAAGAATGCATCTTTGTCGAACCCGCCGCTTTGGTCTGTGAAGTCCTGGCGGCATATACAGGCCTCTGCTCCAAGTGATAAAATCTGCTCCTCTTTTCCACGGCTGGTAACGGCATAGGGTATTGCGCCGCGTGCGCGGGCAAGTTGGATGGCGGCAGAGCCCACACCGCCTCCTGCGCCCGTAATCAGAATTTTGTCTCCCGATTTTGCACTGACGCGCGACAACATGTGCTCAGCAGTCAAAGTGGCACAGCCAAATGTTGCCAATTCTGCATCTGGGATATTACGCTGGATTTTGTGCGCATTGAGCGCGGGGACGACCACATAGTCAGCGAAGCCCCCGTCTGCTCCGTGCCCAATATAGTCGACATTGGACAAATCCATTCGAGGACTGCCGTCTGTATCTTTCGCATGATAAATGCTGAAATCTACTAGAACGCGCTCTCCCACGCGATTTTGGGACACCTTGTTGCCAACCGCCGCAATACGGCCGACGATGTCTGCCCCTTGAATGCGAGGAAAGCTAAGTCCTGTCTCACCATTCGTGGCGGCGATAGAGGCGGCGGCACTGGTCTCGTCTAGGTCGCTGTTTGGGTCAAAATCCACTGCGTATTGAGCTTCGCGAACTTTGATGTCCGTATTGTTTAATCCGCAAGCACTCACTTCTATGAGTACATCGTGCGCGCCTGGTTGAGGTACTGGGAAGTCATTGTAGTAAACTAGCTTCTCGGGTCCACCATGCCCCGTTAACACCATCGCCGACATTGTTTTTGGCATTGGCATGTTTTCCTCTCAATCTAATTTAGTGATCAGGCGTCGACAGACTGAAACAAACTAATCAAACCATCAAGGTGTAATGCGTAAGCGATAAATTTTGCAAATATCTGATGAAGAGTTCAAAGTAGGAATGGTGCCAATTAAGGTCAATTGTGGTGGCCGTCCCTTTAATTTTTTGGGATCTCTTTTATTGCCATGAGAGTCAAATCTTCTTGGCTCGCGTTAGAGGCTTAAGCGCGTTATCAGCTTTAGTACGATAGTTGCATTTTGCGAAAGTAATCCTTGGTGACAAACGAAAACATAGATAGCCGTTCGGGCCTCGCATTTGCTGTATCAGCTTACCTGCTTTGGGGAATACTTCCTATTTACATGAAGCTACTTGCTCATGTGCCACCGGCGGAGGTTGTCGCTCATAGAGTGGCTTGGTCTGTTCCAATAGCTGCCGCAGTTTTGATATCATTGGGTAGAGTGTCTGACCTTGTGCAAGCCCTAAGGTCGCCGACGATGTTGTCTATGGGCCTTCTGACCGCAGCACTCATCTCTTTCAATTGGACAGTTTATGTTTGGGCGATAGCTAATGACCACGCGCTAGATGCCGCGCTAGGCTACTATATTAATCCCCTCTTTAGCGTTGCACTTGGGGCTATTTTTTTGAAAGAGCGCCCTAACTTAATTCAGCTTGTGGCAATCGGTTTTGCAGTAATCGCTGTGGTAATATTGACAGTTTCAGCGGGTAGCCTGCCTGTGGTGACAGTGGCACTTTTTGTGAGCTGGGGCATGTACGCACTAGCCAAAAAACGTTTGCCCATTGGCCCCAATCAAGGCTTCCTTTTGGAGGTCTTAGTTTTGCTGCCATTCGCCCTGGGTTACATATTTTATTTAATTTTAACTGGAGCGGGTAGCTTTCTCGTAGAGGGTCCTGTGACAACGCTGCTGCTTCTCGGGTGTGGTGCGGTGACTGCTGTCCCTTTGTTGTTGTACTCCAACGGCGCTAAGCGGCTGCGTCTGACAACGATTGCTATCTTACAGTATATTGCTCCAACCATGATATTCCTCTGCGCGGTGTTCATTTTTAAGGAACCGTTTACTGGGCCTAAAGTAATTGCTTTTCCACTTATTTGGATCGCACTTGTCGTGTACACGGCTTCGTTGATTAGTAGCCTTGGAGGCACAAAGTCGGGCTCAAAAATTCACTAAAGCGAAAATATTTGTAAAGGTTGAGTACAACGCTGAACCACGCAGGCTAGATTTTGCCGCGGGTTGGAAAAAATCGACATAACTGGGTGCGCGTCTCTAGAACACTATGAAGCCAATAATGCTGGGTCAAATGGATAGGTCGAGAGATTTTCGTATCCATCGTCAGTAATGATGACCTGGTCTTCCAACTTGATCGAGAAATCCTGTCCCTCTTCACTGACTAATACCTCAACGCACATAGTCATCCCCGGCTGCAGAGTGTAGTCGAATGCCCCCGGGACCTCCTGGTCGGGATAAGCCACTAGCGGCCACTCGTCGCAAAGTCCGACGCCGTGCATAAAGCACCCATATTTTTGGGCTTGGTATTTGTCTTCCAGTCGGTGCGATTTCGCCACGAGCTCTGGGATGCTGATGCCAGGCCTCAGTAAGCTCATGTTCGTCATCATATGCTCGTGAGCGTGCCTCATCGCCGTCACCATATCAGGGCGCGGGCGCTGATCGCCCACCCACCAAGTCCGGCTCATGTCGGTGCAGATGCCATAGCTGCCGATGAGGTCGGTGTCGAAGGCTATGATTTCATTGTTCTGCACAATCCGTCCACCGCACTCCTGAAACCATGGATTGGTGCGCGGGCCCGAGGTGAGGAGGCGCGTCTCAATCCACTCACCCCCTCGGCGAATGTTTTCCGCATGCAGCACCGCCCATATGTCGTCTTCTGAAACCACACCGCGCGGCACCTCGGCGCGGGCGAAGTCCTCCATCTTCTGCATAGCAGTCTCGCAGGCGTGGACCGAGCAGCGCATGGCCCTTATCTCGTCGGGCCCCTTAATTGAGCGGGCCTTCTCAGTCAGCTCCTCGCCCTCCATGATCTCGAAGCCCTGCGCCTCGAGCGCGCGGAGCCCGTGGATCATGATTTTGTCAACGGCGAGGCGGTTATTTTGGCCGGCGTGCTCCTCAATAAGGATCCTCACTTCATTGGAGAATTTATCCGCGGCCTCGTCAATTT
>Ga0181573_10002068_pt1 | contig 19024 bp, 12 predicted proteins | sample 101ome_25_FD_148643 | JGI IMG/M metagenome (GOLD analysis project Ga0181573, IMG submission 148643) | Coastal salt marsh microbial communities from the Groves Creek Marsh, Skidaway Island, Georgia - 101409BT metaG (spades assembly) | ecosystem: Environmental > Aquatic > Marine > Intertidal zone... | reverse complement strand
CCGAACCGCGTGAAATACTCTCCAACTAACCCCGTTCGTCCCACGTTGTTATCTCTCCCGCAGCGACGCGAAGCTGGCGCCCATCTACTCGAACCGTTCCGCGTCCTTCCTCAAGCTGAGCAAGGTATCTCAGGCGTTGCAAGACGCCGAGAAATGCTGCGAGCTCAAGCCCGACTGGGATAAGGCGCACTTCCGCAAGGCTGCCGCGCTCGAGGCTTCCGAGAAGGACGCCGAGGCGCTGATCGCGCTCGAGGTGAGAAAAAATAGTCTAACAAAAAACCTCCCCTCCTTTTCCAGTCGAACCCAAACTCGGGGTTTCGACCCGCGACTGACCCCGACGACCGACGCCTCCCATCGACGACGCCGAGACTGACCGACGCACCAAACGCATCATCGCAGGAATCCGTCAAGCTCGCGGGTCCCGACCAGGTCCCCATCGTCGAGCAGAAGATCCGCCTCGTCAAGCAGCGCCTCCATCGACACGAGCGCGAGATGCACAAAAACGAGAAGCGCAACCACGGTAGCAAGCCCCCGTCCCCCGAGTCCAAGTCCCCGGCGCCCGAGAAGACCGCCGAGGAGATCGCGGCGGAGAAGGAGGCTGCGGACAAGGCGGCGGCGGACAAGGAGAAACAGCGCGCCGCGAACGAGGCCCGCATGAAGAAGGAGAAGGAGGAGGCGGATGCAAAGGCGGCCAAGCTCGCCGCGGAGGGCGCCGAGCGAGCCGCCAAGGCTGAGGCCGACGCAAAGGCCAAGGCTGCGGCCGACGCCAAGGCTGCCGCCGAGGCCGATAAGGCCGCCAAGGCCAAGGCTGCGGCCGACGCCAAGGCGGCCGAGAAGGCCAAGGCTGAGGCTGAGAAGGCGGCCAAGGCTGAGGCGGACGCCGCGGCGAAGGCCAAGAAGGAGGCGGAGGCGAAGGCCAAGAAGGAGGCTGAGGCCGCGGCCAAGGCGGCGGCCGAGGCCACGGCCAAGGCCAAGAAGGAGGCGGAGGCGAAGGCTAAGGCGGAGAAGGCGGCTGAGGAGAAGGCGAAGAAGGAAGCCGAGGCTGCCAGGGCGAAGAAGGCCAAGGCGGCGGCTGCCGCGGCGAAGGGCGACGAACCGGCCGGTTCTTCCGGTTCCTCGCTCCTCGTCCTTGGCGTCGGGTTCGTCCTGAGCGTCGCGGTCTTCGCGCTCGTGTTCGGCGGGAAGAAGACGGCTGCCGTGGCGGCCAAAGGGGTCAAAGGGAAGAAGTGATTCGCCCGTCGCTCCGGGAAACTGACTTTATTCATTTTTCAACCAGAATGACTCTTTTCAAAACCCCAAAGCGACGGGTCCTCCGCACAGCTGTGCGCAAGCGCACGCATCAGCCCCAACTTTATCTCATCCACCCGACCTCCCGGTGCGCACCCTGGTCAGATCCGCGATCCTCCGCGCGTCTCGCTCGGCATCGAGACGCGCGCGTGCGCGCGTGGCCGTGAGCCCCGGTCCTTTCCCCGCGTCCACTTTTCGCCCCCTTCTGACGTTCCCCTCCGCTTCGCGTCGCAGGCGTGTCCGCCCTCTCTTCTTACCAACGTATTCGCGATGCAGGAGCCCATGTACATCATCCAGAAGCCGATGAGCGCCAAGGGCAAGTGCGTGCATTGCAAGATGGTCTTCCCCGACGACGAGCTCCGCCTCGGCTTCAGGGAGACGCCCGCAGCTATCGAAAAAGGACCGTGGAAGTGGAACCACGTCACTTGCGTTCCCGTCGACAGGTGGGACACGGCCGAGGATGTCTACGGCGAGGTTGACGAGATCCCCGGCGTCGCCACCACCGAGGGCGCGTCGCGGATTGTTCGCCTCGCGCACTCCAACGCGCGCGCCAACGCCATGCGCCGCGCCAACGCCACCGCCCAACACGAGGCTGAGAAGGTGGCTGAGAAGGAGAGGGAGGACTCCAGGAAGGCTGCCGAGAAGGCCAAGGCCAAGGCTGAGAAGGCTGCGGCTAAGGAGGCCGAGAAGATCGTCAAGGCTGAGGCCAAGGCGGCCGAGAAGGTCGCCAAGGTTGCGGCCCTGGAGGCCAAGGTTAAGATGGCGCAGACTGCGGTGAACACCGCGGCCAAGTCCCTGGTCAAGGCCCTGGACTTCGACTCGCCCGAAAAGACCGCCGACGCCTCCCGCATCAAGAACAAGTGCGTCGTGCTCGTCGGAACGCTCCACGGAATGTCCAGAGCCGACGCAAAGACGGCTATCACCGCTGCGGGCGGCCACTGGAGAGACACGATCACCTGCAAGACGGAACTCATCGTCCTCGGGCAGTCCAAATCGTCGGCGCTCGAGAAAGCCGAGAAGACCGCTGAGCAGAAGCAGATCGATACCATCACGGGCGACGACCTCCTCGAGGAGTTCAGGCTCGCAGGCGTGTCGGACGTGAAGGCGCCGGCCAAGACCGCCAAGAAGAAGCGCGAGGACGAGGAGGTGGAGGGCGTCACCCGCGGGGGCAAGACGAGGAGGACGAGTCTCTCCGCGGCGTGATATGCAGCACAGCTGTGCTTCGGCACGGGAGGAGAGCCACGGACGAAACGGGACGACGGCGGAGTGGACGACGGGAGCGTGTCGAGACACGAAAAGACAAACGTGCGAGGACGGCCGTGATCACACGCGGATGCGGATGCGGATGCGGATGCGGATGCGGATGCGTGGCACCATAGCGTGAACCGCGACGCCGACTTGTGTACATAAACGGACTCACCCTTTTCTGCTTGTGAGTGTCGGGTTTAAAATTTTCAAACGCGTTCTCGGTCCTCACACAGCTGTGCGCCACCCCCGACGCAGACGCTTCACCTTTCTACATCCATCCTACCTCCTGGTACGCATCCTCGCTCGTATTCGTGATACGACGCTCGTCTCGCGCCGTATCGACTCGTGCGCGTACGCGCGTGGCCGCCCCGACGTGCCTTTTCCCCCGCGCCGCCCTCCGCTGTTTTGTTGAACGCGAGTTCCCCTCCCTTCTCTCCACGCCCAGGCGCCCGCGATGTCTTCTGCGATGTCCGATCCCAAGTACCTCATCAAGCGCGCGAAGTACCCTAACCGCCCCGGACAATGCAAACACTGCAAGGAGGATTTCGTCGAGGGCACGCTCCGCCTCGGCTGGAAGGAGACCCCGGGCGCCCTGAAGGGCTCGAGCCCTTGGTCCTGGGCGCACTTGGACTGCGTTCCTGAGAAGCGCTGGAGAAGCGCCGTGGCCCTCTTCGGCAACGTCGACGAGATCCCCGGCGTCAACGACGACGCGATAACGGTTCAGCTGATCAACGCCGCTCGCGTCGGCGCGCAGGCCGTCGAGAAGGAGGAGTTGTTCGAGAAGGAACTCGAGGATATCTCGAAAGCGGCGATGGCCTCTGGGTACGCTCGCTCTTCCGCCTTCGACTACAAAGTGTGCGAGTACGTCATCAACGACTCGCCCACCTCGAAGAAGCGGTGCGATCACTGCGACGTGGACTTCGTGGACCTCTCGCGGTCCCTCCGCCTCGGATGGAAGGAGAAGCCCGGGGAGATCAAGAGCGGCGAGTGGAAGTGGGCGCACGCCGCCTGCGTCCCCATGGTTCGCTGGGACAACGCCGCGGACGTGTACGGCACGCTGGACCCCAACGCCCCCGACGTCCCCGGTAACCTCCACGCCATCCCCGGCGTCGACGGTTGCGACGCCACCGCCGAGGAGATCCGCGAGTGGTACGCGGTTTCCGCGGTGAGCGTTCGAGCGCGGGCCAAGGCGTGGGAGAGCGAGGCGCTCGCGACGCTCGGGGAAGAAAAGAGGCGGGCGACCGAGACGAGGGCCGCGTTCGAGACGATCGCCGGACGGGCGAGCCTGTCCGCGGCGTGAGGTGGGTGGGGGGCGCACGTCACGGATGAGGGAGCCGCGAACGACGAATTTTGCGACGACGACAGGAACGCGTCGGGACTCGAGTCGGCCTTTTGACGACGCGACGGGGATGTCATTTCATGAGAGCACACGAAAACATACCTTCCTTTCCAACCACGAAAACTGTGCTGGAATACCACAGAAATTGTCACGATGTATGTGTATTTAACGCATCTAACGCATAACTCTTAGATTTGAAGCTTGGGCGGGAAAATTCTTTTTTCTCTTCTTTTTTTATCCCGAAGGTCCTTTTGCAGTTTGATGTTCGGGAGAAAGGGCGCCTCGCTCGGTCACAGCGTGTGCGCCGGTTCGGTGGTCCCGTGCCGATCGCGTACCCGTAGATCCAGTCGAGAGAGTCGTTCGCGCCCTCTTGTCGGACTATTTCCTTCGCCGAGGCGGCGAGGTGTGGCGAGGGTAACAGGGTTCCCTCTCAATTGTTTGTCAGGGATCGGCGTGTGTTTAGGGAAGTCCAGGGGACCACCAGATAGGGAGGATGCAGCGCTCGGAGTTCTCCATCGAGGACATCGGCCGGGGTCGCACCATGATGATTGGGGACCTAGACTACATCGAAGAGCAGGGAGGACACATTTTTGAGTGCAATAAGGTGCGCTCCAACCCCGCTCCACCTGCGATGGACAAGGGCACACGCCCGCGTTCATCAGCCAGCCCAAAGGTTGGGAGACGGGACTTTTTTGACGACGTCCGCTCGCGCCCGCCCGCGTCGGCATGAACCACCGCTCAATGAACCCCCCAACCCGCACTTTTTTCGTCACAGGCGCACGGCGAGGCGATCATCCGCGCGTTCAGCACGAAGAAGTACCCCCGTCGCATCCTGGTGCACGGCCAGTACATCGTGAGCATCAAGGTCGACGACAGGGGATTCGTAGTGCACAAGTGGACGAAGAAGATCGTCGACCTCAAGCAGGTGTACCTGGTGGTGAAGGACAACCGCAAGATCTACCAACTCGCGCTGGAGTTTGCGCTGAGGCCCGGGGAGAAGAAGCCGTTCACCGACGTCCTCCAGTTCGACCCGGCCACCTCCAGGCACTTCACCCAGATCATCTCCACGACGCGCAAGGAGCTTCTCAAGAGGAACACGGGGGGCGACGGCGCCGCACCGCAGAGGTTCTCGGACAAGTACAGGGAGGAGGTGCCTCCCCAGCGGTCGTACCAGCAGCAGGAGCAGTCCTTCCAGCCCGCCGCCGCGCAGGAGCAGTCCTTCCAGCCCGCCGGTTCCCAGTCCAACGCGTTCGCGAGCGCGATCGCCAACGCTCAAAACCGCTCCAACCCCGCGTTTCAGCCGGCGCCGTCCGCCCAGGATCCTTTCGCCGCGCCGCCGTCGTTTACGCCGTCCGCCGCCAACGCCGTCAACGACCCCTTCGCCGCTCAGGTGCCCATGCCCCCGAGCCCGGGCGCGAGCTTCAACGGGCACTCATCCGGCCCGGTGAGCTCGACGGGCAACGAGTTCAACGCGATGATGCAGTCAGTCCAGGCCAACGGGCACCAGATGCAGACGCTGTTCTCCACGGGGGGTGGTGCCGTGGCGGACCCCTTCGCGCCCCCCGCGCCGGCGGCGACCCAAGCGGCGGCGGCGCCCTTCGACCCCTTCGCCGCCCAGGACCCCTTCGCGGCCCCGGCGCCGGCGGCGCACCAGGCGAACCCGTTCGGCGCGCCGCAGCAGCAGACCAATCCGTTCGGCGCGCCGCAGCAGCAGTATCAGCAACAGCAGAACCCTTTCGCATGAATATGGGATACGAGGCGCGCTGGGGTACCCGACAGAAGGGTCTGAAACTCTCGGGGCTCCAAATGCGCTGTTAAAGTTAGTCGGATGTGACGCTAGACTACATTAGCGGATCGCTTTTGAATATCAATTACACGGGCACTGCGTGCTGCCCATCTACACGTTTAAAACACGGACGCGTTGAGGTCGTGCTTGGGCGCGACCCTGTTGACAAAGTCCTGGTACTCGAAGTACCCCTTGTTATCCCTGTCGTAGTTTCTCCACAGCCGCTCGAACGTCCCCTCGTCCGGGAAAAAGTTCAGGTACTTGATCCACTTCCTGAACTCCTCCTTGTCAACCGTCCCGCTGTGATCCCAGTCCAGCTCGCGGAATATCTTCCTCGCGCTGCCGCCCTTGTCGCTCGCCTGGATGATCTTATCGATCAACAGCTTCTCCAACTGGTTGCCGTAGAGCATATGCGAGGTGGGCATGATGTTCGGGGGCTTGGGGTCGTGGTGCGCGATGGCCTGCCAGTTACCGTCTTCGTACCCTCGGTAATCGTGGTCGGGTAGCACGGACGCGATGAACTCCTCGAACTCGATCGTGCCGTTGCCGTCGTCGTCGTAATAGTCGAGAATCTTGGCGAGGGACTCCTTGGTGGGGTGGATGTTCATGCGCATAATCCCCTTGGCGAACTCCTCGCGGTCGATGTACCCGCTGTTATCGTAATCGAGCTCCTTGAAGAGCTTGCGAAGCGCCATCAGCCCCTGGCCGCGAGCCGCCATCCAATCCGTGAGCTTACGCTTGAACTGCTTCACGCTCAGCCGCTGCTTACCCTGGTCATCCGCGTGTGCACGGGGCGCGCCGAGGCTCAGACGCGCCGGCTGTTTCACCCCGTCCCCAGCGGACACCCTGGCCGGGGCGTTGACGTCGAGGGACTCGAGCATGTCGGCGGTGGAATGGTAGAGCCCCTTGGCCGGCGCCAGCGCGGCGAGCAGCTCCATGTATTCCAGCTCGCCCTCGCCGCTCTTATCGTACCTCAAGAACATCTCGTCGATGACCTCGCGGGTGGGCGCGATATTGAACTGGTTCATCGCCATCTGGAACTCGTCCTTATCGACGCCGCCGCTCCCGTCGCGGTCAAAGTACTTGAACCACGTCCGCGCCCCCCGGAAACCCTTCTCCAACGTCAGAGCCTTCTCCCGCAGGAGCTCCTCGAGCTCGTGCACGGTGTGCACCTTCGGCACGTTCCCCGCATCCCCCGCCTTGGCGCGGTCGAAGAGATTCGGCTCGTTGAGGTTCTCGAGCGTCGCGGCGATCTTGTGCCTGTCGTACCCCGCCCATCGGTCGGCGCCGTCGGCGCCCCAACGCTCGACGACGCCGCCCCGAGCCGCCTTCATCTGCTCCGTGGTCGGCACGATGGCGCGTGCGAGCGTCTCGATGTCCACCTCGCCGTTCTTGTTCGCGTGCTTGGCGACGAAATCTGCGAAATCCGCGTCGGTGGGATCGACGTTGATGCGGAGGAGCGCCTTGCGAAGGTTTGCGGAGGAGAGCGTGCCGTCGTCGTCGGTGTCGAAAAATCGAAAGAGGTTCTCCGCGTGTTTGGGAGTCGCGTCGCCCCCGTTGGCGTTTCGCAGGTGGTGGAGCACCGCCGCCTCGATCCTGCGCACGGTGAGCGAGTGGTCCCCGCCGCCGGGTTTGTTCAAGTACAGCTTGGAGCTGTACCCGCCGGGCCCAGAGCCCGCGGTTGATTTCCCCGGTCGAGCCGCGTCTGCGGGGAGCATGGCGTGCATCCTGGCGTCTCGGGCAGCCTCCACCCGGCTTCCCGTCCGCCATCCCTCCGCGATGGCGGCGTTCCGCGCCGCCTCCGCGCGGGTGGACCGGCCCTTGGGCGTCGGGGTGCCCGCGGCCCCAACCAGCACGCGGTTGTCCGCGCCCAGCGGGTGGGGCGGCGGGCTCTCCGGCGCCGGGAGCGACGACGGGGAACCCGAGCCAGCGCCCGCCCCCGATGAGGTCGCATCCACGAGGTCCCCCGTCGCGTGCGTGTACCCCCTGTACGCCCTCCTGTACTCCGCCGGGGAAACCGGTGCGAAGTCGCTCGGCATGAGAAACTCGACGAATTCGGCGTAGTCGAGGTGGCCGTTGCCGTCGGCGTCGTGCTTCGCGAAGAGATCGTCGACGAGCGCGGGATCCGCGGGGTTGACGTTGAGGCGGAGCATCGCCTCGCGGAACTGGGACGGGGTGAGGGCGTCGCGGTGCTTCACCCTACCCCCGGCGACGGGCATGCCGCTCAGGATTCGCATCGCCTGGGACTTGCTCGTGGTCCTCGCCATGAGCGCGGCGCGAACGGCGTCCTCCACGGCTTCGACGGTGTCGAGCGCGGGCATGGCGTCGGGGACGTAATCGACGGGTAAGGCGAGTTTCGGGGGCACGCCGACGTGCGCCACGACGCCGGAGCCGATGCGCTCGAGGCGCCTGCCCTGGTAGTCGGCGAGGGCCTTGGCGCCCGGGCTCTCCGGGATCTCGCCGCGGGCGAACGCCGCCTCGAGCTGGGGCGGGGGCGGGGCTCGGACGTTGGCGCCGCTCGGATTGTCGTAGAGGAGGGAGTTCGGGTCGCTCCTGGCGGCGGGCGCCGCGGGCGAGTGCGGGTGTCCGCGCCCGGGCTCCTCCACGTCGGGGTTGAACGCCCTCGCATCGGACACCGCAGCCTTGCGAGCCTCCAACGTGGCGCGCTCGGTCTCGGTGCCCGTCAGCGGGCTCGACTCGTTCTGTCCGAACACGGACGCCTGGCCCGAGCCCGCCGCGGCGAGATCCACGAGCCGGTTGGCGATGCGCCGCACGCTGAGCAACGATCCGGGTTCGCCAGCGTGGTCACCGTCGTACGCGCAGCACTCCGCGACGGCCGCGAAGTCCTCGGGGGACACGTCGATGTTGAGCTCGGCGACGGATCGACGGAAATCGGTGCGCAAAATCGTGCCCGGGGGGGTGTAATCCGTGGCGCGGACGTGGCGCTGGAGCCATCGCGCGATGCCGCTGACGCCGTTGCCTCCCTTCTGGAATATCTTCTCGACCAGGAGGTGCTCCCAGGGCGCCGCCCTGGGCTCGTAGGTCAGGGGCATCCTGGCTGGCGCGCGATTCAATTCTGGCTGTGCCCTAATCGGCCCTAATCTGGAGCGCCCCGTCTGTCCTCGTCACGGGCGACGGGCGAGTAACAACAACGTCCTTGGTCGGAGTTTCCCACCTCTCGCCGCAGCTGGCAAGGGCACGGGGGAGCGGTTCGGCATCATGCGCGCCGCCCTGGCGTCATCACCGACGATCCGCGGCGCCGTCTCGGATCGACCGACGCGCGCTCGCCATCCACGAGGCGTCCGCACGCCATCCAGGGTTCGATGCGGGGGCGACCCCGCGCGAGAGGGCACGAGGCCGGGCGTTTCCATCTCGGTGCCGGACCCTTCGTCGTTCGGCCCGAACGGCGGCCGGATCTTCTGCTTCGGCCTGGGGTACACCTCGCTCGGCCTCATCAACACGCTCAAGCGCGCGGGGTGGCACGTGTCGGGCACGTGCAGGGACGAGGCGCGCGTGTCCAGCCTGAGGGCCGCGGGCGTCCACGCCCATCTCTGGCGCCCCGACGACGTCGTGCGCATGGACGCCGACGGGATCGACGCCGTCCTCGGCGCGACGCACGTGCTCAACTCCACCCCGCCCAACGCGGACTTCGACAGGGACCCGGTCCTCTCGGACGCGGCGTGCACGGACGCGTTGAGGCACGCTCACGACCGCGGCCACCTGCGATGGCTGGGGTACCTCAGCAGCACCGGCGTCTACGGCGAACATCGCGGCGGATGGGTGGACGAGTCGACTCGATGCGCGCCGGTGTCGCCCGTCGCGCGCCGGCGGCGCGACGCGGAGTTGGAGTGGGAGATGACCAATCTACCCCTCGTCACCTTCCGACTCGGGGGGATATACGGCCCGGGGCGGAGCATACTCGACACCGTGGCGAGGTCCGCGGGCGGGGAAGCGATCGGCGAGAGTCGCAGGGCGAGGAGCGCGAGGAAGTTCACGTCGAGGTGTCACGTGGGCGACGTGGTGAACGTGCTGTGCGCCAGCATGAGCGCGAGCGCGGAGACATCATCGTCATCGTCATCATCATCATCATCTTCTTCTTCTTCCTCCTCGTCGTCGATGGTGATTTACAACGTCGTCGACGATGAGCCCGCGCCGAGGGAGGACGCGGCGGCGTTTGCGCGGGCGCTCCTGGGGATGGAGCCGGGGTCGGGCGGGATGGACGCGGGCGGGATGGACGCGGGCGGGATGGACGCGGGCGCGGAGGGAGCGCGCGGGGAGAAGCGGGTGAGGAACGCGAGGATCAAGAACGAGCTCGGGGTGACGTTGCTGTATCCGACGTACAGGGAGGGCCTCACCGCGATAGCGGAGGGGGACAGGACCCCGTTTCAGGAGTGAACCAATCTCGCGCGCTCGTCGTCTACAATCTATCCGAGCTCTAGCGCTCGTACTCCCGCTTGAAATCGTCCCAGCCCTTCGCCGCGGCGGGTCTCTTCGGTTTCTTCTCCAGACTCCTTCCCGTCCGCTCGTACTCCCGCTGGAAATCCTGCCACGTGTCCGTCCTGAGCTGCTTGCCCCGCCCCCGCCCCCGCCGCCCAATTTTTCGCAGCATCTCCACCCGCCGCCGCCGAAGCCCGTCTCGAAGGGCGCCCACGCCCAGCTTCGCGAGGTCCGTCGCGATGATCCCGACCAGCACCGTCGCCGCCGTGCCGACGATCTGCGCCGCGAGCCTGAACGGCTGGCGCAGGACAACCTCTATGCCGACGACGCAAACCCGGTTAAAGTACTTGGGTCCGCCCTCGGCGTCGTCGTCCGAGTTGTAGAAGAGATCCGCGTTGTCGCCGTCCCTCTCGGACTCGAGCGGGCTCTTGGGCGACTGGGTTCCCGGCGCGACGGTCGTCCCCGGCGCTGGGTCGTGCGACGACGACGCGGACGTGCGCCGGACGTACGCCACGTACTTGCCGCACGGTGAAAACGTCACGCCCTGCGGCTGCGGCGCCGCCTCGCCCGTGCGCCGCCGCGTGAGCCGTTTCACCCTGCGCTTCTTACCCCTATCATCCGGACCGCCGAAGGCGTTCTCCTGCTCCATGAGCTTCGCGAGCGCGTCGTCTTCGTCTTCGCCGTCAACCTCGCCGTCGTCGTTCGCGCCCCCGTCGCCAGCTGTGCCGCGATGAACCGCGTCGCCGGGAACCGTCAGCAGACACACACTCCCGTCGTGGACAAACGCGATGTGCGCCCCGTCGGGGGACCACGAAAACGCGCTCTGAACCCCGGGCTTGGGCAAATCCGTGAGCTGCCGCAGCCGCGCGGGTGTCGAGGACCCGGTCGCCACCAGGTACAGCTGCGGCACGCACATGTCGTCCATCGCGACGACGCAAATGCGCGAGCCGCAAGGCGAGGACCTGGGCCAAAATTTAGGCCCGGCGTTTTTCCGCTTGCCCGAACCGCCGCTCTTGCCCGCACCCGCGCGCGGGGACGGCGGTCCCTCGTGCCCGTGCTTCTCCAACGGGCCCACGCACATGCCGGGATAGGTGCGGCCGCTCGTGTCCGTCAGGCGTCGCTGCGTCGCCCCCGGCGGCGGCTGCGGCCGCGCCGTGTCCGACCCGCTCAGCGGCTTGCCCCGCTCTGACAGCCGAAGATCCCTCGGCTTCGCGGGGAGGTCCAGGACGAAGAGCTCGAGGTGGCTCGGCGCCCTGGAGTTACCCGTGTGAACCTCCCCGAGGAACGCCAGCGCGCGTCCCACCCATCCCTTGCCCGCGCGGCGGTACCCCCGCGCCCCGATCCAAGCCTCCCTCGTCGCGTTTGAGACGCCATCCGACCCGACAAGCGGCGCGTCCTCGTGCGACGACACGACGACGGTCCACCCGTCCCCGTCGTGGTTCCTCGGGTGCTCCTCCTTGTCCACCTCGACGCCGCCGCGGCCGTCCAGTGTCGTGACGGCTGTGCACACGCACGCCGTCTCCACCCGGCCGTAAACGCCCGACGCTTGGTTTCGAAGCAACACGGCGTCGACGTAGGACGACGACACGAGCGCACCGTCGGGGGAGTACTGGTGGTCGCCCGTGCCCCCCCGCAGGGCGCCGTCCGTGAACTGCGGGCCGAGTAGGTCGCGGGCGTCGAGGTTGCGGCACGGCCAACGCGCGGTGACGAGCGAGGTCACCACGGGCTCGCCGCCCCGAGCGTTCTTGCTCGCGTTGGGCATGGTTCGCTCCACCTCCGCGCCCTCGGGGTGGTCGGCGACGCCCGCGGACGCGGCTTTCGCGTCCATCTCGGGCTCTCTGTGCCACTTGGGCCTTCTCAGCTGCGCGGAGGCGTCGACGCGCACGCCCCGCCTCTGGTGCGGGGCGTAGAAGTAACTCGCGGTGGGATTCTCCGGACCGTGGACGAAGACGATCTCCCTCTTATCTCTCCTCGGGTTCCAGCTCGCCACCCCGCACGCGGCGCCGTTCCGAGTCCTGTACAGCGTGCGAACCTGCCCGGACCTGACGTTGACGCACTGAATGGCGCCCCCGTCGAACTTTAGCCCACCCGCGTCGCTCCGGGTGTCGTACACGATCCACTCGGAGTCCGGGGACCACGCCCCGCTCGGCGCGAGGCAGTGGCCGTGGTTGCGCCCGTCGGTCAGGACGCGATCTTGGCCGGCCCGGACCTTGTGGAGCGCGCTCCACAGGCCCATGGCCGAGGGTTCGTCGCGAGTGCCCCTCGGGGGATGGAACGCGAAGGGTTTCCGACCCTGTAGAGGTCGGCGACAGGGTGGCGGGTCGGGCGCGCCCGCGCTATTGGCGCCAAATCGTCACGGCCACACACATTCGTCCGTCGCTGCCAAGCTGCCAAGCGCCGGATTCGTCATCTTTTTCCGGGCCAGAGGCGAGTCAACGAGTGGGCACCTCCTCGCCACCCGAGCCGTCACTCCGCGGCGACGCCGTGGACGTGGTACCGAGAGCAGGGCGTTCACCTCTCGATTCGCGCCATGTTTCGCAAAGGGGGCAAGTCCACGTCGATGAACCACGGCGGCAGGCGGCGGGTGGTGACCGAGTTCGACGATGGCGGGGAGATGATCGAGGAGTACGATCTGAAAACCGACGAGCTCCTGCTGAGAAAACGAAGGAGCCGGACGGTGCTGGGGAAAGACGAGGAGTGGGAGTACCTCGTGGGCGAGGCCCCGAGGACGTTCTCGCCCGACGTGGGGATCCTCGCGGAGAGCAGCGTCAACCCGACTTGGCAGCGTAGCCAGGACACCCCGCAGAGCTTCGTGTGGAGAGTGCGAAATCTTCCTTACCCGATCGAGACGTACCAGGTGACGTGCGATCACGGCGACCAGAAGATCGTCATCAGGACGACGAACAAGAAGTTCTACAAGCGGTTCGACGTCCCGGAGCTCAAGGTGCTGAAGTTATCTCTGCAGGACGACGCGCTGTCGTACGACTGGAAGAACAACACCCTCATCGTCCAGTACAAGAAGCCGAGGGATGTCATCAAGGCGGAGCTCGAGGAGAAGGTGGAGACGCAGCAGCTGAGGCTGAAGAGGGCGCCGGAGGACGGCGACGTGGACTGCAAACAACAGTGAGGGCGGGGCCGGGTGGCCGATTCTTTCGATGATCTCAACCCTTATCAGCTCGGCCGATGAAGGCGGCTTTTCCATCCCGGTGTTCGCAGACGTCGTCGCGACTATTCCGCCTTTGCGATCTTTCCCTCCCGCTCGTCCCCGTCCAACCCCTTTAACTCGCCGTTCGCGAAGTCCATGACGACGTCCGTCACGTCCAGCTGTATGATGTCCGCCGCGCAACCCAGCATCTCCCCCACGTTGGGCCGGGTCCTGCCAAAGTCCCCGTGGACAAACTCCTTAACGTACGTCCCCGCCTGCGTCTTCAGTCTCAGCGTGAAGAACCTCGACGCGTTCGGTACCCTCTCGCACCGGCAGCTCACGATCGTCCTCGGCCGCGTCATCGACGTGCGTCGATGCAGCACCCTCACCGGCGTGGACTGCTGGATCTGCAAATCTTTGATGCCGCTCAGCATGAGCTCATCCTCCAAAGTGAGCGGCTTCTCCGCCCAGCACATCGCCGTGTATTCCTTCTCCTTCTCCTCGCTCGCCTCGTGCATCGCCCTGTACGCCGCGGCGTCGGTGACGTGTATGTCCACGGCGGCCACGGCGCCTCCATCCGCCGCTTCCAGCGCCGCCTCCATCGCCGCTCGAGCCTCCGCCGTGGCCGCCGCGTTCGGCCGTCTCGGGTTGTGAACCTCCAGGATGAACGGCCGCCCGCCGCCGAGCATGCGCACGTCGATGTCCTCCCTCCCAGCCGCGTTCAGCTTGCTCCCGTCCGCGCGAAACGCCCGGGACACGACGGCGTCCAGAGACGTCTGAACGGAACCCTCGCCGATCGTGACCCCAGTCTCGGAGTCGATCCACGGCGCCTGGGGCACCCCCCTGGCCCGCTTCAGGTACCGACCGCCGACGTACACGGGCTGGCGCCACGTCAGCATGCGAACCGTCGCGCCAACCTCCGGGGCGCTCGGCGGCGTCGTCACCAACGCGCGACCGTCCCGCCTCCACCGCGCGAGCGTCGCGATGTCCGTGAGCTGACCCAGCGCGACGCGCTCCGCGTGGTTGTACCGCTCGCCGTGGTTCTGCCACGCCCCCGCCGGTGACTCGGCGGGGACAAAGACGGATCCGACGAGGTGCGGCGGCGGCGCGCGGCGCCTCTTATTATGCGCACCTCCTCCCCCTCCCCCTCCTCCTCCTCCTCCCCCTCCGCGGGTTTCCTCGGGGTCCTGGTACGCGAACGCCGCCTCCGTCGCGGAGAGGTCGTGCTCGAAGAGCAGCGCAAAGCGAAAATCCGCCGCCTGGTCGTGCCGACGCGTCGCCGCCTGTGCCGAGGCGTCCACGAGCGCGGGTACGAGCAGAGCCCTGAGCACGTCCTTGACGTCCGTCGTCTTCGGCAGATGGACGGTCGAGGCGGGTCCCTCGGGAACGTCCAGCTGGCGGGTCCCGTCTCCCCCGTCTCCCCCGTCGTCGTCGCTTCTCTTCGCGCGCGCGAGCGCGTCGAGGAGGTGGCATCGGGCCGCCGCCTGTCGGACCGCCAGCGCGGGTGGCAGGGTCACCTCCAGGGCGAAGGCGTCGAACTCGTGCCCGCCCGCGCGAATCCCCGCGGCGTACTGGGAGACGCACCGCGCGTGCACCGCGGGCGGGTCCACGCGGACGAGGACGTCGGAGCGGTTCCTGGCGTCGGCGGCGGCGGCGGTGCCGTTCGTGGCATCGTCCTCGCCGTTCGGCGCCGACGCTTCGGCGCCGTCCGCGCCCTCGCGCTCTCGCGCGGTCGATGCGTCGAGGTCCAGCTGGAGTATTCCGAGGCAGCACGGGCACGGCGGCTCGTCCTTCGAGGCGGACGCCGCGGCGCGATACTCGTCCACCTCGCCCGACGGCACGCCCCGAAATCTCAGGATGCAGCGGGCGCAGGCGCCCATCGCCTCGCACTCGGCCCGAAGCGTCGCCTCGTCGGACCCGCCGCTCATGGCTCCTCTATGCCGACTCTCCTCGCCCACCGGAGGGTCTCGGGGTGACGGGAGCGTCGACGCGCGTCCCTGGCCGTGGGACAAAGCCCCGCGAGACGGCACGTCAAAAGCTCTGCCGGTCGAAGCTGTCAGTCTGTGATGACGGACGAGAGCCCGACTGATGAGAGGGTTTTGTCTGATTTTTTGAATGTTGGCCCGCCACAAACGACGTCGCGGCTGGTGTATCCGCCGTCGACGCCCGAGCGAAGGTTTCCCCGAGGTTCCACAGGGACACCAGGTACCGCCGCGGTGGACGCGTCGGGCCCGGCAAGGTTCGTCGGACAGCCAGATCGCCGACGAGGAGGCACGGACAAACAAACGTGGGAGAGAAGAAGCTCGAGGGACGATGTCGGAGGGGTTGTGCGCGAACGACCCCATCTTCGACGTGCCGCCGCTGCCCACGGATGAGCAGGTGAAGAGGTTCGGCATGGACGGCGACGGTCCGTACCCCACGATCGCCCCGGGCGCGATGACCTGGACACAGCTGGACACCCTGAGGCACCAGATCGCGGCCTTCTCGCACCTCTGCGAGCAGCGCGCTCTGCTGACCCAGCAGATCTACGAGGAGAGCAAGCCCGGGCACCAGCGCTCCCAGACCCTCGCGGCGATCGCCAACTCCATCGGCGTCTCCGCGGCGGGATCCCAGCCCTCCTACCCCGGGCCCGTCTACTCCAAGGGGGGCGACGGGCCCAGGGGCGCGAGGTGGACCCCATCCGCATCGCAGCTCGCCCGACTCGAGGAACTCTTCGCGACGGGCATGGGCACCCCGAACGGCGACCTGCGGACGAAGATCACCGACGAGCTCGCCAAGCTCGGGCCGGTCAACGAGGCGAACGTGTACAACTGGTTCCAGAACAAGAAGGCGAGGACGAAGAAGAAGCTGCTCGAGGAGCAGGCGGCTAAGAACCGGTCCGGATGATGAGCCGGCGGCGGGCAAGAGGGCGCGAGCGGACGCGCCCGGACGGAACCCGAGGCGGGCGAGGCGGCGACGCGGGGTTTCGTCATCTACACGTAGCACATCGTATTAATAGACGCCGATCAATCGAGCAGACCGAGACGCCCCTGCCTTCTCTTGATCTCGTCCAGGCGCACGGTGGCGACCTTGTTTCCGGGCGACAGGATGAGAGACTCCTCGTAAGCCTCGATGGCACCCTTGAACTCCTTCTTCTGCTCCAGCGCATCCCCCAGGTTGTTCCACGCCGTCACGTACCCCGGCGTGAGCTCGACAGCCTTGTTGAACTCGGCGATGGCCTCGTCGACCTTGTCGGTGGAGAGGTATCCGAACCCGAGGGCGTTGTGAATCTGAGCGAGGTCCTCCTTGTCGCCCTCCCACATCTGCGCCGCGAGCTTGAGGTTGCGCACCGCCTGCGTGAACACCTTCTTGCGGAGCATGATCGAGCCCATCTCGAAGTACTCCTCCGCGGTGGCGTTGCCCGCGCGGATGCGCTCGCCCATCTTCTTCGCGCTGTCGTCGAGCTCCCTGCGGATCAGCACCTGGCGCACGATGATGAAGCCCGCGAAGCCCAAGATGGCGAGGAGGGAGCCGAGGTAGATGGCCTGGATGCCGCCCTCGAGGCCGTCGGCGACCTCCGCGATGACCGCGGGGGCGACATCGGGCGCCGGGAGCGCCTCGCGAGCCGCGCGCTCGCCGCGGCGAGGCGCGACGATACGCGCGCGGGGGCCGGGGACCGCCCGAACCCCAACCCTGGAGGCGATGGGCGCGAGCGCGGCCTTGCGGACGACCGTCCCGGCGCGCGGGCGCGCGAGGACGGACATGGTGGTCGCGGAGACGGCCATAACGGACATGGCGAGCGTCTGGCGAGCGCTGATGCGACGTGCGGCCTTCGGGTCGCGCGTGCAAGTGCAGCTCAACAGCGCTCGGATCGTTCTTATCCGGAGGAAAATCTCGAGCCAGTTGGCGATCTCTGTGCGGGTCCACGATGCAAATCGAAGCGTCGTCGCACTCTTGACAGCGCGCGAGTACCATGTCCGCCGCCATCTCCTCCGCCCACGCCGTATCGGGATCCGTCGCGACCCTCAGGTCGCGTCGCGCGATCCAGATCCGGGCTGTTCGCTCCATCAAGGTCCGCGCGGAGGCCGAGAAGCCCAACTTCAAGGGCTGGAAGGACATCGACATCAAACAAGTTCAGCTCGGCACCGCCAAGATCCCTTCCGGCATTGACGAGGAGGTGTTCTGCAGCAGCCTCTATCAGTGGGCGAACGGTCTCACCACGAGCGGCCAGAACATGCCGTTCGCGCTCCCGCAGCGGGTGGATCGCTTGCCCAGCGGCTTCTCCATGGCGTTCCTCGTATCCGATCCCAAAGGTGAGCCTGGCACTTTCGTGAGCTGCGGTGAGATCATTGCGGAGGTGGTGGACCATCCTCTCCAGGAAGGCCAGAGGGTACTCATCATCAACGGAACAGGGCAGGTGATGGACAAGGGCAGGCTGATTGACGTGGACACGGTGATGCAGACGTTCCCCAACGCTATCCGCAACGCTGTCGGGATGGCGACCAAGGATTAGAAACGTGTTGTAGACGGTTTTTTTGGCTTGTTATCGATTCCAAACATAACGTAGTCGTCGCTTCCGCTCGATTCACCTCTCGGCAGATGTTTTCGCGGTTGCGCTGGGTTTGCATTAACCACCCAATAGTTCCGATTCACCCACGTGTCCCTTGGTGTTGAAATTTACGAACGAGACACGTAGGGCGGAGCAACCCGCGAAAGCATCTGCCACTCGTCCGTGCAAAAGGCCGCGGTGAATCGAGCGAAAACGCCCAGGCATCTCGTTCCTTCACTCGCACTCGTTCAAACGCGTTCATCGTCGCACTTCTCGTCGTGTCGTATCGTCCGCGACCAACTTACGGTCACGCCACCGGCTTGCACCTCGCGGCGCCGTCCCCCACCTCGTCACCCGCGGCCACCCGCAGCCTCAAACCGTCGCGGTGCCTCCACGAGAACAGCACGCCGTCTCGGCCGCCGACCAGCCAACACCCCGGGCACAACGCGACGTCGTCTTTAAACGCCATCACCGGCCCGGCGTCCGTCATCGCGAGCGTCACGGTGTCCTCGCAGGACCGCGGCGGCGGCGGGGTGGACGTTCCCGCGGGAGGGGACGACGCGCCAGGAGCCGCCGAAGCCTCCCTCGACCTCACGCCGACGTAGAAGCACCGCACGACAAAGTCCTCGGGCGGCGCCGTGAACGCGTCGCCGGACCGCGATAATACGACGCGGGGAAAGTCGAACGGCACCTCGAGGTTGGCCAGGCACACGGTGTCCTGAAGGTTGGCGTTGATGAGGGTCCCGGTGACGAATATCTCGGTGACCTCGTCGCCCGGGCGGAGGAGCTCCAGGCCCTCGGTTTCCGACCCGCCCGTCTCGGACGACGTAGCGCGGAGCAGCTGGAAGGAGCTGCGGAGCCTCGCCGCGGACAGGGGTGCCACGGCGTCGGCGTCGGCGTCGGCGTCGGGCGGGCACGCGAACACGTCGGCGTCCGCGCACGTCGTCGATGAGGGATCCGCGACCGGGACGGCGAAAGACGGTTCGCCCGCGGGGACGGCGACGGGGACAACGTCCGGACCTCCAGGGATGATGGTGATCTCCGCCGCCGGGATGGTGACCGGCTGACCGGGGACGAGCGTGAACGTCGCGCCCGCGTCTTCGTCCACGCCTCGAGGGGGCGGGATCGTCGGCGCGGGCGTCATCGACGGCTCGGGCTCGGGCTCGGGTTCGGGTTCGGGCTCGGGTTCGGGTTCGGGCTCGGGCTCGGGCTCGACGGGTCCGACAGGCACGGGCACGACCCTGATCGGAGGCG
>Ga0181573_10002067_pt1 | contig 19035 bp, 5 predicted proteins | sample 101ome_25_FD_148643 | JGI IMG/M metagenome (GOLD analysis project Ga0181573, IMG submission 148643) | Coastal salt marsh microbial communities from the Groves Creek Marsh, Skidaway Island, Georgia - 101409BT metaG (spades assembly) | ecosystem: Environmental > Aquatic > Marine > Intertidal zone... | reverse complement strand
CCCCCGCCAGCGCCGCCAGCCGCGCCCCCGCCGTCGCCCGCGCGGCGGCCGCCGCGCCCCCCCCGCCGCCCCCCAGCGCCCCCGAGAGCCGGTTGAGGACCCGGATCCCGGCCGCCCCGCGGCGCCACGCGTCCTCGGCCCTCGTCCGGGGCCGGTCGACCGGGACGCCCGCCAGGGCGAGCTCCGTCGCCTCCCCCCCGGGCCCCCCCAGGAGGACGACGCACCGCCCCCGCCGGGCGGGGCCGTGCACCCGCGGCCGGAAGACGAGCGCGGGCCACCCCGCGAGGTCGTCGCCGTCGCCGTCGGGGGGTCCCCCCGGCGGGAGGATCCCCCGGCGGGGCTCCACGGCGAGCTCCGCGGGGGTGGCGCCGTCGACGACGACCTCGAAGGGGATCCCCGCGGGGGCGCCGCCGCCGCCGCCGCCGCCGCCGTCGGGGGGGGGCGGGGGCAGGGGCAGGGGCAGGGGGGTCCGGCCGACGCAGCCCGGGTCGTCGCGCTCGTCGCGGCCCGGCCGGGGCACCCAGGCGCGGGCCTCGACGACGCCGGCGTCGCCCCCGGGGCGGGCGGAGAGCTCGACGGTGAAGCGCCAGACGCCCCCCGCGGGGCCCGCGGGGCCGCCGACCCGCCGGGCGACGGCGACCTCGAGCACGACGCCGTGGCAGGCCGCCGACGGCCGGGCGACGACGTCGACGGGCGCGGCGGGCGGGGCGCCCGCGGCGTCGGCGGGGCCGTCGGGGGGCGCCCAGGGGGTGGCCCCGCCGTCGGCCGAGACCGAGGCCCCGAGGCCGCCGCGGGCCGGCGCGGCGAGCTCGGCCGCGGCGGCGTCGCCGAGGGACCCCGGCCGGAGGAGGGAGACGGCGGCCTCGTACCGGTCCGCCGACGACGCGTCGGCGGGCAGGCCCGCGAGGCGACACTCGAACGTCCGCCGGGCCCCCGCCGGGTCGCCCGCCAGGCACCGCAGGCGCCCCAGCGAGCCCAGCGGCGCGGCCTCGCCCGACCCCGCGACGTCCCAGGTCCACCGGAGGGACGCGAGGGTGGCCGCGTCCAGGGCCGGGCCGTCGTCGTCGTCGGCGCCGGCGTCGTCGGCCGTCGCCGCGACGACGAGGGCGCACGAGACCTCGCCCAGCGCCGTGGGTTTGAACGAGACGGGAACCTCGAGCGACGCCCCGGCGGGCACGACGACGGCGGCGCCGCCCGACGCGCGGCCGCCGACGCCGAAGGGCGCGAGGTCGGCGGGCTCGCCCTCGAGGGTCGCGACGACCGGGAGATTCCGCCGGAGGGGGTTGCGCCACAGCGCGACGGCCTGGCCGCCCGGCCCCGGCGCGCCGACGACGGCCGACACCGCCAGGGCGCGGCGCTCGGCGGCCGGGGGGCGTCCGCGCCCGCCCACGAACCACTCGAAGGTCCCCGCCTCCGGGTGGGTCGCGCGGACGAGGCAGCGGCTCGGGGGCGCCCCCGCGACCGACACGGACGCGGGCGCGAACACGGCGGCCACGACGCCGACGTCGTCCGGCCCAACGCGCACCGCCGTCGCCGCGGGCCTCCACTCGGCCGACGCCCCGCCGACGGCCTCGGCCTGGGCGCTCGACCCCACGCTTAAGTCGTCCGGGTGGGGCAGGGTCGACACCTCGAACGTCGCCGCCTTGCCCAGCGGGTTCCGCAGCTCGAGCTCGACCGTCGCCTCCCCGCCCAGGGGCGCCGCGGCGATCCCTCCGCGCCCCGCGCCGTCGCCGGGCGGGGAGGCGTCGACGTCGACCACCCGGTCGATCGGTTCGGCCGGCGTCCCCGTCGCCGTCACCCGGTACCAGACCTCCCCCGTCGTGGCCCCGCGGAAGCGGACGGCGCAGTCCTCGACGCCCTCGACCAGGGGAGAGACGAAGATCTCGTACTCGCGTTCCTCCCCCGGCCCCAGCTCGAACGCGTCGGCGCCGCCGCACAGCGCCGCGCCCTCGGTCACGACGTCGAAGTCGAGGGCGAGGTCGGGGTCCGGGTTCGTCACGGGGATCATCAGACGGACGGCGTCGCGGCACCGGCAGGTGACCGCGATCTCGTCGGCGGGCCGCGGCGCGGCGACGTCGAGGTCGAGGGCGTACCAGACGAACGTGTCGTCGTCGAGGCTGAAGGTCAGGGTGCCGCGGTGCCGGCCCGACCGGGGCGGGACGGCCTCGACCCGGTAGGGCGCGCGCGTGCCCGGCGGGCAGTCGAGCGTGGCGGGGCCCGTGACCCACGGCAGGTCGCACAGCACCCGGTACCGCGTGGCCTGGGACCGCACGTTGGGCACGAGGAGGTCGCGGCTCCACGTCGTGCGGGCCTCGACGCCCCTGGCCTCGAGGAGCTCCTCCGCCAGGGGCGCCTGGGCCCTCCCCACGAGCTCGTACGCGTTGGTCTCCCGGGCCGAGGGGACCGCCAGGTCGAGGCGCCCCCGGTAGACGCCCGCCCGTCCCGCCCGGAAGGTGAGCGGGTAGACCCCCTCCTGGCCCGGCGGGACCTGGACCGAGGCGGGGCCGGCGAAGGCCCCGTCCCCGCCCAGGGCGGCCTGCGCGACCAGGGGTTCCCTCCCCGCCCGGTTGGAGAGGGGGATGTCCTGCCGGACGAGGGAGCGGGCGGGGCACTCGAAGACGATCTCGGAGCGGACGCCGCGGCGGGCGGCCTGGAAGACGACGTCGATGGTCCGCGCGTCGTTGAGCGACGAGAGGTGGACGCGGCAGGGGTACCGGCCGGGACCCTTGGGCTGGAGCTCGAGCCGGAGAACGTTGGGCTCGGGGTCGCCCGGGCCGTCGCCGCCCGCCGGGCCGCCCCCGCCCGGGCCGGCGGCCGGGGGCTCGCCCGCCGGGCCGCCGTCGCCCTCGCGCTGGGAGCCCCCGCCGTCCCCGCCCCCCTCCCCGCCGCCGCGGCGCCCCGTCGAGAGCTCGAGCGCGGGCGGGGCCTGCACGTAGGCCGAGTCCACCGTCACGGTGTAGACGACCGGGCGACCGCGCGGGCCCTCGCCCGCGCCCTGGAGCAGGGCGACCGCGGCCGGGTCCTGCCCGAGGGGGTGCCGGTCCTGGTAGACGCGCCGGGCCGCCTCGAGCTGCCCGTTGGAGGGGCTCAGCGGCACGTCCTGCCGCACCAGGCTCTCCTCCCCGCACTCGAAGGTGATGGACTGCGACGGCGGGGGCGGGGCGGCCTCGGCGACGACCTCGAAGCGGATCTCGCCGCACGTGGCGTCGCGGAGGACGACGTGGCAGCGGTGGCGGCCGGCGACAAAGGGGAGGAGGGCGAGCTCGAGCCGCTCGGCGGCGCCCGCCCGGAGGCGGACCCGCGGGCGGTCGCAGCCCCAGGCCGGGGGGTGCCGGTCGGCGGCGGGGCGGAGGGGCTTGCCGGCCCACTTGGCGCGGACTTCGTCGAGCGTGGGGTGGAGAAGGGCGCCGGGCACGCCGCCGGGCCCGGGCGGCGCGCGGCTCGGCGCCGCTCCGCCGCCCCAAGGGCTTTCGCCGCCCCCCGCCTTGGCGCCGCGCCCCGTCGCCTTGGCCTTTCCCTTCTTCCCCCTTCCCTCCTCCCCGTCGCCGCTCGCGGGCGCGGGGCCGTCGTTGCCCGTCCACTGCTCCAGCGACACCGCGAAGTCGCAGTCGCGCGCAAAGGGATTTTGGATGACGACGTCGTGCAGCGACAAGGCGTAGACGCGGGCCCCGCCGGGCGCCGAGGCCGCGGCCGCGGCCGCGCCCCCGACGGCCCCGGCGGCCCCGGCGTCGCCGGCGGCCGGCACGCGCGTCGACGACCGGGGCACGCTGGCGTCGGGCTCGGACACGAGCTTGAAGGCCAGCGCCTGGGCGGGCGCCGCCGACCCCGCCGCGGGCGTGAGGCTCAGGAGGCCCTCTGTCGGGACCGCGACGGACGGGGCGCAGGCCACGCAGAGCGCCGCGGTCTGTCGCGGCTCCACCGTCACGAGGTGACCGTCGGGCAGGCTGTAGTCGGCGTGGCCCTCCAAGCGCGCCTGGTAGGTCACGGGGCGCTTGCCCGGATTCCGGAGCTCCACCCAACGCTTCGTCTCCTCGCCCAGCCGCGCCGGCCGGAAGGACACGGTCTCGCGGGGGCTCAGCGACGGCAGGGCTCCAAAGAGGTAGGCGAGGAGGACGAGGCATTCCGTGGTCGACAGCGACACGAGCTCCTCGGGAGACACGGCGAACGGCAGGGCGAGGGCCTCGAGCGACTGGCAAACGACGGCCGCGTTGGCGGCGCAGGCGGCGTCGTCGCCGATGGGACGCGACGGGTCGTCCGCGTCGCCCGCGTCGAGCCGCGACCGCTGGGGGAAGAGGGGCGGCCAGTGGGCGAGAAGGAGAGAGAACCAGACGCGGCCGTCGCGGAAGCACTCGGCGATGCCGGCTAGGGGCTTGGACGAGGCGCCGGCGACCGAGACGCCGGGGAGGCGCGGCGTGGGCGCCGGCGGGGCGGGGGCCCCGGCGCCGGGAGCGGGCGGCGCCGGCGGGGGGAAAGCCCGACCGTAGTGGTGCGTGGCCCAGGCCAGCAGCGTCTGCTCCGCGGACGACGCGACGTCCGAGGCCTCCCATCGCTTGGCGAGGGCCGGTACGGCCTCCCCGCCTCGGAGGCAGCCCTCGTTCCCCAGGCTCCCGGCGGACCCGAGGGCGCCCAGGGCGCGGGGGCCGCACCGGGCGACGGCGAGCCGCGCGGCGACCTGCCCCCAGACCGCGGCCCAAGCCCGGCTCGACACGCCCGCCCAGTCCTGCTCGGCCGCCTCCCAGAAGGTCAGACCCTCGCGCGGTCCGTCGTCGTCGTCGCCGCCGCCCCGGCCCCACTTGGCCGGCCCCCCGGCCCCGGCGCCGCCGGCGCCGCCGCCCTCTCCGCCGCCGCCGCCCGCCGCCGCCGCCGCGTCCTTCTCCGCCTGGGCGTCTCTCGCCTGCAGCACCCGGCCGAGATCGGCCTGATCCAACAAGAACTCGGCCCTGACGTTGTCGAGCTGACACCCGAAGGACGCGAGGTGCAGCAGCATCTTCTCGTACATGGCGCAGAGGGCGACGGCGGCGTCGCGGCGGTCGGACCCGGCGTAGGCGACGCGGCCGACGAAGGACCTCCCGCCGAGGGCCTCGACGACGTCGACGAGGGCGCGGCCCTTGCTCGCGAGGGCGTCCCGGCGGAGGTCGCCCGAGGCCATGCCGAGCGGGGTGGCGGCGGCGAGGAGGCGGGGGAGGAGGCGGTTGGGGCGGGAGGGGCCGACGCGGGCGAGGGAGGCGTGGGGGAGGCCGGGGGCGGCCCTCTCGGCGAGGTCCTCGGCGGGGGGCTCGCCCTCGTCCGGCGGCGGCGGAGGCGGCGGCTCGACCCGGGCCAGACCGGGGGCGTCCGGGTCGAGGGCCAGCCCCACCGGCTCGGTCCCCTCGTCCGCGCCGCGGCCCGCGCCCTCGAGCCACGGCTCGAGCGTGAAGAGGCTCGCGTCCGTCTGCCCGCTCACCGCGAGGGGATACTCGCGGCCCTCGGCGTCGAGGAGGACGACGTCGGCGCGGAACGACGTCGGTCGGTCCGCACGGAACGACACGACGAGGGGCAGACGCCCGCGCGCCACGCCCAGGAGCGTGCCCTCCGGGAAAACCGCCTCCAGAGGAGCGGCGTCCCGGTCGAGGGGCATGCGGACGCGGACGTCGAGGGAGTCGTAGCCGTCGTTGAGGACGTGGACGAGGGCGCGGCTGACGCAGCCGAGGGGCACCGGGGGCAGGACGACGCGGTCGGCGGAGAAGACGAGACGGGGCCGGGCGCCGAGGCCGCCGACGTGAAGGCTGAGGTAGCGCGTGGCGGGGCCCGAGAGGTCGGCGGCGGCGGCGGCGTCGGCGTCGTCGTCGTCGGCGTCGTCGGCGCCGACGAGCTTGCGGACGTGGAGGGGAACCTCGAGCTCGTAGGAGCGGGCCTCGCGGGGGGCGAAGAGCACCCGCACCGTGAGGGGCTCGTCGGGCCGCAGGACGCCCTCGCGCGGCTGGACGTCGAAGACGCCGGCCTCGGCCGGGGACGGCAGGTGGCGCAGCGGGTCGAAGCGGAAGGCGAGAGGGCCGGGACAGTGGGAGGCCATCTCGACCGCGACCGAGTGGGGCGCACTGGCCGCGCCGCGCTGCACGACGCACTTGCCAAAGTCCACGGTGCCCTCGGACATCATGAGAAGGGGCTCGAGCCCAGTCTGGCGAAGGTGGAGGGTCCGGGACATCCGGGATCCGGTGGGAGCGGGCACGCCGCGGCCGTCGCGGAGGGTGATCTGGCAGGCAGTGAGGCCCGTCATCATGGGTCGAAAGCCGAGGCCCAGGGCGAGGGTCGAGTTGGCAGCGACGCGGACCAGGTAGCGGGCGCCGGGCTCAAAGACCTGATTGACCATGGAAGAGCGGCGACGGCCGCCGCGGGAGCTGCGGCCGCCTTCCGATTCAGCGATCGACGAGCGCCCGCCGTCGCCGCCGCCCCGCTGGGATCGGCCGCCACCGCGGCCACCTTCGTCATCGTCGTCGTCGCGAATGACAGACACTGGGCACCGGTCGTAGACGTCAGGGCTCCAGTCGCGCCGGCTGAGCTCGAGCGTGTGCTCGGGGCAGTCGGTGAGGTCAACGACAACGGCGCCAGGCACGGCGTCGGGGTTGCGCAGCACAAGTGCCCGGCGCTCAGAGCTGCCGACGATGACTTGTCCGAAGTCATAGTCCAACTTGCCTCGCCGGAAGGACACGCCACGCTGGCTGGCTCCGCGAAGGACGTTACGGAGACTCCGCTGGCTGCCCGCCTTGACGGCTGCGGCCTGCGCAGCGTCAAGCTTGACTGCGGCGAAGGCGGCGGCGACGGCGTCCCCACCCTCGGCCTTGGCAAGTGCGTCCAATTCGTTTGGCGGCACCGCGTGCACGTCGGGAACGATGACGTGGCAGGCGATGTCACACAAGAGAGGCTTGGAACCGCCGCGGACGTCCACCTTGAGGGTCTCTTTGATCTCGGCGGCGTCCTCGGACGTGAGCGAGACTTCGAGCTCAGCCCGGCCACGCGCAGGCACGCGGCCTGTCGGCGGGTCCACGACGGCACATGAGCCCTCGGGCAAGAGCGCCCGAAAGTCGACTGGGTGGTGTCCCGGGTTGGTCAAGACGAGTACTGCGTGAGCAGGCTGCCCGACAGCTGCGACGCCCATGTCGAGCCGGGCCTCGCCGGGCTTGGACCCTGCGACGGCTGAGGGGCCTGCCGCCTCGGCTTCCCGCTTCTTGGCCCCACCTCCGAATCCATCAGCCTTGCGTGTTTCGAACGCGAGCCGCGCCTCCGGCAACGACGCTTGCAGGATCACGACCCTCGGCTCGGCCTGGCCCTCGGCGTGAATCACCAAGCGCCCGTGGTTGGGCCTCGTCTCCGAGTCTGGTCCGCGGGGCCGCCACCGTACGGCCACTAGGGCGCGGCCGGAGGCCTCGGCCACGCCTTGCCTCGGCTCCACCTCATAAGCGTCGGTCCCGTCCGTCTCAGTTCGCCACGCAACAGGAAAGGGGAAGGGATTCGTCAGCTGGAGCGGCAACTCGGTGTGCCCCGACCAGTCGTCGGGCGCGAACGTGAAACTGAGCTTCTCCACCGACGCGTCGAGGTGGACAGGCACCACGTCGGCCGTGACCGAGCACGCTAGCCGTCTGCCGTTAACGGTGAAGGGCACGTCCTTCTTAAAGTGACCGGGAGAACGGGCGACGAGCTCAACCCGGAAGGCCCCCGTGCCTCCAGGAGGGATGACCATCTGGCGGGGCGTGCAGAGCTTGAGAGCGTTCCCGGAGGGCTCGCGCTGGCTGGACGACGCGACACCGTCGCCGCCGGCGCCGGCGAGAGCTGCGGCGGCCGCCGCGAGGGCTCCGCCCCCGCTCGTGCCCCCCCGCCGCCGCGACGGCGACACCCCTCCACCGACCGCTCCCCCCTCCCCCTCCTCCCCGTCCTCCATCCGCACGAGGATCGGCTGAGAGAGACCATTGCTCACCGCCAAGTGCCGGTGTCCCCCCTGCCCCACGGCGACCTGACCTAGCGAGAGGAAGCGACACGCCTGCAGCCTCGCCATCTCTGCCCCCGACAGGTGCGCCGCGCAGTCGGCGCGCTCCTTCTCCGTCTCGGGACGCGCCTTGTGGATGCACCGCGCGGCGAGCTTGGTGTCGTCGGCGGGGAGGGGGGGGCGGTGCCGGGGCCTAAGCTCCACCCTCTCCCCGAGCCAGAGCGGGTCGTCCATCGGGGGCAGACCTGGGTCGGGGTCCCGCAGACCTCCGTGAGGAGCGAGGCCGAGTGAAAGAGGGTCGTCGCCCCGCGGGGCCGGCGGCCGCGGCGGGCCGCGCATCGCGTCCGACATCGCCGGACGCTTCCTCAGGGCCTCGGACGCCGCGCCGCGCGCCGTGCGCATGCCGCGCACGACGGCCTCGCGGTGCGCGCGGCGGTCGAGCGTCTCCTCGAGACTGAAGGCGTCCAGGGTGCCCACGTCCGTGTGCGCCTCGAAAAAGTCGCGGGCAGCGTCCGTCTCAAACCAAGCGGGTTTGACGGTAGCGCGGTGGGCGGCGCGGGCGCGGCGGGTGGCGCCGGGGCCCGTGGAGCCAAAGTCGGCTGTCTCAGGACCGGCGGCCGTGGCGGCGAGGCGCGCTGCAAAGTCCTCCGGAATCGGGGGACCGCCGAGGGCGCCGCGCACGGGCGGGGCCGGGCGCTCGTCGCCCCGGCCGAGGGCAGTGCCCGAGCAGGGTAGCGTCGTCGTCAGCAGCAATGCGCCGCCAGGACCCACGTCAGCGACCTCGATCGGCAGCGCCGACGAAGCGCGCTTCTGCGACGCCTTCGGCCGATATACCACCTCCACCGTCGCTTGGGCGTTGGGTTCGAGCCGCAGCGTCGTGCGGCTGGGCCGAAATGGGCCGGAGGCCGCCAGGCGCACGCGACAGGCGAGGTCGGACGAGAGGTTTGTCAGCGTTGCCGAGAGAGAGTGGTGAGATCCGGGAACGACGTTGGGAAATGCGAGCGCGCCCGGGTCGACGCTAACGCAAGGCCGACATGCGCGGCCCGCGGCGGGAAAGGCCAGGGGCGCGGGGAAGCCCGACTGGCGCGTGCCATCCCCATGGGTGACGAGGACGGTCGAGCCGTGCTCGACGGCGTCGGCGTCGATTGCCTCGGTCGTCAGAGTTGCCGTGAAGCCCTTTCGCGCCACATGGGGCTCGGATGACCACGAGACCGTCGCCATCACTCGGCTGAAGGGAGCCATCGTGCCCGACCGGGGCTCGAACGTCAAGCCACCCCCGGCGGCGGGGCCCTTGGCACCCAGCGCCCGCAGCTCGTCGATGGCCTGCACCTCTCCGTTGACCACGTGCTCCTTGAGCTGAGCCCCCGTCAGCGAGTGCAGCTCCCAGGGCACGGCCGTGGGCCCGTCATTGCTCAGAGTTATCGTTTTGCGCAGGGGCACTCCACGAAACGCGAGGCCCAGGTTCAGTTCTTCAATCAGCGCCCCGGAGGCGCCGTCCAGCGCTGTGACGGCGTGCTGCACGGCCGTCGCTGAAAACGGTAAACGGATTGGAGGCGTGCCGTCGCTAAAGCTCACGGTGACGACGCAAGACGCACGGCCCGGGTCCAGCGGGGCGTAAGTCGCCTTGAGGCCCACGGTCTCGCCCGCCCCGACGATGACGTGACCCTCGCCGTTGCCGAGGACACAAGAGAGGCCCGGACAGCCTGAGCGATCCCAGTCTAGGGTAGCGACGCCCGCGCCACGCTTGCCGTGGTTGACGAGGCGGACGACGCGCTCACGGGCCGCGCCGATGGCGCAGGGACCGAGGGCGAGGTCCCCATCGGCAGCCACGCCCGGGGCGGGAGCCAGGCCCCTCAGCGGCACCTCGACGTTCTTACCCCCGCCAACAACCACAATGAGCCGGTCGACGCGGTCAGGAAGAGCTCCCGCGGCGGTGGCCTCCGCGAAACCTTCCCTGCTGCTCGTCGGGGCCGGGGCCGGGGGGCGAAAAACCACGGGCACCAGGGCCTCCAGCCCCGGCGCCAGCCGCCGCGTCGTCGGAGGCGTGTTCACCGTCCAGGCCGCGGTGGCAGGCGGTACCACGCGGTACTCCAGCGTCCTCCCTGTGACGTTTTTAATCGTCAGGGCCGTCTCATACACGACGCCTCCCTCGTAGAACTCGACGACGACCTCAGGAGGATAGACGGCCACGAAGGGGGTCCGCGACAGCTTCGCAGCGGTCGAAGGGCCGGTGGGCATCGTGGCCGCGCTGGCCGTCGGGGGGGGGGGCGGGGTCGCTCCGTCTTCATGGCGGGTAAGTCCCGTCCGGTCCGGGGGCGAGGTCCGCCTGGTGGGGGAAGGGTGGGTCAGAGTGGAGTTCTCAGTTGGTGCGGCGGAGGGAGGGGATGCGGGCGCCACACATTGAATGGCGACTGCGAACGTGGTTGGCCGGGCCGTGGCCGAGCTCCGGAGAGAGCGAGTCAGTCGCGCGACGCCCGACGCGCGTCCACCGCCGCCGAGTTGGTTCACTACGGACTCGCCCGTCCCCGGTTCCTTCCTACGCTAAAAGTCTGTCGCTCTGCTAAGGAGGGCACGCCGGGGAACAGAAAGATGACGGAGGCGAGGTCTCGACAAACCTGTCGGACGAGGCGGCAATGGGAAGGATGATACGTTTTGTCCCGCCAACAGCACAGCCTTCGTCCCAGGAAGAGTGATCTTGTAGGAAAGAGGCCTCACGCCGACCTCCGCGCCGCCTCGACCTCGCCGAGACTCACCACAACACCGAGAGACCGGCGCCCCCCCGCCACAAACGGCTGGAATGGCCGCCACGGTCGCATCTCCCAGAGACGCCGAGGACCCTGTGGCCAGTATAAGCTGCGACAATCTAACCTTCTCGTATCCCGGGTCGGCTCCCGCTCTGGCGGACTTTTGCCTCTCCCTCCCCGCCGGCGCCCGGTGCCTGCTGGTCGGCGCCAACGGGGCCGGCAAGTCGACGCTGTTGCGGTTGGTGGCCGGCAAAGGACTCGTCGACCCCGACCGTCTGCGCGTTCTCGGCCGCCCTCCCTTCCACGATCTTTCCCTCACCAGCGGCGGGGATCTGGCCTTCCTCGGCCCCCAGTGGCGCCGCGACGCCGGGGGGTCCGCCGGGGGGTCCGCCGCCCTCCAGGGTGATGTCGCCGCCGGAGACATGATCGACAACGCCGCCCAGGCCGCCGCCCGCGACGGCTTCCCTATCCCGGAGGGTCGCCAAGTCGCGCTCGAGATCCTGCTCGACGTCGACCGAACCTGGCGCATGGCGCGCGTCAGTGACGGCCAGCGGAGGCGTGTGCAAATCTGCCTCGGCCTCCTGCGCCCCCCCCGCGTCCTCCTGTTGGACGAGGTGACTGTCGACATGGACGTGTGCGGTCGTGCCGATCTCTTGGATTGGTTGAGGGCCGAGAGCGAGGCTTCGGGGAAGGACGGGAGACCGGCGCTGTCGGTTCTCTACGCCACGCACATCTTGGACGGGCTCGAGGCGGGCGGGGCCCGGGCGGTGCGCCCGATCTCTGCCCACTCATCCGTCCAGTCGTCGACATGTCCAGACACCTCTATCCATCCGTCCGTCGTACCATCCATCCCACCTCCCAGTCCTGGGCCACCCACGTGTGCCACGTCGGCCGCGACGGCCGGGTCCGCCGCAGCGGCACCGTCGCCGATGTCCAGGCCGGATCCCCGGAGGCTCCCGGCGCCCCCGGCGCCCTGTTCAGGGCAGTCGAGCGGTGGCTAGGCGACGAGTCCCGCGAGCTCGGGACTGCTCCGGAGCAGGACGCTGGGCCGGCTCGGGCGCCGCTGGGGATGGGGTCGAGGCAGCTTGCGTATTATCGATAGGGTGTCGTTCTCTCTCTCTCTCTCTCTCTCTCTGTCTGTCTCTCAGTCCCTCATCAGGCGTCGGCGACTACCTCGGGCGCGTCCGCGCCCTGAGACGCCGGGGCCTGGGGGCCGTTGTCCACTGGCGCCCCTGCCGCCGTGTCCCCTCCGCCCGCAGCGGCCGCCGCCCCAGCATCGGCCGCGGCGGCAGGCGCTGGCGTCGTCTCGGGCAGGAGAGGCTCTTCCAGCCCGTCCCCCGCCCTCCCCCCGCGCCGAAGCCGCCGCCAGGGACCCATCTCCGACGCCCGCTGGATCCATGCAGCGGGCCTTGCCCAGGCGCCGCCTCTGCCCCCGCCTCCGCTGCCGTGTGCCTCCGCCGCTGCCGGCTCGCTCCCCGCTGGCGCTGGCGGCCGTGGGGGCAGTCGCCGCAGCAGACCGAGGACGACAAGCATCGGAACGAGCTCCAGCGACAGGTATGCGGCGACGTCAATCGACAGGGACGCGCCACCGGGCAGATCGAGCCGCGGCAAGCGCTCTGCCCACGCCGGCAGGTCAAACGCGGAGGGCGTCGCACTCGCTGCGCTAACTGCCGCCGCCCCCGCGGCCGCTCCGGCTCCGCGCAGGGCCGCCCGCAGGCCCAAGGCGAGGCTCGAGATGGCCGCAACTCCCCCCACCTCGCGAAGCTTCCCCCGACGGCCCCGCGCCTCGGCGGGGAAGCGACGCAGCAACGTCCAGAGCCGACCGCCATGGTGGATGTAGGCACCGCAGCAGACGGTCCACACGAGGGCGAGGGCAGCGTCCGACGCGGCGGCGGCGCGTAGGCGAGCGACGGAGGGGTCGGCCAGCGGCGACGCAGGGCCATCGCCGGGGGCCGTTTCAGTCGAGGTGGAGGCACCGCCGAGGGCGTCGGGGGCGCCGGGAGGAGGGTCGGGAGTGTCGGGGGCGTTGGAAGACGAGGAAGACACCTCGGCTCGGGCCGCGATCCCCCAGACGACGAGGGCGAGGGCGACGAGCGAGGCGACGCCCCAAACATAGGCTGCCCGGGGCGGGGAGGAGCTCTGCCCCGCTGCCGCTCTCCGGATGTCTGCCCAGAAGAGGGGCACCATGAGGACGGTGGCAGCGACCACGACGTGGCCTGTCCAGGCACTCGCGACAGCGAGGGCGGGGAGGGCGGAGAGGGCGGCGTCGGCACCGAGGGGCCACGCAGCGGCGGGGCCAAGCCGGCCGAACTGGGCTGCGCGTGAGAGGCCGGCACAGAGGTTTCCGGCGAAGAATGCTTTTTGGGTCGTCCAGCCGAAAGTGGGGACGCGCAGCTGCACGCGCACCAGCTGTGTCAGCGCGGCAACGGAGAGGACGAGGTAGAGACCAGCCGCAGCGAGGGCGACAGGTTCCGTGACGCCGCCTTGGGGGGGGGGCGGGTCCGTCCCCGGAGGGAGTGGAGGAGGGTCTCTGTGGGGAGCGCAGAGGTGAGATTGGACGTCCATGAGCGATTTTGATGCAGAGAGGACACCGCCGCGCGTCAAGCCACTAGGTGGAGCGACAAGCGACGGACGCGAACGAGAGCAGCGCTCGACCGCGGAGCTTGGGGACAGCACGCGAACCAACTCGCCCCATCTTGATTCAGACCGCCTGCTGATGCGCTAGGGGACAGGGGGGGGGAGAAAGTCAAGGAAGCGACGATTGTCTCGAAATCCCTACGGCCGAGCTGGCACCTCCTTGCAGAGCACAGCGAGGACGGCAGCCGAAGCTGCGCGGCGCGACAGTACGTAGGGTGTCGCCCCCAGGAGAGATTGCCCCGATGGAGCCACCCTTGGCCCCAGCGGGACACCGCGGCGTCGTCGAGGCAGCACCCGCTGCCGAGGCCGAGGCCGAGGCCGAGGCCGAGGCCGTGAACCCTGGTCGCAGCTGCCTTGCTCCCTCCCGCCGCTCCCTCGAAGGACCGCCACTCGCCGCCCGCTCCGCGACGCGTCTCTTGGTTCCTCGACGCACCAAGTCGGTACCGCGCAACCTCCACACGCTCCGGGCCGCGGGTCAAGTGGCGCTTCAGGCGACAGGACGGGACCGAGCTCCCTCGGCCGTGGAGGACGCGGCAGTCGAGCCCGAGCCCACCGGCTTCGGCCAGCGCCGTCTGACCCTCATCGACAGTTTGTCGCTCAACTGGAACAACATCCTAGGTCCGGGCATCGTGCTCCTACCGCTGCTCAACCAGGCGAGAAGAGAGCGTGCGTCCGCCTCACCCTAACTCCCCCCGGTCCCGTCTCCTCCTCATCACCTATCCTACTGCCCGTATCCACCATCTTCCTTCCATCCCCGTCCCTTTTCTCCCTTACACTCTAGCAGGAGGCCGGCTGGCTCTTCCCCTGCCTTCTCGGCACCCTCTTTTGCTGCCTCAGCGCCGTCGTTAGCCTCATGCTGGCCGAGACGATGCAGCGCATCCCAGGGAACGCGTCATTCCGGCATCGGTTCGAGTACGTGACGCTGGCACGGCACTTTTACGGTAAATCCGGGTTCTTTGCGAGCCAAATCCTCTACGGATTGACTGTAGCGGCGACCAATACGGCGCAGATGGCCGTGACGGCCAGGGTGATGGACCGCCTGCTGCAACAGGCGTTGGGATGGTCTTGGGCGCTGGACTACTCGACTTGGCCGCCGACCCTGGCCGACGCGGGGGGAGGAGGGTGGAGCGACGCGGCGTCCGCGACTCCGGACCGCGTGACCCTCGGGTTCGCGCTGACTGCGCTTCTGTGTGCGCCGCTGTCGGCCGCCGACCTCGACAGCAACATGGCGCTCCAGCACGGGTCCCTTGCCGTATTCGTCCTCTTGTCGGCTGCCTTCATCGCCGACTTCTGCCGCCTCTCCACGACGGACCCCGAAGTTGCGGGTCGGGCCGGCGACCTCGTGCCCGCCTTCACGGGATGGGCCAACCAGTCCCAGGTGCTCGGAATCACTCTCTTCTTCCACGCGTACGTCGTGACGGTCCCGTCGTGGGTCAACGAGAAAGCGCCCGGGGTGTCCGTGTCCCGCGCGCTGTGGTGGCCGACGTGGGCCACGGCCCTTTTCAAGATTGTGTTCGGCCTCACGGGCGCCACGGCGTTTCGGCTGCTGACGTTCCCGGACTGGCCCTCGGCCGTGCCACGGGGTGCGCCCCTGCCGGGCGCTGCGGACATCCTCGGCGTCCTGCTGGACCGATCGCCGGGCGGCGGAGCGGAGCTTGCGCTGCGCTACTCAATCTACGCCTTCACCCTCTTCACCTTCCTGCCGGGGATTCCCGTGCTGTCGGTCATGGCGCGATACAATCTGGTGTCGGGGGATCTACTGACGCCTCATCGCGCGACATGGGTCGGGATCGTTCTGCCCTGGATAGTTGTCGCCCTGACTTACAGGCGTCCGGTGTTGATGGCGACGTGCTCGTGGGTCGCGGTGCTCGTGCAGGGATTCGCCAACTTTGTCCTGCCCGTCGCACTTTATCGCGCTGCGCTGCGACGCCATCCACGCCCGTCTGACGGGGGCAACGACGTTGAGGATGACAACATCCGGGACGTGATGGTGCCGCTCCTTCCATTTAGTTCCATGCAGCTGCGGGCGACGACTGTAGGAAGCGCCGATGACGATCTTGTCGAGGTGGACGCATCAGAGGTCGACTCGAGCGAGTTCGTTGCGTCTGCCTTCACCCTGCAAGGAGGGCGGGCGATCTCGTCAGCGATGGCGGAGGAGCCCGACGCGGCCGCCGATATCCGCGAGCCGCACTACGAGCCACATCATGAGCCGCACGAGCCCTCCATTCACGCCCTTCCGCGGTGGATCCGTCGCCGGTGCCGTGTGGATGACGTGGCTGCCGCGATTCTGTGGACCAATGCCCTTCTCTGCACCCTCGCCATATTTGCAAGCGTGGCGGCCGCGGTTAGGGGTACAGAAGAGAAGCCCGAGGCAAGGTGAAGGTGCTGTTTCATTGTGATGTTGCGATTGGGAGAGATTGACACAACCGTGACACAAGTCGCCGGCTCTACAGTCACGCCCGCTCTTCCTCCCCAAGCATCTCGGTTCGCAGCTCCGCCAGGAGCTGCCCCAGCATGTTGACACCCCTGCCGTCACGCCCCCGCCCCCAGAAAGCGTCGTGGGGCGATCCCTCGCACAACGCCAGCGGCTCTCCGCAGGTCCCCGCCGTGGCAGTGGAGATGAGCACCTCGCGGGGCCCCGCGTGCTGCGAGAACTTGGCCCGCAGCGCCCTCCTCATCACGCTCAGCTTGCGCGTTTCCCAGTCGGGCCGCACGAGGTCCGCTCGCGTGCGCGCCGTCTTGCGTCCGATCCGCGCGGCCTCCTCGGGCGACGGAGCGGCCCGGATGGCCGCTACCAGAGCATCAGCCTCGACCACGCCCGGCTGTCCGGCGAACTTTTGCGCTTGATAATAGTGTTCCACGCAGGGCCACTCTAGGTCACTGTCACTGTCAGCATCGCCATCATCATCATCATCATCACTCTTCATCACCCGGATCGGGTGAGGAGAGAAGTTGGTGAGGCACCCCCATGGGTCGAAGGCCTTGTAGAATTCCGCGACACCAGCCTGTCCCGCGGGGCTGCCGGGCCGGGCCGTCGCGCGCTCAAATCCGCCGCTGCTGCTGTTGAGCTTGACGGCGCCGCGCTTGACGGAGGAGGCATCGGCATCGTCGAGATCCACTTTGTCGTCATCGTCGACCGAGCAGGGGGCATCGGCGGCAGGCGATGCCCCCGAGACCCTCTGCCCGGTCCGCGCGAGTCGGCGCGCCAGGGCGCCGTCGAGCGACTCGTCCAACGCCGACAGCGATGGAACGCTCGTCGCTAGGTAGCCCTCACAGAGGACGTCCCCAACTGTGTCGCCGTTAGGGTTGGGAATCACCTCCCATCGATGCTCCGACAGTTCCACCGCCTGGCTCATCTCGACAAACCCGAGGTCGCCCACAGGTGTGGGCGCCTGCTGCGGCCCCGACGTGGGCCCGCCAATGATCTTGGGCGCCACGAACGCCATGACGCGGTCGATCACCCCGGCCTGGATGGCCGGTGCCGACAGCGTGCCGCCGCATTCCCAAAAGAGCCGCAGGAATCCACGGTCGTGCAGGTAGTCGGTGACAGCGCGGGGCTCGAGAAAGTCGAACTCGACAACCTCGACGCCACGGTTGCGCAGTTCCGTTTGAAACGCGGTCCTGGCGCCTCGCTGAGTCATGACCAAAGTGGGGGCGTTGGAGACGTCCCACAAGGCGCGTTCGCGGGGCAGGTCGAGCGTGCGGGACAGAACGACGCGTGCTGGCGCGTGGCCACCCTCGCGCCTTGTGGTGAGGCTGGGGTCGTCGCGGCGGACGGTGCATCCGCCGACGAGGACGGCGTCCGACACGGCGCGCGCGGCGAAGACTCGGGCGCGTGATGCCGATGATGAGACCCAGGCGGCGTGGCCCGTGCTGGCGGCAATCTTCCCATCTAACGTCATTGCGTACTTCAGCGTCGAGTGGGGACGTCCCGCATGCGCTCTTACCAGCAACGCATCGTTGGCGACAAGGCAAGCCCTGTAAGCGCGTGCCTCGTCCTCGTCAGACGGTCCCGCGGTCCGGGAGCGTCGCGCTTCCCCAACGATGACCACGGAAACTCCGGCGGCGCGGTAGAGGGAGACAGCGACGCCACGGAGGTGGAGTAGAGGGTGCCGGAGGCCGACGACGACACGTGAGACGCCGAGGTCGACCAGGGCGTCGATGGCGGTGCGGTCGCCTGTACAGTCGCCCGTCTCGAGGTTCAGGTAGGCCGTCCGGGGGGGGGGGGAGTCCCCCCTCCCTCGCCGCTCGTGCGACGCCGCAGTGGCGGCGAGAACCTCGCAGCTGACCGAGCCCATGCCCCTCTGCGCCGCCTCGGCGACAAGGGTGCCCCCACCGGACCCATCGACCAGGATGCACGCCGCGTTGGGATGCGGGCCGGTCTCGCCGTCGTGTACGTGGCTCAGCTCGGCGGCTCTCTCGAGCCACTTGCAGTCGACGGCCGTCAGCGACGACGCGTCGCCGGGGCCGACGGGGGCGGCGTCACGGGAGCTGCGCCGGAAGAGGGGGGGGGAGAAGGATGGTGTCGGGACAGACTCTTCGACCACGTTCCGTAGCATGCGACGACCGCGCCAGGTCAGAGCGCCGCGCTCGAGGGGTCGTCGGCCGCGTCGTCTCTACCCCCGACGGCCGGCAGCTCTCCGTCGCTCCTGGCGACTCACCTCGACTTTATGGAGACCTCTCGTGGTCTACACATCAGATGACGTGCCTGATATGGGTCGAGAGCCACCGTAATTGGGCAAAAGCACGCTGTCGAGGCGCCGGGACGAGGCCGAGGCAGGAACGCCAGGCCGCGCCGCCGCCGCCTCTCAGCGGGACCGCGGACCGCAGCGTGTGCTGATGTGACGACCCCTTGGGCCATCCCGGTGTCGCTCACTCCTCCTATGCGTCGAGGGGGCGTCGACGTCCGAGGAAGCCGGTGTCGGCGCCCGATGCCTCGCCCGTCACCTTCACCGGCGCCTGGGCCCCCTAATCCCTCATACCCTCCCCGCCCCCCCTAACCTCCACCTCCTCCACCCTCTCCCAAGTCCCGCTCGCCGCCACGTCCACCCCCTCGGCCGCCGGCACGTCGAACGTGGCCAAGTCGCCCCGGGTGCCCAGCTCGGCCACCAGCCGGTCCAGCTCTGCCCCCGCCCCTATCGCCTCGAGCTCCTGCGGTCCCAAAAACAAGCCCCAAGGCGCCCCATCGTACTTTTCCGAGTGGTGCAGCTTGTGCGCGACGGCGATCCGTCTCAGAGATGGCACCTGATCCAGTTGACCCACGTTGAAGCGCTTGTGAACGAGGCCGTCGTGGACAAACATGTAGGACAGGCCAAAGAGAGTGATCCCGAGGCCGGCGCCGTAGCACAGCCCACCCAGCTCCGTCGGGGTGAAGAACCCGTACACGATGAGCACGATGGCGGGCAGGGCGTTGGCGACGGCGAAGACGTCGTTCGCCTCGAAGGCCCCCGTGCGTGGCTCGTGGTGGCTCTTGTGGAGGGCCCAGCCAGGGGGGAAGTCGTGCCAGAGGACCTTGTGTGCCCACCTGGCGTACCCTTCCATGCCAACGGCGCCACCGGCGATGAGGAGGAGGGTGGAGAAGAACTCAAAGGTGGGGAAGACGCCTGGGGGAGCGGGGAAGGGGAGGGGGGGGGGGGGGGGGGGGGGGGGGGGGGGGGGGGGGGGGGGGGGGGGGCCCCCTTCCGGGGGCCCGGG